>Ga0079222_10000239_pt1 | contig 11672 bp, 9 predicted proteins | sample GAPlitter_FD_75070 | JGI IMG/M metagenome (GOLD analysis project Ga0079222, IMG submission 75070) | Agricultural soil microbial communities from Georgia to study Nitrogen management - GA Plitter | ecosystem: Environmental > Terrestrial > Soil > Agricultural land | place: USA: Georgia | collected...
CACCAGGAAATCTCTGTGATCGTTCCAGCACTGGAGCGATCACAGAGATTTCCTGGTGGCCACAGCGCTCTTGGCAGTGATCGGTGTGCTGCTGCTTGTGCTGGGACCGAGGAAGCCGGCGCGAGAGCCGGCCGCGGTGCGCGCCTAGTTCATTGGAAGCGGTCGGTTCGCACCTCCGTCCGGCACCGGAAGAGTTTGAATTTCGATTTCTTGTGTCATGAAATTCAAAGGGATCCAGTGCCAGACTCCCAGGTTCCTACGCCAAAGCGCTATTCGGAGCGGAGGGCCTGGATAACGTCGATGCGGGCAGCGCGCGCGGCCGGCAGGAATGAGGCGACGACGGCTACCGAGAGCAGGACGAAAGCGGCGGCGAAGACCGGCAAAGCGCCGGGCATGGTGATATCGGCGAAGTAGCTGCGCGCGATGCGGGCCACGACGTATCCGAACGCAGCGCCGGCAACGATGCCGGCTCCGGCCATAATGGCGCCCTCCGTAATGACCCCCTTGAGCAGACCGCGAGGCTGGGAACCGAGCGCGAGGCGGATGCCGAATTCGCGGGTGCGCGCGGAGACGGAAAAGGCCAGAACGCCCGCGACACCGACTACCGCAATGGCCAAAGCGACAAACGCGAAGACGCCAAAGACGAGCGAGTTCAAGCGATCCGGAGTGAGAACTTCGGCGCGATCGTCTTCGAGGGTGGCGGCGTGCTCGACGGGCTGCTCGGCGGACATATCGTGAATGATGCGGGTGACCGGGGCGACGAGAGAGTAGGGATTCGCGTCAGTATGGATGAAAAGCCGGCCGTTGAAGAGAGGGCCTTGCTCGAAGGTGCCGTAGATGGTGGCGGTAGGCTCGGGGATAAGGTGAGTGTCGTCCACATCGGCGGCTACGCCGATGATGCGCTGGTGCTCGGAGATCATGCCGGGAACGAATTTGATGACGGGGTCGGTCCAATAGACGTGGCGGCCGACGGGGTCCTGATTCGGGAACATTCGGCGAGCGAGCGTCTGGCTGATGACGGCAACCTTCTCTTTGCCCTGGGTGTCGAGTTCATTGAAGTCGCGGCCCTGAAGAATGGGGACGCCGAGTGAAGCGAAGAAGCCTGGAGAGACGATGCGGAACTGGGCGCGGGGATCTTCCTCGCCGGGACCGTGCTCATGACCGTCCGCGGAGAATTGGAGGCCGGGACCAAAGCCGCCGTCGAGCCAGGGAGTAATCATGCCGAAGGCAGTCTTGTTGACGCCGGGGAGAGCGTCGATGCGGCGGATGATTTCCTTATAGAAATCGAGGACCTGCTGGGGAGTTTTGCCGTGGGTCATGACGGGAACGTTGACGGCGAGGACGTGGCGGGTGTCCATGCCGGTCTGGATGCGTTGAAGAGCGATGAGCGTGGTGACGAGCATGCTGGCGCCGGCGAGGAGGACGAAGGAGGCGCCAATCTGGGTGACAACAAAGATGCGCTGGCGGCGGCTGGTGCTGCTGGTGATGCGAACGCTGCCGCTTGAGAGATGCAGGCCGCCGGAGGAGTCCGGAGAGGGCAAACGCGGCACGAAGGCAAGAATTACCGCGGCGATGACGGCGAGGGCGGCCGCAACCCAGAGAAAGCTGGAGTCCACGGTGAGATCCAGGGCGCGGACGGAAAAGCGAGAAGCGTAGCGAGCCAGGACGGCGACGAGGGGCTGGGCGCTCAAAATGCCGATGGCGGCGCCGGCTCCGCAGAGGACCAAGCCTTCGGCGAGCTACATGCGGCGAAGAGCCCAGCGGCCGGCACCAAGAGCGGTGCGGACGGAGAGTTCGCCTTCGCGGCGGACGGTGCGGGCGAGAACCAGGTTCGCAACGTTGGAGCAGGCAATGATGAAAACGAGGCCGGAAGCGGCAAGCAAAACGATGAGAACGGTGCGAGCACCGGAGGTCAACTGGTCGCGAAGGAGCTTGGCGGAAATTTCGAAGTGGGCCTGCTTCGAGTATGCGTCAGGGTGCTCTTTCTGGATTCCGGCATAGACGGTTTGCAGTTCCGCGCGAGTTTGCTCGAGGGTGGCCCCGGGAGCGAGGCGGCCGAAGAGTTCGGTCATGCGATGAACGCGGCCGGTGACCATCGTCGCGGAGAGATGGTGCGGGCTGGTGACGACGTTGGCGATGATTTGCGTGTCCTGGGGATAGGGGACGCAGGGCTCGAGGACGCCGATGACGGTGGCGGAACGGTCGCCGAGGGCGTTGCCGAGACGGACGGTTTTGCCGATGACGGAAGGATCGCGCTTGAGCGTGTTGGACCAGAAGCGATAGGTGAGGACAACCACGCCGGCGGCGTTGGCGCCATCGTCTTCCGGGCCAATCAGCCGACCGAGAACGGGATGGAGGCCCATCACTTCAAAATAGTTGCCGCCAACAACGCCAGCCTGGATTTCACGGGGTTCGCCGAGGCCGATCATGGTGAATCCGATGGCGGAGAAATCGCCGAATTCGCTGAGAGTCTTGATGTGGCCACGCAGGTCCTGAATTTCGGGGACGGAGAATGTGGTGTTTTCCTCATTAAGACCGGGAGCACTCTGGCGGATGTAAATGATGCGGTTCTCGTCCTCGTTGACGAGCGGTTTCAGGAGGACGCCCCGGACGAGAGTAAAGATGGCGGCGTTGGCTCCGATGCCGAGTGCGAGCGTGAGGATCACGGCGATGGACAAGCCGGGCGTGCGCCTAAGTGAATGAGCGGCAATTTTCAGATCGCGATAGAAAGAAAGCATGTTTACCCCCGTGTAGCCATGGACCAGGGCAAGAGAAATGCCAATGCTAAATGGCGGGGTGTTAGGGATTTAGCGCGAACGATGGGGGCGTGGACGCGCGTTTTCAGGACGAAGGTGTTGCGAAAACGGACAGTGGCGGATGAGCTAAGTTCAGAGACGGCCCGGGAGTTGGCGCGCGGGGAAAAGGCGCGCTGATCTGGCGATCGGCGTTCCTGGGGCTACGAAAGGTTTCGTGTTAGCAGCAGCGGGCGAGGATGAGAGTGACGTCGTCGCGTTGTTCGCGGGGGTTAAATTGGCGCAGCTCGGCGACGATGGACTGGAGAAGAGATTCCGGGGGTTGAGCGGCGTGCCGGCATAGAGCTTCGACCAGACGTGTTTCGCCGAATTCTTCGGAGGATTCGTTGAAGGATTCGGTGACGCCATCGGTGTAGAGAGCGAGCGTGTCGCCAGGATAGAGGCGACGTTCGGCAACGGAGCATCGCCAATCTTTGAAAACGCCGAGAATGGTGGTGGTGGAGTCGAGGCGGTCGAGGGAGCCGTCGGCGCGAAGGAGCAAAGCGGGGAGGTGGCCGCAGTTGGCGTAACGGAGGCGGCCGGCAGAGCCGTCGAATTCGGCGAAGAAAAGAGTGGCGAAAGCACCGTCGGTGGTGTTCTGGCAAAAGAGGCGGTTGACGGATTCGAGGAAAGCGCGTGGATCGGAGGGCGCGATGCTGGACTGGCTGCGGAGATTGGCCTGCAGGTTGGCCATGAGGAGCGCGGCGGCGATGCCTTTGCCGGAAATGTCGCCAATGACGAGGCCGAGGCGCTCAGCGCCGAGATCGAGGAAATCATAAAAATCGCCGCCGACCTGGCGGGCCTGAATGCACATGCCGGAGTAGCGGAGAGTGCGGATGGAGGGAAGGGTCTGAGGGAAGAGACGCGCCTGGACTTCCTTGGCGATTTCGAGTTCCTGGGCGGCGCGGCGTTCGGCGGCAAGTCGCTCGGCGCTGGCGCGACGCTGGGCTTCGACGGCGTGAGTGACTTCATCGAAGCTGACCAGGGAGAAGATGTTGCCGTCGACATCGCGGAAGCGGGCGAACATGCCGCCCCAGATATTGGACTCGGCGCCAAGAAACGCGGCGGACGAGGCGGGGGGCGCGGACGCGAGTTTGGCGGCTCCGTCGTACTTAATGCGGCGGAGGCGCGGAACATTGAGGAAAGTGACGCCGCGCTTGCTCCATTCGAGAAATTTGGCGGAGAAGTCATCGGTGAGGAAGACGATTTGGGTGGAGCGGCCGATGAGTTTGTATTGCTCGCTTTTGGGCTTGGGAGCGATGAGAGAAAGAATGGCGCTGCCGTCGGGCGGAGAGACGGCGACCCAGCGATCGCCGGATTGCAGACGCGTGTCGTAGGCGAGTTGGAAGCCGAGTTGGTCGAGGAAGAAGCGGAGGCTGCGGTCCTGATCGCGGACGAAGATATTGACGCAATGGAGGCGGGTGTGGGGAGTGGGAGGGGTGGAGCTCATGGCGGGATTATAGGCAAGAATGAGCAGGTTGGCAGCCCCGCGATCAAGGGAGCGAAGGGGCGAGTAACGAGCAAGAGCCGGCGACTCCAAGAAGGTGCGTGCGCACGCTTAGCGGCGTTTGCGGAGGATGCGGAGTTTACGTTTTTTGATGATGAGGATGCGTTTGCTATGTCTTGATTTGGACTTGGGAGGGAGAATTTTGTTAGTGACTTTGGCGCCGGCGCGTTCGAAGGCGCGCCACATGTACCAGGAGGCGACGGTGCGGTAGGGACGCCAACGCTCGCCGAAAGCGAGAAGTTGCTTGGGCGTGGGCATGCGCTTTTTGCCGTAAGTGACGGACCAGCCTTTTTTCACTCCGAGATCGTGGATGGGAAGAACGTCGGGACGGGCCAAGCGGAAGATCAGAAACATTTCGACGGTCCAAACGCCGACTCCGCGGACGGAGACCAGGCGCTGGACGAGTTCCTCGTCGGAGAGGTTGAGGGATTCTTCGTGCGAGGGGACAACGCCGGAGAGCGTCTTGCGGGCAAGATCCTTCATGGCGAGGACTTTGGCGCCGGAGAGGCCGGCTTTGCGGAGAGTCTGTTTGCGGAGCTTAAGGATTTCTTCGGGAGTGGGAATGCCGCCCGATGCGCTGAGGGCCTTGATGCGGGCGAAGATAGTGGCGGCGGCTTTGCCGGAGATGGACTGGTAAGCGATGGCCTCCATGAGGGATTCATAGGGATTTTGTGTGGCTTCCATTTCAGCCTGGAAAGCGCGGGTTTCGCGGATGACTTCGGCGAGGCGGGGATCGACGGAAGAAAGGTGTCGGGTGGCGGCGTCGAGGTCGAAGGGAAGGGCGGCGGTGGTCATAAGCGCAGCATTGTAGCACGTACGAATAAAAAGCGAATACCGAAAAGCGAAGTTGGCTGGGCTGAGCGGGGCTAGAGCGGCTCGGTTGAGGTTGCCGCGGGAGCCGGGACCTGGCAAAGGCGAAGGTGCTTTTTACGGGAGTGCCTCCAACGGAAGAACGACAGGACGGCGATGAGGACGAAGCAGCATTCGACGAAAAGCTTGCCGCCATCGAGCCAATCGATGGGGTCGCCTTTGAGAGCGGGCTCGGTCAGCAGGCTGTGGAAGAAGAGAGCTGCGGCCGCGACATAGATGGTGAAGTGGAAAGATTTCCAGAGATGGCGGCTCATGCGCAGGCGAAGGTAAGAAGTAACGACGACGAAGGCCAGGAGGTAGAGGGCGACGGCGCCGACGGTGTTTTCCAAGGGTTGGCTCCGGGAGTGGACTGGATAGGCGAGGTCCAGAAGACGAAAGCGGGGTTGCTTATTGAGAAGCAGGATCGCCGGATGCACGAGCGAGAGCGCGAGCGCGATGTAGCCAGACCAATTGTGGAAGCGAAAGTAGTTGAACCTGCGGTGAGGCCAGGAACGGTAGGGACTGTAGCGAAAAGCGAGGAGCACGCCGAGAATGAGATTCAAAGTGACGGCGCCGACGGCGGCCAGTCCGACGTAGGCGGAAAGGTCGAGGACGGTAATCATGATGGAAGGAGCGCGAGCACAAGTGCTGAGACGGGTTGCAAGACGGAAACGTTTCGCGGAGCCGCGGTCAGTCTGGCTGCTTGTAAGGGGCCGAGAATTCGTAAGTGCCGGAACCGACGTCGAGAAGGACATCGCCGGCGTCCTGGCGCGCGTTGCGCAGATCCGAAACGGCGGTGAGCGCGTTTCCGCCCTCCGTGAGGGCGGAAAGTTGAACACCGGGGACGCGAACAGTCGCGGTGGCGTTTGCGGGAACTTCGACCTTTAAGGAAATTCGGCCGTTGGCGATGGTCCAATCGGAGGAAGCGCGGCCGTACATCGAGTCGATGGAGGCTGCAGCGTGGGTGAGGCCTCCGCCGGGCCGGGGCGCGATCAAGATGTGCTTGTAGGCGGGGGATTGCTCATCAATGCGGATGCCGGCGACGACGCGGTACATCCAGTCGCCGATGGCGCCGTAGGCGTAATGATTGAAGGAGTTCATGCTGGGATCCTGGAAGGAGCCGTCGGGCTTGATGCCGTCCCAGCGTTCCCAGATGGTGGTGGCGCCTTTGGTGACGGGATAGAGCCAGGAAGGATACTCGGTGCGATTGAGAAGCATGTAGGCCTCGGCGAGATGGCCGTTGGAGCTGAGGGCGTCGCAAAGAACCGGCGTGCCGAGAAAGCCGGTGGTCAAGTGGCCGAATTTGCGGACGTCGGCGGCGAGGCGGTCGGCGGCCTGAGCGCGCTGGGATTCGGGCAAGAGATCGAAAGCCAAAGCGAGGGCGTAGGCGGTTTGTGTGTTGGAAGCGAGCCTGCCGTTGGGCGTGACGAATTCCTTGCGGAAGGCGGATAGGATTTTTTGTTCGAGGCCGCTGTATTCGCGTGCGTCTTCCGTGTTGCCGAGCACTTTGGCGGCTCTGGCGAGAAGTTCGGTGGAGTGGGCGAAGTAGGCGGTTTGAATCAGATCTTTATCGGTGGTGGCGCCGGGATAGTCGGAACGCGTGGTGGCGAAGGCGAGCCAGTCGCCGAAGCTGTAGCCGCTGGTCCAGAGATAAGTGTCGCCGGCCTGATGGCGCATGTATTCGACCCAAGCTTTCATGCTGGGATATTGCTGCTGAAGAATTTGTTTGTCGCCGTAGGCAAGGTAGACGGTCCAAGGGATGACGACGGAAGAATCGGACCATCCCGCGGCGGCGGATTCGCCTTTGCGCGTTTTATGGGAGAGAGCGTTGGGAATGACGAAGGGGACGGCGCCGTCGTCTTCCTGATCGAGGGCGAGATCTTTGAGCCATTTGGTGTAGAAGGCGGCGGTTTCGTGGAGAAAGGAAGCGGTGGGGGCGAAGACTTCGGCGTCGCCGGTCCAGCCGAGGCGCTCGTCACGCTGCGGGCAGTCCGTGGGAACATCGAGGAAGTTTCCTTTTTGTCCCCAGACGATATTGTGCTGGAGCTGATTGAGGAGCGTGTTCGAGGTTTCGAAGGTGCCGATTCTGGGCATGGCGGAGTGAACCACGACGCCGCGAAAGTCGTCGAGGTTGATTTCGCCGGGCCAGCCGCTGACGGCGACGTAGCGGAAGCCTTGGAAGGTGAAATGCGGTTCGAAGGTTTGAGGCCCGCGGCCGTTGCCGATGTAGCGGATGGTTTCCTTGGCGGAGCGGAGATTGGCGGTGTAGAGATTGCCGGAAGCGTCGAGCACTTCCGCATGACGAAGAGTGATGGCGGTGCCGGCGGGCGCGTTGACGCGAAACTTGACCCAGCCGACCATGTTCTGGCCCATGTCGATGACGGTGTCGCCGGCGGGAGTGTGGAGAATTTTTACGGGTGTGATTTCCTCGATGCGCTGGACGGGAGGTCCGGCGGGAGCGACGAGTTTGACCTTGGGTGAGTCGATGACAGTGACGCCCTTCCAATCGGAGTCGTTGTAGGCGGGTTGATCCCAGGAATCGCGCTCGAGGCGGGCGTCGTAGGTTTCACCATTGTAGATGTCGGATTCGAGGATGGGGCCGGTGGCGGCTTTCCATTGAGGATCAGTAGCGATGATGTCGCGAGTGCCGTCGGTGTAATCGACGACGAGCTGGCTGAGCAGGGCGAGCTTTGTGCCGTAGAAGTCGTGTTTGTGACCCCAGGTGAGCCAGCCGCGATACCAGCCGTCGCCGAGGATGGCCGCGAGGCAGTTGTCGCCGGGACGGACGAGGGACGTGACGTCGTAAGTCTGATATTGGTAGCGAAAATCGTAGGCGGTCCAGCCGGGTGTGAAGAACTGGTCGCCGACACGCTTGCCGTTGAGGTGCAATTCGTACAGGCCCATGGCGGAGGCGTAAAGACGCGCGCGGGCAATTTTCTTTTTCAGAGTGAAGGGGCGGCGGAACATGGGAGAGGGATTTGACTTCGATTCGTCTTCGGGAAGATTGGGAGTGATCCAACGGGATTTCCAATCGGAAGGATCGAGGAGGCCCATTTCCCAGTGGGCAGACGGGCTCCATCCGGAGGAATGGCCGTGGTTGTCCGAGACGCGGACCTGCCAGTAATAGGTTTGCGCGCTGCGGAGGGCCGGACCTTCGTAGGAAACTTGAATGGAAGCGCCGGAGCGCTGTTCGCCGGTGGACCAAACGAGCTTGTTATTCGAAAGGCCGGATTCGGAGAGCGCGACGCGAATTTCGTAGCTGGTTTGCAGGACATCGCGCTCGGGACTTTTGAGGCGCCAACTGAAGCGCGGGTGCGGAGCGTCGACGCCGAGAGGGTTGAGTTTGTATTCGCAGCGGAGGTCTTCGACGGAAAGAGGGGATTGCGCGCACAACGGCGCGGCGGCGAAAAGGGCGAGCGCCGCGAGGGATGCGAAACGAGGGTTCATGGGTCCTCCCGAGAGCACCGTGAATAGCAGAGCTTAAGGGCCTTAGCAACAGGGAAGTGGCCGGGCCCATTGTCCGGGAGGGCGAGAGGAAGGGATGTGCTAGGATTTTGAGTTTATGCAAACGGGAATTATTGGACTGCCACAAGTTGGAAAAACGACGCTGTTCCGCATCCTGACGAAAGCGCAGGTGGACGCGAAAGGAGGGCAGCAGACGCACGTGGGTATCGCGAAGGTGCCGGAGCCGCGCCTGCTGGAGCTGGCGAAGCTGTACGACCCGAAGAAAATCACGTACGCGACGGTGCAGTACGTGGATTTGGGCGGGATGCAGAAGGAGCGCATGCGGGAATCGCTGGCGTCGCTGCGGGAAGTGGATGCGATCGCGCACGTGATCCGTGTGTTCGAGGATCCGAGCGTGCCGCATGCGGAAGGCAGCATCGATCCGCTGCGGGACGCGACAAACCTGGAACTGGAGCTGATCCTTTCGGACCACGAGCAGATCGTAAAGCGGCTGGAACGCGTGGATAAAGATTTGAAGAAGAAGCGCGATCCGCAACTGGAACTGGAAAAATCAGTGCTGGAGAAATGCAAGGCGCACCTGGAGGCGGAGAAGCCGTTGCGGGAACTGGAACTAACGGCGGAAGAGAAGAAGCCGATCGGCGGATTTTTGTTTTTATCGCAGCGGCCGATGCTATACGTGCTGAACCTGGGAGACGAGGAAGCGGGGGAACTGGACACCGCGGTAGAGCGGCACAAGCTGGGGGCATTGCAGGGCCGGCCGAATACGGCGGTGGTGGCGGTGTGCGGGCGACTGGAAGCGGAACTGGCGGAAATGGATGAGAAAGAAGCGGCCGAGCTATTGGCATCGTACGGATTAAAGGAACCGGGGCTGAACCGGTTGATTCGGGCCACGTACGATTTGATGGGATTGATCGCGTTTTTCACCGCGGGCGAGCCCGAAGTGCGGGCGTGGACGATCCGCAAGGGAGCAACCGCTGTGAAGGCTGCGGGAGAGATTCACAGCGATATCGAGAAGGGATTCATCCGGGCAGAAGTGGTGCGATGGAACGACCTGCTGGCGGCGGGGAGTATCGCGGTGGCCAAAGAGAAGGCGCAGGTGAGGCTGGAAGGAAAAGAGTACGTGGTGCAGGAAGGCGACGTGATTTTGTTCCGGCACAGCGGATGAGAAAGAAGGGAGCCGCGGAAACGCTAAGGCACGCGGACAGATCGAAGAGAGATTCTTCGCTGCGCTCAGAATGACAACGGTGATTGAAGGCGCGTGACCCGATGGCGGAGAGATGAAAGACGAAGCGGTACGGATTGCGGCGGCAGCAGTATTGGGGATTGTGGCGGCGGGCGGAAATCTGCTCGGCGGCTACTTTGTGGTGCGCAAAGACTGGCCGCAGAGATTCCTGCAATATTTTCTGGCGCTGGGCGCCGGATACATGCTGGCGGTCGGTTTCGTGGAGATCATTCCCGAGTCGGTGTCACTTTCGGGACAGGCCGCATTTTTCTGGGTGCTGGGCGGATTTTTCCTGATTCATCTTTTCGAACACACCATCGCGCCGCACTTTCACTTTGGCGAAGAAACGCACGAAGCGGAGTTCGCGCACCACAACGTGCGGAGGACGGCGATCCTGGGGCTGGCGATGCACACGTTTTTCGACGGAGTAGCCATCGCGGCGGGATTTCTGGTGTCCGCGTGGCTGGGGTGGGTGATTTTTGTGGCCGTGTTTTTACACAAACTGCCGGAGGGATTCACGGTGGCCTCACTGGTGCTGGCGAGCGGGCAGGGGAAGGCGAGCGCGTTGCGAGCGGCGGCGGCGCTGGGAGTGGCAACGCTGGCAGGAGTGGCGTTGACGAGTTTGTTTCGCGAGCAACTGCGGTATGCGCTGCCGCTGGCGGGAGGGGTTACAGTGTACGTAGCGGCGACGGACCTGCTGCCGGAGGTGAACCGGCGGCCGGACTGGAAGGCGGCGGTGCTGGTTTTCCTAGGCGTCGCCATTTTGCTGATATTGAAGCATTTATCTGGCGTTTAGGTTTTCAGGCAAGAGCACGCCGCCGGCTGCAACTTTATGATTTTACACGTGTTTGAGAGAGTGTGGTTGCGATGACGAGGTCGGACGTCCAACTGATGCTGGACGTTAAGGCCGGCGACACGCAGTCGTTCGAGTTGTTGCTGCAGCGCTACCGGAGCCCGCTCGTCAATTTCCTGTACCGGATGGTTCGGGACCGGGAACAGGCGGAAGACCTGGCGCAGGAAGTTTTCCTGAGGGTGTACCGCGCGCGAGAAGATTACGTGCCGAGCGCGAAGTTCACCACGTGGCTTTTCCGAATCGCAACCAACCTGGCGCTGAACTCCGTCCGTGATAATCGCTATCACAAGATGGAGACGTCCATCGACGCGCCGGTGGTGGCGGACGCGGAAGAGGGAGACGAAAAGCAGTTCGAGCTTCCCGACCAGCACCCCAATATCGAACGGCACCTGGTGGAAGAGGAGAGGAGGAAAATGATCCGGCGGGCGATCGAGAAATTGCCGGAAAAGCAGCGGGCGGCGGTGCTGCTGCACAAATATCAGGAGCTGGATTATGCGGAAATCGCCAAGATTTTAAGCTGCTCGGAAAGCGCGCTGAAGTCGCTGTTGTTCCGGGCGTACGAGGCGCTGCGAGTGGAGTTGGCGCCGCTGGTGAGTCGAGGAACCTGAGAACGAAGCATGCGAAGCGGATTCGGTTTTAGAGGCATAGGAATTCGAAGGTGAAGGGAAACGGTTATGAGCTGTGAACGGATGGAAGCGCGGATTATGGGGTACGTGGACGGGCGGCTGAAGGAAAGCGAGCGCGCCGAAGTGGAAAAACACCTGGCGGGCTGCGCGGCATGCCGTTTGCGGGCGAGCGAATTCCGCTCGGTGAAGGAGTTGCTGGGAGAATTGCCGCAAATCGAGCCGTCGGCGGCGTTCGACACACGAGTGCGGGCGCGCGTGGCGGCGCTGCCGAAGCAAAGGAGTTGGCTGGGGTGGTTTGCGCCTTCACCGCGGGTGGCCTTCGCAGCCTCGATGCTGCTGCTGGCGACGGTGTGGCTGG
>Ga0079222_10000241_pt1 | contig 11656 bp, 12 predicted proteins | sample GAPlitter_FD_75070 | JGI IMG/M metagenome (GOLD analysis project Ga0079222, IMG submission 75070) | Agricultural soil microbial communities from Georgia to study Nitrogen management - GA Plitter | ecosystem: Environmental > Terrestrial > Soil > Agricultural land | place: USA: Georgia...
ACTTGGCGATGATCGCCGCCGTGCCAGGAATCGTCGCGTCCGTGTCGAAGGGCAACGTGCCCCGCGGCGCGAGTCGGATCTGAAATCCCTGCGAGAGTAGCAGCGAGCGAAAGGACACGCGCATGCCCGACGCAAGCATCACCATGTCGAGTAGCATGGCGGCGGAGATCGCCACACCCGCGACGGCGAGCAGAGTGCGGGCTCGATGCCGTACGAGTGACGCGCGGGCGAGAGTGAAGATCACGGGTCGACTCAGCGCCCGAAGAGCGCAAGGGGCGGCCGTCGCACGAGCCGTTGCGCCGCCAGCCAACCGGCCGCCAACCCGAGCCCTAACGAAAGCGCGATCGCGATGCTAATGATGTCGCCCGTGACGAGCGAAAAGGTGAGCGGCGTCCGATACACCCGGCGGTAGTGCCAGTTCACGAACGCGGACACCAGGCTGCCGAGACCAACCCCGGCAATGCTGCCGCAGACGGCGATCAGCGCGGACTCGAGAACGACACTACGGACAATCGTCCGAGACGAAATTCCCATGAGGCGGAGCGCGGCAACGTCGCGCCGTCGCTCATCCACTTTCAACAGCATGATACAGAGCAAAAACACCGCGCTCGCGACGATCGTGATCACGCCGATCGCGCGGTGAAAGCGGCTGACGACGAGAAAGGTCGTCGAGCTCTCGACGGCGATCTCTCGTGATGAAAAGGCGCGAAAGCCAAACGCCGCCGCGTCGATCGCCCGTAAGGCGCTGTCCGTTCCGGCTCGGCCATGCGTTGCGACCGCGAACCGCTCTACGCGCTCCCCGTAACCGACCAGCTGCTGAAGCTCGTCGAGGTGGACGCGTATGCGATATGCGCCGCGCGCCACCTCCGACGGATCGTTCGGCCGCCTGACGAGGGCGGAGACGATGACGGTGTCACCCGCTTGGCCAGGCGCCGCCGCCAACACGAGTGTGTCGCCAATGTGCAACCCAACGTCCTGCGCAAGGCGCTCATCGACCGCGATGGTGCGCGGCGCATGGCGTGGTGGCAATGAATCGATCGACTGCGCGACGAGGAGCAGCGAAAGGAAGAACGTCATCCTGAGCGAAGCGAAGGATCTAGCGTCTCTTGTTAGTAGTTAGCCTCTAGCAAGGGAAACTAGATCCTTCGTCCCGTTCGTCGGTTGCGCTCCTCAGGGCAGGCGCGGAGTTTACCCTGAGCGAATGCCAAGGGCTCCTCAGGATGACATGTCCGCTTCGTTTCAGGCGCGCGGGCTCCGTGCCCAGGAGGCGGTGTCCTTGAGTGCCGCTCGCGTTTCCTCGAGTGAGTAGGACGGCGCACGGAGGATGCCCATTCCACGCCGTAGCAGCACGACTGCGACTACCAGCTCGAGCACGCCCGTGACAATGGCCCCGACCCACATGTGCCCAGCGGCGAGTCGCCCGATGAGCGTCACCAGAAAGATCGTGAGCGCGACGAGCATCACGACGCCGATGCCGAAGGCGATGGCCAATTGCACGGCGCCGCGCCCGGCGCGATGCACGCTCTCCTTCATCTCCAACTTGGCGAGCCGGACCTCGTCGGCAACGAGTCGCTTCGAATCGTCACCCAGCTGACGGATGAGCTCAGGGATCCCCGAGTCGGGGTCGGTTGAGATACGGTCGGTTGCCACGCGTTGACTCCGCTGGTGGTTCGTCGGTGCATTCGGGCAAGCTTTGTTCCGCCGCCTGTTTAGCACTATGTGTTGGCGTCACGCCTCGCGCTTTCGACGAATCTCGACGAAGATCTGCGCGGCCAGCGCCGGCCCAATGGCGCGCTCTCGATCCACGCCGAGGCGTCCGACGATGCGCGACCCCTCCGATCCCTGACGCACGATGCGTAGCGTAATCGGGCCGCCGAAAGGAGCGCGAGCCACGACGCGCACGTCCGCGCCGGGCGTGACGCCGAGCTCCGCGAGATAGCGCAGGCGTTCAGGGTCCTTGTCACCCACCTGCCGGATTCTCGCGACGGCACCCACGTCCACATCTCCGAGCGCGACCAACGTCGGCGCTTCGAGCGTGCCTTCACGAGTCGGGATCGGCGCGCCGTGCGGATCCGTCGTCGGTTCGCCAATCGCCGCCGCCATCCGATCGATGAGCTCGTCCGACGCCGCGTGCTCGAGCTGCTCCGCTTCGTCGTGAACACGATCCCACGGATAGCCGAGTGCCTTGGTGAGATACGCTTCGATGACGCGATGCCGGCGGATGGTGCGCAACGCGGCGCGGCGACCCGAGTCCGTGAGCCGCACCCCTCGATACCGCTCGTAGCTGATCAGCCCCTGCTCCGCCAGTCGCCTCAGCATCCCCGTGACTGACGCGGGCGCGATTCCCAATCGCTGCGCGATATCGTTTGTGCCGACGCCATCGGGGTGCTCTCCCCGGCTCGCCGCGTCGGAGGTCTCGATCTCGAAGATCGCCTTGAGATAATCCTCAACCGGGCCGGTGAGCGCGTGAATCGCCTTTACTGCGCTCATGGTCGATCTCCCGACGGCGTCGGACGACTGGCGCTTTCGTGGGTGTCGGCGATGGCCGCTCGTGGGCCGGACGGCCGTCGCTCTCCCCTAACGAGCAGCACGGGCACGCGGGAGATGTGCCGAACCTCGTTCGCGACACTTCCGTACAGCAGATCCTGCAAGAAGCGATGGCCATGGGTCGACATCGCAATCAGGTCGCACCCTTCACGCACGGCGGCGTCGGCGATCTCCGCGCCCGGATTGCCGGCGGCCAGGACGCACTCCGCCTCGATACCGTCCTTTTCGAGCGACGCCGCGACCTCCTCCAAGTAATCGCGGTCCTCGCGCATCTCCTCCGATTCGCGCAGATGTAGCTGACGGACGTTTCGCGCGGCCCATCCGTCGGCGACATGGATCAACACCAGCGATGCGCCACAATGCCGCGCCAACTTGCGCACGTGAGTCAGGATCGACTCGTCGTACGGAGAGTGCTCGAGTGGAACGAGAATGCGCTTGTACATGGCGACGCGCTACTCCTCGTCAGGCATTAGGCGCTGAAGCCACGAATGATGAGCATGAGCAGCCAGGCATTCAGCGCGGCGATCACGACCGCGACCGCGTACGCGAGAAACTTCAACCAGCCTCGGTTCACGAACTGTCCCATCTTCGCACGTTCCGAGGTGAAGCGCACGAGGGGAAATACCGCGAACGAGAGCTGCAGGCTCAGAATCACCTGGCTCAAGACGAGCAGCTTCGCCGTCCCACTTTCGCCGTACAAGATAGCGGTGACTACCGCCGGAACAATCGCAATGCCGCGCGTGATGAGCCGTCGGAGCCATGGACGCAATCGGATGTGCAGAAATCCTTCCATCACGATCTGTCCGGCCAACGTTCCCGTCAGCGTGGAGTTGAGGCCCGATGCGAGCAGTGCGAGCGCGAAGACGGCGCTCGCGCCCCCGCCGAGCAGAGGCGTCAACAGCTTGTACGCATCCTGAATTTCGGCGACGCCGGTGTGACCGCGGGTGTGGAATGCCGCGGCGGAAACGATGAGAATCGCCGCGTTGATGAAGAGTGCGAACGATAACGCGATCGTCGAATCCACGAATGCGTAGCGCACCGCTTCACGGCGCCCGGCCGTCGTCTCCGCGTAACGGCGCGTCTGCACGATCGACGAGTGCAGGTAGAGATTGTGGGGCATTACGGTCGCGCCGAGGATGCTGATCGCGATGTACAGCATCTCGCGATTCCGAATGATCTCCGGGCGAGGAATCAAACCAACGCCCACGCCCGCCAAGTCCGGCTTCGCGCGAATGATCTCGAAGAGGAAGCACAGTCCGATCGTCGCAACGAGCCCGACGACGAGCGCCTCGAGGAGACGGAATCCCTTGTTCTGTAGAAAGAGCACGAGCATGACGTCGAGCGCCGTGAGCACGACGCCCCACGTCAGCGGAATTCCGAAGAGCAGGTTCAGCGCGATCGCCGCCCCGATGACTTCCGCAAGATCGCACGCCGCGATCGCGATCTCGCACAACAGCCAGAGCGCGATGTTCGTTCCACGCGAGTAGTGATCCCGACACGCCTGCGCCAAGTCGCGACCGGTGACGATCCCCAGCTTCGATGCGAGCCCTTGGAGGAGGACCGCCATGAGGTTCGAAAGCAGGATCACGCTGAGCAGCGTATACCCGAAGGCGGATCCGCCGGCGAGGTCGGTCGCCCAATTTCCCGGGTCCATGTACCCGACGGCGACGAGATAGCCGGGGCCCGCGAACGCGAGAATCTTCCGCCACTTTCCGCCTTCCGTCACCGGAACGCTTCGATAGACCTCGGCGAGGCTCGGCGCGACGCGGGCGCGCCTCCACCCGTGCTCGGATGTCGGCGTCTGGACGGTCGGCTTCGGAAGCGGCTCAGGAAGGGACATAGAAAATTAGTCTTGCCTAATATTTTCTTGAGGACGCAATAATGCAAGGCTCGCGGGCTTGCGCCTTCCGGATTTCGGCGAAATAATTGATTAGCTCAGCTAAGTACTTTTTCCATTTACATGCGTTCGGAGGACCCATGAGCGCCACCGCCTCCCCGACGTCAGCGTCCACGAGCTCGCCGGCCCTTTCGCTTTCTCGCATCGGCCAGATATCGATCGTCGTCCACGACGTCGAGCGAGCAACGGCGTTTTACCGCGATGTGCTCGGGATGCGCTTTCTTTTCGCGTACCCGGGACTCGCGTTCTTCGACTGCGACGGCGTCCGCATCATGCTCAGTCGTCCGGAACGCGAGGAGTTCGACCATCCGAGCTCCGTCCTCTACTTCCGCGTCACCGACATTCAATCAGCGTATCAGACGCTGCGCCAGCGCAAGGTCGATCTCGTCGACGAGCCGCACATCATCGCGCGAATGCCAGAGTACGACTTGTGGATGTGCTTCTTCCACGATCTGGACGGGAATACGCTGGCGCTGATGGCGGAAGCGACGAAAGCGTGATGGGTGGTGGGTGGTGGGTGGTGGGTTAATCGGATGTGCCGGCGAGCCTCGCTCGTCGGCCTTCTTCATTCACCAACAACCCACCACCCATCACTCATCACCCATCGAGATACTCCAGGAACTGCCGTAACACGCGCTCCGTCAGCCCCCACACGGTGTAGTCACCATGGCGGAATGCGGTCACCTGGCGTTCTCCGTAGCCGCGCACGGCGACCATCGCCGTTCCCCAGGCCGCACGTTCACGGAGTGCCGCGAGAGGCACCCAGAACGCCTCGGCAACTTCCGAGCTCTGGACAATCTCGAGCTCCGGCTTCACCACGGCGACGAACGGCCTAACGATGATCGGCGGGAGCGTCGGCGTGCGCGGGCTGATGTCATCGAGCGCGCCGAGGACGCGCCCATCGCGCGCGAGGTCGACGCCGGTCTCCTCCCACGTCTCGCGGACGGCGGTCTGCTCGAGGTCGTGATCGCCCGGCTCCATGCGGCCGCCGGGGCACGCCACGTGGCCGCTCCAAGGGTCGCCCTCGGCCTCGGCTCGCTTGATCATCAAGAGCTCCGGATCGGCTTCCGCCCCGATGCCAGTACCCGGACGCAATACCAACGCGATCGCCGCGAGACGACGGCTGCCGTCGGTCGCATCGATGCGAACGCCCGGTCGCGCGGCGAGCGCCGCGCGCAAGCGACGCACGTCGGGCAGCTCGAGTAAGGCGTCAATCGTCGTCACGGCGACTTCTCAATGAGTAAACGGTCAACTCTCGACGTCACCGCCGAGCGAGACCCACTCGCGGAAGCCACCAGCCATCGATTCCACTTCCGTGTATCCCATCTGTTGGAGCGTGTCGGCGGCGAACGCCGATCGATTGCCGTTCGCGCAATAGATGACGATGCGCTTCTCGCGCGGCACGAGCGCTTCGATCTTCGTCTCCATCGAGCCGCGCGCCAGATGCACCGCCCGTGGAATCATTCCGAGGTTCACCTCGGGCTGCTCGCGAATGTCGAGGAAGACGACATCCGCCCGCGCCGCGCGCAACGCGATGGCGTCGCGCGCGGAAATCTCCTTCACGCGCGCGCGTGCTTCGTCGAGCAGTTGCTGTCCCGTCTTGTACGTTGCCATTCGTGTCGTGCGAGTGAGAGCTATTCCAAGATACGCAGCGTTCGCGCGTCGGCGTCGAGCTCCGCGATGGCGCCGAGTGGCAGCGTCCATTGATCGGCGACATGGCCGATCGGTGCACCGGCGATGCACGGAATGTTCACCGCCAGCGCAACCTCCCCGAGAACGTCCTCGAGCGTCCGCGTGCCGAGGCTCTCTTCCGGCGAATCCAGCGGGACGTCAGTGAACTGACCGAACACGATGCCGCGACACGTCGAAAGACATCCGCCGAGTCTCAGTTGCGTCAGCATGCGGTCGATGCGATACACCGCTTCGTTGACGTCTTCCACGATGAGAATCGCGTCGCGATAGTCGGGCGCGTATGGCGTTCCAGCGAGTGCGCAGAGAAGCGCGAGATTGCCGCCAACCAGTCGCCCGCGCGTACGCCCCGCGTGAAGCGTCGTGGCGTTCGTCGCCACGCCGCACGAATCGTCGCCGGCGAGCGCGCGCTCGAGCGATGCGCGCGAGAACGGGGTGAGTTGCGCGCGCGCCGTGGGACCGTGAAAGGTCACGATCTCGCAGCGTGGGCCCATCGCCGCGTGCAGCGCGGTCACGTCCGAGTAGCCGATGATCGGCTTCGGCCGCCGGCGAAGCGCGGCGTAATCGATTTGATCGAGAATGCGCATCGCGCCATATCCGCCACGCGCGCACCACACCGCGTCGATCGCATCATCCGTGAGCGCGCCGTTGAGGTCCGATAGGCGATCGCCGTCCCTGCCGGCGAGATAGCCCGCTCGCGCCAGCGCATGCGCGCCGACGGCCGGTACCCAGCCCAACGAGCGCACGTTCTCTTGCGCACGTTGTAAATCGGCTTCGCCGCGCAGCGGTCCCGCGGGCGACACGAGGGCAACGCGCGCGCCCGCGGCAATGGTTGGTCGACGCATCAGTCGAGGCCGGCGCGCCGGCGCGGCATCGGCGCGCGCAATCTCAATGGTCGTGCTCGCGTCACGCGACGCAACGTAGACCGTCCCATGAGTACGGTCAACTCGTGACGAACAGGGCCGGATGGCACCGGACCTGCTCAACATGCGCCGAGCCCGGCGCGATCGAAGTCGCATTGCGAGACGCCGGCCGTTCATCACATTCGGAGGATGCACACGATGGCTGACCAAAAGGACAATCTCAACAAAGGGTCGAGTGGCTCGTCAGGCAGCTCGGGCAGCGACTCGCAGTCGGGCGGCACGTCTGGACGCAGTGCGAGCTCTGGCGGCTCGGGCTCGAGCTCTGGAGGCTCGTTCCAGCAATCCGGCAGCAGCTCGCAGAGCCGCACCGATCGTGGCAACCAGGGTGATCAGGGTATCGGCAGCTCCGCGACGCGCGGCAGCCAGTCGGATGGCGACATGACCGATCCCGACCTCGACGAGGACCAGTCGAGCGGAAAGAGCGGCAGTGGCTCGTCAGGCAGCTCGAGCTCCTTCGGCGGCAGCAGCTCGTCGAAGTCCGGTGGCATGAGCGGCTCGAGTGGTTCGAGCAGCTCCGGTGGTTCGTTCGGCGGATCGAGTGGCTCGCAGGGATCGAGCGGCTCGCAAGGCTCGAGCGGTGGCGGCATGAAAGGATCGAGTGGATCGAGCGGCTCGTCAGGTGGCTCGAGTGGTTCGAGTGGTTCGAGCGGTTCCAGCGGTTCGGGCGGCTCCAGCTCGAATCGTTGAACTGGCGCATTCCGCGCGTCAAAAGGGCGTCCGAGCATCGGACGCCCTCTTTGTTTTGTCTTGCTCGATGGAGTGACGCAGGTAGTTTTGGCGCGTGTCGCGCCCTTCGCTCAGCACGAGTGTCTTGCTCGCGCTCGTCGCCGGATTGCTATTCGGTCTTTTGCTGAGTCGTGCCGGTTCAGCGACGATCGAACGTGTCGTCGCCATCATCGAGCCATTCGGTACGCTCTTCGTGAACGCGATCCGCATGACCGTGGTTCCGCTCGTCGTCTCGCTCGTGATCGTGGGTATCGCGGGCGCTGATGCGACGAGAATCGCGCGCGTCGGTGGACGCGCTCTTCTCATCGCCCTGGCGTTTCTCTGCCTTTCGGGATTAGTCGGCGCGATCGTCGCGCCTCCGGTATTTGCGCGCCTCTCAATCGATCCCGTAGCGGTAACGGCGCTACGCTCGCGTGCGGCGTCGGCCTTCGGCACCTCTGCCGCCGACGCGGCGCGCCGTGCGCCAACACTTTTGCAGTGGATCGTCGATTTGGTGCCGGCAAATCCCGTTCGGGCCGCGGCGGACGGCGCGATGTTGCCGCTCGTAGTATTCGCCGTCGCCTTCGGCATGGCATTGTTGTCGACTCCTTCCGAATACCGCGATCCGGTTGTGCGCTTCTTTCGTGGCGTCGCCGACGCCATGTTGCGGCTCGTTCGCTGGATTCTCGTGCTGGCGCCGTTAGGCGTTTTTGCGCTCACATTGCCGCTCGTCGCCCGGCTGGGCGTCGTCGCGATTGGCGCGCTCGCATCGTACGTCGTGCTCGTCGCCGTTGCAACGAGTCTGTTCGTGCTCCTTCTCGTCTATCCTGCCGCGGTGCTTCTCGGACACGTGTCGCTCGAGCGCTTCGCTCGCGCGGTATTTCCGGCCCAGGCCGTCGCATTCTCGTCGCGCACGTCGCTCGCGGCATTACCCGCGCTCATCGAGGGCGCGGAGCGACGCCTCGGGATGAGCACGGCGTCGAGCGGGTTCCTGTTGCCGCTGGCATCGGCGCTTTTCCGCGTCGGCGCGACGATGGGGCTCACCGTCGGTGCGGTCTTCGTCGCCCGCTTGTATGGCAATGACCTAACGACGACGCAAGTCGCGACGGCTGCTGCCACCGCCGTCCTGACCAGCTTCAGCATCCCAGGAATTCCCGGCGGGTCGATCATTGCCATGGTCCCGGTTCTCTCGAGCGTCGGCTTGCCCGCCGAAGGCGTCGGCGTGCTGCTCGGCGTCGATACGATCCCCGACGCATTTCGCACGACGGCGAACGTGACCGGCCAGATGGCGGCCGCCGTGATTGCCGATCGCTCACATACCTGATGGTCGTCAGTCCGCTGGTGCTGCTCGCGGCAGCACCGTGGGTGCTCCTTCCGCCGCTCGCGATGCTGCGCGTCGCTCGTTCGCGATCGCTGGCGGACGAGCCCGAGACGCTTCCCGCGGACGCACCGCGCGTATCGGTGATCGTGCCGGCGCGCAACGAGGCTCGGAACATCGGCCGCTGTGTCCAGTCGATCCTCGCGAGCCGCTACGAGCCGCTCGAGCTCATCGTCGTCGACGACCATTCGACCGACGGCACGGCTGATATCGCGCGCGTGGCCGCCGCGGGTGACGCGCGCTTTCGCCTACTCGATAACCCTGCTTTGCCCAACGGTTGGTTCGGCAAGCAATGGGCATGCACGACGGGCGCGGCCGCGGCGACAGGGGCGGTTCTCCTGTTCACGGACGCCGACACCATGCACGCGCCCGACTTGCTGCCACGTGCCGTGCATCGTCTCGTTCGCGAGCGAGTTGACCTGTTGTCCGTCGTTGGCCGGCAGGAGATGCACAGCTTTTGGGAGCGGCTGCTCCAACCGCAGGTCTTCTGGATGCTCCTCGTGCGCTACGGCAGCACCGAAAGCGTCAGCGGCGCGCGCCGGCCGGAGGACGTCATTGCCAATGGTCAGTATTTGCTGATGCGCCGCGAAGCGTATGATGCGGCTGGCGGCCATGCCTCGGTGCGCGACAAGGTCGCCGAAGACCTTGCGCTTGCCCAGCGCTTCGTTCGGTTGGGTCGTCGCGTTAGGCTGGTTCGCGGCGACGAACAGCTCTCGACGCACATGTACGGCTCGCTGTCCGAGCTGATCGAGGGGTGGGGAAAAAACGTCTATGCCGGCGGCGTCGACGCCATGCCCGGCGGCCCAGTCGGGCGCGCGCTCTTTCCCTTCGTCTTGCCTCTGCCCCCGCTCATGTCGCTCGTGCCGGCGATCGTTCTTTTCGTGTCGGTCCTTGGAATAGGCGCTCCCGCGCTCGGTGCCTGGTCGGCGCTCTGCGTCGTCGCCATGACAGTGTGGTGGGCGCTCATCTATCGTGGCTTTCATCAGCGGATGTGGTACGCGCTCCTCTTTCCACTCGGCGCCGCGATGCTGCTGTTCATCATCCTTCGAGCACTCGCTCACGGTCGTCGCGTTGGTTGGAAGGGAAGGCAGTATATCGCGCGTTGAGACGCGCATGACTTTGGCGCGATCGGCAACGACGCGGTAACGGAGTGAGCGGCGTTCGCCGGCATCGTGCGGCGTGCGAACCATCCGCGCCGCCGCGCAACTCCTCGTTGACGCTGCCACGCTCGACACGCTCGAGCCCATCGCTGTCGCGACGGGATGTGGCGGCAGTATCTCCGCGCTCGACGCTTCTCTGCTGCGCGAGCTTGGCTTGGAAAAAATCTCCGCGGCTCGAATGGCCGATGGACCGGGCGCGCTGCGCACCTTTCTCGCCGAGGTGGACGATCGCGCCGGTTTGCGCGAGTTGCTGACAGGAGTCGCCGCTCGCCTCTCGTCGCGCACGCCGCACACTCTCTGGCTCGTCGTCGACCGCGCGCGAGTCGTCGACAGTGACGCCGAGACGCTCGCGTCGCTCATTGCCGCCGCCGACCTGCGCCCTGACGCCGACGTACTCACGCACGCGCGATGGGTCGAGGTGCTCGGCCGCGAGGCACTGACGAGGCGCTTCTATCGCGCGCTGGAGCTTCGTGTCGATTCCCTTGCCGCCTCGTTGACGCGCGGCTCGATCGACGATCGCCGCGAGATCGCGCTACTGTACAGCTCGCGGCTGCTCTTTCTGTGTTTCCTCGAGGCAAAGGGATGGCTGGACGCGGATCGGGCATTTCTCGCGCGCGCATTCGACACATGCATGGAGCGCGGCGGTCAATTCCATCGGCGCGTGCTGTTGCCACTGTTCTTCGGCACGCTGAATACGCGGTATAGCCGACGCGCGCCCACCGCGCGCGCGCTCGGACGGATCCCCTTTCTTAATGGCGGCTTGTTCGCGAGAACACCTAACGAACGCCGTCTGCGTGATGTCGTGATCCCGGATGAAGAGCTGGGGAAGCTCTTCAGCGATCTTTTCGCGCGGTATCGCTTCACCGCGCGTGAGGAGAGTACCGATCTCGTCGAGCTCGCGGTCGACCCGGAGATGCTCGGCAAAGCGTTCGAGTCGCTCATGTCGCGCACCGACCGCAAGGGCAGCGGCTCGTTCTACACGCCGCACGCGCTCGTGGCACGCGCCGCCGATGCGGCGCTCGCGCGAGCTCTGGCCGTTGCCCCCGCCACCTGTCACGTCGCCAGTGTCGCCGAGCTGTCGGACATCACACGCCACGCTCTGATGGAGCGCCTTCAGAGCATCACAATCCTCGACCCGGCGTGTGGATCGGGCGGAATGTTCGTGCAAAGCGCGCGGTTTGTGGAGCGATTGCACGCGAACCCGTCAGAACGGCTGACCTTTTACGGCTTGGAAAAGAATGCTACGACGATCCGCCTGGCGAAGATGAATCTCGCGGTGCATGGACTCGAAGGCGACATCCAGAAAGCCATCAGCTATTATGAAGATCCGCACGAACTATGCGGCAGAGCGGACTTC
>Ga0079222_10000246_pt1 | contig 11587 bp, 9 predicted proteins | sample GAPlitter_FD_75070 | JGI IMG/M metagenome (GOLD analysis project Ga0079222, IMG submission 75070) | Agricultural soil microbial communities from Georgia to study Nitrogen management - GA Plitter | ecosystem: Environmental > Terrestrial > Soil > Agricultural land | place: USA: Georgia | collected...
AAGCGCGAAGTGGCTCAGGTCGGTCCGTTGAGGGTGACGGCGCAGGAGCAGCGAACGATTCCGATCTCCCCGATCGTCGGGGGCGTCGCGATCTTGGCCGGCGCGGCGCTGATCATCGCGGTGAGGCGGGCAAGTTGATGCGGGAGGATGCTCGCGTCTGTAAGGAATTGGTCGGGCAGGTAGTTGTGTGCGATTCACCCGCCTAACATGGTGCGACCCGCGAATCTCTCCACGGTGCCCGACCATGACGACACGACGCGATTTTCTGAAAACGACTGCAGGGACGGCGTTCGGAAGCGTGTTACTAGGGCGGAACGCGCCGGCGCTCGCTCAGGCGGCCGCCGCCCGGCTTGGCGCCAAACCCGCGGGTGCGTCACTCAACCTCCTCATCCTGGGTGGAACAGGCTTCATCGGCCCGCATCTGGTACGGCACGCCGTGTCGCGCGGCCACCGGGTGACGATCTTCACGCGTGGCCGTCATCAGGCGGAGCTTCCTAACGACGTCGAGCGCCTGACGGGCGATCGCAATGGCCACCTCGAATCGCTCGTCGGCAAGAAGTGGGATGCGGTAGTGGACGACTCGGCGACGAATCCGGACTATGTGCGTCAATCCACCCAGCTCCTCAAGGACACGGCGGGACGCTATCTCTTCACATCGTCCACCGGCGTCTACTATCCGTACCTGAAGCGCGGGCTCGACGAGTCTGTCGTGCCGCATCTGGAGGTGGCGGACCCGAAGGATGGCTCGGAGACCTACGGCGTGGCGAAGGCGCGCTGCGAGCGAGAGGTGCTTCAGTCGTTTGGCGAGCGCGGGATCGTCGTTAGGCCGACGTACATTGTCGGGCCGGGCGACACGACCGATCGCTTTCCCTACTGGCCACAGCGTCTGGCGAAGGGCGGTGAGGTGCTCGCGCCGGGGCGGCACGATGATCCGGTGCAGATCATCGACGTCCGCGATCTCGCTGAGTGGATGATGCGACTGCTCGAGGAGCAGCGCTCGGGCGTGTACAACGCCGCGGGTCCGCAAGAGACCCTAACGATGCCGAGTTTCCTCGAGCGCGCGAGGGCCGCGCTCAACGCGGACGTAAAGTTCACGTGGGTCGACGACTACGCTTTCCTTGCCGCGCACGAGATCGACGAGGCGATTCCATGGGCTCGTCTCGCCGGAAACGACGACGGGATGATGTCGATCAGCAACAAGAAGGCGATTGCGGCCGGTCTCACCTTCCGTCCGCTGGCGGCGACCGTTCGCGACACGCTGGCTTGGTGGCCGAGTGTTCCCGAAGCTCGCCGGAACGCACCGAAGTTCGCGATCACGCCGGAGAAGGAAGCGAAGGCGCTCGCGGATTGGCGAGCGAGACAAGGGCTCAGGGGCTAGGCCTAACCCCGCGTCCCTTCCCAGTCATCGAGATGGCGCAGCAGATAGTCGAGTGAGAACACGCGCTTGCTATGGTCGCGCTCGCGCCGGAAGATGACGTGGGACCAACCGCGCATGCCCGTCGGCTTGTACCACTCACCCTGACCGAGGTGGAGGCGGTCGCCGTGGATGGCGCGAATGAGCACTCGCTCATATCGCGAACGCGGTAATTCGTGCTCGGGAAAGAGGTCGTCCCAGGCACAGAGCTGGCCGACGCTTTCATATGACGGCGGACGATCGGCCAGCTCGAGGAGAGACGGCGCGCGTCCCGCCATCACGCCGCCGATTAGCCGCAGCGTGAATGGATCCGCGTAGCGCTTGATGGCCGGCCAGAACTGTTTCGTGATGCGCCCCGCGATCTCGCGCAGTGAGAGCGAATCGCCATTGCAGAGATCCCAGCGATCCTCGTCGACGTGGGACGCAAACGGGTTGCGCGGGAAGCACGAGTATCGCGCGACCCATCCCTTGCGCGAGCTGTGCGGCGCCGGCGCGAAGTCACGGAAGATAGGAAAGTGGGCGCGAAAGAGCTCAGAAACGTCGTAGGTGGGCCAAGTCATGACTTCGCGCACAATACCGACAATCACCGTCGCGGCCGCGATCATGAGCGCGGCATCGGGCGTGAAATCCGCCGTCACTTCGATGCGATTGCCGCGCGGCCGTACGCCAATGCCCGTCGATTGCCGATTCGCGGCGAGAAGCATCACCGGTGCCGGCAGGAGATACGTCAACAGCAGCGCGAGTTGCTCCACCGTTCGATTGGCAGCGCGCTCCGCAGCCGGCACATCGAACGAGACATTATAGTGAGTACTAAACCCGACGAGCCGTACATCTCTTTCGTGCCGCGCCTGCCAGGCATCGAGCTCCCCGCGCAAAAAGAGTATACTTTCCCACAACGATCGGCCGGCGCGCGCAGCGCAACCGCGCTCGATCTCGATCATCGGCGTCGCGAGCTCGATGACCCCGGTGTCGAAGTAGACGGCGCTCCCGGTTGGCAAATGATAGGAGCGGCCGGTGCGGTGCATGAGCGGTCCGCGCACGATGCTCCGCGGTGATCCGAAGACGTCCTCCGGTCGCACCGGCGCGCCGTCCATGACGACGACGAACTCCGCCTCGAGACCGATTGCCGCCAGCGATGAAGCGCGATGGGCGCTCTCGAGCCGCGTGCGCGGTCGCGCTGCCGTTAGGCGCGTTCGTCGTTCACGCTTGCGCTTCATCTCCTTCGCTGCCGCCATCAGTCTACCAGTGCCCGCTCAGAGCGGATCGCCCTCGAGCTTCGGATTGTAGGGATCGCCCGGCGCGTCGTGAGGCACGGCGACGAGATAGCCGAAGTCGATGTGCAGATGATCGTCGGCAAAGCCGCGATCCTCGCCCACAGGACGTATCCACGCGCCAGGCAGGGCGGCACGCGCGATCTCGGCGTAGCGCTCGATACGATCGCGCGTATCGAGATACTCATCGCCGATCCGATAGATGTTCACCGCCGAGGCCCAACAGTGAGTTGATGCGTGACTCGTGAGCTCGTGCTGGGGCGAGCGATAACCGCCATTGGCGGAAATGCGCACTGGCTCCCCAATCGTCTCGCGAAAACGCTCCAGCAGGGCCGCGGTGAGCACGACGGCGCACGGCACGTACCGCGGAAAAAAGCGCAGCGGCGTCGCCTCGCGTACATCGGTATGGATGAATTCCCACATGTTGAAGTGCGGCGCGAGCTCGTGCTCCAGCGCCGCGTCCCACGACTCGACTTCGTAGAAATAGCGTGGCAGCTGGCGGGTGCGTCCCCCGCGATCGCGCAACACGCCGCCGGGCAGGAGCGCGCCACGCCGCGGCTTGTCCAGCCGATATCCATCCACGATGCGAAGCGTGTCGGTGCGCGTCTCAGCCATTGGCGGTCTCTCCGCGCAGTTGCTCGTACACTACATGCGACAGCGACGCGATCGTCGACGAACGATTGCCGGCGTCCGGCGACCATTCCGTGAGAATCGCGATTACGTACGGCTTGTGCCCCGGCGCGTATACGACGCCGGCGTCGTGCGCGACGGTCGAGATGTCACCCGTTTTGTGCGCGACACGAACTTCTCGCGGGAGCCGCGCGGGAATTCCTTTCTTGAACTCCTGCTGATGCAAAATGTCGAGCATCTCGTGCGACAACTGCGGCGAGTACGCCTGCTCTTCGGCGATGAGTCCGAGCAGCTTCACGAGTCCGTTTGCCGTCACGCGGTTGACAATGTCATGCTCGAAGGCCTTTTCGTCCTCGACACCGCGCCGAACGTCGAGCCCCGTTAGGCCGAATCGGTCGATCGTGCGCTGCACAGCGTCGAGGCCGATGAGATCGAGGAGCAGATTCGTCGCGAGATTGCTGCTCGTCGCGATCATATGCAGCGCCAACTCGCTCACGCGCATTGTTTTCCCGATCGCGGCGTGCACCTCGGAATCGGCGTCGCGGTCGGCCTGAATACGGAAGGGAGATCCATCGTACGCGCTCAAGAATCGATTGCGCACGTGCAAACGAGATTGCGGTACGAGTCGGCCGCGATCGATCTCGCCATACACGGCGAGGAGGATCGCGACCTTGATCGTGCTCGCGCCATGGAACCACCGATCTGCCTCGTAATGCAGCTCCGCGCCGGATTCGGTGTCATGTAACGCGACGGCGACGGCGCGCGCGTTCGACTTCTGTGAAATCGATTCGATGCGCAACCTGAGGGCGTCGAGATTGGACGGGAGCGACTGGGCTCGATCCCGATTCAACGCGGACGGGAGGGTCATGGCTCGTTCTCTACTCGCAAGGGCGGTGCCGGCGAGGTGAACAGTAAAGTCTGCTCGCTGGCGCTCGCAGCTGTTCGTACACCCGATCTCCCCCTCGCGACGCACCGCGCGCTATCCGATATTTAGCGCCGCCTACCCGATCGTCTCACCAGGTCTAACTCCTCTTGGAGGATTGTCATGCGCCGCATGTACGGTGCGCTTGCTTTGCTCGCGAGCTCCGCCTTGCTCTCCCTCGTCACTTCGCCCGTCCACGCTCAAGCGAAGCGTGCATTACACAGCGGCGACCTCTACCATCTCAAGGAGGTCCGCGATCCCCAAATCTCTCCCGACGGAGGATGGGTCGCTTACACGGTCTCGACTGTCGACTCCGCAAAGGACAAATCCGATAACGACGTTTGGATGACGAGCTGGGACGGCGCGACGACCATTCGCGTGACGTCGAGCCCCGAGAGCGAAAGCACGCCGCGCTGGAGCCCGGACGGACGTTACCTGGCCTTCCTGTCCGGTCGACAAGAGGGAAAGGGTGCCCAGATCTGGCTCCTCGATCGGCGCGGCGGTGAGGCACAGCGGGTGACGCAACTTCGCGGTGGCGTCTCGGAGTTCGCTTGGTCGCCCGATTCCAAGCGCATGATTCTCGTCGTCGACGAGGAGACAGACTCGATCGCGCGCAAGGATACGGCCGATCACAAGACGCCCAAGCCAATCGTCATCAATCGCTACAACTTCAAGCGCGACGTGGCGGGCTACCTCGGCTCGAAGCGCAGCCATCTGTCGCTTTTCGATGTCGAGACGAAGAAGTCCGAGACGTTGACGTCCGGCCTGGACGACGACGGCTCACCGAGCTGGTCGCCCGACGGTCGCATGATCGCCTTCGTGCGCGGTCCGGTCGCCGAGCCGGATCGCTCCCGCGACGACGATGTGTACGTGATCGAAGCACGCGCCGGCGCCTCACCGAAGCGGCTGACCGATTTCATCGGCCCGGACGGCGGTCGCCCGGCATGGAGTCCCGACGGCAAGTGGATCGCGTTCTTCCGCGGCGACGAGCCGAAGTACCAGGCGTACAACTTGAGCAAACTCGCAATCGTGGCGAGCGATGGCAGCGCGCCGGCGCGCGTGATCACCGAAGCGCTCGACCGTCCGGTGTCCAATGCCCAATTCAGTGCCGACGGCAAGTCGGTGTACGTGCTCCTCTCGGACGATCGCGAGCAGCAATTGGCGCGCGTGCGCGTCGCCGACGGATCGGTCGAACGCGTGATCTCGGGGAAGCGCGTCGTGTCGTCGTACTCGACGGCGGCGGGCAAGGTCGTGGTGATGTCGTCGACCCCGGATCGGTCCGGCGAAGTCTACGCGTGGGAGAATGGGTCGCTGCGCCAGCTTTCGCACCAGAACGACTCGCTCTTCGCGCACCTCCAGCTCGGCACGACCGACGGCTTCTCGTCGAAGAGCAAGGACGGCACGGAGGTGCACGGCGTGCTCGTTAGGCCGGCGAACGCACCCCCCGGCAAGTTGCCGCTGATTCTCTACATCCACGGCGGGCCGAACGGCCAGGACAGCTACAGCTTCAACTTTGATCGCGAGTACTTCGCCGCGAACGGCTATGCGGTGCTCTCCGTCAACTATCGCGGCTCCAGTGGCCGGGGCGCCGCGTATCAGAAAGCAATCTTCGCTGACTGGGGCGACAAGGAAGTGATGGATCTCGTCGGCGCCATCGACGAGGCCGTACGCTCGGGCGTCGCCGATGGCGATAAACTTGGCATCGGTGGCTGGAGCTACGGCGGAATTCTCACCGACTACACCATCGCGACGACGCCGCGCTTCAAGGCTGCGGTCGCGGGCGCCGGAAGCGCGCTGCAACTCTCGATGTACGGCACGGATCAGTACATCACCCAATACAACCAGGAGATCGGTCCACCGTGGAAGGCGCAGGACCTATGGATCAAGATCTCCTATCCATTCTTCCACGCCGATCGCATAAAAACGCCGACGCTCTTCATGGGTGGCGCGGCGGACTTCAATGTTCCCATCATCGGCGGTGAGCAGATGTATCAGGCGCTCCGGTCGCTCGGAGTGCCGACCGAGCTCGTGATCTATCCAGGACAGTATCACGGTCTGACACTGCCATCGTATCGAAAGGACCGCATCGAGCGTTATCTCGCGTGGTATGATCGTTACCTGAAGACGCAGACGACCGTGCAGGCCGGTGGGACAAAGGCCAAGGAATAAAGAAGATCTGCTATAAAGCGCGGCGCAGTAGCGTGAGATCCACGCCGTCACGGTAGAAATCCGATACGCGCGCTTCTTCCTCGAATCCAGCCGAGGTGAGGAGCGCGCGAATCTGGCCCACTACAGGGTCGTCAGGCAATTCCGCGATCACGAGTCGGCCACCTTCTCGGCGCGCCGTATCCAGCACCGCGGAAACTATGCGTTCGCCCACTTCCTCGACGCTCACGCTCGGCGCGACGACGGCCGCGTGCAACTTGCTCACTCCGATGGCGCCCGCGACGAGGCCGAACAGCGCGAGCGCGGCAACGGTACCGTCGCGAGCGATCACGAGCGCGCGATGCTCGACGTCGTTGCCACGCTCGGCCCGCTGCAGGACTTCCATGGCACGGTCCACGTACGGTGTCACGCCCAGCGCGCCCATGAGAAGCACGCGCGTCGGGACGTGATCGTCAATCGAGAGCGGACGCGGCGCCAAGGCGAAGTAGCCCGTCATGACTCGGGTCGAAATGTCGCGCTAGATATGTAGCGCTCGTCCCAGAACGGCTAGCGCTGCCTCCTTCGTGGTCTCCGAGAGTGTTGGGTGTGCGTGGATGGTAGGACCGATGTCGTCCGCCGATGCGCGATACTCGAAGCCAAGTACGACTTCGGCAACCAGCTCCGACACATTTGGTCCGACTAGGTGCGCGCCAATCAACTCGTCGGTGCGCGCGTCGGCGATGAATTTCACAAACCCGTTGCTTTCGCCCATCGTCCGCGCGCGACCGTTGGCGCTGAAGGGGAACTTGCCGACGCGATACTCGCGGCCGCTCTCCTTGACGTCGCGCTCGGTGAGTCCGACGACGGCAACCTCGGGCCAGGTGTAGACGACATTGGGAATGGACTTGTAGTGCATGTGCGAGCTTTGCCCTGCGATCGTCTCGGCAGCAACCACGCCTTCCTCCTCGGCCTTGTGGGCGAGCATTGGGCCGGGCACGCAGTCGCCGATGGCGTACACGTTAGGCACGCTCGTTCGCATTTTGTCGTCAACAAGGATTTCCGCGCGTCGGCCGAGGTTCAGACCGATGGTGGCGGCGTCCAGGCCGCCGAGGGACGGCTTGCGACCGATCGCGACGAGTGCGTAGTCGCCGTCCAGCGTTTCCTTCGCGCCATCTCTTTCGATCTCGACGAGAACGCAATCTCCCTCGCGGCGGCCTCCGACAACGCGCGTGCCGGTTCGCAAATCGAGTCCTTGGCGACGAAAAACACGGTCGCATTCCTTGACGACGTCATCGTCCATGCCGGGGAGAATCGTGGGCATGAGCTCGACGACAGTGACCTTCGCACCGAGTCGGCGCCAGACGGATCCGAGCTCGAGGCCGATGACACCGCCCCCGATGACGATGAGGTGTCGGGGAACGCGCGGAATGGTGAGAGCGCCGACGTTCGAGAGGATGCGCTCCTCGTCGACTTTGAGGAATGGGGGCTCGATTGGTACGGATCCCGTCGCAACGATGACGTTCTTGGCGAGGTAGGATGCGACACTGTCTTTCGGGGGGGGCCCCCCGGCTGACGCCGTAACCGAAACCTCGAATCCCTTCTCACCGCGCCGGAGCGATCCCTTTCCCTTCGCCCATGTGATTTTGTTCTTCTTGAACAGGAACTCGATCCCACGCGTGTTCTGACCGACAACGTCGTCCTTCCGCTTTAGCATCGTCGCCAGGTCCAGCGACATCCCCGCGGCGTCGATTTTGATGCCATGCTCCGCCGCGTGCTGGCGCGCGAATTCGTAATGCTCCGATGACGTGAGGAGTGCCTTCGACGGAATGCATCCGACATTTACGCACGTGCCACCGAGCGTCTTCTCCATCTCGACACACACGGTGGAAAGTCCAAGCTGCGCAGCACGAATCGCCGCGACATACCCGCCGGGCCCGCCGCCAATGATGACGACGTCGGCAGGAGCAATTTCAGTAGACATTTCTCAATTGGGATTTCGTAGTGCGGGTGCGCGGAGAGCCGAAGGTGGTCCGCGGCGCGCGCGCCGCGCAGCCGCTCCGCGCTACTCGACCAACATCGTCGCCGGATCCTCCATAAGCTCTTTCACGCGAACGAGAAAGAGCACCGCCTGCTGACCGTCGATGACCCGGTGATCGTATGAAAGCGCGACGTACATCATTGGCCGGATCTCGACTCTGCCCGCGATCGCGACCGGACGCTCTTGGATCTTGTGCAATCCGAGAATGCCAACCTGCGGATAATTCAGGATCGGTGTCGAGACGAGCGAGCCGAACACGCCGCCGTTCGTGATGGTGAACGTCCCACCCGTCAGATCCTCCATCGTCAGCTTTCCATCGCGCGCCTTTTTCGCAATCGCGGCGATGTCGCGCGCGACGTCGAGCAGGCCTTTGCTGTCCGCATCCTTGACGTTAGGCACGACGAGCCCGGCATCGGAAGCGACGGCGATCCCCATGTTCACGTAGTGCTTATAGACGATCTCGTCACCGTCCAGCTGCGAGTTGACAGTCGGGTACGCCTTGAGCGCAAGGCACGCCGCCTTCACGAAGAAAGGCATCACCGAAAGCTTCACGCCGTGCTCCTTCTCGACACGCTCCTTGATCCGACCGCGCGTCGCCTCGACCGCGCTCATGTCGATCTCGTTGAATGTCGTTAGGTGCGCGGTGGCGTGCTGAGACTCGAGCAAATGTTCGGCAATGCGCTTGCGTCGCGTCGACACCTTTTCGCGCGTTTCACGAGAACCGGGCGCCGGTGCCGGCCGCGCGGGAGCGGCGGGCGCCGATGGCGGTCCGGCGCGCGCTGGAGCGGGCGGCGCCGTCGCGCCGTCGCGCGATTGCTCGACGACGTCGGCCTTGCTCACAACGCCGCCGCGACCAGTGCCGGTCACGCCGGTGAGATCGACGTTCTGTTGTGTAGCGAGACGTTCGGCTCCTGGTGATGCCCGCACCTCGTTCTTGGCCGGCTGTGCCGGCCTCGCTGACGGCGCCGCAGCCTGGGCGGGTGTCGGCGTCGGCGGGGGAGCGGCACTCGGGGCAGGGCGCTGAGCCGTCGACGCCGCTGCGGCGGGCGCCGCTTCCCGCTTCGGCGCTGCTGCCGCGGCACTCTCATCGATCTCGCCGAGAAGATCGTCGACTTTCACGACGTCGCCTTCGGCGTGCAGTCGCTTGGTGAGCACACCACGACTCATCGCCGGGACTTCGACAGTGATCTTGTCGGTTTCCAACTCGACCAGAGTATCGCCGGGAGATACCTGATCGCCTTCCTTCTTCATCCACCGCGAGACGGTAGCTTCGACGATCGATTCACCGAGCGGAGGCACCTTGATTGATGTCATCGCCTGAGGAGCGCTGCGCCGACGATCGAGCGTATGCCGGCGATGGTTAATATGCGTATTCGATTGCCACTGAATATAACGGTGTCGATTTCGTGAAAGGCCTGACGATCTCCGCTCACGGCGACCTGGACCAGCTCACGGTGCGTGATGATCTCCCCGTGCCGCAGATCCAGCGTCCAACCGACGTGCGTGTCCGCATGCGCGCCGCGGCGCTCAATCATCTCGATCTCATGGTCGTGCGCGGCTTGCCCGGCGTGACGATCACGCCACCCTGGATACTGGGCGCCGACGGTACCGGCATCATCGACGCCGTCGGCGACGACGTGCACAACGTGAATGCAGGCGATACCGTCGTTATCAATCCCGGAATCAGCGATCGAAGTTGCGAGTATTGTCGCAATGGCGAACAGTCGTTGTGCGTCCGCTTCGGCATTCTCGGCGAACACTTGCCCGGGACGATCGCGGAGTACGTGGTCGTGCCCGCGGCGAACGTGCGCGCGATTCCCAAGTCGATACCAGCAGACGTCGCCGCCGCGTTTTCCCTTGCGACCCTAACCGCTTGGCGCATGGTGACGACGCGGGCGCGGGTTTCCGCCGGTGACGAAGTTCTCATCTGGGGAATCGGCGGCGGCGTCGCCATTGCAGCACTTCAGATCTGCAAGCAGCTCGGCGCGCACGTGTGGGTGACGTCGAGCAGCGAGACAAAGCTCGAGCGTGCACGCACGCTCGGCGCGGATGAGACTATCAACCATAAGACAACTGACGCGGCGCAATTCATTCGCGATCGGACGAACAAGCGCGGCGTCGACGTCGTCGTGGACGACGTCGGTGTCGCGACGTGGAAGCAATCGTTACTTGCGCTCGGGCGACGCGGGCGTCTGGTGACCTGCGGTGCGACGACCGGACCAATCGTCGAGACGGACGTTCGTCGGCTGTTCTGGAATCAGTGGTCCATCCTCGGGTCCACGATGGGCAACGACGCGGAATTCGACGCGATCGTCGAGCAGCTGCGTGCTGGCAAGCTCTATCCGCCAATCGATCAAACGTTCGACCTGTACCACGCGCGCGCTGGATACGAACGTCTCGAAAAAGCCGAGCAGTTCGGGAAGGTGGTGATCCGGATTAGCGATTAGACGCTAGGGGCGAGCGATGGAGAAGGCGCGCTACACTTCCGACGAGGAGACGGCGATTCGTCAGGCCGCGACTGTCGGTGAAACACCGCGATGCCCCCGCGATGGGGCAATTATGACCACCCGTTCGATCGGCGGGGGGTCGTTTGGGCTTGGGTACGCCCGTCGGCGAGAGTGGCTCATCTGTCCAGAGTGCCGCCGGAGTGTAATCTTCGATCAGAGGCGCGGCACACGAAATTGAGCCTCGCACGGCCAATTACTTCTCGAGACGGTTTCTTCGGTGCAGCTCCCTCAGGCAACAGATAGCGTGAACTTCGGCGATCGGCTGCAATCCAGCTTCTCGCAGGTATTCGGTCAGCTCGCGCTGCCCTTGTTGGGTGCGCTCGTCATCCTCTTCGCCGGCTATCTGCTGGCGAAGGTGCTCGAGAAGCTCACCGAGCGTCTGCTGCGCCGGATCCGTCTGAACTATCTGCTCGAGCGGGGAGGCGTCACACAGGCGGTAGAGCGTTCGGGAACGCACGTCAACCCGACACGCGTCATCTCGAATCTGGTGTTCTGGCTCGTGATGTTCACAGTGATTCTGTTGGCCGCGAATGCGCTAGGCCTGCAGTCACTCGCGAACGTCGTGTCGACGCTAGTGAGCTACATCCCGAGTGTCATTGCCGCGATCGTGATCGTGCTGGTCGGCATCGTGCTCGGCGGATTCGTCGGCGGCCTGATACA
>Ga0079222_10000249_pt1 | contig 11565 bp, 10 predicted proteins | sample GAPlitter_FD_75070 | JGI IMG/M metagenome (GOLD analysis project Ga0079222, IMG submission 75070) | Agricultural soil microbial communities from Georgia to study Nitrogen management - GA Plitter | ecosystem: Environmental > Terrestrial > Soil > Agricultural land | place: USA: Georgia...
CTGCGGCGCCGCCGTAAGCACGAAGAACACCATCAGCGAGCCGTGCAGCAGCATCAACGCGCCGTAGCCTTCCGGCGTTTGCCCGAGCCCGTGAACCACGGGAAGCGGCGAATAGCCGATATGCACACGCATCAAGAAGGAAATGGCCATCCCTGCGAACACGCTGAGCAGCGCGACCAACAGAAACTGCACTCCCACTGTCTTGTGGTCGCCTGGGAAAATGTAGCGGGCAAAAAATGACGCGCGGGCTGCTCCTGCCGCGCCGCCGGAATTTTCAAGAGTCGCCATGGATGAGCCGCGAAGTTCCTATTTTCGCACAGCGCTAATCCCGGCGGGCAAACAGAAAAAGCCGCCAAAGGCGGCTTCGCGTTTCGAGCGTCGAAGATGCGGTAATTCCGAATTCTGGTGCGGCAGAGAGGACTCGAACCTCCACGGTATTGCTACCGCCAGCCCCTCAAGCTGGTGCGTCTGCCAGTTCCGCCACTGCCGCACAAAGCGCGAACGCTTTTCAATTCTATCCGCGGGCCGGAACTCCCGCAAGCACGGGCGATCCGCTTGGGACGCCGGCTCGATCAGGGTTTCTTTTGCGGCGCGGGATTGGAATTCGCCGGAGTCGAGTTCGCCGGTTGCTGTGTCGCGGGAGCATTAGCCGGCGTACCGGCGGGGGTATTGGCCGGCGGCGTTGCCGGCGCCGGGTTGCCCTTCGCGGGTTTCTCGATGCTCTGCAATACCGATCCGCCGCCCTGCTCGACCGCTTTATCGGTGCGCAGCACCATGGCCAGCGCGCAAACCATGAACATCACCGCGCACCACGTGGTGGCCTGGGAAAGCGCCGTTGCCGCGCCGCGCGGGCCGAATGCGGTCTGGCTCCCTGCTCCGCCAAAAGCCCCGGCCAGATCCGCGGCCTTGCCGCTCTGCAGCAACACCACAATCATCAGCACGAAGCAGTTCACCACGAAAAACGCGGTCAACAGCCAGCCAGCCCAGCGGAATCCCACAACGATGACCGCAAATCCAACCAAAAGGGCGACCGCCCATTTTGCCCAAGCTGGCATCCTTCACCTCTGTTCCCGTTGAATTTCTGCGAAGCCGGATGCTATCTGCAATTCACGATGGCCGCGAACGATTTCGGGTCCAGGCTCGCGCCCCCAACCAGCGCGCCGTCGAGTTCCTCTTGCGCCATCAGTCCCTGGATATTGTCCGGTTTGACGCTGCCGCCGTAAAGAATGCGCACCGACGCGGCCTGTTTCGCGGAAAATTGCTCCTCCACGCAGCGCCGGAGGAACTTGTGCGCCGCCGCGGCAATTTCCGGAGTAGCCGTTCGCCCGGTCCCGATGGCCCACACCGGCTCGTAAGCTATCAGGATACGGGAGAACTCCTCGGCGGTCAACGAACCCGGACCGCTGATGAATTGCGAGGAAAGCACCTCTTCGGTCTTGCCGTTTTCACGCTCGGAAAGCAATTCGCCCACACACACGATGGGAATCAGCCCCGCCGCGACGGCGGCCTTGCTCTTCTGCGCCACCCACATGTCCGTCTCGCCGCAAAATTGCCTGCGCTCCGAATGGCCCACGATGACGTATTTGCACCCGGCGTCCACCAGCATCGGACCGGAAACTTCGCCGGTGTGCGCGCCTTCTTTCTCCCAGTGCAAATCTTGGCCTGCGATGACCGCCTTGGAGCCGCGCGCCGCATCCACCGCCGCCGCAATGGACGTGTAGGGAGGTGCAATCACGATGTCGCAGTGATCGCAATCCTTCACCAGTGGCAGAAACGCCGCAAAGAATTCCCGAGTCTGCCCCTGCGTCTTGTACATCTTCCAGTTGCCCGCGACCACGCGGCGACGAGACGAGGCGGTCATCGGCTGGTCAGCGCCTCAACGCCCGGCAGCTTACGCCCTCCCAGGAACTCCAGCGAAGCGCCTCCGCCGGTGGAAATGTGCGAAATTTTGTCGGCGACTCCCGCTTGATGCACGGCCGCGACGGAATCGCCTCCCCCCACAATGGAAATGGCTCCCGCCGTGGTCGCTCCGGCTACGGCTTTGGCGATTTCCAGCGTGCCTTTGGCGAACGAAGGCATTTCGAAGACGCCCATCGGCCCGTTCCAGATGATCGTCCGCGCTTTGGCGATTTCCGCCGTGTACGCCGCGGCGGTCTTGGGACCGATGTCCAGTCCCATCTGATCCGCCGGCATCGAGCCGGTTTCCCTCACTGTTGCAGGTGCATCGGCCTTGAACTCCGGCGCCGTCACGTTGTCCACCGGCAGCAGGAACTTGAACTTTTTGGCTTTGGCATCCGCGAGGATCCTGTTCGCTAGCTCCAGCTTGTCGTCCTCGACCAGCGACTTGCCCGTCGGCAACCCTTGCGCTTTCAGGAACGTATACGCCATGGCGCCGCCAATCAACATCGCGTCCGCAACTTTCATCAGATTTTCAATGACCTCGATCTTGTCGCTGACTTTTGCGCCGCCGAGAATGGCGGCCAGCGGCCGTACCGGGTTGCTGATGGCTCGGCCGAGATACTGAAGTTCTTTTTCCATCAAGCGTCCCGCGGCGGCTTTCTGCACGAACCTGGTGATGCCCACAACAGATGCGTGCGCGCGGTGGGACGAGCCGAACGCATCCAGCACAAACAGACCGTCGCAAAGGGCCGCCAGTTGCTTTGAAAACGCTTCATCATTTTTCTCTTCTTCCGGATGAAAACGCACGTTTTCGAGCAGCAGCACTTCGCCGTCGCGCAGCGCCTTGCTCTGCCCTTCCGCGCCCGGGCCGACGCAGTCCAGCGCGAACGCAACCGGCTTGCCGAGCAGCTCTTCCAGCTTTTTCGCCGCGGGCCGCAGGGAATACTTCTGATCGGGGCCGCCCTTCGGCCTTCCCAGGTGCGACGCCAGCACCAACCGGCCGCCCTTTTCAATCGCCAGCCGGAGGGTCGGCAGGGTTTCGCGAATTCGCGTGTCGTCGGTGACCGCGCCGTCTTTCAAGGGCACGTTGAAATCCACGCGGATGAAGACCCGCTTCCCACGCAACTCCAGATCGTCAATCGTCAACTTGTTCATAAAATTTTCTCGCGCGCGCAACCCGCTTTGCCCGGAGCCATTTCTCTCGCACGGCCGCGCGCAAAGCGGTTGCGCCGGTTTAGAACTTGCTCGCCATCAGCTTGATCAGATCGCGGCACCGGCACGAATAGCCCCACTCGTTGTCGTACCACGCCAGCACCTTGACGCAGCGGTCGCCCACTACCTTGGTGTAGCCGGAATCCACGATCGAAGAGTGTGAATTTCCCTTGAAATCCGCGGACACCAGTTCTTCTTCCGTGTAGGCCAGGACTCCCTTCATCGGTCCTTCCGCCGCCCCCTTCAGCGCCGCATTCACGCTTTGCGCGGTCGCCGGCTTCTCCACGAACACGGTCAAGTCCACCACACTGACGTTGGGTGTCGGCACACGCATCGCGTAACCGTCCAGCTTCCCTTTCAGCTCGGGAATCACCAGGTGCAGCGCTTTCGCGGCTCCTGTCGAACTGGGAATCATGCTCAGCGCCGCGGCGCGCGCCCGCCGCAGATCCTTGTGCGGCAAATCCAGCAGGCGCTGATCGTTGGTGTAGGAGTGAATCGTCGTCATCGTTCCGCTTTGAATGCCGAACGTATCGTGAATGACCTTGGCGACCGGGGCCAGGCAGTTCGTCGTGCACGACGCGTTCGACACCACATTGTGCTTGGCCGCATCGTATGTCTTGTCGTTTACGCCGAGCACGAATGTCGCGTCCGGGCCGTCGGCCGGGGCCGAGATCAGCACTTTCTTTACCGGGGACTTCAAGTGCGCCTTCGCCTGCTCGCCCTTGGTGAATAATCCCGTCGACTCCACCACGATGTCCGCGCCCACGCTGGCCCAGTCAATCTGGGCAGGGTCCTTCACCTTAAACACCTTGAAGGCCCGCCCATCCACGGAAATGGAGTCCTCCGTATGCGTAATCTTGTGCGGCAGGTTGCCCAGGATCGAGTCGTACTTCAACAGGTGGGCCAGAGTCTTGGCGTCCGTAATGTCGTTCACGGCCACGAACTGGATGTCCTTGTCGTCGATGGCCGTCCTCACGATGTTCCGGCCGATGCGGCCGAAGCCGTTGATTCCTACTTTGATAGGCATTCTTCCTCCGGTAGAGTCCGACCGCGGGGCGCTGGCCACCCAGCGCCATTTGGCCGCTTAAGCTAAGGTCTTTGCGGCGCTCGGAGCGAATGAGCGACACGAGGTGAACAGAAAATGCTACGGGGGACCGCTTGCAAAGTCAACGCCGCCAACTCTTGCCCGCTTTTGCCGCATCTGTTTAGAGTGGAGTGGTGCCGCGCTATTGAACGGAATGAGAACACGTTATCTTGATCTTGCGGGGTTTGTGCTGAACGAAGTTGGGCGCCTCTTCAGAAAATCGGCGCTTTCGGCGTCTCGAGTGCGCCGCCGGTGGATTCCCCTGGCGCTTCTGGCCGCTCTGTGTTGCTCGCTATTCCCCTTTCCCTCGCGGGCGCAGTTAGTCATGAACGACCAGTCCCCACGGCAGGCGGCAAGCTCCGCCAAAACCGCGCCTGCCGGAAAGCTGCTGGTCACTCAGGAATTCGCCATCAGCGGCGATACCTATTGGAGCGACACTGGGATCACGCTCGAACCCGGCCAACGCGTTCTTATCTCCGCCTCCGGCACGCTGAAGTACATCGATGCCACCGCGCAGAACGGTCCTGAAGGATTGCCGCGCAACTATCGTGATCTCTTGCGCGTGCTTCCGCTCAATTCATCCGGCCGCGGCGCGCTCATCGCTCGCATCGGCGACCCCGACACGGCTCAACCCTTCCCGATCGGCGCAAAGTGGGAAGGCGTCGTTGCTGTCGGCGGGAACCTCGCCCTCGGCATCAATCAACCCGACAAGGATGCTGCCGACGGCGCGTACACGGTTCATCTCGAAGTTTACGCCGCTGACGCTTCCGCCGGCGCGAAGGCCGCAACCCTAGCTAAACGGGTCGCCAGCATCAAAGGTTTCGACAAATCGCTCTTCAGCAAAATCCCCCGCCGCGTCGCGGACAAAGACGGCAATCCCGGCGATATGGTCAACTTCCTCATCCTGGGTTCCGAAGACGACATGCAAAAGACGTTCACCGCCGCCGGTTGGGTGAAGGTGGACGCCACCGTCGAGGACACCATCCTCCACGGCATTCTCGGCACCCTTTCGAAAGAAGCTTACCTGACCATGCCCATGAGCCAACTCTTCCTGTTTGGCCGTTCGCAGGACTACGGTTGGGCGCACGCGGTGCCGGTCAGCGTCGTCACTTCACGCAACCACCTGCGTCTTTGGAAGGCGCCGTTCACCGTGGACGGGCAAACTCTCTGGGTCGGGGCGGCTACGCACGACATCGGGCTCGAGCGCGATCAGCGCAACAACGGCGTGACGCACAAAATCGATCCGGACGTCGACCTCGAACGCAACTACGTGGAGAAGAGTCTCGCAAGCACCGGGCTCGTCGCCGAAGTTTCCCGCTTCCTCCCGGCCAATCCCATGAAAGAAGCGCGAACCGCCACAGGCGGCAGTTTTCATTCGAACGGCGAAGTGCTGATCCTCAAGCTGGCGAAGTCCGCTGCATCCACTGCCGCGAATTGATCGCCGGGCGGCTTAACACACGGCATCATGCCTCGGCGGCGGCCTTCAGGATGGAGGCGCATCCATCGCGTCGAACAACGCGATGTCCTGCTCGCTTTGAAACTCCGGTACGGCCTCGACCATTCTCACGCAGCGGTTCCAGCGCAGGATGGCATCGTCGTTTCCCTTGGGCCGGATCTTTTCGGCGTCCGCGAAGCACTGCAGGGCGCGCTCCAGCAGCGGCAGCAGCATGTGCGGCGAGCGCCCTGCCCGAAGTTGCGCCTTCACGCGCCGTTCGAACAACAAGCCCGTGTAATAGGCGCGCTCGTACGCGTCTGTAAGCTGCTGAAAGACGCTTTCCACCTCGCTATAGCGGTCGCTCGTCTCTCCCGTGAACTGGTCCGTGATCGCCAGCCCCAGCGTGCGCAGCCCCAGCATGTGCTTGGGCTCAACCGCAAGGATGTCTCTGCAGATGGACTCGGCTTCTTCGGGTTCGTTCAGGTAGCGGTACAGCTCTGCTTTTGCGAGGGCCTCGGGTATCCCCGATTTGGATATGGTCTTGATGGTCAGATCCATGGACCCTCCTTCGGCGCCGCGACCCGGCCCTTCCTCTGCGCTCCGGGCCTGGTTGCCGCCGGCCGGCTCGTTCTGGCCTCTGTGGTAATCCTTTGCCTTCGGATCTGTCAACTGTCAATTGCATTTCGCCGAGGTCCGGCGTCGGGCAAATCACTTTCCTCTGATCTTCCTCACAATCCACACCAGCGGATCGTAGTACTCGTCCACCACGCGCTCCTTCAGCGGAATAATCGCGTTGTCGGTGATGCGGATCTCCTCCGGGCAAACTTCCGTGCAGCACTTCGTGATGTTGCAGAATCCCACGCCAAGCTCATCGCGCAGCATTTTCGTTCGCGAAGCTCCGTCCAGCGGATGCATCTCCAGCGCCGCCACGCGCACAAAAAACCTTGGTCCGCCGAACTGCTCCTTCTTGTCGTGGTCGCGCAGCACGTGGCACACGTTCTGGCACAGGAAGCACTCGATGCACTTCCGGAACTCCTGCACGCGGTCCGCGTCTTCCTGCTGGAATTTCCATTCCACTCCCGGTCTTGGTTGGAACGGCGGAATCTTCTTGTTCACCCGGTAATTCCACGAGACGTCGGTCACCAAATCTTTGATTACCGGAAATGTTTTCATCGGCGAAATCGTAATCGGCTCTTCCAGCGGCAGCGCATCCATGCGCGTCTTGCACGTCAGCCGCGGCCTTCCATTTACTTCCGCGGAACACGACCCGCACTTCCCCGCTTTGCAGTTCCAACGCACCGCCAGATCCGATGCCAGGTGCCCCTGGATGTAATGCAGGGCGTCCAGCACCACCATTCCCGGCGCGACCGGCACGCGATACTCCACCGGATTGCCGCCTTCCGGCCCGCCGCGAAACACCTGCATCCTCGCTTCCGCCATCCAGCCCCCTATTTGTCTTCGGCCAGTATCTGCTTCAACTCTTCCGGCATCTCCGGAATCGGCTCCTGGACCAGCGACATCGCAGTTCCATCCCGCCTTACCACGTTGTGTTTCTTTCCCCACTCCGCGTTCAACTCCGGAAAATCGATCCGGCTGTGCGCCCCGCGGCTTTCTTCCCGCGCCAGGGCGCTCCGCGTCACCGCTTCCGCCACGCGGAGCATCGACTTCAATTCCAGCGCCAGATGCCAGCCCGGATTGAACATCCGCGATCCTTCCACGCTCACCTGCTTTCTGCGCTCCTTCAGTTTCTCCAACTCTCCGAGCGCTTTCTGCATGTCCTCGCGGGTGCGGAAAATTCCGACCAGATTCTGCATGGTTTCCTGCAGGTCGCGATGAATCGCGTAAGGATTCTCTCCCTCACGCCTTTCGAAAGGCTCCAGCGCTTCGCGCTCCGCCTGCTCGATTTGCATATTGTCGACCTTCGGAGCGGAAACCTCTTTCGCGTGCTGCGCCGCCGCCAATCCCGCCCGCCGCCCGAACACCAGCAGATCCGAAAGCGAATTTCCTCCCAGCCGGTTCGCTCCGTGCAAACCAACCGCCGCTTCGCCTGCCGCGAACAAACCCGGCACCGTGGTCTGCGCGGTTTCCGCCTCCACGCGGATTCCTCCCATCATGTAATGGCACGTCGGACCCACTTCCATCGGCCCTTTCGTGATGTCCACGTCCGCCAGTTCCTTGAACTGGTGATACATGCTTGGCAGCTTCTTCACGACGTAGTCCGCCGGCTTGTGCGAAATATCCAGGAACGCGCCGCCATGCGGCGATCCTCGCCCTTCCTTCACCTCCGTATAAATCGAGCGCGCCACCACGTCTCGCGTCGAAAGCTCCATGCGCTTCGGGTCGTACCTTTCCATGAAGCGTTCGCCCTTGCTGTTGCGCAGGATTCCGCCTTCGCCGCGCACCGCTTCCGTTACCAGGATTCCCTGCACTCCCGGCGGCCACACCATTCCGGTCGGATGAAATTGCACGAATTCCATATCCATCAAGTCCGCGCCCGCTTCGTACGCCAGCGCCATTCCGTCGCCCGTGTACTCCCACGAGTTCGACGTCACCCGCCACGCTTTTCCGATTCCGCCCGTTGCGATCACCACCGACTTCGCCTTCAGCAGGACAAAACGCCCCTGCTCGCGCCAATACGCCAGCACGCCCGCAGCGCGCCCGCCGTCGGTCAGCAGCCGCACCACCGTGCATTCCATGTACACGTCGATGCCTTGGCTCACGCCGCGATCTTGCAGCGTCCGGATCATTTCCAGACCCGTCCGGTCGCCCACGTGGCATAACCTGCGGAACGTGTGCCCGCCGAACGCCCGCTGCAGAATCCGCCCGTCTTCGGTGCGGTCGAAAATCGCTCCCCATTGCTCCAGTTCGCGCACCCGCTCCGGAGCTTCCTGCGCGTGCAACTGCGCCATTCGCCAGTTGTTCAGGAATTTTCCGCCGCGCATCGTGTCGCGGAAATGCGTCTTCCAGCTGTCCGCCGCGTCCACGTTGGCCATCGCTGCCGCGATCCCGCCTTCCGCCATCACCGTGTGCGCTTTACCAAGCAGCGATTTGCACACCACGCCCACGTTCGCCCCGTTCGCCAGCGCCTCGACGGCCGCGCGCAAACCTGCCCCTCCCGCGCCAATCACCAGCACGTCGTGTTCATGCGTTTCGAATCGCTCGCTCAAAACAGCCTCACATCTCGGATCGCTCCGCATGCCACCAGCCGGATGTACAGGTCCGTCAGCCCAACCGTCGTCAGGCTGCACCACGCAAACAACATGTGCCGCTGGTTCAATACGCTGAGCCCCTGCCAGGTCTTGAATCGAGGCTTGCCGAACTTCGCGCAAGAAAAGCAGTCCAGTTTTCCTCCCGTCAGGTGCCGCAGCGAATGACACGAAAGCGTGTACAGCGACAGAAACGAGACATTGAGGAGCATGATCAGCGTTCCCAGTCCGATGCCGAACTTGCCGTTGAAATCGAACGCCACGATCGAGTCGTGCCACAAGAACGCCAGGAAAATGAAAGCCAGGTACAGGAAATAGCGGTGCACGTTTTGCAGAATCAGCGGAAAAGCGGTTTCTCCCGAGTACGACTTTCTTCCTTCCGAAACGGCGCAAGAAGGCGGGTCCAGCAGAAACGCCCGGTACAGCGCTTTTCGGTAGTAGTAACACGTCGCGCGAAATCCCAGCGGCCCGGCAAGAATCAGCAGCGCCGGCGAAAATGGCCACCAATGATGCTCCGGATCAATCAGCGGCGAATAAAACGGAGAAAGGTAAGGATCCGACCAGTAGTACTTCCCTTCGAACGCCCGCCACGTCGCATAAATCGTGAACGCCGTCATCGTCAGCACGATGGGCACGATTTCGATGAACCAATTGTCCCGCCTTGCTGTCTTGCCGAAGCCCTTCGCATGCGCGGGCGAAAGCCCCGCCCCAAGTCCCGCACCAGCCCCCATAAGCCGCCCCCAAAGACAGCCTGCGTTCGGAATCGTCGTACTCGGCGATGCCTAGCCTAATGCAAAAGCCTCCCTGCCTTGCAAACTTTTTTCTTTGAAGCGCGGCGGCCAGCTTCGACCCGCCCGACCACGTTGCTTTTCTCTCGCCCTCCGGCTATCGTCTCCCGCCATGAACTCTCATACTTTTTCTCCGCCCCTCGCCGGAAACGTCATCGGCTCCTCCGCCAACGACTTCGTCGTCGCCGAGTGGCGCGACCCCGGCGGCTCTCCCGGCTCTCCGCGCTACATCGCTCCCCGCCATTTGCATCATCGCGATGACGAAGCCTGGTACGTCCTCGAAAATGTTCTCTGTGTCCAGGCTGGCGACCAGGTTGTCGAAGCCCGCGCCGGTTCCGCCGTCTTCGTTCCGCGCGGCACTCCCCACACCTACTGGAATCCCAGCCCCAACCCGACCCGCTACCTCCTCGTCATGACCCCGCGCATCCACGAACTCATCCAGGCCATTCACGCCCTCAACGACCGCACTCCAGCCTCGCTTGCGGCCCTCTTTCACAAATTCGACTCCGAACTCTTGGCCTAAAGTTTCGCGGTCAGCAGTTTCACCTACGGAGAGAACGCTGATCTCTTGAGCGGCCTCAGAAGGCGCTCCTAGGCACTACTCTTGCCACTCTGATCGTTTGATTGTCATTCCGAGCGGAGTCTGCGCAGTGAGGAATCGTGGCTGGGTCGCGTCCCAAAAAAAGAACCGCGGAGAGTCTCTCTCAAGGTTCATCTCCGTCCTAGCTCCCGCCGCTGTATTGAAAGCCGCCAATCGGTGCCAGGAGCGGGCGCGGACCGGCGTCCTCGCGAATCAGCGCCAGCACCTGGTCGCCATATAATTGGGTCTTCTTTTCTCCGAACCCGGAAACCTGGCGAAGCTCCTCCAGGTCTCGCGGCTTTTTCAGGCACAAATCATCCAGCGTCGTATCGTGCATCACCACGAACGCCGCTACGGATTTTTCCTTGGCCACCTTAATCCGCCACTGCCGCAGCGACTCGCGCAGAGCCGGCGATAAGCCCGCCGGCGCTGTCCCGGCCGCCCCAACCGCGGCCGCCCTTCTCCCCGCAGGACCTTCCTTCGCCGCATTTCCCGTCTCTTCGCCCAGCCAATCCGGCACGCCGGAACAGTTATCGCACGTTTCGCAGCGCCCCCACTTCGGCGTCTCTCCAAAATGCTTGCAGATGCGCATCGGGCGGCACTCGTTGGACTCGGCGTAATCGCGGATGTCGTAGTACCTCCGCCAGGCTCTGTCCTGTTCCTGTTGATCGGAGATCTGCTTGATGAAGTATGCCAGCGTGCCCGCGTCGCCCTTTCGCCAAAGCAGGATGCACTCCGCGGGCAGGCCATCGCGCCCCGCTCTTCCTGCTTCCTGGTAATACTGTTCCAGCCCCTTCGGCAGCGCCAGATGGATGACGGACCGCACCGATGGCTTGTTGATCCCCAACCCAAAAGCGATCGTGCACACGATTACCCGCACTTCATCGACCATCCACTTTTCTTGCGCGGCTTTGCGTTCCGCGCTCTCCATTTTTCCGTGATATCCGATTGCCTTGATGCCGTTGCTTTCGAGAAACGCGACGGTCTCTCCGACCCGCGCGATCGTGGGCACATAAATAATCACGCTCCCGTCTTCGACATGCCGCACCGCCTGAAGCAGCATTCCTCCCTGATTTCGGGAATTCGTCTCCTTCGCGACATAACGCAGATTCTTGCGATGGAAGCTGGCGATGTGCCGGAAAGGATCGCGCAGCCCAAGCTGCTGAACGATGTCGTGCCGAACCCTCTTCGTCGCGCTGGCCGTGAATGCGGAAACGTGGCAATTCGGGAAACGGATCCGCAAACGGTTTAATTCGCGGTACTCGGGCCGGAATTCGTGGCCCCACTCCGAAATGCAGTGCGCCTCGTCGATCACAAAAGAGGAGACCGGAATCTTGCTAACCCAGTCCAGCGTAGCCGCC
>Ga0079222_10000251_pt1 | contig 11547 bp, 11 predicted proteins | sample GAPlitter_FD_75070 | JGI IMG/M metagenome (GOLD analysis project Ga0079222, IMG submission 75070) | Agricultural soil microbial communities from Georgia to study Nitrogen management - GA Plitter | ecosystem: Environmental > Terrestrial > Soil > Agricultural land | place: USA: Georgia...
AGTGAGGCCGACACTTCGGCGGTCGTTACTCCCGGGATCGTGCAAGGAGGCCGAGAGTGAGCACGGCGGGCGAGGCGCAGCCGAGCCGAGGCCCGAAGGGCGCGGCGCCGCGCGGAGCGAGTGAGGCCGACACTTCGGCGGTCGTTGCTGCCGGGATCGTGCAAGGAGGCCGAGAGTGAGCACGGCGGGCGAGGCGCAGCCGAGCCGAGGCCCGAAGGGCGCGGCGCCGTGCGGAGCGAGTGAGGCCGACACTTCGGCGGTCGTTGTTGCGGGGTGGCCGAGAGTGAGCAGCGGAGAGTGACAACACCGTCCAACCCAGCCCACGGCATCACGCTCGACGTCACGATCCTCGGCCGCGACTTCAAGGTCGCGTGCAAGGAAAGCGAGCGCGAGGAACTCACGCAGGCGGTCGCGCTGCTCGACAAGCGCATGCGCGAGATCCGCGACGGCGGCAAGGTGAGCGGCACCGATCGCATCGCGATGATGGCGGCGCTCAACATCGCGCACGAGCTGCTGCGCGAGCGGCATGCGGCGGCGCACGCGACGCCCGTGCTGCCGGCGACCGGCGCGGCGATTGACGGTGAAGCGGCCCGGCGTAGAATCAGCGCGATGCAGGCGGCGATCGACCAGACGCTCGCCGGGCAGGAAAAGCTGTTCTAGCGTTACCCATCCCCTGCGGTGTTCGAGCCGGCCTTACGTTCTTTGAACCAATGCTCTCGTAGCGAGGTTGCCGCGTCATGCGGACCGGTGTGCGTTCCCATGCGGAAGCGCCTGATGGTCCCGGCAGGCGACCAATCTTGAACCTCGGTTCAGGATGACCGGCCGGGACGGCACAGGCGGGGGACCCTTTTTCGCGGACGCCGAGCGCAGAATCGGCGCCGCACGCAAACGGAGGAGCATCATGCGATCGTTCGCGTCTTTCGCGCGGCGCGCGTTGCGCGCAGGTATCGTTGCCGGCGTCGTGTTCGCCCCCGCGGCGCTCGCGCAGGAGCACTATCCGTCGCGCCCGATCGACTTCATCGTGCCGTGGGGACCGGGCGGCGGGGCGGATCAGGTCGCGCGCAAGCTCGGGCAGCTTCTCGAGCCGGACCTCAAGGTTTCGTTGCCGGTCATCAACGTGCCGGGCGCGACCGGCCAGACCGGCCACGCGAAGCTGCTCGCGGCGAATGCCGATGGCTACACGCTCGAGGTGATGACCGGCGACACCTTTGCGCTTCTCGCCGATCCGAACGCGAAGCTGAAGCTCGCGGATGTGATTCCGATCGGCGTCGTGATTCAGCAGGCGTCGGGATTCTTCGTCGCGCAGAACAGCCCGTGGAAGACGTGGGCGGACGTCGAGAAGGCCGCGAAGGAGCGGCCACTCAAGGTCGCCGTCACCGGATTCGGCAGTCCCGACGAGATCACGGTCAATTATTTCGTCGCGAAGGGATTGAAGCTCGACGCGGTGCCTTACGCGAAGCCCGGGGAGCGCTACACGTCCATCCTCGGCGGTCATGCCGACCTGCTCTACGAGCAGGCGGGCGACGTGCGCAACTTCGTCGACTCGAAGCAGATCCGTCCCGTGATCTTCTTCTACGGGTCGAAGGTCGGCGACTTCGCCGACGTGCCGCATTCGACGAGCCTCGGCTACAACGTCACGCTGCCGCAATTCCGCGTCGTGCTGGTGAAGGCCGGCACCGATCCCGCGCGCGTGAAGCTGCTGTCGGATGCGCTTGCCAAGGCCGCGCACTCGGCGGACTTCAAGGCGTATCTCAAGGAACAGTACGCCGACGAGGCGAGCTTCGTCCCCGCCTCCGACTCGATCAAGTACATGCAGGCGTGGCTCGAAGACGCGAAGAAGATCGTCGCGTCGATCCCGAAGAAGTAGGGGCGTCGCGGGACGTGAGGTCCCGTCATCGCACGCTTCTGCCGTACGTGCTGGTGCTCGCCGGCGCGCTCGCGCTCGGCTGGCAGACGCTGCATTTCGAGTTCACGCCGCGCGGCGAGCGCCCCGGCCCCGACGTGTGGCCGCGCGCGATCCTCGCGCTGATGATCGTCGCCTGCGGCGTGCGCGTCGTCGGCGTGCTGCGCCGCAGGCCCGACGAGCGGGCCGGCGTGCTGGACGACGTGCTCGGCGACGCGCTCCCCGCAGTCGAGCGCGAAGCGCCCGATGCGCCACCGCAGCGTTACCCGCTGCTCCTCGCGATCGGCGTGGCGCTGACGATAGCGTACGTCGCGCTGCTCGGCACGTTGGGATTCTTCTGCGACACGGCGCTCTACATCGCGGCGCTGATCCGCACCGGCCGCTATCGGCGCTGGCCGGTGATCGCGGTTGTTTCGGTCGCGGGTGCGCTCGCGTTCATGTTCGTGTTCATGAAGGTCGTGTACCTGTCGCTGCCGATCGGCAGGCCGCCGTTCGCGGCGGTGTCGCTCGCGCTGATGCAGCTGATGGGCATTCGATAGCCACCGATGCTCGACGTCCTGCAGCACCTCGCCGGCGGCTTCCTGCACGTCCTGACGCCCGTCAACTTTGCGGCGCTCGTCGTCGGGCTCGTCGTCGGGATGCTGGTCGCCGTGCTGCCCGGCCTCACGCTGGTGATGGGCGTCGTGCTCGCGCTGCCGTTCACCTACGGCATGTCGATCACGCCGTCGATCATCCTGCTCACCGCCATGTACGTGTCTGGCACGTACGGCGGCGCGATCACGTCGATCCTCTTTCGCATTCCCGGCGAGCCAATGGACGTTCCGCTGCTGTGGGACGGCTTCGCGATGGGGCGCGCCGGGCAGCCGGCGGAAGCGCTCGGCTGGACGCTGTTCGCCGCGCTCACCGGCGGGCTCATCACCGCGACGATCATGGTGACGCTCGCCGTACCGTTCGCGAAGATCGCGCTCACGTTCGATTCGCCCGAGTATTTCTCGATCGTATTGTTCGGCTTCACGAGCGTGGTGGCGCTCGGCGGGGGCTCGCCTGCCAATGCGTTCATCAGCCTGTTCTTCGGCATGCTCGTGTCGACGGTCGGGGTGGACGAAATCTACGGCGTCGACCGTTTCACGTTCGGCAGCGACATCCTGCGCGACGGCATCGGCTACCTGCCGGTAATGGTGGGTGCGTACGGCCTGGGCGAGGTGCTCGTGCGCCTCGAGCAGGGATTCGCGTCGCCGCCGATCAGCGGCGACGGCCGCATCGCCACGCGCATTCCAAGCCTGCGGGAGGCGTGGAAGATCCGTGGCACGTTCGCGCGTTCGTCGCTCGTCGGCGTGCTGTGCGGGATCGTACCGGGCGCGGGCGCGACGATCGCCTCGTTCGTCTCTTACGGCGTCGAAGGGCAATACGGCAGGCGGCGTCGAGAGCTGGGCAGCGGCATTCCGGAGGGTATCGTTGCACCGCAGGTCGCCTCCACTGCGTCGGTCGGCGGTCACATGGTGCCGCTGCTGACGCTCGGCATTCCGGGCAGCGGCGCGACCGCGGTGATTCTCGGCGCGTTCCTGCTGCATGGCGTGCAGCCCGGACCGCAGATCTTCCAGACGCAGTCGATGCTCGTCTACGCGATCTTCGCTTCGGTGTTCCTCGGCGTGATCGGCATGGGCCTGCTCGGCTATTTCGCGATCCGGCCGCTCGTCAAGGTGCTGTACCTGCCCGAGGCGATCGTCTCGGTGTTCGTCGTGCTGTTCTGCCTGATCGGCGCGTATTCCGAGCACAACAACGTGAGCGACCTGTGGATGATCGTCGTGTTCGGCGTGGTCGGCTATCTCTTCGAACGCTGGCGCTTCCCGATCGCGCCGATGGTGCTCGGCTGCATCCTCGGGCCGGTCGCCGAGACGTCGTTCCTGACGACGATGATCAGCTACCGCAACGACTGGACGGTGTTCTTCACGCGGCCGGTCAGCGCAGCCGTCATGGCGCTCACGGCACTTGCGCTGCTCTATCCGCTGTTTCGCCATGTGCGCCGTCGCGGCGCGGCGCCCGCGGCCACCGGCGAGGCGGCGCGATGAGGCTCGAGCGCATCGACGTCACCCGCCTCGCCATCCCCCTCGAGACGCCGTACCGCCTCGCGTTCGGCCCGGTCACGCATTACGACACGGTGATCGTCGAGATCAGCGCCGCCAGCGGTGAGACCGGCTGCGGCGAGGCGACGCTTCTCACCGGCTACACCGACGAGACGATCGACGAAGGCTACGGGCTCGCACGCGACGTCGCGCGCGATCTCGTCGGTGCCGAAAGCACGGCGGCATGCGCGCGGCTCGTCGCGCTCGGCACACACGCGCCGTTCATCGCGACGGCGTTCCAGACGGCGCTGGACGTCGCGACGCCGCATCCGCTGCTGGCGCCGCGGGCCGGCACGCGCGTGCCGATCCTCGGCCTGCTGCAGGGCCGCGACGACGCCGAAATCGCGGAGAACTTCGACCGCATCACGAGCGCCGGCCACAGGACCGTCAAGATCAAGGTCGGCTTCGCCGTGGATGACGATGTCGCGTTCGTGCGGCGTGTGCAGGCGGTCGTGCAGCAACGCGTGCCGATTCGCGTCGACGCGAACCAGGGCTACACGGCCGCGCAAGCGGCGCGCTTCATCGCGGCTACCGATCCTGTGGGCATCGAGCTCTTCGAGCAGCCGTGCGCGGCGCGCGACTGGGACGCGCAGCGCGTCGCAGCATCGGAAGCGGCGCGCACCGGTCTGCCGCTGATGCTCGACGAGTCGATCTACGGCCTTGCCGACATCGAACGCGCGGCGCGCGAGCACGCATGCCGTTTCGTGAAGGTCAAGCTGATGAAGTTCGTCGGCCTCGATGCGCTGGTCGCAGCGATCGCCCGCATCCGGGCGCTCGGCATGACGCCGGTGCTCGGCAACGGCGTCGCAGGCGATCTCGCCTGCTGGATGGAAGCCTGCGTCGCCGCGCAGTGCATCGACAATGCGGGGGAGATGAACGGCTTCCTGAAGGCGCGCACGCGCATCTTCGCCCACCCGGTCGCGTTCGATCGCGGCGACATCGTGCTCGACGACGTCGCACCGCGGCTCGACGTGGCCGCGGCCGCGCCCTTCGTCGTTCATCGCGAGCGCTTCGGTCGCGAAACCATCGCATGCCACGCACGCTCGTGACCGGCGTGATCGGCGCCGACACGCACATCGTCGGCAACCGGATCCTGTCGATGGCGCTGGAGGACGCCGGTTACCGCGTGGTCGCGCTCGGCGCGCTCACGCCGGCCGCCGATTTCGTGCGCGCCGCCATCGAGACGGCGGCCGACGCGATCCTGGTGTCGTCGCTGTACGGGCAGGGCGAGCTCGACTGTCGCGGCTTCCGGGATGCGTGCATCGAGGCGGGGCTCGACGACATCCTGCTCTACGTCGGCGGCAACCTCGTCGTCGGCAGGCAGCCGTGGGCGGAGGTCGAACGGCGTTTCCTCGACATGGGCTTCGATCGCGCGTTTCCGCCCGGCACGCGCGTTGAAACGGCGCTCGCCGCGCTGGCGGAGGATTTTGCCGCGCGTGACGCGCGCGCGCAGTGATGAAAGCGGCACTTCTCGTCGACTTCGGCAGTACGTGGACGAAGCTGCGTGCGCTCGATCTCGACGGTGGCACGCTGCTCGGGAGCGCGCAAGGCCCCTCGACCGTGACGTCGGACATCAACGTCGGGTTCGATGCGGCGCTGCGGGCGCTCGCCGAGCGACTGCGGGGCCTGCCGGATTTCGCGTACCGGCTCGCGTCGAGCAGCGCAGCCGGTGGCCTGCGCATGGTGACGATCGGGCTCGTGCGCGAGCTTACGGCCGAAGCAGCCCGCCAGGCCGCGCTCGGCGCGGGCGCGCGCCTCGTCGGCAGCTTCGCGTATCGGCTTACCGCGAGCGACGTCGCGGCCGTCGCAGCGCTTGCGCCCGACATCGTGCTGCTCTGCGGCGGCACTGACGGCGGCAATCGCGAGGTGATCCTGCACAATGCGCATGCGCTCGCGGCGAGCGCGCTGCGCTGCCCGGTCGTCGTCGCCGGCAATCGCGAAGCGACCGACGAGATCATCGCCTTGCTCGACGACGGCGAGCGCTTCGTGACTGCCGCTGCCAACGTGCTGCCCGCGATCGACACGCTCGACATCGAGCCGGCGCGCGCGGCGATTCGCGACGTGTTCATGCGCCGCATCGTGTCGGCGAAAGGCATCGATCGTGTCCATGCGGCAGTCGACGGCGTGCTGCTGCCGACACCGGCGGCGGTGCTCGAAGGCGCGAAGCTGCTCGCCGACGGCATCGGCGCACGCGAGGGTCTCGGTGCGCTCGTCGTCGTCGACCCCGGCGGGGCGACCACCGACGTCCATTCGATCGGCACCGGCGAGCCGGCCGCGGCGGGCGTCATCCGCTACGGCTTGCCCGAGCCGTATGCGAAGCGAACGGTGGAAGGCGACCTCGGCGTGCGCCACAACGTATCCGCGATCGTGGCGGCCGTCGGAGTGGAGGCGATCGCTGCGGACGCGGGCATGACGGTGGCCGAGGCGTCGACCGCGCTGGATGCGCTCGAATCGCGGGTCGAGACGTTGCCCGGGAACGCGGCGGAGCGTGCGCTCGACGAGACGCTCGTGCGCGCGGCCGTCGACATCGCGATGAAGCGCCACGCCGGTACCGTCGAGACGGTCTACACGGCGCAAGGGCCGGTGCAGGTGCAGCGCGGCAAGGATCTTTCCGCGGTGAAGCACGTCATCGGTACCGGCGGTGCGATCGTGCATGCGCGCGATCCCGCGTCCGTGCTCGCTGCCGCGTGTGCCGACGCACGCGATCCGCAGTCGCTGCGGCCGCGCGCGCCGCGCCTCTGCGTCGATGCCGACTACATGCTCTATGCCGCGGGCCTGCTCGCGCAAGTGGATCCGGCGGCGGCGTTCGACTGCGCTCGCCGCGGCCTGCGCATCGTGAAAGAATGACTCCATGAACGGTGACGTGGCCGCACCGGCCCTGCGCACGCCGCTGTCCGAGGCGGCGATTTCACCCGACGAATTCCGGCGCATGCGCGAGGCGAACCTCGCCCGCTGGCCGACCGGCGCCGACGTCGACTTCGACGCCGCGGTCGAACGCCACTGCGCGATGCCTCTTCACAAGCGGCTCGCCGACGCGATGCGCCGCGCGCACGCGGAGCGCCGCTGCCTCACGCAGCCGCGCGGCGGGTTTGCGACGCTCGCGATGCAGAAGGCGCTGATGGTCGCGCTCGATCGCGAAGGGCTCGCCGACATCGTGCCGACGACGACCGACAGCTACACGCGAAACGAGCAGTTCGCCGCCGCGCAGAAGGGCGTCGCCGAATCGGAGCGCCTCGGCCGGTCGCTGCTCAACGGCTTTCCGATGGTCAATTACGGCATCGCGGCGTGCCGCGAGCTCGTCGACGCGATCGACAAGCCGGCGATCATGCTGACCGGCACATCGATGCCCAAGCTCACGTCCGAGATCGGCTTCGCGGCCGGCTATACCGGGTATCTCGGCAGCGGCATCGCGTATACGACGTCGTACATCAAGGAACTGTCGATCGAGGACGGCATTCGCAACTACCAGTACCTCGACCGGCTCGCCGCGCTCTACGCCGAGCATGGCGTCGAGCTGCACCGGCGCCAGCCGGGGTTTCTCACCGGCACGAATATCCCGCCGTGCATCGCGATCGCGATCGCCGTGCTCGACTGCCTGCTCGCAGCGGCGCAGGGCGTGCGCCATTACGGGCTCGAGCTCGCGCAGACGCTGCATCTCGTCCAGGACGCCGCGGCGATCGCGACGTGCGAAGCGCTCGCGCAGGAATACCTCGCGAAGAAGGGCTACCGCGACGTGTTCACGCCCGTTACCTCGCTGCACTGGATGGGCGCGTGGCCGCACGACGACGCGCAGGCGGCGACGCTGGTGAGCTACGGCGGTACGCTCGCCGCGATCGGCGGCGCGACGAGCGTCACGACGAAGTCGACGCACGAGGCGCACGGCATCCCGACGCCGCAGGCGAACGCCGAAGGGCTGCGGATGACGCGGATGGCGATCTACCTAGCGCGCGGCATCCGCCTCGACGGCCTCGCCGAATACGAGCGCGAGAAGGCGCTGATCGTGCGCGAGGTGCGCGCCATCGTCGACAAGGTGCTCGAGATGGGCGACGGCGACGCGGCCGCGGGCACCGTGCGCGCATTCGCCGCAGGCGTGCTCGATGTGCCGTGGTCGCCGAACCGTCACGTGAAAAGCCGCGTGATGCCGGCGCGCGATGCGCACGGCTATCTGCGTATTCTCGAACCCGCCGGCCTCCCCCTGCCGCGCGACGTGATGGAAGTGCACGAGGCGGGTCTGCGCGAGCGTGCAGCGAAGGAACGCGCGCAGTTCGACCGCGATCTCGCCGTGAAGAGCGTTTACGAGATCGCGGAGCCGCTCGCGCGGCTCATGCCCGATCGCGCGTCGCAGCCGAGGGACGGCAGCTGATGCGCGCTGCGCGACGTCCCGCACGAGTTTCGGCTTGACCGGTTTTGCAGCCCGGGCTACGCTGATTCGGGATCATGTGATCGAGTGCACACGCATTGTATGGCTCGCGGTATGCGCGCAAGAAAGCAGCGAACGGCAAGCAGGCGATCCACGCTCGGTGGCGCGCTTGCTCTTGTGATTGGCATCGCCGTGTCGGGCGCGGCCACCGGCGCGTCCATCACGGGGACGGTCGTCGTGTCGGGTCCGGTCCCCGATCAGCGAAAGCTTCCCGTAACCATCGACCAATACGTGTGCGGCAGCGAGAAGGATGCCGGCGACCTGCTTGTATCGCCCCGGAAGGGGCTGAGGAATGCCGTCGTGTGGATCGAGAATCCACCCGCGATCGCCGCTGCGCCCGAGCCAGCGCAGAAGGTGCAAATGGACCAGAACGGATGTGTGTTCGTCCCGCGGGTCGTCATCGTCCCGGCGGGCGGCACCGTCGACTTTCTGAACAGCGACCGCCTGCTGCACAACATCCATGCGACGCCCAAGCTCAACGTTTCGTTCAATCGCACGCAGCCGAAGAGCCGTACGATTCCAGTCACGTTCGCGAAGCCGGAGATCGTGCGCATCAACTGCGATCTCCACTCGTGGATGGTGGGTTGGGTCGTGGTCGCTGCCCACCGGTATTACGCGATCACCGGCGCCGATGGGCAATTCGCCTTCGACGACCTGCCTCCCGGGCAGTACAAGCTGAGCATCTGGCACGAACGCCTCGGCAGCGTCGAAACGAGCGCTACCGTGGCCGGCACGCAGCCGCAACGCGTGACCATCGAGATGAAGGCGCGCTGACGGCGCGCTACGGACGCACCTCGATCTTCTTCGCCGTCTCCCACGCGGCCGAATGATTCGGCTCGGCGAGTGCGCGCAGCAGGCCTCCGTCGTCGAGCGCGACCGTGAACGTGACCGCCGGAGCGGAGTAAACCGGATGCAAATACGCACGGGCGATTTCGACGGTGTCCTTGTACAGCGCGATGTAGCGGACCGAATGCTCGGCGAGCGACGGATGCTTCGCTCCGGCACCGACGCTGACGGTCACCGTGAACCATTCGCCCCGCTTCACCGAATCGGGAGCGACGATCGCCGGGCTGTGCTTGGCGTCGTAGCTGGTGTGCAGCTGTCGGAACTCGGGCGTGAACTGCTCGGCCTGCTCTTCCGCCGCGCGCCCCGGCAAGGGGCTGGCGCACAGGGCCAGCAACAGCGCAGCCGCGCCCGCGCGCGGCGAAACATGGGCGGCGATTGCCATCTCCGACCTCCGATTCGTTGATCAGCCTTCCGGCAGGAATTGGCGCACCAGCGCGAGAAGCTCGCGCGGACTGTACGGTTTCGCGAGGTAGCTGTCGGCGCCCGCGTCCGCGGCCTTCTCCCGGTCACCGCTCAGCGCGAACGACGTGATGACGATGATCGGGATATGACTCGTGCGCGGGTCCGTTTTCAGAGCCCGCGTAGCGTCGAGCCCGGACATCCGGGGTAACTGGACATCCATCAGCACCAGCTGGGGCAGGTGCTGTTGCGCCATGATGACGCCGGTTTCGCCATCGACCGCCTCGAGCAGCCGATAGGAAGTTCGGGCGAGCAGTTGACGCACGATCTTTCGGTTGTACTCGTTGTCCTCGACGTAGAGAATCGTGCCCGCGCTCATGTCTCGCCGACCTCCACTCGCAAGGGAACCGTGAAGTAAAAGGTACACCCCTTTCCGACATCGCTTTCGACCCAGATGCGCCCGCCGTGCATCTCGACGAAGCGCTTGGTGATGCTGAGGCCGAGACCGGTGCCTCCGAATTCGCGCGTGACCGCGGCGTCGACCTGGCGGAACTCCGCAAACACGTTCTGCAGCTCTTCGCGCGGAATGCCGATGCCCGTGTCGCTCACCTTGAAGAGCAGCCCGCCTCCGGCGGACTCGACGCCGATCACGACCCGGCCCTCGCGCGTGAACTTGATGGCGTTGCCGGCGAGGTTCATCAGGCACTGCGTGAGGCGCCCGCTGTCGCCATAGGCGATCGGAAGATCCGCCGGCACGCTGGTTTCGAACTGCAGGCCTTTCTCGGCGGCGAGCGAACGCAGCGATATGTACACCATGTCGACGATCTCGCGCGCGGAGTACTCGGTCAGCGCGAGGCGCATGTGTCCGGCCTCGATCTTGGACAGGTCCAGCACGTCGTTGATCAGGCGAAGCAGGTGACGGCCGTTCACCTGGATGTCGGTGAGCGGCTCCTGCAGCGACTTCGGGACGTCTCCGTAAAGGCCGTCGATCAGCATCTCGGTGAATCCCAGTATGGCATTCATCGGGGTGCGAAGCTCATGGCTCATGTTGGCGAGAAACTCCGATTTCGCCTTGCTCGTCCGAGCGAGTTCCTGGTTCAGGCGACCGAGCTCGGCGGCCGCGCGGCGCTGCTCGGCATCGAATCGCAGCAGCTCGCTGCTCATGTGATTCATCCGCTCGGCGAGCGTCCCGAACTCGTCGCGGTTGGGCACGCTGATGCGTGCGCCGAACTCTCCTGCGGCGACCTTGTCCAGGAAGTGCCGCGCCTCATGCACGGGCAGGATGATCGACCAGGAAATGACGAAACCGCAAAGCAAGGCGAATATCACGGCGCTCACGGTGAAAGCGCTGGTGAGTATCAAGGCTCTCCGGTTGGCGGCGGCGACGCTCTCGCGCATTCGCGACATGCGATTCTCCTGCGCAGTGACCAGGAGGCCCACCCGCGTGGTGATTTCGGAATCCAGCCGCTCCTGACGACGCATCAGGGCGCTGGTGACCGCGCCCAGCTTGCCGTCGCGTATCGCGTTGGCGATGTCGGCCACTACCGCCATCGCCTCGTCCTGGGACGTTCGTATCTGCTCGAGGAGGCCCCGATCGGACGTTCCCGTGGCTTCGAGTTCGCCGAGACGGTCGTTGAATCGATTGTTCTCGCGCAGGATCTTGGCGATCGCCTCTTCGCTCTGCGAAAGCAGTGCGAGATCGGTGAAGTGCATCTGCCGGGCGAGCGCGTACTCGCTCTGGTGGGCTAGACTGACCATCTCGTGCGCTTCGTCGAGCAGGCGGCTTTGCTGGCTCGCGCTCGCGATGGTCTGCAGGCTCGCCAGGGCCATGGCGATGAAGACCGCCGTGACGATGA
>Ga0079222_10000252_pt1 | contig 11543 bp, 10 predicted proteins | sample GAPlitter_FD_75070 | JGI IMG/M metagenome (GOLD analysis project Ga0079222, IMG submission 75070) | Agricultural soil microbial communities from Georgia to study Nitrogen management - GA Plitter | ecosystem: Environmental > Terrestrial > Soil > Agricultural land | place: USA: Georgia...
CCGAAACAAGCATCGCGTCGTGCTCCTCGACCGTCCTGAAGTAGGTCCTGAGGATGATCGTCGCGATAACTATGAGAGCAGCGGAGATTCCAGCGAAGTAGGCAATCGCACGTTTCTCTTTCACTTGCCGTGCGTTTTGTCGGCGTCGTTTCCACGCCGACTCGCAGCCCGCTTCGCGTCGTCGTCCTTCTGCGCAGCGCTGATCTTCCGATACATGCTGTAAAACGCGGCGCCCGCCCCGATGAACACGCCGGCAATGGTGAACAACCCGTTGGTACCGAGTCGGTTATCCAACCACTGGCCAGCGAAAAGGAAGACGATGATTGCCAACGCGAACTGCATTCCGACGCCGGCGAAATCGGCGGCGGAGAGACCCGATCTCGGGCTCTGTTGCGACCGCTTTTCGTCTTCCATTTCGCCGATGAAATTAACCGCTTGTGAAGATTTTCACAAGCAAATTACGGGACGCCTTCCGAACGTAGACCGAAGATTCGTAAACGGTGCAAGTCGAAGAGACATGCGAGGTTAGTCTGTGACTTGAGCGTTGACCGTTCGTCTTAGTGTCGATAAGTTGGGCTTCTCGGAAAAATGTGAGAAAGGCCCGCCCGCCCTTCATGATTCGCCGTTACTACATTGGATAACCGCCTCATTCTCCCACTGCTGTGCGCAGCGTCGGTCGCCTTCGCCGCGGCCCCTTCTTTCTCACACGCCGACAAGCCGGTTGCTAGTTCGAAGTTCCGCAACGCCGAGAGCAGCGCGCCAATCGTCACCAAATTCGACATCACCAGATCGAGCAGCGATGCGGAAAGACTCCGCTTCACGCTCAACATCAAGAACAACACGGGCAAGATGCTCGAGCTGCGTTTCCCCGGTGGTCAAACCCACGACTTCATCGTGAAGGATTTCGCGGGCAAGGAAGTCTGGCGCTGGAGCTCGGGTCGCATGTTCACTTCCGTCATGCGCGCGACGACGATCAAGGGCAAGGGCCAAACGAGCTACGCGGAGAGCTGGAACCCGCGCGGACAGCACGGGACCTTCACCGCGATCGCGATACTCAAGAGCGACAATTTTCCGGTGGAGTCCAGCGTGCAGTTCATTCTGCCGTAACGGCTGCGGACTGCGGACAACAGCAAACGACTAAACGCGCTCTTGCGAGCGCGTTTTTTGTTCGCCTAACCAAAGGTGGGAGTTCGCAGAGGGGCTCAGATCTGAGCTCGCAGTTGTGCTACACGCATTACGGTGCAACTCGCATGGGCGCCTGTATGACAACTCCAAACTGGCAGCTGCAAACTGCGAACTGCCGACTTCAGTTGACACGAACCGCACCAAGCGCTCTGATCCCGACAAGGAGCAGTTACTTGACAAAGTCAAGTAATTCGCGGAAACTGCGAAGACGACGGCGATGGGAGCGCTATGCAGATCGGCGAGCAGACTCGGCATCAGATTGAATCGGTACGGGAGTTCAACCGATTCTATACGAGATTGATCGGAGTTCTAAACCGCGGCTATCTCGACTCGCCGTTCTCTCTCGCCGAGGGACGCGTGCTGCTGGAGATCTACTATCGTAAGACCACCACCGCGTCGGCGATCATTCAGGCACTGGGCGTTGACGCCGGTTATCTGAGCCGCATCCTGCGCGGGCTCGAGCGACGCGGGCTGCTTGCCAACGGCGCCAGCGCGGACGATGCCCGGCAAAAGCCACTTCGACTGTCCGCGGCCGGCCGAAAAGCGTTCGAGCAGCTGGAGAAACGGCAGCGCGAGGTTCTCGCAACCATGCTCGAGCCGGTGCCGTCGGCTCATCGAAATCAGCTGATTGGCTCGATGCACAAGATCCAGCGCATCCTCGATGCACGCGCCGAGACCAGAACCCCGTACACATTGCGCGATCTCAAGCCCGGCGACATTGGCTGGATCACCCATCGGCAGGCCCTGTTGTACAACGAGGAGTACGGGTGGGACGACACCTACGAGGCCCTGTGCGCGGAAATACTGAGCCGCTTCGTGCGTGACTTCGACGCCAGGCACGAGAAAGCATGGGTAGCAGAACGGAATGGCGAAATCGTCGGCGCGATCTTTTGTGTCAGGAAGTCGGCGACCGTTGCCCAGCTCCGTCTACTATATGTAGAGCCCAGCGCCCGCGGTCTTGGTCTGGGCACGCGCCTGGTGGATGAGTGTATCGCCTTCGCGCGCGACGCGGGCTATCGAAAAATGGTGCTGTGGACCAACTCCGTTTTGCACTCTGCTCGACGGATATACCAGGCTAAGGGATTTCACCTGGTCAAAGAGGAACGACACCACAGCTTCGGCAAAAATCTGATCGGGCAATTCTGGGAGCGCGATCTTAACTTGTCGTCATGAAAACACCCGTCCTTGTCACTGCCCTCTGTCTCGTTTCGGCCGGCGTCCTTTCCGCCCAGTCAGCCACCACCTCTCTCGTCATCGCATCGGTGACCGACGCAAAATCCGGCCAGCCCATCGCTGACGCCGACGTGAAGGTGGCAGACCTCAATCTGTCGGCCAAGACCGATTGGAGCGGCGAAGCACGCATCGCCAAGGTTGGCGTCGGTCAACACAGTTTTCAGGTCGTCAAAACAGGCTACGATTCGCTCGTCGTCACGCTGCAGGTACAGGGCGATTCGATCGGACCAGTATTCCGGATGGCGACATCAGCTACGACCACGCTGGCACCTGTCGCCGTTACCGGCGATCCGTCGACCTCTTATCTGGCCGAGTTCGAAAAAAGGCGTCAGCAAGGACGCGGCAAATATCTCACCGCCGCCGACCTCGAGGAAAAAAAGAATCGTTCGCTCGTTACACTTCTGGGGCAGTCATTTGGCGGATTGATGGCGACGCCCGATCCCTCGCGACCCGGACACTACGCACTGACAACGCGTCGCGGGCGCCCGCGCCTGAATGGTGCCGGTGCCGATTCACACTGCGGCGTCGACATCTACCTCGATTCTTCTCCATATACGGACGATCTCGATGCGATCCATCCGTCGGACCTGGCGGGTGTCGAATACTACTCGATCGAGAGCGCGCCGGCAGAGTACCGCCGACTCACCGATAACTGCGGTGTGTTGATCCTCTGGTCGAAGAAATAGCCGACGAGCTTCGTCAGATCGTTAGGGGTGACGCCGCGCGTGGAACTAAAGCGCGGCGTATCGCAGAAACAATTCACCAGCATGGGAAGCATCGCTGGGTCGGCATCTACGATGTCGGCCCCGGCGAGATCTCGGTCATCGGGTGGAGCGGGCCGGCCGCGCCAACGTTTCCCACTTTTCCCGTCGAGCAAGGGCTGAACGGCGCAGCGGTGAAGACCCGAGCGGCGGTTATCGCCAACGATGTGAGCCGCGACCCGCGTTATCTGACAACGCTGGGCGGCACGCGATCGGAGATGGTCGTGCCCGTTCTTCTGGATGGCAAAGTCGTCGGCACCATCGATGTCGAAAGCGACGAGATCAACAGGTTCGCCGCAATCGACCGCGAGTTCATTGAAACGTGCGCAACTATAGTCGCTGGCCTCTGGCAATAGCGTCGCTTAGTCGACGCAACCCGCTACTGCTGCCCGGGCTGAGGCGTCGGCACCCGGTTGGGCCCGACGTCACCCCCGCCGAGGCTCGAGCCAATCCAGATCACGCCGGCTGTTATCGCCCCCGCCAGCAACACCGACCGCACAACCTGCACCTTCTTGCGGGACGCTGAAACGACGTAGCGCGAAGGTATCGTCACCGTCTCTCCGCGAAACCGCTCGTCATCGGCATCCACATGCCCCACCTCGCGCGCCACGATCGTCACCGCGGAGTCCGATACCGAGCTCACTTCGCCCTCGATCGACTCGATCTGATTGCCGAGGATTCCAAAACTTTGCGCGCGAGCATCACCGCTCAGCGACAACCGCACCGTTCCCGACTGTGGCGCGAGCTGCAAAGTGATCGGAGTATAAGTCGCACACGCGCTGACTGTGACACTTGCCAGTGTCAGCGACGCGACAAGTCTACGTTTCATCCGGTTCGGCTCACTGCCTCCGGCTAACGGCATCTGGCCGCCGGCTGGAAGTTTTTCTTTTGCAATTAGTGAAACCGGGTATGCGCCAATTCACGACAGCGCATACCCGGTGAACATCACTCAAACCTTAGGGCTAGCCAGCGAGGCACGGCTGGCCTGTTCCATCGGAGACAGCGTTCGGCGGATCGTTTGGATTACGCGATCCGTTGATGCCCTGCCCTGCCGGCGGAATGTTCGTATTCGTGAAGCGCTCGTTCGGATCGTAGTACATGCGACCGGGCATCTTCTGTCCCGCCTGGGTTGGCGCGAAGTTGGGAGTGCACGTGCGCTTGTAATCGTTCCAGGCCTCGTGGCCGAGCTGGAAATCGGCGATGTACTTCTCGATGAGTATTTCATTGAGCAATGCCTGACCAGCGACCGCTTCAGGAGCCAGTCCGTTGTTGGCGCGCTCCTCATTCAGCTTCGCCAACGCCGTCACCTGATCGCCGGTCCGATACGCTGCCTCGGCCCAGATCAACGTGTTCTCGTCGTATGAGACGTAGACTTGCGGATAGTTCGGCGCCAGCCGCGTTCCACTGAGATTCGTGGCCGCGGCATTGAAATAATCCTGTCGCCGCGGATCGTTCCGGCTGCTCAACAGATTTACGAACAGCGGGTCCGGAATCAGATAGCCGGCGCGTCCCACCAACAATTGGAACTGGAAGTAAAAGTTCGTCTCGTTCGTGTTGCTCGTGAACGCTCCGAAGAAGTTGCCGGCATCTGAGCTGATGCCCTGCTGCGCTTCCGCGAGCGCCGCCGCGTATGCCGACTGTCCACGTATCTCGGCGGTGTGCATGTAGAACCTCGCCTTGAGCGTGTGCGCCAGTGTCGACCACGCACTGACATCGCCGCCGTAGACGAGATCCGTCGCGAACGGCGGTGAGTTGGTTGCCTCCGTATTGGCGAGGTTCCCAATCGCCGCCGTCAGCAGCGTCTCCACCGAGTCATAAACCGCCATCTGATCGTCGAGGGGCGGATTGGCCTCCTCAGACAGGGCGTGTGAATAAACCAGGTTGCCGAACAAATCGGCGCCGGTTCCCATCGTGATCGCTTCCTGAACCTGCGTAATGCCGAGCAGGTTGAAGTTCCCCGCGTCGCGGGCGAGCTGCTGCGCGCGCACGATGTCGACCAATCCACCCGAGACATACAGACCGATGTTGAATCCGCTCTGAATGCCCTCGTCGTACAGATAGTTGTAAATGCTCTGATACTGGTTCTGACCGCCGGCAAACTGGCGCGCCCACATACCAGTAACTCTCGCCGGGTCGCTGCCAAGCAGCGCCCAGATCGATCCTTCCGAAGCCGCGAACAGCTGATTCGCCGTCGCATTCTTCGGCCGGTTCGGATCATTACTGAGATCGCCCCCGGTCAGGTAGTCACCCTTGCAACTCGCTGCCGTCAGCCCGACGGCAACGAGCGCGAGATATCGAAGTTTTATCACTGCAAATCTCCTTGCGTTACCGGTTTAGGCTGAACGACAACACGAACGAGCGCGACTGCGGATTGGCAAACCAATCCAGGCCCTGCGTCAGATACTCTGCGCCGGCGTTGTTCACTTCCGGATCGAGTCCGCGGTATTGCGTCCATGTCTTCAGGTTGCGGCCCGCGAAGCGAATGTCCGCGGAGCTGAACCCAGTCAGGTTCTTCACGAACGGCCGGTCGAGCGTGAGGCTGATGCTCACTTCGCGCAGCTTCACCCAGCCAGCGTCTTCCATAAACTGCTCGCCGGGACCAGTGAATCCGCCACCGGTACCAACGATGCTGAGCCAACGCTCCCAATCCTCTGGAGTGCTGAGTCCAACCACGCCTTTGCCCGGGCCGGCGACGTCTGGATAGGTCTTGGTGTCCCAATTGACGCCGTATTGTCCGGTGCCACTGCGCGCGTCCGTGTCCTTGTGCGTACCGAACACGTACAGCGCTCCGCGCGTCCCGTTGTACTGGGTGCCGCCTTTCTTGACGTCCAGCAAACCACCCAAAGTGATCTTGTTGAAAACCTTGAGTGACGAGGTGTAGGACATGGTGTACTTCGGATGTGGATCGCCGATCACTCTGATCGCCGGGTCGGCAACAGGTAGTCCGCCCGGTCCGAGGAACAATGCGTTCTTCTTGTAGCCACCGGGCGTCGCCGCGCAAAGCGCGTCGATGTCCTGATCGGCCGCTCCCATCCCGGGAACAGCGGTGTGAGTCCCGCTGCCGCAGTGCACGAAGCCGGTGCCGATGATTACACCGGGCGCATAGCCGATGACGTCTGCGCCTTCGGCCTCATTGGCGCCGAACCCTTCGAGCAGGTCGAAGATCTCCGCACCGCCGAGGTCAGTGACTTTGCCCCGGTTCCGGCCGAATTGCACGCCCAATTCCCACGCCAGGTTCTGCGTGGTATACGGGCGGGCATTGAACGAAACTTCGATTCCCTTGTTCGACAGCGCAGCTGCGTTCTTGTACGCGCTCGTGTAACCCGTGCCGGCTGCGTTGATGGTGATTGGGAGAATCACGTCAGTCGACCGCTTGTTATAGCCGACGATCGACATGTCGACTTTCTGATTGAGGAACCCAAGATCGGCCCCCACTTCGAATTCTCTCTGTAGCTCCGGACGCAGCGCTTCGTTGCCGAGCGTGAGACTGCTGGTTACGCCGGGCACTCCACCTATGGTCGAGCGGAGGGCATCACCGTAGCCCGATCCGTACAACGTAGTGGTACTGAGCGCGTTAAGCGCGGCATACACATTCGGCTCCCGTCCCGTTTCGCCATAAGCAGCGCGAAGCTTGCCGAAACTGAACAAGCCGGTCTGGTCGCCATGGAACAGATTGCTGAACGTCCAAGCCGCCGAACCTTTCTTGAAGGTGTGACGGCGCTGCGACGCTCCGAACGTGGAGAATCCATCGTTGCGCAGCCCCGCGGTCAGGTAGAGCTGATTGTAAAGGTTGAATTCAGCCTGACCGAAATAGCTCTCGATGTGCCGGAGCGATTTGTTCTCGATACCTGCCTGCGTGATGGTGTTCTCGAGCGCAAGCGGTGCCGGCGCGATCAGTCCCTCACCTACCGTCGTGTGCTGCCGATAGCGACGTGAGTTCAGATTCTGACCGACGGTGAAGGTTGCGTCGAGATTCTCACCACGATCGAACTTTGCCGACGCAAGCAGATTGTGATCGATGATCAGATTGGTCTGATCGAGGCGAATGACATTCCCCGACGCATCGTTGGCCGAAGTCAGCGGCAGCGCCTGTAGACGGGATTCGTTGTAGTAATCGCCACCGATAGTCTCTTTAACGGTCAGCCAGTTAAGTGGACGCCAATCGATGTTGAAGTTGGAGATCGCGCGTCCAAGCTCGTCGCGATTGCCACTGCTCGATTGCACGAAGAACGGATTGTCATAGTACGCGCAACAGAAGAACGATTCCGGGGTCGTAGCGTTCGGGAATCTGTAGGTGCGCTGCTGACCGAACTCGTTCAGGTACGGCTGGTTGTTGAATGCGGGTGGCGTTCTCAGCGCGCCAAGCAGCAGTCCGGAAACGTCGTTACCGCGCTGCACGAATGCTCCACGTGCGTCGACGTAGTTGAAGTTGCCGCCCAGCGTCACCTTCGATCCAACTTCCTGGGTGCCTTTCAGCCGGAAGCTGGCGCGGTTGTATTTGTTGTTTGGACCCTCGATGATGCCGTCCTGCGCGGTGAGCCCGCCGGACGCGAAGAAGGTCGTGCGATCATTCCCGCCGGACAGCTGAACGTTGTTGTCGGCAGTCAATCCGGTCTTGAATAGCTCGCTCATGTGATCGTACGTCGGCGTGCCCGCGGGCAGCTTGGCGCCCCACGAGGTGCGGCCAGCAGTCGGCGCGCAATCCGGGGTGTCGCCGCAAGTCGCGGCTGCGTCAGGAATCGGCCTTGGAGCCCCAGCGGCGTTCGTTCTGGCGAGTGACCCCTGCGCATAATCGCGCTGCAGGAAATCAACGAGCCGTGGCTTATCCCACGATGTGCTGGACTGGACAGTTACACGGGTTGGCCCGCTCCGCCCCCGCTTCGTGGTGATCAGCACCACGCCGTTAGCGGCGCGAGCACCGTAGATCGCAGCCGCAGCCGAACCCTTGAGGATCTCGATGTTCTCGATATCGGCAGGATTGATATCTGCCGCGCGATTCGTTGTGACCGTGCCGCCCTGACGGTCGGTGATGCTGCCGCTGCCGATTCCGGTAGCGGTGAACGCCGGCGACACCGTCTGGTTGTCGATTGGCTGGCCGTCGACGACGAAGAGTGGCTGGTTCGTCCCTGTCAACGACGCCTCACCGCGAATCACGACCGATGCACCCGCGCCCGGCTCACCCGACTGCGTGCGCACGTTGACGTTTGGTGCCTTCGCAGCGAGCGCGGCGATTACGTTCTGCGGCTCGTTAGAACGACGAAGCGTCGAACTATCGACGCGATTGATCGTTACACCGAGTCGCTCGCGCGTCGTCGTCGTCCCGGCTCCGGTCACTACGACTTCGCCGAGGTGAAACGGATTCACCGGCAGCGAGAAGTTCTCCGTGATCGTTGCGCCGGGAGTCAACGCGATCTGGACCGAGCGCGCGGTGTAGCCGATCACACGCGCCGTCAACGTCGCGGTGCCACCATTGGCACGACTTGACGGAACGATGAACGTGTAGCTGCCATCGTCGCTCGTCGCTGCACCGATGTTGGTGCCGGCGAGGAACACGCTCGCGCCACCGAGTGGCACGCCCGCATCGCTCAACACTCGGCCAGTCACGGTCGTTCCGCTTTGCGCGAATGCCGTGGATGCCGTTGCCAAGCATGCGGTAACAAATGACAAGAAGTGTCTTCGCATACTGTTCACTCTCCCTGAGTGTGGATGTTCGCAATGTGAGAGTGAGCACTGAGACGTGATAGACTTTGGGCAGTTCCAAAGCGGTGAAGGAGTTGTACGCGATTTTTTACAAATCGCATACACGCTGGAAGCGTCGTAACGCAAGCGATCGCGCGTACACCATCATATCTTCTCACTTACACCCGTCATTACATGTCACTGATTCGACGTATGCGCGCATACGGAGCCCGTCCGCTGCTGCTCGGCGGTGCGTTGCTCGGCATTGTTATCGTCGCGGGTTTGGCCGCGCTGGAATCGCACCGCAGTTTCGTCGAACGCAAAGCGACCGCGGAGCGAACCGTGCGCGATTACGCGATGTTCGCCGCGTATCTGTACTCTACTCGCATCTATCTCTTCGCTCTTCAGCGCTCGAATGGGGCGTTCGTCGCTTTCCATCCCCAGGATCCATACACGCGCAGCGCGCTTCCGCCGCTATCCGCGATCTCCGCCATTCCAGACACCGTGGAAAAGTGCGGTAAAGATTGGACGGTTTACCGGTTTCGCATCGACCTGCCAGCGCGGAACGTACAGTACCTCGGCGGACGACCGGTGCAAGCAATCGACAGAATCATCCGTGACTCTTTGCCGCAGCTGGCGAATTCGAGATGGCTCAAGTTATTCGGCTTTGGCTATCTGTTCGTGGATCCGCCTGGTGCACCGCGAGAAGCGATCTCGTACGTACCAGCGGTCGATTCAGCCGGCCAGCTCCTCGCTGTATATGGTTATCGCTCGTGCTACGGCGTGCGCGACACCAGCGATTACAGCCAGATGTACAGAATCGTCAAAGTGATGCCGCCGATGATTCCGGGATACCAGCGGGATACCTCGCGCTCGGAATTATTTTTTCCTTCCTGGCGAAAGCTGCTGACTGGGCAATCCGCGAGCTCAGTCACAGCCAGGAAAGATCCTCGCCCCGCCAGTCTCCAGGCCGCCGAGATGATGCGTGGGCGCTGGCCAAATGGAATGCCGCCGGACTCGCTGCTGGTGTTGACGATCTTGGACGACCAGAAGCGCGTCATTTACAAAGCACCTCGCAATGGACATTCGTCGGACCTTTACGGAACCGCCCCCGTCGGATACATCGGCGGCGTCTGGGTCCAGGTATCTTTGCGCCCCGACGTCGCGAAGTACCTCGTCGCCGGCGGAATCCCGGAATCGCGCGTGCCTGCGTCTCTCCTCCTCTTCGCCGCCGCCATCGTTCTGGCCATCGCTGGCTTTGCCTCACTGCGCAGCGAAATCCGGCTGGTCCGGTCACGAGAGCGGTTTCTCGCCAATGTCTCCCACGAGCTCCGCACTCCGCTACAGCAGATCCTGTTGTTCGTCCAACTGGTCCGGCTTGGCCGAACAAGGAGCGAAGCCGAGAAGGAGAAGTCTCTGGAGATCATCGAGCGGGAGACGAATCGTTTGATCGCGTTGTCTAATTCTGTATTGACGGCCACCTCGAAACCGGAGCTGCACCTGGAGTCGAGTGCCGTTGACGTCGCGGGCGTGGCACAAACGGCGGCGGATTTCTTCACACCTCTCGCGGAAGCTCGCAAGATGCGGATTGAGCTAGACGTCGAACAACCGGCGGTCGCTTGCGGCGATCCGGGCGCCATTAGGCAGATCCTGATCAACGTCCTGGACAATGCCGCCAAGTATGGCCCGACCGGTCAGACCATCAAGATCGGCGTGCGAAACGACGGACCGGTGGTCAGGCTTTGGGTCGACGATCGCGGGCCCGGCATTCCGGCACACGAGCGTAACAATGTCTGGAAACCCTTCGTACGGTTAGGTGGAACGGTCGACGACAGCACCGGCGGCGCCGGACTTGGGCTCGCCATCGTCCGCGATCTCGCGGCAGCGATGGACGCCAGCGCCGAGCTGTCCGACGTCCCCGGCGGTGGCACTCGCTTCTCGCTGGCGTTGCAGGCGAATCACAACGGGAACGGGGCACACTGATGACAAACCCCACACACAGCTGGCAGCCTTCACACAATGGAGATGCGGCGCCAAGCCGCACCATCCTCATCCTCGAGGACAACGAGACGCTGGCGTTCGGTCTCCGCACCAGCCTGGAAGTCGAGGGCTACGAGGTCGAATGTGTGACCGACGGCAACGCGGGTCTCGAATGGCTCGCCAAGAATACGCCGGACCTCATAGTGCTCGACCTGATGCTGCCCGGCCTGAACGGCTTCGAGGTGCTGCGTCGGTATCGCGCCAACGCCGGTAATGCAGCGGTGCTGATTCTCTCCGCTCGGGACCAGGAAGTCGACAAGGTTCAGGGCTTCCGCATTGGCGCCGATGATTACGTCGTCAAACCGGTCGGCGTGCTCGAGTTTCTCGCCCGAGTCGAAGCGCTGATGCGGCGAGTCAGTACGCCGGCGCGCAACACCGATGGGACGCGCGGCTCGCTCCACCGCTTCTCCGACGTCGTCGTGGATTTGCGCACGCGCACAGTAACCCGCGCCGGCAAGCCGGTCGATCTGAGCCCAATGGAGTTCGATTTCCTCGCCTACCTGATCGAATCGGGCGGGGACATCGTCTCGCGCGACACGCTGATGCAGCGCGTGTGGCGCTACACCACCGGCGTCACTTCACGCACCGTCGATCAGCACGTCGCTCGCTTGCGCAACAAGCTCGAGCCGGATCCGGCGCAGCCGC
>Ga0079222_10000253_pt1 | contig 11532 bp, 9 predicted proteins | sample GAPlitter_FD_75070 | JGI IMG/M metagenome (GOLD analysis project Ga0079222, IMG submission 75070) | Agricultural soil microbial communities from Georgia to study Nitrogen management - GA Plitter | ecosystem: Environmental > Terrestrial > Soil > Agricultural land | place: USA: Georgia | collected...
CGGGTGACGGCCGGCTGTTGACGGTCAGTTTCACGGTCTGGTCCGCCAGGCCGTCGAACGCCGCCCATGGATCTTGCTTGGGGTCGAGCGGCACACCGTTCACCGCCAGCACGTAGTCCCCTTCCTTTACCTCCACGCTGGCCAGCGGCGAGCGGACCTCCGCGTCCCACGGCGCTCCCGTGATGATCCGCTTGATCCGGTACGCCCCGTTTTCGAGCGACCAGTCCACGCCCAGCAAACCCACGCCCCGGCGCGGGCCCGTCTCTACATCGCCGCCGCCGCGGTAGGTGTGCGACGCGGACAGCTCCGAGATCAGCTCACCGATCGCAAAATTGACGTCGGAGCGCGTCACGGCGGCGTCCAACAGCTTGGCGTAGTGGGCGCGCTCGGCGTTCCAGTTCACCCCGTGCATGCCGGGGTCGTAGAAGTAATCGCGCTCGAAGCGCCACACGTCCGCGAAGATCTGCTGCCACTCGGCCCGCGGATCCACAGTCATGGTGAGCTCGTTGGTGCGCAGCGGCTTGTCGAACTTCTGACCGGGCTTCACGTCGACGATCGCGAAGCGGCGCGGCACCTGCGCCACGAGCAGCTTCAATCCATCGAACGACAGGTCGACCCCGGCCGCGTCATCGATGACGGTTTCCTCTTTGCGTTCCTTCAGATCCCAGTACAGCACGGGACTCTTCTTGTCCGAGGGCGCCGCCCCGGTGCGCGGCGTGCGCCGGTACACGACCTTGCCGGACGCCGCCGCCAGCTCCGCGTAGTTGCCCGCTTCGGGCGGCAGCAGCACCACGCGGCTCTCGAACCCGGTGAGATCGATGTCGACCGCGGTGGGCTTGGACTTCGCCGCATCGGGCTTCTTGGATTTCGTCGTATCCGCCGTGGAGTCGCGTTTCGCCGTTTCGTCGTCGCTCTTGGGCGCGAGCGGCGACGGGACGCCGGCGCGCAACGGCACGGCGGCGATCTGGGTGGTGTTGGCGTAGATCCAGGTGTTCTCGACGTCGCTATAGATCGGGGCGAACGCGCCGTTTCTCAGGAAGTACAGATACTGGCCATCCGGATCGAACACGGGCCCGGCGTCGGCGTAATAGCCCGACGTCACCTGGGTGCGCGTGCCCGACTTCGTATCGAACAGGAAGACGGCGGTGTTGCGGTTCTCGAGGTCGCGCGCGTAGGCCAGCCAGCGGCTGTCGGCGGACCAGGAGACGCGGAACGGCTGGAGCGCGCTCTCGTACATGAAGAGGCCGCGGTCGACCTTGGTCGCCTTCTTGGTGTCGCGATCCACGATCCAGATGGTCATGCTCTGGTCGATGAACGCGAGCTCCTTGGAATCGGGCGACCAGTACGGACGGTAGCGGAATCCGGGACCGAAGCTCGTGAGCTGCTCCTCGGATCCGGTGCCGTCGGCGGGGCGCACCATCAGCTGGTACTCCCCGCTCCGGTCGCTCCAGTATGCGACGGAGCGGCCGTCCGGCGACCAGGTGGGGGTGCGCTCCGCCACGCCCGGCGTGCGCGTCACGTCCAGCACCGGGCCGTTCTCGGCCGGGACGGTGAACACGTCGCCGCGCGCCTCGAACAGCGCCCGCTTCCCGGTCGGCGAGATCACGGCATCGGTGATGCGCGCGCTCACCGAGTCGAGCCGCGGCTTCAGCGTGCTCGCGTCCGTGATGACTTCGACTCGCACCTCGTGCGTCTGCTCTGAGGTCAGATCGAGGAGGAACAACCGGCCTCCTGACTCGAACACGATGTCGGACGGGCCGATCGCCGGGAAGTGGATGTCGTAGTCGGAAAGCCGCGTGACCTGGCGAACCGAATCCTTGTCCAGGTTGTACGCCCAGATGTTCGCCCGCTCCGCCGACCCGCGGTCGGAGAGGAAGTACAGCGTGCGGCCGTGCCACATCGGCTGGCTGTTGTTCGCGTCGCTCGGCGCCACCTGCTTCGACGCACCGGTCTCGAGGTTGTAGAGCCAGATGCGCGAGTTCCAGCCGCCGCGATAGCGCTTCCAGGTGCGGAAGTCCTGCGACTGCGGGACGTACGCGAGCCACTTCCCGTCCGGAGAAATGGCGCCGAACTCTCCGTACGGCACCGCCAGCTTGACGGGCATCCCGCCGTCTCTTGATACGCGGTACAGCTGGGCGAACCGATCGCGCCCGCTCTCCATCCCCGACGCGAACAAGATGGATTGACCGTCGGGATACCAACCGAGCATACGGTCGGGGGCGGGATGGTGGGTGACGCGCGTCGGCACCCCGCCGGCCGCGGGCATCACGTAAATGTCCTCGTTGCCGTCGTAGTCGCCCGTGAACGCGATCAGCTTGCCGTCCGGCGAGAAGCGCGGGAACGATTCGTCTCCCCGCGGCGAGCTGAGCCGGCTCGCCACGCCGCCGGCTTTGGGCACTACCCACACGTCGCCCGCATACACGAAGGCAATCTCGGTCGCGGACACGTCGGGCTGCCGCAGCGCGCGGGCGTCCATCTGTCCCGGCAGTGCCGGGGTAAGAGAGAGGGAGAGCGCGCACACCAGTGACAGGAGCGCGGAGCGGGGCGAAAGGGCTCGGAGCATAAGACCTCTGCGGACAACCGTGAGCGTCAGGCGACGGCGGGACGGGATGAGCGTCGCAGCCCTAGGCCCCGCTGTCAAGCCGCCTCGAAACGCTGCGCCTGTGACATTGCGGCGCAGCCGCGCCGCGTGACGGCGCGCACATGCGTGCTCATCTGGCGACGCGCCCGCCCGGCACCGGCCTTGCCTCACACAACGCCCGTTGCCCTCGTTGCTCAACCGGAACCCGTGGAGGAGATGTCTTCATGAACGCGAAGCTCGTGTCCATGCTCGGTCTAGTGCTCGTTACGGCGTGCGGCGGGGGCAGCAGCGGCCCCCCCGCCCTCACGCTACAGAAGGCCACTACCGCCTCCGGTGATGGCCAGACCGACTCGGTGCTCAGCACCCTGCCCAATCCGCTGCGCGTGGTCGCCACCTTCGGCGCTCCGCAGAAGGGCGACACGGTGATCTGGTCGGCGAGTGGGTCCGGCGCGTCGATCACCCCGCTCAAGTCGGTGACGGACACGAACGGCGTAGCGACGGCCACATGGCGGCTCGGGCACGTGTCGGGCGCTCAGACCGCGACAGCGACGCTGGCGGGCGCGACCGGATCGCCCGTGACCTTCAACGCCACCGCGACGCCCGGGGTGGCGACCGACCTCACCAACCCGACCGGGGACCAACAGCACGGCATGATCGGCACGGTGCTCCCGAAGCCGTTGGCCGTGATGATCGCCGATCAGTACGGCAATGGGGTGTCCGGTGTGGTGGTGGCCTGGCAGGTGACGAGCGGCAGCGCGAGCGTCAATCCCGTCAACGCGACGAGCGACGGGAACGGCGTGGCGCAGACCACGGTGACGCTAGGCAGCAACACCGGTCCGATCACCGTCACCGCGACCAAGGCGACCCTCGCGGGCTCGCCGCAGTCGTTCGGCGCCACCGCGCAGCCGATTCCCACCACCGCCGACGTCACCGTCGGCCCCGGCATCGTGTTCACGAGCGCGCGCAACGGGTCTCAGAATCCGGCCGTCGATACCGTGGCGGTGGGCGGGACGGTGACGTGGACCTGGGCGGCGGCGTCGATTGGTCATAGCGTGCAATCGACCGGAACGCCGAGCTTCGCGAGCAGCGGCGCCGCTATGACGAGCGGGACGTATACGTTCACATTCAACACCGCGGGCACCTATCACTACGACTGCGTGGTGCACGGGACCGCGATGAGCGGGATCATCGTGGTGCGGTAGGGAGGACGAGGAGGCTGAGTTCGGTGCTGAGGGGCTACGGGCGCCAGATGTCGAGCACGCCCGATAGCCCCTCGTCGTTCGAGTTCCCTTCCGGCAGCACGATGCGCCCGTCGGCGACGATGGGACTGTTCCAGTGTCCGCTGCCGCACTCGAGCGTCGCGATCGGGCGCCCGGTGCGCGCCTCGTACACCCGCAGGCCACCACGCGGATCGTACACCAGCAGTAGCCCGTCGACGACGACGGGGCTCGTGCCGCCCTGGCCGCTATGCCAGCTCGACTCCAGTGCGCCGCGCCGCAGGGTCCACGCCGCCGTGCCGCCACCGTCGGCGGCGAACAGCCAGGTGGTCGAATCGGCGTGCCAGACCGCGGGCGCCGTGAACATCGCGCCGCCGGACGGCGTCGACACGATCTGCTTCTCCCCGCCGCGATGGGGCGTCGCGCCGCGCAGCGTCGACCAGTCGAGCAGTCGCAGATCCCCGTCCTTCCCTCCCTGCACCACCAGCCCGCCGCCCAGCAGCACGGGCGACGTGGAGCCCAAGTCGGCGTCGCGCGCCTCGAGCTGATCGGTATTCACAGGCGTGTAGTTGCCGAGCAGCGTAGCCGCGTCGGCGTCCAATTCGATCACCGCATCGCCCCAGTTGTCTTGGCCGTCCCATGGGCCGTTGCCGGTCGCGACGAAGATGTGTCCCGTCGCGGAGTCGATCACCGCCCCGGCCTTTCCCCAGATGGCCGAGCCGCTCGCGCGACAGGACGCGGGGTGGATCAGCTGGCGCCGTCCGCTGCACAGCGAGTTCCACACGTGGAGCAGCGCGCCGCTCGTGGCGTCGAGCACCGCCACGTGCCCCTGGTACGGCGGCGCATCGCCGATGTAGCCGCCGGTGGTCGCGATCAGGCGCCCCCGGAAGACGGTGAGCGACGCCGCGAGCTTCTCGCGGCGCGGCAACCCGGTGACGGACGTGCGCCAGACGACGCTGCCGTCGGCGACCGCGAGCTTCTGGATCGTTCCGTCGGGGGCGGCCGCGTAGATGTGGGCGCGATCCGGATCGGCGGCGGGCGTCGCAGTGGTCACCTGGTAGCGGCCGGCGTAGCCAGGGGGCGTGTGCTCCCACAGGATGGTGCCGCGGTCCACGTCGATGGCGAGCGTCTTTCCATAGGTGGTGGTCACGAAGACCACATCATGGGAGGCGCCGCCCACCGTCACCGCGTGCAGATAGATCGCGGAGGCGTCCACCGTGCCGGGGAGCGTGACCTGCTGGCGGCGCAGCTTGCCGACGGTCCCCGCGCTGAGCCTCATGGACACGGTCGGTGCGCTCGAGCGGCCCACGTCCCAGCCGAAGCGGGGCCAGTCCTGCTGGCTCGCAGCGTCGCCGGCGAAGAGCAGCCCGCAGGCGAGCACGCCCAGGGCGGCTCGCAGCTCGACTGCTACACCAGCAATGCGCGCATCGGGTGGAGCACCCGCCGGAAGGGATCGAACACCAGGCCGAGGATCTCGAGCGTCACGACGCCCAGCAGCGGCTCCGCGTCGCCCGGCTCGCCCAGCACGACGGGGGTGTGACCCTCCCCGTGCGGCAGGGCAACGTGGCATTCCCCGACGGACCGGTGGACCGACGTGCCGTCGGCGAGGACGAAGTCCATCTCCCGACGGGGCACGAGGCCGATGGCCCGCCACACCGGCTCCGGCAGGAGCGAATAGGTGGCTCCGCTGTCGATCAGGAAGCGAACCGTGGCTTCCGCCCCGGCAGGACCGCGGACAGTTCCCTGGACGTAGCTGATGCCCACGCTCCGGAAGACGGGGATGCGGCGCAGCGCGCCGTCATCGGAAGATTGCAGACTGGGGCGAAGGCACGCCAGTCGCGGCTCACCAGGTCGTCGTCCGCTGCCGGCGCTCGGGCTTGGTGCGGCGGTCCTTGGCGGCGCGGGGCCGCTTGCGTCGTTCCGCGCTCGTCCGGCGGCGTGCGACGCGGCGATCGGCCTTCAGCTCCGCGCCCGAGGGCCGCGCGGCCGCGCCGCCGATCGCGAACGCCTGATTGCAGCGGGAGCAGCGCGCGGTCGGGACGCCACGTTCAGGCAGGGCCATGCGATGGCGGCAGCCGGGGCAGACCATGTACGGCTCCCGCTGACCCGCCGGGCGAACGACGGTCCATTGATCCGGTGGGGTATCGCGCAACTCGACCGCGGCGCGCGGCACCGAAACGCTGCGCCCGCGCACCACCACTTGCACTTCCCGTGGCGTGCGCGCCACAACCGAATACCATGCTCCCGCTCGCAACCCGGTACCGCCGGCCGCGAGCACGCGGGCCCACTGCGCGAGACGCACCACCAGTCCCCCAGAGTGCTGGAGGCGCATCTCGTTACAGCAAGCAACGTGCCCGGCTAGTTGTGGTCGCCCTCCTCATGGTCGTCCACGCCGTCGTGGTTGTCGTCTTCGAACACCCTCGCCGACCGCGCGATGTTGCGTGCGATGGCCTCGGCGTTCGCGGGGTTGGTCGGATCGATCACCGCCCCGCTCTCGTCCTTGAACCAGCTCGCAATGTCCACCGCCATGGTGAAGTTCTTGGTATCGCTCGCCAGGGTGACCGGCGGGTTGAACGTCGCCGCCAGCTCCGCGTCGACCTCGGCGGTAAAGGTGAAGTCATGGGTGGTGTTGCTCCCGTCCGTGAAAACGCCGACCACCTTGACGCTGATCCCCGCGAAATCGGGGTGGGCCGCCAGGAACGCGCTCGCCCCGGGCTCGTCGTCGTCCGCCCTCACGGCGTCGAGCTTTGCCTGCACTCCACTGTAGGTCCCGGCCGGCACCGCGACGTCTTCCAACATCACTTGCGTCGTGGGGTCGACAGGCAGGTCGACGAGCGTCGGCCCCAGGCGCAACTCGGCGCAGTCGTCGTCCTCGCCGGTCGTGGCGCAGCTCCCGGTGCTTTGGAGCTCGATGCGCGCGAGCACCACCTGCGCCTGATTGATCGTGAGCGAGTTGGCGCCGCTGCCGATCTGAATCGCCGCCTGGATACCCGGCGCAGCAGCCACCGCTGCCCCGGACGAGCCCTTGGTGGTAATCGACAAGCTGATCGGCTGCGCCGGCTTGGGCGCGGTTCCTTCGCAGGCCGTCACGGCGAGCGCCGCCGGCGCGAGCCAGAGCGCGCGGAATACGCGAGACAGGTCTATCATGAGGCACCTCGCTAGGAGAAGCTGTTGAGCTTTGTACCCCGCGACGAATGGCAGCTTGTGAGGTGCGTCACCACGTGATGGGCCTTATGTCCGTCGGGGCGAGGGGTCATGAGTGCTGATATTTTCATCCCCTCCCACACTCACGGTAATCCTCCTCGATGAGGCCCTTTACCCGCGTGTTCGCGCTCGCGCCCGATTGCCATACCACCGGGCGGTACATGCGGGTGTGGCGGCGCCACTTTTACGACGGGCTCGAGGCGGCGCTGCCCAGCGTGGTGCTGCCTGAGGCGGTGGACTTTGACTGGGCGCGGCCCGTGTCGGCACTGACGCCCGGCCCGTCGCCCGACAGGTCCGCCATGACGGAGCGGTTGTGGGACCAGATCCGCGCCAGCCACGCCGCGCGCTGGCTCGATGCGGTGATCTCCTACTGCTTCAGCACCGACATCGATCCCGCGCTGATCGAGCGCACGGTGGACCTGGGTGTCCCGTGGATCAACTTCTACTGCGACTCGACCTACGCGTTCGATTATGTGGAGGCGCTCGCGCGCGTCACATCGCTCAACTGGTACCCCGAGCGGGCCGCCGACGCGCGCTACCGCGCGCTGGGGCGTGCGGTGCTGTGCCGGCCCTACGCCGTGCATCCCGGAGCCCTCCCGGAGGCCGGTTGCGAGACCGCCGAACACGCGTTGGGCTTCGTCGGGGCGCCCAACGGAAGCCGCATACGCCACCTCGCTGGCCTGTTGCTGTTCGGCTGGCGTGCCGCGGTCCGCGGCGAGGGCTGGCGGCGACCGCGCGCAACGCCAGCCGCGCCACGTCCGCAACACCTGGCGTCCCCAGACTTCCGCACGCGGGGGCGGCTCGGCGAGCGCATCCTGGTCCGCGCGCTGATGCCCCTCGTCCGGGATGGGGCACGCCCCCTCGGCGACGACGAGATGGTCCCCTTTCTGTCACGCTGCCGTGTAGTGCTGGGACTGAACGAGGGCCGCGATCTCAATGGCGTCTACCAGAGCTACCTGAAGCTGCGGGACGTGGAGTTCCCCGCCTACGGTTGCTGCTACCTCACCCAGCACAATGAGGACGTCGAGCACGCGTTTGACGTAGGGCGCGAGGTGCTGACGTTCCGCACGGCCTGGGAAGCGGCATCGCTGGTGCGCCGCAGCGTGCGACATCCCGAGGATGCGCGGGCGATCGGGCGGGCGGCGCGACGGCGGGTGCTGGCCGAGCACACGTGGGCGGCACGCCTCGCCGAGCTGGCCCGGGCGTTGTGATGCGCATTGCCGCGGTCTCACCGCACTTCCCCACACGAGCCCTGCCGTGGCGCGGCGTGTCGCATGACGAGCAGCTGCGGCTGTTCGCGGAAGCCGGCCACGACGTTAGCGCGGTCGTACCCCTACCGTGGCCGCGGCCCTGGCTCGCGGGCAAGCGGATCCCCGACCTGGAGCACGACGGCAACATCGTGATAGCGCATCCGCGCTACCCGCGGGTGCCACGCCACTTCGGAGGCCCCGGGTTTGCGCTCGAGCGTTGGCTGTTCGCCCGGGCTGCCGCGATCAGGCTCATGGCAGCCGTGGCTCCGCCCGACATCGTGTTGGCGCACTCCGCCGCGCTGCCAGGCGGGCTGCTGGGGCGGATCGGTAGCGCGGGCTTCGTGGTCAGCCTCTACGACCACGAGCTGTACCATTCGGCTCCCGCAAGTCCGATCGTTCGGCGAGCGATCATTCGGACCCTCCGGAGCGCGGACTGCGCAGTCTACCTGTCCGAGGCGTTGCGCCGCTCCGCCGTGGAACTGGCAGGGCCACACCGAAGCCGCGTGATCCCTCTCGGCATCGGGACTCATACGGCACCGCCAGGGGCGCCGCCCCGGGGATTCACCGTCTGCACGGTCGGCACCCTGATCCCGCGCAAGCGGGTGGATCAGATGATCCGCGTGTTCGCCCGGCTCGCGCCCGAGCGACCCGACGCCCGCTTGGTGATCGTCGGTGAAGGTCCCGAACGCCGGGCCCTGGAGCTGATGATCCACAGACTGGGAATGGCGGACAAAATCGAGCTGACTGGGCGGCTCGACGCGCGTGCCGTCCAGGAGCGGATGGCGCGCGCCAGCGTCATGGCGTTGACCAGCGTGCGCGAATCGCTGGGGGCGGTGTACCTCGAGGCCATGTCGCTCGGCGTACCCGCCCTCGGCACCAGGGGCGAGGGCATCGAGGAGCACATCGAACACAGCGTGAGCGGGATCCTGGTCCCACCCGACGACGACGACACGCTGCTGGTCGAGCTTCGCGCGCTGGCAGCCGATCCGGATCGCGCCCGACGTATCGGCGAGGAGGGCCGCCGGCGATTTCTGGCAGGCCCCTTCTCATGGCGCTCGAACGCCCAAGCCTACCTCGCGTTGTTCGAGGAGCTATTAAAGGAGCGGCGCGACGGAACGATCGAGCGCGGGTGACAGCAGCGGGTTGCGGTTCAGCACGATCGCGGCCAGCACTCGCGTCGTTGCCCATACAAGATCGGTCTCGCCGCTGCGCAGGAACCGCAACGTACTGCCGATGAGTGACCATGCCAGCCAAGCGATGTTCGCGGTCGAGAAGCGAGCGCTCCGCCGCATGAAGTAGTGCAGTGCCAGCATGCTCTGATAGTGCACCGTCGCCCGGTCCAGACGATTCTCGGCGGCCCGGTGGTGGCCAACAGGCAGATCCGTAAGCACGGCGATCGTTTCGACGCCCGGAAAGCCGAGCGCCACACCATAATTGTCGCCGACGGCATGAGGGTCGAGCGCGTCGAGCCGCTCGTCATATGGCGATTGCAGCAGCCAGGTACGACGTACCAATGCGGCGCCGAGCAGGCCGGACGAGGCGTGCACCACGGGGCGCTGGACCTGCGTGACCAGCGGCCAGCCCGCCAGGCTCCACGTGTTGCCGCGGCGGCGGTACCACCGTCGTATCAGGGCCACTACCGGTGCGAAGAGGCGCGCTGCCGTCACCGCCGCCAGGTCCCCGCCGAGCCCCAGCTGGAAAACGAAGACGTACAGCAGGTGGCGGACAGAAGGAGGTGAGAAGCCACCAGCGTTGGCCGCGACGTCCTCCGGATCGCAGACCAGGCCGCAAGCGGCGCCCGCTTCGGGGTGAGTTTCGAAATACTCGACGAGCCTGTCGAGGTAGAGCGGCCCGGGCTCGATGTCGTCGTCGCACAGCAGCACATGCGAGCTCGTCGCCCGCCTGATCGCGTGGTTCCGCTGGGCGCACAACGACGGCATCATGTGAAAGCAGGACAGCGCGAGGGCGGGATATGCGAGCGCCAGCGCCGATCCATCAAGCGGCGCGTCCGAGGCGTCAGCGATGATGACCTCCTCGGGACGGCGGACCTGCGCCGCCAACGCAGTCAGCAACCGGTGCAGGCTGCCGGGCCGGTTCCTGGTCGGGACGACCACTGACACGGTCACGCGAGGGGTCATTCCGCACGCTACCGCGCGACCGGTTGTGCCGCTAGATGGTGCAGCTCGACAAGCGCAGGGCTACGCCGTGCTTAGGGTCCGCCTGGCGGAGGAGCGACTGCACGATCTTCACGTCGCCCAGACGTGCACGTGATTGCGCCCGCGCGTATGATAGGTGCGTGACCACGCTGCGCGCCGACGAGACCGACCTCCGCGCGACGAGCGCTTACTACGATGCGTTCGCGGAGCTGGCCGAGCAACGCTACAGCTCGAACCACGTGCTGGTGCGGGTGCTGGAGGCGTTCCGTCGCGCCGTGGAAGCGAACCTCGCCGGCTCGATGCTCGACCTCGGTTGCGGCCCGGGCACCGACCTCGCCTGGTTTGCGGAGCGCTATCCCGGGCGGCGCTACGCCGGTGTCGACGTCGCCCCGCGCATGGTCGAGCTGGCGCGCGCCAGGCTGGCCGGTCGCGCGGTCCGGATCGAGCGCGGCTGCGCCGTAGATGTGCCACGAGTCTTGCCCGGCGAACAGTTCGACGTCATTTACTCCTTCTTCGGCCCTTTGAACACCGAACCCGACCTGGACGGCGCGGTGGCGGCCCTGGCGCAGGCGGTGACACCGGGTGGGGTCCTGGTGCTGACCTTCGTCAGTCGCGTCTATCTCGTGGACTCAGGTGTGCACCTGTTGCGGGCCCGGCCCGGACACGCTCTGGCCCGGCTGACCGACCGCTGGCGCGGGTATGTCCCCCAGAACCCGCTGCACGCGTCACTGTATTTCCCCCGCCAGATCGAGGCGCGCTTCGCCTCCGCCTTTCAGGTGGAGCGGCGCGAAGGGTTCTCCATTTTGTATCCTGCGTGGTATCGCGCCGCGCGCTTCCGCGACGGCGGCGCCGTGGTACGGGCGCTATGGCTCGCCGACCGCGCGCTGAACCGCACGCCGCTCTGGTCCACGGGAGAGCACGTGCTGTACGTGTTCCGCAAGCATGGATGATTTCTGGGAAAGCCGCCGAATTCTTGTCACCGGCGGTGCCGGGTTCCTCGGCTCCTACGTGGTCGAGCGGCTGAGACAACGGTGTGCACGGGAGGTCTTCGCCCCGCGCCGGGAACAGTATGACCTGCGAATTGGCGCAGCGGTCCAGCAGATGTACGCCGATCTGCGACCGCA
>Ga0079222_10000255_pt1 | contig 11483 bp, 9 predicted proteins | sample GAPlitter_FD_75070 | JGI IMG/M metagenome (GOLD analysis project Ga0079222, IMG submission 75070) | Agricultural soil microbial communities from Georgia to study Nitrogen management - GA Plitter | ecosystem: Environmental > Terrestrial > Soil > Agricultural land | place: USA: Georgia | collected...
CCCAGCCGCTGCCGCATACCCCGGCTGTAGGTCGAGACGAGGGCGTCGGCGACGTCCGCGAGTCCGACCTCGGCGAGCAGGGTGTCGGCGACCTCCGCCGCCCGCCGCCGGGACGAGCCGTACAAGCGGGCGTGGAAGCGCAGGTGGTCGGCACCTGTCCGGCCCGCGGGGTAGCCGGCGCTCTCCGGCAACACCCCCACGCGGCGGCGGATCTCCGCCGGTCGGTTGCCCGGCACCCCGGCGACCGAGAAGCGCCCGGACGTCGGCGCGAGCATCGTCGTGAGCAGCCGGATCATGGTCGTCTTGCCGGCACCGTTCGGTCCGAGCAGGCCGACGATCTCTGCCTCGTACGCCGCGAAGCTCACGTCCCGCAGTGCGTCCAGGCGGCCGTACCGCTTGCCGAGAGCCTCGAGCTCGAGCATCACGTCAAGCACCCACCCAGTACAGCGCTGCCGGATCGGACGTCGATAGGGCCAGTCAGCCGCGGACGAACATCGGCGGAGTCCGGCGGTAGGGCTTGCTGACCCGATATGCCCGCCGCTCCAGGGCGAACGCGGCTGCACGGGCGCTGGCGACGCCGGCCGGGCCGAGGTGCGAGACCGAGACGAGGTCGAGGAACTCCTGCTGGCTGCCGCCGACCGCGCTGATGCGGATCACGCCGACGCCCGGGGCGTAGAACTTGCGCTGGTGGCCGCTGTCCGGATCCAGCGGACTCGTCTCGTCGGTCACGACGACATGGTCGTAGCACCGGCCGCGTACGCAGACATGCTGCCCGGTCGCGACGACCTTCGCCGTGTCCAGGAAGTCGATGGCCGGCGCCGAGCCCTGGACGTACCGGGGCGTGCCGACCCGCGGGTGCGCGAGCATGTTGATGCCGGCCCGCGCACGGTCGACGCCGGGGATCCAGGTCGCCGGCGCGCCGACGAAGTGCCCGTTCTCGTACTCCTCGGGGTACTCGCCGTAGTTCCAGACGGTGCCGGCGTCGTTCTCCGCCTCGAACGCGAGCTCGGCCTCGCCGAGTTGTCCGTCGTCGAAGTCGCGGTCCCACAGGACCGCCGTCCGGACTCCGTCGACGACCTTCGCCAGGTCGGTGACGACGAGGACGACCCGGTGCGGAGCATCGTCGACCCGGCCGTCGAAGACGTACCTCGTGCCCGGTCGGAACGGCAGGAACCGGTTGTCGATCCGCAGCGAGTGGTGGAATCCCGAGCCTGCCACCGCCGCGGCGGCCACGGCGGCGGGTGCCGGAACGACGGCCACGAGCAGGCAGAGCGAACCGGTCGCGGCGAGGCCGGCGGCGGCCGCGCGGCGGGTCCGACGGCGGAGCGGGGATCTGGTCACGGCGATCTCCTCGAGCGACCGAAGCGGAGGTACAGGGACGGGACGACGAAGAGGGTGAGCAGCGTCGACGTAACCAGCCCACCGACGATCACGAGCGCGAGCGGGTACTCGATCTCGTGGCCGGCGCGATCACCCAGAACGATCAGCGGCACCAGTGCCAGCCCGGTGGCCAGCGACGTCATCAAGATCGGCGAGAGCCGCTCGCGTGCGCCGCGCAGCACCAGCGCCGGCCCGAAGGCCTCGCCCTCGTACCGTTCGAGGTGCTGGCAGTGGTCGACCAGGAGGATGCCGTTGCGTGCGGCGATGCCGAAGACGGTGAAGAAGCCGACAAGCGAGCCGAGCGAGATCACCCCACCGCTGAGCCACGCCGCGATCAGCCCGCCGACGAGTGCCATCGGCAGGGTGAGGAAGACGAAGGCCGCCAGCCGCCATTGTCCGAACGCCGCCTGCAACAGCAGCAGGATCACGATCAGCGCGATCAGCGCGGAACTGAACAGCCGGGACTGGGCGGCCTGCCGCTCCTTGTACTCACCGAGCAGCTCGGCGTGGTACCCGCGCGGGAACGACACCGCCGACAGACCTTTCTCGACGTCCCCGGCCACCGAGCCGAGGTCCCGGCCTTCGACGTTCGCGACGACGTCGATCCTGCGGGAGTCACCCTGCCGCTCGATCACGTTCGGAATGGGCCGCACCCGGACCTTCGCGACGTCCCCGATCCGTACGGTTCGGCCGGCCGGCGTGTCGATCGGAAGCGCGGCGATGCTCGTCACGCTCTTGCGGGTCTCCGGCGTGCTCCACACCACGACGTCGTACGCCTTGCCACCGCGGAAGATGTCGCCGACCTCCTCGCCGGCGACCAGGGTGGCTGCGGCGCGGCGCACGTCGCCCGGCTTCAGCCCGTACCGGGCCGCCTTCGTCAGGTCCACCTCGACCTCGATCTGCGGCACGTCGACCTGCAGGTCCACGTGGTCGTCCACGACGCCGGGGACGCCCGCGATGACCTTGCGCACCGCCTCGGCCCTGGTCCGGATGACGTCAAGGTCCTGGCCGTAGACCCGGACCACCACCGGCTCCTTGGAACCGGTCAGGACCTCCTCGATGCGTTCGTTCAGGTAGGTCAGCACGTCGCGGTAGACCCCCGGGTAGCTGTCGACCACCGCCTTGATCGACTCGACGGTCCGGTCGAGGTCGACCGAGTCGTCGACGCTGATCCAGGCCTCGCCGAAGTTGACTCCGGCGATCTCCTCGCCGAGGACGGCCTGACCGATGTGCGATCCGAAGCTGCGCACGCCCGGGATCGTCCGCAACTGCCGGCTCAGCGCGATCGTGGTCCGCTGCACCTCCTCGTCGGAGGTGCCCGGCACCGCGATCCAGTGCACCAGGAAGTCCCGCTCCTTGAAGGTCGGGAACAGGGACTGGCCGAGCTGCGGCAGGATGAGCAGGCCGATCAGCGACACGACGCCGAAGGTCGCGTACGCCCGGCGCGGCCGGTCCACGACCCGAGCCAGGACCCGGCCGTAGCCGCGCTGCAGCCACCGCACCAGCGGCGACCCGCGCCGCTCCACCGGCACGTTCCGCAGCATGATGAGGGTCAGGGCCGGGGTGACGGTCAGCGCCACCACCATCGAGGCGAGCAGTGCCACCGTGTAGGACCAGGCCAGCGGCCGGAAGAAGGCGCCGGTCAGGCCCTGCAGCAGGAAGACCGGGATCGCCGCGGCGACCGTGATCAGCGTCGCGTACACGATCGGGCTTCTGACCTCGAGCGATGCCTCCAGGATCACCGAGGCGGTCGAGCGGCCGGTCTGCTCCAGCCGATTCTGGCGCAGCCGTCGCAGGATGTTCTCGATGTCGATGATGGCGTCGTCCACCAGCGCGCCCAGGGCGATCACCAGCCCGGCGAGCGTCATCGTATTCACCGTCGCGCCTCGCCATCGCAGCACGAGCAGCGCCACGATCAGCGACAACGGGATGGTGAGCAGGCCGATCAGGGCGACCCGCCACTCGAACAGGAACAGCGCGATGATCACGACCACCAGCAGGAACCCGAGCAGGAGCGCCTGCCGCAGGTTGTGGATCGCGGTCTGCACGAACCGGGCCTGCTGGAAGATCTTCGTGTCGAAGACGACCCCGGGAAGGCCCGGCTGGATCGCGCGGATCGCGTCCTCCACGCCGCGGGTGACGGCGAGCGAGTTCGCCCACGGCAGCTTCTCCACGACCAGCAGCAGTCCCGTACCGTCGCCGATCACCGCGTCGCCGACCAGCGGCTGGTGGTCCTCGAGGACCTTGGCGACGTCAGCGATGCGCAGCGTCCTGCCGTCCCGCTGGCGCAGCGGGACCCGGCCGAGGTCGGCCGGGGTCACGATCGGCAGCACCCGGCGCACGGGGAGCCGCTGGTTCGCCGAGTCGACGAACCCGCCGGTGCCGATGACGGAGCCGTTCGAGAACTTCAACAGGCCCGAGTCCACCGAGTCGGCGGTTGCCTCCATCACGGTGTCGAGCGGGACCTGCTGCGCCCGCAGCTTCTCCGGCTCGACCTGCACCTGCATCATCTGCAGCCGCTCGCCCCAGATCGCGACGTTGGCGACGCCGGGGACCCGCAGCAACTTCGCCCGGACCGTCCAGTAGGCCATCATCGACATCGCGATGAGCGAGTGATCGGCGGAGGTCATCCCGATCTGTACGGCCCGGGCGGTCGCCGACAACGGCGGGAGCATGAACGGCGGTGCGGCCCAGGTGGGCAGGCTCGGCGTCACGAGTGCCAGCCGCTCCTGGACGAGCTGGCGGGCTTCGAACAGATCGGTACCGGCCTTGAAGATGAGCTCGATCGCGGACAGCTGCGGAACCGATTTCGACCGCAGGTCGTCGAGGCCCTTGACCCCGTTCAGGGCCTGCTCCAGCGGGACCGTGACGAGCGACTCGACGTCGGCCGTGGACAGGCCGACACACAGGGTCTGGATGTCCACCCGGGGTGGCGCGAACTCGGGAAACACGTCCACCCGCATCGAGGGCAGCTGCGCCACCCCGAAGAACATCAGCGCCGCGGCGCCCAGCACGACGAGGTAGCGGAAGCGCAGGCTCCCGCCCACGACCGTCCGCATCAGCGTGCGCCGCGGCGGGGTGGTCACTCCCCGCCGACCCCGAACTCGGCGCCGTACAGCTCGGGCACGCCGACGGTCACGACCATGGTGCCGACGGCCGGTCCCGCCCGCAGGTACGCGGTCCCGCCGTCGACGCGGTCCACCGTGATCGGCGTCCGTACGAAGGCGTTCTCGCCCGCCTTCGTGTAAGCCCAGGCGTGGCCGTCCGCGTCATACAGGACCGCGGAGAAGGGGATCGTCGTGCGGGCCGGACCCTGGCGAGCGGCCGGCGCTACCGGTGCCAGGCGGATGCCGAGCCGGTCGACGCCCTCCTCGGTCAGCGTCACCCGGCTCAGGTCCGTACCGGCGACGGCCTCGACGGTCGCGGGCTCCACCGACGCCTCCTCGGCGCCCGCGCCGGACCGACAGCCGGCGGCGCTGACTCCGACGATCAGCAGCGCGGCTGCGGCCAGCACCTTACGGACTCTCATCGCCCTCTCCCCTCGGTGGCACCGGTGCCACCGCGACCGGCTCCGGTCCGGGTGCGCGCACCGGTCCGTCCTCGCCCGCCGGCGCAGACGAGGTCCGGCCGACCAGGAAGACCGGCAGCACCAGCAGCACCACCGCCGTCGAGCTGACGAGCGCGCCGAGCACCACGACGGCCAGCGGGTGCAGCAACTCGGTGCCTGCGACCGTGCCCGACACGGCGAACGGCACCAGCACGGCGGCGGTCGCCAGCGCGGTGAGCAGCACCGGGCCGACCCGGTCGTGGGTCGCGCGCAGCACCTGATCGCGGCCGGGCCGCCCGGCGTCCTGCTCCGGCCGCGCCTGCAGGACCAGCAACAGTCCGGCGCGCATGGCGATACCGAGCACCGCAAGCAGGCCCAGCAGCGCACCGAGCGTCCGGATGCCGCCGACCAGCGGTGCGACGAGCACGCCACCGGCCAGGGCGAGCGGCAGCGTCAGCAGCAGCAGGCCGGTCCGACGCCAACTCCCCGTCGCCGCCTGCACCAGCAGCACGACCGCCGCAACGACGACCAGCAGGATGACGGCGAGCCAGCGGCCCTGGACATCGGGGCCGGTCCCGGCGGCCGCGCCGCCGCCCTCGCCGTCGCCGAGGACCTCGGCGTGGTACTCCAGCGGGAAGGACATCGCCTGTACCCGGTCCTGGGCCTCGGCCCGGACGGCGGCGACGCGGCGGCCGTCGACGTCTGCCGTCACGTCCAGGCTGCGGTGGATGTCGTCGTGTCGCACGACCGTCGGGTACGGGCCGATGCGCACGTCCGCCACGTCGCCGAGCCGCACCCGACCGCCGTCCGGCAGGTCGACCCGCAGGTCCCGAACGCTGGCCAGGCTGCGCCGGGCGCCCGGCTGCCCCCAGACCATGACGTCGAAGATCTTCTGCTGCTCGTACAGGCTGCCCACGGGCAGGCCGGACAGCAGGGTGGTCGCCGCCCTCCGTACGTCGCCGGGCTTGACGCCGTATCGCTCGGCCGCCGCCAGGTCGACCTCGATCTGGCAGGGTCGGCTCCTCCGGGATGGTCTCCACCCGCGCCGCGCGGACGCCGTTCACCGAGGAGAGGGCACGGCGCACCTGCTCGGCCTGGGCCCGCAGCACGCCGAGGTCGTCGCCGAAGACCCGAACCACCAGCGGGTGCGCCGGGCCGGCCTCCGCGGCGCGCACCCGGTCCTCGGGATAGCTCGACGTGCTGTGACGCAAGCCGGGATAGCCGGCGACGATCCGGTCGACCGCGCCGGTGGTACGCCCCAGGTCGACCGCGGGAGCGACCCGCAACCACAGCTCGCCGGAGTTCGCGTTCACCACCTGGTCGGAGTTCTGGGCCCGGCCGACGTGGGCTCCGACGACCTCGACGCCCGGGACCGTGCGCAGCTCCCGACTCATCGCCGCGGTGACGCGGTCCATCTCGGACAGCGACGTGCCGGGCGCCGACCGCAGCTGCACCAGTAGCGCCCGGTCCTGCAGCGCCGGCAGCATCGGCGAGCTGCCGAGCTGCGGGACCGCGGCGAGGGCCGCCAGCGCGAGGACGCCGACGAGCAGCCAGACGCGGCGGCGATGCGCCAGCCACGGCAGCGACCGCTCCACTCCTCCCTGCGCCCATCGCACCAGCCGACTGGCGCGTAGCGCAGCCGGCCGGCCCGACCAGAGCACTGCGGCCAGCGCCGGTGCGAGCGTGACCGAGACCACGATCGACGTCGACACGGCGAGCAGGTAGGACGTCACGACCGGCCTGGAGAACGCGCCGGCCACGCCGCCGAGCAGCAGCACCGGCAGCACCCCCAGCATGACCGCCAAGGTCGCTACCAGCAGCGGACCGCGGGTCGCCAGTACCGCCTCGACGACCAGCGCGGCGGCGGGGGATTCCGCCCCCGCCGCACGGCGTTCCCGTATCCGGCCGCGGATCGCCTCGATCGCGACCACGGCATCGTCCACGACGATTCCCAGTGCGGCGACAAGCCCGGCGAGGCTCACCGTGGTGAAGGTGGCACCGCTCAGGTGCAGCACGTACGCCGCGGCCACGACGGCGACCGGGATCGTGACGAACGCGATCAGCGCTGCCCGCCACGACAGCAGCAGGCCGCCGAGCACGACGACGAGCAGCAGCAGGCCGATCGCGAACCCCAGCCCGACGTTGCGCAGGGCGGCCTCGAGGAAGGACGCCGGCCGGTAGATGTCCGTGTTGATCTCGACCCCCGACAGGCCCGGCGCGAGCGTCGCCATCGCCTCCTCGACGGCACGGGACACCTCGAGCGGGTTGGCCTCCGGGAACTTCTCGACGACAAGGACGAGCCCGGTCCCGTCGCCGACCGCGGCGTCGCCGATCAGCGGCTGGTGGTCCTCGACAACGTCGGCGACATCGGACAGCCGCAGCGTGGAGCCGGAGTTGTCCTCGAGCGTGACCGCGGACAGCTGCTTGGCGGTCGTGATGGGGAAGACGTGCTGGACGCCGAAGCGCTGGTTGGGCGTGTCGACGAAACCGCCGGTACCCGGGGTCGAGGCCTCCACGAAGGTCAGCGGGGACACCCACAGTGCGTTGCCGGTGGTGTCGACCACCCGGCTGAGGGAAACGCCGTTCTTCGCCAGCTTCGCCGGGTCCACCAGCACCTGCAGCTGCCGGTCGCGTTGACCCCAGACGGCGACATTGGCGACCCCGGGGATGCCCATCAGCTTCGGGCGGATCTTCCACCGCGCCAGCACCGACATGTCGATCAGCGAGAGTTCCGACGACTTCAAGCCGATCATGGCCACCCGGCTGGTCGACGACAGCGGCTGGATCATCACCGGCGGGGTGCCGACGCTCGGCAGCGCGACCGCCTGCGACAGCCGTTCCTGCGTCATCTGCCGAGCCTTGAGGATGTCCGTACCGGGTTCGAAGACCAGGTCGATGGACGACAGCCCGGTCACCGACTCCGAGCTGATGTGCTTCAGCCACGGGATGCCGTTGAGCAGGTCCTGCTCCAGCGGCACGGTGATCAGCTGCTCCACTTCGGCGGCGGACAGCCCACGGGCCTCTGTCTGGATCTGCACCGACGGCGGAGTGAACTGCGGGTAGATGTCCACCCGCGCCGACCGCAACTGGAAGACGCCGAAGACCAGCACCCCGATCGCCGCGGCGATCACCAGGCGCGCGAACGCGACACTCGAGCCGACGATCCACCGCATCATGGCGGCCCCCCCGAGCGGGCCAGGACGACGCCGCCCAGCGGCGGCACGACCACGATAGGAACGACACAGCGACGGCGTCTTCCGGCGCGAGACTGTGCTCTTTCCCGCCTCGGGACGGACACCGCCTCGGACCCGAGGGGGGGACCGGACTCCGTCTCGGGACCAGGTCACCCAGGTCCGCGGCGGAGTTCGGGAAAGCCCGACGACCTTGGCGACCCGATGCTAACGTCGGCTTGTTGCGACTAGGAACTGCCTCGCGCCGACGGTGGTGTGTCTCGATGACAGGCTGCGGAGACACAGAGCGGTGACATGGCGGATCGCCAGCGCGGAGCGGCGGCATCGTCGGGATCAGGCCGCCGTAGCGTCGTCGACCCGGCGATACGTGACGCGCTGCTGGCCCTGATCGCCGCCGGTCTCTCCCTGGTCAGCCTGGCCGGGAAGATATCCCAGGTACCGAGCGACGACCAGGTCGTTCCCTTCCTCGAGGCGGACGGCCTCGGCCTCGGGCTGGTGCTGCTCGGCACCCTGCCGCTCGCGTGGCGGCGACAGGCGCCGCTGCCCGTGCTGGCCGTCACCGCGATCTCGACGCTCCTCGTCGAGTCGCTCGGCTACCCCCCGCCGCCGCTGCCGTTCGCCATGCTGGCCGCGTTGTTCACGGTCGCCGAAGTCGGCTCGTTCCGGGTGTCCGCGGCCGCCACCGGCGCGGTGGTGGCCGGTCTCGCCGTCGCCGCGCTGGCCGGCAGCGGCACCTTCACCGACGACAAGCTCCTGGCGTACATGCTGTCGGTCGTGGGGACCTGGATCGCGGGTTACTGGCTGCAGCTCAGCCGTGGTCGGGCCGCGCAGCTGGAGCAGATCGCGGACCTGGAGCGGCAGGCTCTGGCGGCACGGACCCGGCTGGCTGTCGAGCAGGAGCGCGAGCGCATCGCCCGGGAGCTGCACGACCTGGTCTCCAGCAGCGTCTGCCTGATCGTCGGTCAGGCCGGCTCCGCACGCCGGCAGTGCTCCGCCCAGCCGGAGCCGGTGCGGCAGGCGCTCGCCGCCGTCGAGGCCACCGGGCGGGAAGCCCTCACCGAGCTGCGGCAGTTGCTGCGGGTCCTCGGCACGGAGGATCCGGCGGCTGAGCACGTGCCGCGGCCACGCCTGGACGACCTGCCGGAGCTGCTCGCTCGCGTGGACCGGGCGGGGCTGCCGGTCGACCTCACCGTCCTCGGCGAGGCCCGGCCGTTGCCGGGGGCGGTCGATCTGGCCGCCTACCGGATCATCCAGGAGGCGTTGACCAACAGCCTGCGGCACGCCAGGGCCGCGCGCGCCGCCGTGCTACTGGACTACACGGCGGAGACGCTGGAGGTACGGATCGGGGACGACGGACAGGGCACCGCCCGGGACACGGTCGCCGGCTGCGGGATGACCGGAATGCACCAACGGACCACCCTGCTCGGCGGGAATCTCACCATCGGGTCGGGGAAGCTCGGCGGGTTCGAGCTGGCGATAACCCTGCCCCTGGACGGCAGGCGGCTGTGGGCACCCGCATCCTGATCGCCGACGACCAGCCGTTGATGCGGGCGGGCCTGCGCGGATGCCTGGCCGGAGCACCGGGCATCGACGTCGTTGGCGAGGCGTGCAACGGGTACGAGGCGGTCGAGCTGGCCCGACGGCTGCGTCCGGACGTTGTGCTGATGGACGTACGGATGCCAGGCCTGGACGGGGTCGCGGCGACCCGACAGCTGACCGCTCCGGGCGCGGACGGCGGCCCCGTTGCGCGGGTACTGATGCTGACGACGTTCAATCTGGACGAGTACATCGTGGCGGGCCTACGGGCCGGAGCCAGCGGGTTCCTGCTCAAGGACGCCAGCGCCGAGGAGCTGGTGCGTGCTATCCGGATCGTGGCCGCCGGTGACGCGCTGCTCGCTCCGGCCGTGACCCGCCGCCTGCTCGACCGGTACGCCAGATACCTGCCGTCGCCAAGCTCCCCCGCCGATGACCCGCTCCGCCACCTGACCGCGCGCGAGCTCGTCGTGCTGCGGCTCGTCAGTCGCGGGCTGAGCAACGAGGAAATCGCGGACCGGCTGCACCTGTCCCGCAGCAGCGTCAAGAGTCACGTGAGCCACCTGCTCGGCAAGCTCGGCCGAACCGACCGGGTCCAGCTCGTGGTGCTCGCCTACGAGACCGGCCTCGTGCGACCCGGCGACCCGATCGGCACCGACACCGACCCCCCACGCTGAGAGCGCCCCTGGCCGCGCCGCGCCCGCCCCCGTCAACCTGGGGAGATGGTGGCGCGCTCGGCGGGACGCGAACCTGCAACCTCTTGATCCGTGGTGGACTGTTCGGACCAGTTGGGTCCTCCCCGAGTCGGGTGGGGTCGAGCGCAAGTAGATCGCGAGTGCGGGCAGCGCCTGATGCCCACGGCCATCCGAGATGCCTTCGCCTGCTACAGCCTGGCGAGCAGTGCGGCGTACCGCCGACATCCGCTGCCGGCGCTCTCCGTCTCGGGGTCAGGTCCGTCTGCCCTGTCTTCCTCCAAGGTGAAGCGATCTGGACGTGCCGGTTGCTATGGCCGGTCGTCGGCAGCGCTCACCACCTCAGTCCTGATCGTCCATGCGGCTGACCGCGGAGCGGCGCCGGCGCACGGCACCGAGCAGGGCCGCCGCCGCCGGGACACCAGCCGCCGCTGCGCCCGCCGGGGCGCCACGCCGCACGACCTGCTTGGCGGTCACCAGGACCGGGGCGGCCGAGGCCGCGATCCGCCCGCCGCGGGTAGCGATGGCGGCGGAGGCGGCGCGGCCGCGTCGGGCAAGCCGCTCCCGGCGACTGAGCGGTCGCTGTCGCAGCCGTCGCACCCGCTGCGCCACGGCGACAGCCACACCGATGCCGGCGAGCGCGCCCACCGCCGCCGCGATTCGACCGCGAGCGCCGGTCGACTGCGCCGGCTGGCCGGGCCGCCCCTGCTCCTCCTGGGACTCGGAACCGACGGTGGGCGGTTCCGCGTCACCGGTCGGCAGCACGGTGGGGGAAGCCTCTCGGGAGTGCGACATGCCGTAGTGCCGGTAGAGGGCCGCCTCGTCCTCCGCCGATACGTGCTGGGCGTCGCCGACCGACGGCGCCCTGGTCACGTCGTCCCGGCTCACGGTGACCCGAACGGTGTCGTCGGACTCGGCCGCACCCACGGCGGGAATGACAACAGCCGCTCCGGCCACCTCGGAACAGACCCACTCCGTCACCCGGGTCGCGTCGTCGAAGAACACCTGCGTACAGGCGCCGATCTCCACGCCATCACGGTCGACCAGCGTCCGGCCCACCCACGCCTCCGCCACATCCCGGTTCGGGAACTCCATCGCTACCTCCACCACCCAGCGGCCACCCGGCCGCGAGATCAAAAC
>Ga0079222_10000256_pt1 | contig 11476 bp, 5 predicted proteins | sample GAPlitter_FD_75070 | JGI IMG/M metagenome (GOLD analysis project Ga0079222, IMG submission 75070) | Agricultural soil microbial communities from Georgia to study Nitrogen management - GA Plitter | ecosystem: Environmental > Terrestrial > Soil > Agricultural land | place: USA: Georgia | collected...
CCGATCACACGCCCGAAGCCGAGCTGGCACGCCGCGCCCCGAATGACTTTCCCGATCCCTTGCTCGAGGACGCCGCCGTTCGGGTCTGCCCCGACTCGACCCAGCCGGCCCTGGTGCGCGTGGCCGTGCCGCGCACCGCCGCACCAGGGCGCTACGGCGGAGCCCTGGAGGTGCGGGCCGGCGCGAACCTGCTCCGCACCGTCCCGGTGACGGTCGACGTCATGCCGGTCACGCTGCCGAGCTTCCCCGCGCTGCGGCTGACGAACTGGTTCAGCCGCCAGGCGATCGCGGCGCACCACCACGTCGAGGAGTGGAGCGAGGCGCACTGGCAGCTGCTGCGCGCCTACGCGGACGATATGCGGGCGCACGGGCAGACGATGTTCGAGACCGACTTGGATCTGATCGGAGTGAGCCGTGCGGCGGGCGGGTCCTTCACGTTCGACTACAGGCGGTTCGACCGTTGGGTGGAGCTGTTTCGCTCCGCCGGCCTCCGGGACATCGAATTGATGCACCTCGGGCGGCGCAGGGAACCGTGGGCCTGGACCAACCAGTTCGAGCCCATCGCGCGCCGCGCTCCGATCGCGGGGACGACGGACAGCGCCGACGTCCCGCTCGAAGTCTCTCTCAAGAGCCTCGAGCGTCACCTCGAGCGGCGCGGCTGGATCGCCCAGGCCTTCATGCACATCGCCGACGAGCCGGTTCCCGAGAACGTCGCATCGTGGCGCGCCTTGTCGCGCCGGGCGCACGCCGCGGCCCCGCCCTTGAAGCGCATCGAGGCCATTCAGGTCCCGGACCTGAGCGGCGATCTGGAGACCTGGGTGGTGGTGGAGGACGTGCTCGATCGGTGGTACGACAGCACCTACCGGGCCCGGCAGCAGGCGGGCGGCATGGAACTATGGGGCTACACGTCGTGGCTGCCCCAGGGGGCCTATGCCAACCGGCTGATCGACTACCCCCTGCTGAAGACGCGCCTGCTGCCCTGGGTGGCGCGGCGCTATGACCTGAGCGGCTTCCTGCACTGGGGCCTGAATCAGTGGCCCGCCGGCGACCCCGTCGATCCCAATAAGGGCCTGTTCGCTCCCGGCGACGACTTCATCGTGTATCCAGGCCGGCATGGTCCGCGCTCGAGCCTCCGCTGGGAGGCATTCCGTGACGGCGTGGAGGACTACGGGCTGTTCACTCTGTGGCTGCGGCGCGATCCGGGGTCGGCGCGTGCGGCACTGCTGAAGGTCGTGCCCGCGTTCACGACCTATCCCCGCGATCCGGCGATACTGCTCGCCGCGCACCGTCAGGCGCTGAGCGCCCTCGCCAGGAAGTAGCATGGTCCTCGCCGCAACCCTGCGTTTCAGCGCGCTGCTGCTGCTGGAGGCACCAGCGGCGCTCGCACAGCAGGCGCCGCAGGCGCCCACCCGGCAGTCGAGCGCCTACCAGGAGCTGCAGCTGTTTTCGGGAGTTCTCAATCAGATCCGCGCGAACTACGTCGACTCGGTGACCTACCGCGAGCTGGTGCGCGCGGCCATCGACGGCATGCTCCACGTGCTCGACCCCCACAGCTACTTCATGCCCCGCGCCGACTGGGAGCAACGATCGGCGCGGGAGCGTGGTGAGCTGCCGGGTGTGGGTCTGGAGTTGGGACAGGAAGACAGTGCCACCACGGTTCTCTCGGTGTACCCCGGCAGTCCGGCCGCGAAGGCCGGGCTGGAGCCGGGGGATCGGATCGCCACGATCAACGATACGGCCGTCGCGGGTCTCAAGCTGGACGACGTGTCACTGCGGCTGGCCGGGCCAAAGGGGTCCACCCTGCGGATCCGGATTGACCGCGGATCGCGACTCGAGCCCGACACACTGTCCGTCACGCTGACGCGGGCGGTGTTGCGGGCGCCGCCCGTCACGATCTCGGGGATGGTGGACTCGGCCACGGGGTACGTTCGGCTGATCTGGTTCGGCCTCGATGCGGCCCACCAGCTACACGACGCCGTGAAACGCGTCAAGCGCCAAGGAGCGCGGCGCCTCATCCTCGATTTGCGGAACAATCCCGGCGGTGTCATGGACGCAGCCGTGGATATTGCGAGTGACTTTTTCCCCAGCGGCACGGTTGTGTTCCGAACCAAGGGACGCAAACCGGAGGAGAGCCACGATTTCGTGACCAAGCGCGACGGGGATTTCTCCGACCTGCCACTCATCGTGCTGATCAACGGCCAAAGCGCCAGCGCCGCCGAGGCCCTGGCCGGGTCGCTGCAGGATCACGATCGGGCGCTCATTGCCGGCCGCCGGAGCTTCGGCAAAGCGTTAGTGCAGACGGGCTTTCTCTTGGTGCCGTCGGGTGACATGGTGGAGCTCACAGTCGCGCGCGTGTTCACACCCAATGGGCGGCTCATCCAGCGACGGTACCGCGGCATTGGCTACGTGCAGTATTGGTCGTTTGCCGGCAAGAGCGGCGCCGCTGAAGACACACTCGCCTTGTTCAAGACTGATCACGGACGTGAGGTGCGCGGCGGTGGGGGCATAGCGCCGGACGTGCCACTCCCGGCGCCCGCTGCCGTTCCGGTCTGGTGGAGCGTGGCGTCAGACAGCGGGTTCGACATCGCCGTCGCGGATAGTGTGGCCCAACAGCTCCCCGCTGGCCGGGCCGGCCTTGCGGAGTGGCTGGGCGACCGCCCGCAGTGGTCGCGCCGCCTCTTGGCCCCGCTGCTCGAGCGCGTGCACACGCGGCTCGGCGTCCTACCGCATCCCGACAGCGCGCTCAGCGACCGGCTGACACTGCGCCTTGCCGCTCGAGCAGCGACGGTGCGCTGGCCGCCTGACGGTGGCGACGAGCTCGTGATACGAGCCGATCCCGATATTCATGCCGCGCTGGCATACTTCTCACACCTGTCCGCGCTGCTTGGGGCGCCCGTCCACTGACACACGCCTTCCACCACGCTGCCGCGCGCCCGGTGGTGCTCATCGTCGGGATCGCGTCTTGCAATGTGGCCCCGAGCACGCCGGCGCTCAGCGGGCTGTCCCCGCTCCTCGAGAAGGCCGATTCCGGGATTGCGCTTCCCCGTCCCCACCTCCCCACCGGTGCGGACACGAATTCCGCCGCGGCCTACTACAACTGGGGTGTGCCCCTCGTCCGCTTCGGCATCAAGCTCGACACCGCTGAGATGGCTCTGTACTGGGCGTCCCGGCTCGACCCCTCGTGGCCGGATCCGATTTACGGTCGGGCTGTTGTGATCCTGCAGGCGTTGAAGCACGACGCGTTCGAAACGTGGCTCCGCAGCCACTCGATACGGGCGGTGCGCCATTTGGACCTGTCCACGCGCCAGCTGGAGCTCATCGACTCCCTGCAGCGCATCGCCTGGGCGCGAAATCCTTTTCTCTACACCGACCTGGAATTCGCCCAATTGGCCCCCGGCCGACCGGGAGACCCGGCGCGAGCGGGGTGGCTCGCGTTCGCGAGTCGACGGTTTGGTGTGGCGGACAGCCTGTTTGCACTCGACCTCCACAAGCATCCCGAGGACGTAGGCGTTCGTATCTACCGGGCCAGGGCCCTGTTCTACCTCGAGCGCTACGACAGTGCGGTAGCGGAGCTGGTGGCGGCGCGGGACTCCATACGGGGGAGGGTGGCGGCGGCGGTGGCGCGCGTACTGCCGTCGGTGGAGATGTTCGACTATGCCATCGGCATCGCTCGAGTCCAGCAGGACGATTTCCCGGCTGCGCGCGCCGCGTTTGAGCGTGCGCTCACAGAGAACTTGTCCTTCTATTGGGCCCATGCCCGCCTCGCCGGCTCGGCCCTCGCGCTGGCCGACACGACCACGGCCCTGACCGAACTCGCCGAGGCCGTCGAGATCGAAGGCAGAGACCCGCTGCTTCGCATGTATAACGGCGCCATTCTGCGAGACACCCGGCGCTTCGATGAGGCGGCGGCGCAGCTGCAGGAGGCCATCGCACTCGACCCGTACTACGCCGCTCCCCACTATTGGCTGGCTACCGTCTACCAGGCGCAGGGTAAGGTGCAGCAGGCCATCGCCGAGTACAGCTGGTTCCTCGATCACGCAGCCCGGGCGGATCCGTACCGCCCCACCGTCCTGCGGGCGCTGAATGTATTGGGTGCCGCACGATCAGACTCGAGTCGCTGATACCTCCAGCGAGGCCATCACTCAGGACAACCAAGGGGCGAACCCCGCGCCTCGCCAGTAAGTAATCCCGCCGCTGGGGCGTCATATGGTCAATGTCGGCGCCCCCCCCCGAGCCTTCGGTCGACCCTCTCACCCTGGGTCGCTATCTCGACGGTAGCGCGTCCCCTGAAGAGTGGGCGGTCGTTGAGCGGTGGGCCCGAGGAGGAGGCCCCGAGCGCCTGGCCGCCCTGTCTGTCCTGCGTATGGCGTGGCAGGCGGAGTCCGGACGGCTAGGAGCTCCGTTCGATGTGGACGCCGCGTGGGCGCGTTTTCGGACCGCGGCAAGGACACCGGCCGCTGCGCGTACACGACTCTGGCGTCTGCCGCTCGCGGCGGGGGTCGTTGCGTTCGTGCTGGGTGCTGGCGCCCTGTGGTGGCTGATTGTGGCGCCGCGCTCCGCCGCACGCGCACCTGCCATGCGTGAGTATGTCACGCCCCGCGGGCGGCGCGCCGTGTTCCGCCTGCTCGACGGCACGGAGATCACGCTCAATGCCGATACCCGCTTGCGCGCACCCCTCGCGGTCGGTGGGCCCGGCGAGCGCGACGTCTACCTCGACGGCGAGGCGTACTTCCGGGTCGCCCATGACGCGGCGCGGCCGTTCGTGGTGCACACGGCGAGCGGCGCCATCCGCGATCTGGGAACGGCCTTCGGCGTGCGAGCCTATACCGACGCCGCGCGCGAGCGAGTCGCCGTGATCGAGGGATCGGTCGCGCTCGCCCACACCACCCTGCACGCGGGGCAGGTGGCGAGCCGGAACCGGGGGGGAGGGGATGGCGCCGTCCGGCTGTTGCGCGGAGTGAGTGTGGCCGACGAGCTCGCGTGGACGCGCGGGCGTCTGGTGTTCACGAGCGTCCCGCTCGCAGAGGCTGCCCAGCAGCTGAGCCGTTGGTACGACCTCGAGGTCCGGGTCGCCGATTCGGCCCTGGCGCGCCGGCCGGTCACCGGGTCCTACGGCGACGAGCCCGTCGTACAGGTGCTCACGCTCATTACCGCCGCGGTAGGCGCGCGCTTCGAGTGGCAGGGACGGTCCGTGACGATCGCACCGTCCCGCGGCCCCAGCTAGGAGGGAGGATGAGCATGACTTTTCCCGTCAACCTACGAGCGGCCTGCAGTGTCGTCGTTGCGCTCGTCACCGGACTCACCCTCGCTGGGCCGAGGGCGTCTGCGCAAGACCCCGCCGATGGTGTGAAGCTCGGTGCCGACGGCCCGCGCTTCCTCGCGTTGGCCACCGGTCACATCGAGGCGGGAGCGCCCCGGTGGACGGACGCGAGCGGCGCGGCGGTCTTGCGGCGGCCGATTGCGCTCGACCTGAAGGACGTGCCGCTCGGCGACGCGCTGGCCGTCATCGCCCGCCAGGCAGGCCTCGAGCTCACGTACAGCGCGGCGGTGGTCCCGCTCGACCGGCGCGTGACCTTGAGCGCCACCGAGCTCACGGTCGGGGCGGTGCTGAGCGCCGTGTTGTACGACACGGGCGTGGATGTCCTGCTCACCCGGAACCATCAGGCGGCACTGGTGCGGCGCGGGTCGCTGGACGGCCTGCAGACCGGGGCCATCGTGGGACGGGTGACCGACTCCGTGAGTGGGCAGGGGATCGCGTTGGCGACCATCGGTGTCGAAGGCACGGCGCTCAGCACCCGGTCGGGTGACGACGGTGGCTATCGGATCGCGAACGTTCCGGTAGGAACCTACACCGTCAAGGTGATGCGCATCGGATACCAGTCGCGGTCGAAGCCGGTCACGGTGGTTCCCGAGCAGGATGTCACCGTGGATTTCGCGGTGACGGCGCAGGCCACGCAGCTCGAAGAGGTGGTGGCGATCGGCTATGGAACGACGGAGCGGCGCGAGCTGACTGGGGCGGTCGCGTCGGTGACGGGGGACCAGCTCGGCGCGGCGCCCGTCACGTCGTTCGACGAGGCGCTGTTGGGACGAGCTGCCGGCGTGGAGGTGGTCAGCTCCAGCGGGCAGCCGGGCGCCGGGGTCATGGTGCGTATCCGCGGGGGCAACTCCATCTCCGCTGGAAACGACCCGTTATACGTCATCGACGGCGTCCCGGTCACCACCGACCTGACGGAAGCCACGACGGGCAACCTGCTAGGGGAAGGGATGCGGGGGGTGAACCCGATCGCTGGTCTCGACCCCAACGACATCGAGTCGATCCAGATCCTCAAAGACGCGGCCGCCGGCGCGATTTACGGAGCGCGCGCCGCCAACGGCGTGGTACTCATCACCACGAAGCATGGGCGCGCGGGCCAGAACACGGTCTCGTTCGGCTCTTACTACGGCATCCAGGAAGTGCGCCGGACCCTGCCAGTGCTCGATGCGAAGCAGTTCGCCCAAATGGTGAACACCGCCTACGCGAACGCCGGGCAGGCCCCGTTCTACACGCCCGCCGATGTGGCCGCGCTTGGCCAAGGGACCGACTGGCAGGGCGCGATCTTCCGGACCGCGCCGATGCGTAACTACGACCTCTCCCTGTCGGGTGGCGACGCGAACACCACGTACTATCTCTCCGGCAGCCTGCTGCAGAACGACGGCGTGGTGATCGGCTCCGACCTGAGTCGCGGATCGGTCCGCCTGAATCTCGATCGCAGCATCAGCCACCGGCTCCGGGTCGGCAACCGTCTCGGGCTGAGCCGGTCGCACGCGCACGTGCTCCCCAACGGCGGTGCGGCATCGGTCATGCTCGACGCGCTCACGGCGCCGCCCACGCTGCCCGTGCAGCTCTCGAGCGGCGAGTACTTCACCGGCGTCGATCCGCTCACGGGCCGCCCGTTCACGAACCCCGTCGCGACGGCGAACCTCATCACCAACGAGGAGCGCGACAACCGGGTGATCGGCAATGCGTTCGCCGAGTTCGACGTGCGGGACAACCTCACGCTGCGGAGCACGGTGGGCATGGACTTCCTCAACGCGGTCCAGGACTACTACTCGCCCTCGACCGTGCTGCCGGGGCTGAATAGCGGCGGGGAAGGGAGCCGCGGCGAGGCGGAGACGATGAGTTGGACCTTCGAGAACACGCTCCATTACCAGCACCGGTTCGGTGCGCTGCACTCCCTCGACGTCCTCGGCGGGACGACCTTGCAGCGCTCGAGCACCGCGCAGATCTCGGGCTCCTCGCAGACGTTCCTGACGGATGCTCTCGGCGTAGACGGGCTGAGCACGGCGAAAACGTTCGTCAGCGTGTCGACGCCGGCACCGCACTCGTCGCTGCTCTCGTATTTCGCCCGCGCGCGTTGGGGCATCGCCGACAAGTATCTCTTCACCGTCTCGGCGCGGGTGGATGGGTCGTCCCGGTTCGGTGCCGGGCACCGCTACGGCTTCTTCCCCGCCGGCGCCTTCGCGTGGCGTGCCTCGGACGAGCCCTTCGTGAAGCGCCTGGGGGTGTTCACGGATTTGAAGCTGCGCGCCAGTTACGGCCGGACCGGGAACCAGGACATCGGGAACTACAACGCCCTCGCCCTGCTCGGCAGCACCGTGAACACGTTCGGCGGCGAGCGCGCGGTCGGCTTTGCCCCGTCCACGCTGGCGAACCCCAACCTCAAGTGGGAAACGACCGACGGTCTCGATCTCGGGATCGACGCGACCCTGCTCGGGAGCCGCCTGGCTGTGGTCGCCGACTACTACTACAAGAAAACGCATGACCTGTTGTATTACGTCCCGGTCCCCCAGTCGTCGGGGTTTTCGACGTCGCTGCAGAACGTCGGCAGCGTGCAGAACCGTGGCTTCGAGCTGAGCCTGACCACCGACAACCTCCAGGGGGCGCTCGGGTGGCAAACGACCCTGAACCTCGCCCTCAACCGCAACAAGGTGCTCAACCTCGGCCCGGACACGATTCTGCTGGGTGCGTACCCTTACGTCGGCGGCGGCGCGCACCAGAATCCCACGGTCCTCAAGGTGGGCGAGCCCATCAACTCGTTCTACGGGTGGGTGTACGCTGGCATGCAGAACGGGCAGCCAACGTACAAGGATCTCGACGGCGACTCGGTGATCACCTCCAACGACCGGACGATCATCGGCAACGCGCAGCCCAAGTACACGGGGGGACTCACCAACCGGTTCACCTTCCGCAACTTCGAGCTATCGGTGTTCCTGCAGTGGTCGGTGGGAAACAAGATCTACAACATCAACCGGTCGCTGCTCACCGCCGCCGGAGGCACGGTCAATCAGCTCCAGGACGTGATGACCGGGGGACCGGGCGTTCCCGCCCCAAAGATCGGCAACACGTTCGAGAGCACCGAATCGAATCTATTCGTCGAAGACGGCACCTATCTCCGCGGGAAGAATCTCCGCCTCGGTTACAACTTCCCGGCCGCCTGGCTGCAGCGGATGCACTTGCAGGCCATGACGCGGCTGCAGTTGTACGTCAGCGCGCAGAATTTCTTCACGGTCACGAACTACACCGGTTATGATCCCGAGATCAGCGAGTACGCCACCACGAACCTCGCTCAGGGGATCGACTTCGGTTCGTATCCGCAGGTGCGGCAGGTCACCTTCGGCTTCACGGCCGGCTTCTAGCGAACACGGAGCCATGCATATGCGACGCATCGACCGATTCTCGCTGCTGGGCGCGCTCACGGCGCTCACGTTCGCGACCGCCTGCAACAGCTTCCTGGACCCGAGCCCGTCGGACGTCATCACGCCGGAGAACTTCTACAAGACGTCGTCCGACGCGGTCGCCTCGGTCAACTCGGTGTACGAGGGGACCAAGTGGTTCTATTGGCTCGGATTCTGGTACATCTCCGACATCGCCACCGACGACATCTTCGCCGCCCCCCGGTTCGGATCGGACGGGCACCGGATGAGCGACTACGTCTTCAACGCCACCGAATGGCCCATGGGCAGCATGTGGGGTGGGGCATACGGGATCATCAACCGGGCCAACGCAGTGCTCGATCGCGTGCCCGGGATCACCATGGACGCGGCGCTGCGCGACCGGCTGCTCAACGAGGCGCGGTTTCTGCGGGCGCTGGCGTATTTCAACCTGGTCCGCTGCTTTGGTGACGTCCCGCTGCTCGAGCACGAAGTGAAGTCCCTCGACGGCCTGCGGGTATCGCGTACGCCGGTGGCGGACGTGTACGCGCTGATCGTCAGTGATCTGCAGCAAGCCGCGGCGGGGTTGCCCGCGTCCTACACGGGGGGCGACGTGGGCCGGGCGACGAGCGGCGCCGCGCAGGCGCTGCTCGCCAAGGTGTATCTGACGCGCGGTGATTGGACGAACGCCGCCCAGATGGCGGGCCAAGTGATAGCGAGCGGCCGCTACGCGCTCCTGGCGAACTGGAAGGACATCTTCAAGATCGCCACCAAGATCACCAACTCCGAGAGCATGTTCGAGATCGACTACGACGGCGTGCTCGATCCCGGGGGCGGCAGCGTGCACACGCTGTTCAGCCTGCCCTCCGGCTTCCCCGGCGGCGACGCCTACGGGCTGATGACGGTGGCGCCGTCACTCGAAGCCCTGTTCGCGCCGGCCGACAAGCGCGGCCGCAACGGCACGTTCATCCGGTCGCCCTACATCGATGCGCTCGGCGACACCGTCACCTGGTCCGATCCTCCCGCGGCGCTCGGTCCGGCGTTCAACAAGTACCTCGACGAGACGGACTTCGAGAACATGCACACGCGGGCCTGGGTGAGGCAGGCCAACGACTGGATCGTGCTGCGCTACGCCGATGTGCTGCTGATGTACGCCGAAGCGGTGAATGAGGGCGGGACGCCGACGGCCGGGACCGCGGAGGCGGCGCTGAACCTCGTCCGGACCCGCGCCGGTATCCCCACCGTGTCCGGCCTGTCGCAGGCCGCGTTCCGCGACTCCGTGCGCCTCGACCGGCGGCGCGAGTTCGTGTTCGAGGGACAGCGCTGGTTCGACCTGTCGCGCTGGGGCATCCTCGACAGCGTGATGGGGGCCAAGACCACCGAGCTGCAGACCGTCGCGCCTGGCGAAACGACGGTGCACGGCGCGCCCAGCAACCTGTTGCCGATTCCCCAGGCGGAGCGGGACATCAATCCCAACCTGACGCAGAACCCAGGGTGGTGACCGCCCGGTTGGCGTGGGCGCTTAGCACGCTCGTCGCGTGCGGGCGCCTGGCGCCAGGGGAGCCGTCACCCGGCTCCCCGCCGACGGGGCAGGGAGGAACAGGGCCGACCGTCCAGGTGTGGCTGACGACGGCGAGCGGATCCAAGCTGCTCTCACGCGAGCCCGACGCCCGATTCGACACCGGAGCGCCCCCGGCTACCATCACGAGAATCGCCGTCGACGAGGGGACGCGCTATCAGGAGATGGTGGGTTTCGGCGCCGCCATCACGGACGCGTCGGCCTGGCTGCTGCAGAACCGCATGACGGCGGCGCAGCGCGACGCCCTGCTCCAGGAGGTGTTCGGCCGCGATCCCGGGATCGGCCTCAGCTTCACCCGCCTCACGATAGGCGCCTCTGATTTCTCCCTGCACCAATACAGTTACGACGACATGCCCGCGGGCCAGACCGACTCGACTCTGGCGCATTTCTCCATCGATTCCAGTCAGGCGTACGTGTTGCCGGTGGTACAGCGCGCGCTCGCGATCAATCCGCGGCTCATGGTCATGGCGTCGCCCTGGAGCCCGCCCGGATGGATGAAGACCACCGGCAGTCTGATCCAGGGAACGCTTCGTCCAGAGGCCTATGGCCCGCTCGCGGAGTACTTCAGGCGCTACATCGAGGCGTACGGCGCGGCCGGCGTCCCCATTCAGGCGATCACGGTGCAAAACGAGCCCGCGTACGAGCCCGCGGACTACCCGGGGATGCGCCTCGACCCCCCGGCCCGGGCCGGGTTCGTCGGGAAGTACCTCGGGCCGCTGTTCGCGCGCAACGGCATCCACACCCTAATCCTCGATGGGGACCATAACTGGGACCAGCCGCAGTCGCCGCTGCAGGTGCTCGCTGACTCGGTCGCGCCGCGTTACATCGCCGGAGTGGCGTGGCACTGCTACGCCGGGGACGTTTCGGCGCAGACCACAGTGCACGATGCCCATCCGGACAAGGATGCCTACTTCACGGAGTGCTCGGGCGGCGAGTGGAGCCCGAATTTCGCCGACAACCTCAAGTGGTTCGTACAAACGCTGATCATCGGCGCGACTCGCGGCTGGGCCAAGGGGGTGATTTTGTGGAATCTGGCGCTCGATGAGCACTACGGCCCCCACACCGGGGGGTGCGGCAATTGCCGCGGCGTGGTCACCATCGATTCGGTCTCCGGTGCCGTGACGCGTAATGTCGAGTACTACACGCTCGCGCATGCTAGTCGGTTCGTTCGCCCCGGAGCCTGGCGCATCGCCTCGACCTCGGACG
>Ga0079222_10000257_pt1 | contig 11474 bp, 7 predicted proteins | sample GAPlitter_FD_75070 | JGI IMG/M metagenome (GOLD analysis project Ga0079222, IMG submission 75070) | Agricultural soil microbial communities from Georgia to study Nitrogen management - GA Plitter | ecosystem: Environmental > Terrestrial > Soil > Agricultural land | place: USA: Georgia | collected...
GCTGCCCGGCGCGTCGGGCTACGAGGTACTCGAACAGCTCCGCGCGCACGAAGCGACGCGCGACGTGGCCGTGCTCATGCTCACCGCGCGGCGCGAGGAGCCGGACCGCATCCGCGGCCTCTCGCTCGGCGCCGACGACTACCTGACCAAGCCGTTCAGCCCGCAGGAGCTCGTGCTGCGCGTCGGCGCGATCCTCCGCCGCCTGACCGCGGGCGGTGTCGGGCCGTCGGACATCGTCGCCAGCGGCCCCATCACGATCGACCGCGCCGAGCATCGCGTCGCCGTCGAGGGACAGGCGGTCGAGCTCACGCCGACGGAGTACAAGCTCCTCGTCACGCTCGCCGAGCGCCGCGGCCGCGTGCAAGGCCGGGCCCACCTGCTCGAGACGGTGTGGGAGGCCGCGCCCGACATTCAAACACGCACCGTCGACATGCATGTGCAGCGGCTCCGCGCCAAGCTCGGCTCCGCCGGCGGTCTGATAGAAACGGTGCGCGGATTCGGCTATCGTCTCAAGGCCGAGACGGCACGTTCGTCGTGAGCGCATAGCGGACATACGCGTGACACTCGCCAAACGACTCCTCCTCGGCTCGCTGGTCCTGGTATTCCTGCTCGTCGCGGCGATCGTCGCCCTCTCGGGCGGACGCCTGGAGACGCGGCTCGTCCAGGAGACAACGGCCGAGCTGACTCGTGAGGCACGGCTCATCGGTCTGAGCTGGAAGCCCGGCGTCGTTCCTGACGCACTCGCCGATTCCGCCGGCGCGGCGCTCCAGCGTCGCGTGACGCTTATCGACGCGTCGGGGGTTGTGCGCGGCGATTCGCACTTCAACGGCGAAGAGTTGCAGCACCTCGAGAATCATTCAACGCGTCCCGAGGTCATCGCGGCGCGAACGAGCGGCCTCGGAGTAGGTCATCGGCGCAGCGCATCCGCTGGAGACGACGAGCTCTACGTCGCCATTCGCCATCCGCTCGGCTTCGTCCGCGTCTCGATCAGCACCGCGACGTTGCGCGACATCGTTTCGGGCGCGCGACGCGACGTTCTCGTCGCCGGCTTGATCGCGGTCGTCGGAATCTTGCTCCTCGCGTATCTCTTCTCGCGAAGCGTGACACGACCCGTCGTCGAGTTGCGCGACGTTGCACGGGCGATCGCTGCGGGCGATCTCGACCGCCGACCCTCGATCTCCGCGCCAGGCGAAGTGGGCGACCTCGCCGTCGCGCTGCATCGCATGTCGGAGCAATTGGCGACGCGATTGCACGCACTCGAGGCCGACGATGCGCTCATGTCGGCGCTCGTCGAATCCATCAACGAAGGCGTTGTCGCGTTGAGCGGACGCGGAAGTGTCGTGCGCATGAACGAGAGCGCGCGCGAGTTTCTCGGCGTGGAGAGCGCGGTTCCCTTCCCCGCCGACCGGCTACCTCAGGAGCCGGCGATCCGGGCTGCGCTGCGAGACGCGATGTCGGGGACGGCGAGTGAACCGCGCGAGATGATGTACGGGGGACGCACGCTCGCGCTCACGGCGCGTCCCCTGCCCGACGGGGGGGCGGTCCTCGCGCTACTGGACCTAACGACCCGCCGCCGACTCGAGACGATCCGGCGTGACTTCGTCGCAAATGTGTCGCACGAGCTGAAGACGCCGCTGACGGTGATCAGCGGGTTTGCCGAGACGCTGCTCGACCCCGACATCGGCCCTGCGCAACGGCAACAGTTCGTCGGTACCATTCAATCGAACGTCGTTCGGATGCAGCGCATCGTCGACGATCTGCTCGACCTTGCACGGTACGAGTCAGGCGGCTGGGTACCGAATCCCGTAGCCGTGGACGTGAACGCCGCCGCAACGGAAGCGTTGACACTCGTGCAGGGCGAAGCGACGCGGAAGAGGCTCGATCTACGGACGATCGTCGCGGCTGGCGCCGAGCGCGCGACTGCCGACCCCACCGCGCTTCGTCAGATCTTGCAAAATCTCGTCGAGAACGCGGTACGCTATACGCCGACGGGCAGCGTGACGGTATTCGCCCAACGGAAAGATCACGGTACCGTGGTCGGGGTGCGCGACACGGGCGTCGGTATCCCGCGCGAGCATTTGCCTCGGATCTTCGAACGCTTCTATCGGGTCGATGCCGGCCGGTCGCGCGAGATCGGCGGCACCGGCCTCGGCCTCGCCATTGTGAAGCACCTTGCCGAAGCGCACGGCGGATCGGTGCGCGCTACGAGCACACTTGGCAGCGGAACCGAGATCGCCGTCTTTTTCCCAGACGCGTGATCGGAGGCCGGTTGTTGGTGGTGGGCGAACAGGGACTGCCGGCGAGCATGTCTCGCCGGCAATCAGAATTACCAATCACCTATAACCAGTCACCATTTAAATTCCGGCCGTGGCAGCGACTTCCTCCGCAGTGCGTGACGCCGATGCGCGTCGGATCGCGGCGATCGACATCGGCTCGAACTCCATCCGCCAGATCGTTGCCGACGTGTCTGGCGCCGGAGGGATCCAGGTCGTCGATGAAATGAAAGCCGCGCCGCGACTCGCGGCGGGGCTCGTCGACACCGGCGTGCTGGACGATGGCGCGATGGGCCGAGCAGTCGAAGAGATTGCGCGCATGGCAACGCTCGCGCGACAGCTCGGCGCCGAACGCATCGAAGCCGTCGCGACGAGCGCCGTGCGGGACGCGAGCAATGGCGACGAGTTTCTCCATCGGGTCCACCGACAGACGGGACTCCACGTTCGTGTCCTCGACGGCGAGGAGGAGGCGCGACTCAGCTTTCGCAGCGCGCTCGCGCACTTCGAGCTCGGTTCGGGGCGTGCGGTGGTCGCCGATATCGGCGGCGGCTCGCTGGAGCTGGTTCTCAGTGTCGACGGCGTGATCGAGCGTCTGTCATCATTGCCGTTGGGCGCGGTGCGACTTACCGAGCGCTTTCTTCCCGACGGCTCGACGAGCCCGAAGGCGCTTCGCGCGCTCCGCAAAGAAGTGCGCGCCCAATTGCGGCCACACCTTCCGGTGCGCGACTGGCGGAGCGCTCCGCTCATCGGATCGGGAGGCACATTCACCAACCTCGCCGGTCTCTACCTAACGAGGCAGGGGATCTTCACCGCGCGGAGCGTGCACGCGGCGCGCATCCCGCGTGGCGATGTCGAGCACTTGCTCGAGATGCTTCACGCGATGAGTCCGGCCGAGCGACGCAACGTTGAGGGGTTGAACGCCGATCGCGCGGACATCATCGTCGCCGGTTTGGCGGTCGTCGCGGAAGTGATGGCCCGGCTCGAGGCGCGCGACGTTCAGGTGTCGCGCTACGGTATCCGTGAGGGAATCCTGCTCGAGGCGGCGCGGGTGCGCCCAGTTGTCGCCGATCCGGGTGAGGCGCGCGAGCGGTCGGTGCGCGAGCTCGCCGAGCGTTGCCGCTACGAGGCGCCGCACGCGACGAACGTCCAACGCCTGGCCCTTCGGCTCTTCGACTCGTTAGGGTCGCGGCTCGGAGCGAGTCCTGTCGAGCGCCAGCTCCTTGGGGACGCCGCGCTCCTCCACGACGTCGGCTATCACATCAGCTATGACCGGCACCATAAGCACTCGTACCACATCATCGTGCACGCCGAACTGTTAGGCGTTCCGCCGGCCGAGCAGGTAGTGATCGCGAATGTCGCCCGCTACCATCGCGGCGCGCCGCCCAAGAAGAAGCATCGCAATTACGGCGCCCTCGATCGCGAGCTTCGCGGCCGGGTTCGCCGGCTCGCGGCGATCCTTCGCATCGCCGATGGATTCGATCGGGGCCACACGGGCGCTGTGAAGACGCTCCGTGTGCGATGGGTCAAGCGCGCGATCCGCATCGCGCCAGTCGCCGGCGACTCGCGCGCGACGCTACGTCTCGAATGCTGGGGAGCGCACCGGAAGTCCGCGCTCCTCGAGAAGCTCGCGGGCGTGCCGGTCGAGATCGTGGCGCCCGACGGCACCGTGCTGTCGTCGGAGGACACGCTCACGAACGCCGAATGAGTGATTCGCGAGTCGCGAAACGCTGCTCGCCGTATTCAGACCAGCGCTGTCGCGCTGCGCATCTCGCCGGACGAGCGGCCATCGGGCGGCGTGAGACCCCACGACTCACGCAGAAGAATGTCGTGCGTGGCGTGGACGACACCGTTTGGCGTGCGCTGCGTCCACGTCCCATCGGCCGATAGCTCCCATGCCTGGCGATTGTCCTCGAGAGAGGTACGCAACAGGCTGCGGAGGCGATCGTGGAGCGTCGCGTCCTCGACAGGCGCGACCGCCTCGACACGCCGGTCGAAATTGCGCTGCATCCAGTCCGCCGACCCGATGTAAAACTCCTCGGCGCCGCCATTAGCAAAGTAGAACAGGCGGGAATGCTCGAGGAATCGCCCGATAATGCTGACGACGCGAATGTTGTCGCTGACGCCGGGCACGCCCGGCCTCAGGCAGCAGATGCCGCGCACAATGAGCTCGATCTCGACACCGGCTCGAGAGGCTCGATAAAGTGCCTCGATCACCTCGGGATCGACGAGCGCATTCATCTTCGCGACGATGCGCGCCTTCCGCCCCGCCCGCGCGTGCTCCGCCTCGCGGTCGACGAGGTCCAGCACACGCGCCCTCATATTCGCTGGCGCGACGAGGAGCTTGCGGTACAATCGCTGCCGCGAATACCCGGTGAGCGAGTTGAAAAGATCAGTCACGTCCGCGGCGATCGATCGGCTGCAGGTAAAAAGGCCGATGTCACTGTACAAGCGCGCCGTTCGCGAGTTGTAGTTCCCGCTTCCGAGATGGACGTATCTGCGAATGCCATCCGCCTCGCGGCGGACGACGAGCGCGAGCTTCGTGTGCGTCTTGAGCGTTGCCGAGCCATACGCCACATGCACGCCGAAATTCTCGAGTCGCCGCGCCCACGTGATGTTGTTTGCTTCGTCGAAGCGCGCCTTCAGCTCCACGAGCACGGCGACCTGCTTTCCGCGCTGCGCGGCGTCGATGAGCGCGTCGACGATCGCGGTGTCGCCCGACGTCCTGTACAGAGTCAGTTTGATCGCGAGAACGTTGTCATCTTCGGCCGCGGTCTCGAGGAAGCGCTCGACACTTGCCGAGAATGAATCGTAAGGGTGGTGAACGAGCAGGTCGCGCTCCCGAATGACCTCGAAAATCGACCGCCGCGGATCGCGGAGCTCTACGGGAATGCTCGGCGCGAACGGCGTGTCCTTGAGCGCTGGACAATCGATTGCACTCAATGCCATGAGATCGCCAAGTCCGAGTAGTTTCCCCGCCTCGAATACATCGCGCTCAGTGAGGAGCGTGCTCTGCGTGACGTCCTCCGCCCGCAACTCCTCGAGAAGAAGGGCGCGCAGGTGCGCCGGCATCGCGTCCTCGACTTCGAGCCTAACGACTTCCCCGAAGCGACGCTTGAACACTTGCTCCTCGATCGTGGCGAGCAGATCCTCGGGCTCCTCGACGGGAAGCTCGAGATCGGAATAACGCGTGATGCGGAACGGGTGCCAGCGAAGTACTTCCATTCCCGGGAAAAGCGCGCCGAGGTTCGCTCCGATGACCTCCTCGAGAGGAACGAAGTGATTCGGACGCCCGATCACCGGCACCCAGCGCGGAAGACTCTTCGGTACTTTCACCCGCGCGAAGTGATCCTCTCCCGTCTCTGGGTCGCGAATCTCCACCGCGAGCGACAGCGAGAGATTCGAGATGTACGGGAAGGGGTGTCCCGGATCGACGGCGAGGGGCGTGAGGACGGGAAAGACCTGCGCCTCGAAATACTCGTCGACCGTTCCCCACTCGCGCGCCGTGAGGTCACCGACACCGATCAGTCGAATGCCATTGGCGGCAAGGTGTTCGAACACTTCCTCGAGGCAGCGACGCTGCACCGCGAGCTGTTCGCGCACGACGCGATCGATTGCGTCGAGCTGCTCCTGCGGCGTTAGGCCGTCGACCGGCGCCTGCTGGACGTTCGCGGCGACCTGCCTCCGCACGCCCGCCACACGCACCATGTAAAACTCGTCCAGATTGGTGCTGAAGATCGACAAAAACTTCACGCGCTCCAGCAACGGCGTTCGCGCGTCGACCGCCTGCTGCAGCACTCGTCCGTTGAACGCGAGCCAGCTCAACTCGCGGTTGATGAACAGCGAGCTTTGCGTAGCGGTTTCCTGCATCGGAATACGATCCGGGGAGGGGCTATAAAAGGTATAGCTCCCAAACCGAGGAGTTGTCACGGGTTCGGGATGTAACAGCTCCGAACCGGGCGAATAGCCCGGTTAGCACCCTAAATGGACGAAGGCGCTCAGCAGGCGATACGCGATCGCGGCCATGATGCCGGCCGCTGGGATCGTCAGAATCCACGCCCAAACGATCCGCCCAGCGATGCCCCATCGGACTGCGGACAATCGGTTCGTCGCGCCGACGCCGACGATCGCGCCGGTGATCGTGTGGGTCGTGCTGACGGGGATGCCCAGCCGCGTGGCCAAGAGAATCGTGAACGCCCCCGCCGTCTCGGCGCAAAATCCGCCGACTGGCCGAAGGCGCGTGATGCGGGAGCCCATCGTATGCACGATACGCCAACCGCCGAAGAGCGTACCCAGCGAGATCATTACGTACGCAGCGACCTCGACCCACAGAGGGATGTGGTCAGCCGACGACAGATAAAAATGATGCAGAACACCCGACTGCAACCGAAAGACTTCCTTCGTCGAGACGAGCAATCCGGCGATGATTCCCATCGTCTTCTGGGCGTCGTTCGCGCCGTGCGAGAACGAGAAGAGCGCCGAGCTGCCGAGCTGCGCGATGCGGAAGACGCGATCGACGCGGTGCGGCGACGCGCGTTGGAAAATCCAGTAGACGGCGATCATCAAGCCGAAGCCAGCAAGCATGCCGATGATCGGCGAGAGTGCAATGAACTCGAGCGTCTCGATCCACTTTCGTCCCCACATGATGGCCGCCAATCCTGCCTTGGCGACAGCACTTCCAGCGTAACCGCCGATCAGCGCGTGCGAGGAGCTCGATGGAAGACCGAAGAACCAGGTGATCAGATTCCACACGATCGCGCCGATCAAGCCGCCGAGGATGACGTTCGCGTCGACGAACGAAACGTCGATCATGCCCTTCCCAATCGTGCTCGCGACCGCAGTGCCGATGGTGAACAGAGCGAGGAAGTTGAATACGGCCGCCCACAAGACCGCCGTGAATGGATTGAGAACGCGTGTGCCGACGATCGTGGCGATCGAATTCGCCGAATCGTGAAAGCCGTTAATGAAATCGAAGATGAACGCGATGGCGACAATCGCGATGACGTACGCAATCACGCGGCGCGATGCCTCACGCGTTCTTGAGCGAGATGCTTTGCAGCACCTGAGCGACGCCCATGCAACTGTCGGTCGCGCGCTCGAGCGTATCGTACATCTCCTTCCACTTCATCACGTCGAGCGGATCGGGATGCCCGGCGAAAAGAGCGCCCACCGCGGAGTGATATAGCGCGTCACCCTCTTCCTCCAGTTTCTTGATCTCCGCGACTTGCTCGCTGACGAGCTTAGTCTGGCGGATGGAGGAAACGCCGCTTTGGATGTGTTCCGCCGCATCGACGAGAACGCGCGCCAGCTGCCGCGCCGGCTCCTTCACCACCTCGATATGCAGCATCTCGAAGCGACGCGCGGTCCCATCGAGCAGATCGATGACGTCGTCGAGCCGCGATGCAAGAACATGGATGTCCTCGCGGTCGATCGGCGTCACGAAGCTCTTGTCGATCCGCTGATTGATCGTGAGCGTCAGCGCGTCAGCGCGGTGCTCAACCTCTTTGATCGCTCGAACGTGTTCACCGACGTGCTGTGGATCGTTAAACAGCTCCGCCAGCATGCGCGCCGTCTGTGTCAGATGCGCGGTAAGCTGATCGAAGAGGTCGAAGAATTGCTCGTCACGCGGGATTAGTCTCGCGAGCACTCCCAAATCGGCCTCCTGTAATGGCGGGCGGAAGATACCCGGCCCATTCGAGTCGTCAAAGGCCGTTGATCAGCGAGGCTGAGGCCAGATCTGACGCGCCCGACGTGCCGCGTCCCGTTCATCTACAAATGAGGGCTTCTCGAACACTTTGATGAGAAGCGCCCCAGTGACGAATCCGCCGACGTGCGCCCAGACTGCGACTCCGCTCGAGACGTCCGGATTTACCTGCGATAGCTGAGGGAGGGCGGCGATGAGCTGCCAAAAGAACCACCAGATCAGCACCAGCCAGGCGGGTACCGGAATCACGCGAATGATGATGATGAATATGAAGAGCATGTTGACGCGGACCCTTGGATACAGCACGAGGTATGCGCCCAGTACGCCAGAGATTGCCCCCGAGGCGCCAACCGTCGGCACTGGGGACGCTGGCTGCATCAAGACGTGTGTCGCCGCCGCCGCAAGTCCGCAAATGAGATAGAAAGCGAGGAAGCGGGCGGAACCCATGCTGTCCTCGATGTTGTTCCCGAAGACCCAGAAGAAGAGCGCGTTCCCCAGGATGTGGCTCCACCCCCCGTGGAGGAACATCGACGTGATGGGCGTGAACTTGTTGATCGGGTCGTTATCGACAATGCAGGCAAGGTGTGGCGCGATCGGCACGCTCGTGCCGAGCGCGGCTCGATGCGTCAGCTCACCCGGCACCATGCCCCAATTGCAGATGCTGGTCGCCAGCTTGATGTCGTCGAAGCCGGCGCCCTGAGCCACGAGAAAGACCGCGAACATGGCGCCGAGCAGAGCCCATGTCATCACGGGCGTATGGAGCGTCGGATTCTCGTCGCTGATCGGGATCATTGGCCTTGCTGGCGCGCGCGTGCGTCAGAAATGTAACCCAACTCTTTCCGGTCGCTGCCAACTTGGCGCAGGAGTTAGGTCCTCGACTTGCCTTCAGTCAGCTCGCATCGGCGGGGCGAATGAGACTGCAACACCCGCTCCGCCCGACTTCATACTCGAGGTAGCAATGGCGGATAAAGTCATCGGTATCGACCTGGGCACGACCAATTCCGTGGTCGCTGTGATGGAAGGCGGCGATCCCGTCGTCATTCCCAACTCGGAAGGGGGTCGCACGACGCCCTCCGTGGTCGGCTTCACCAAAGACGGTGAGAGACTCGTCGGCCAGGTCGCCAAGCGTCAGGCGGTCACCAATCCGCAGAACACGATCTTCTCCATCAAGCGCTTCATGGGCCGCAAGATGACCGAGGTGCCGGAGGAGATTAAGCGTGTTCCATACAAAGTCGTGGCGGGGCCGAACGATCTCGCCACCGTCGAGGTCCAGGGCAAGCGGTATTCGGCTCCCGAAATCTCGGCGATGATTCTCCAAAAAATGAAGCAGACCGCGGAGGACTATCTCGGACATGGCGTGTCCAAGGCAGTCGTCACGGTGCCGGCATACTTCAACGATTCGCAGCGTCAGGCGACGAAGGACGCGGGCAAGATCGCGGGCCTCGACGTGCTACGCATCATCAACGAGCCGACCGCGGCGGCGCTTGCGTACGGACTCGACAAAAAGAAGGATGAGAAGGTTGCGGTTTTCGATCTTGGGGGTGGGACGTACGACATCTCCGTCTTGGAGCTGTACGACGTTGAGGGCTCGCGGCAGTTCGAGGTCAAGTCGACGAACGGTGATACGCACCTCGGCGGCGACGACTTCGATCAGCGCGTCATCGATTGGATCGTGGGCGAATTCAAGCGCGATCAGGGCATCGATCTCTCGAAGGACCCGATGGCGCTTCAGCGACTCAAAGAAGCCGCTGAGAAGGCAAAGATGGAGCTGTCTGGAACGATGTCGACCGACATCAACCTCCCCTTCATCACCGCCGATCAGTCCGGGCCGAAGCACCTCAATTACACGCTGTCGCGCGCGAAATTCGAGCAGCTTGTCGACGATCTCATCCAGCGCACTATCCCGCCGATGCAGCTGGCGCTGAAGGATGCGGGAATGAAGCCGGAGGAAGTCGATGAAGTCATTCTCGTGGGCGGCTCGACGCGTATCCCAAAGGTTCAGCAAATCGTCAAGGACTTCTTCAAGAAAGAACCCCACAAGGGCGTGAATCCTGACGAAGTCGTGGCCATTGGCGCTGCGATTCAAGGCGCGGTGCTCACCGGCGAGCAGAAAGACGTGCTGCTGTTAGACGTCACGCCGCTCTCTCTCGGCATCGAGACTCTAGGTGGCGTGACTACAGTGCTCATTGCACGCAACACGACGATCCCAACGAAGAAGTCCGAGACGTTCTCGACGGCGGACGACAATCAGACGACGGTCGAGATTCACGTGCTGCAGGGTGAGCGCGAGATGGCGCGAGACAACCGCACCATCGGGAAGTTCCAGCTGACGGGAATTCCACCGGCTCCGCGTGGAATGCCGCAGGTCGAGGTCACGTTCGACATCGACGCCAACGGCATTCTCCATGTTTCGGCGAAGGACAAGGCCACAAGCAAGGAGCAGAAGATCCGCATTGAGGCGTCGAGCGGTCTGTCGGACAACGACATCCAGCGGATGGTCAAGGACGCCGAGTCGCACGCGACGGAAGACAAGAAGCGCCGAGAGGAGATCGACACCCGCAACCGCCTCGATAGCATGACTTACGAGGTCGAGAAAAACGTCAAGGAGTGGGGCGATCGCCTGCCAGCCGAGATGAAGACGAAGCTGGACGGCGCTATCGAGCGCGCCCGAAAAGCACTGCGTGGGGATGACATGAACGAGATCCGCGCGGCGCAGGAGGAGCTGACCCGCACCTTCAGCGAAGCCGGGCAGACTTTCTATGCCCAGTCACAGGCGCAGCCGAGTGGGGCACCAGGTGGCGAGACGGGGGGCACCGGAGCCGGCCAGCAGCAGGGCACGCCTGGTCAGCAGAAGGAGGATGTCGTCGAGGCGGACTACGAGATCGTTGACGAAGGGAAGAAGTAGGGGCTCGGGTGATGGGCAATGAGTGATGGGTGTTGGGTGATGGGCGCCGGAGACCGAGTCTCCGGCGCTTAGCGCTTCCATGGCAATTCTTACCACTTCTTCACTTCTTTCGGCGGCCTCGCTCAGCAACCTTTCATGGGTCGAATCGTGTCATTCGAGTGCGAGGTTTCTAGCACCTAGCACATAGCACCTAGCACCTAGCACCCGTCACACCTAGCACGTCGAAGGAACCTGTAGTAGCCATTCGTGTACCGTCCCCAAAATCACCCGTCGGAAGGCAGCGTATGACCAAGTATCCCCGTGCCCGACTGACCGCAGCCGTCGTCGTGGCATTTCTTTGCGGCCTGGTGTTCGCGTCCAGCTCAAATCTGACGCATCTGGGTTGGGCACAATCGAAAACGCCGCCCAAGCCGACGCCTCAGCAGGTCCAGCCGCTGGTCGAAACGCAGAACGCGTTCGAGGCGATCGCGGATCACGTCACTCCGGCGGTGGTTTCGATCCAGACCGAGCGCTTCGCGAGAAATCGCACGAACACGCGGCAGCGCGGTCAGCGTCCCGGCGGTATCGAGGACTTTTTCCGGCAGTTCGATCCCCA
>Ga0079222_10000258_pt1 | contig 11469 bp, 5 predicted proteins | sample GAPlitter_FD_75070 | JGI IMG/M metagenome (GOLD analysis project Ga0079222, IMG submission 75070) | Agricultural soil microbial communities from Georgia to study Nitrogen management - GA Plitter | ecosystem: Environmental > Terrestrial > Soil > Agricultural land | place: USA: Georgia | collected...
GGGACATCTGCGCCATCCAGTTTGACAGCCCCGACGCCGAAGCTCAGTACATTGTCAAGACGGCCCAGGCCCTACACAGCGTCGCATTCAAGGACCCCACTGAGGACGACCCGAAACACGAAAGAGGACTAGCTTGGTCAGACATGGCCATCCTTCTCCGCAGTGTTTCCCGCAACGCCACTCCGATCACTGCCGCACTCGATGCCGCCAACATCCGGTACGTGATTGTTGGTATGAACAACCTTTTCGATACACATGAGGCCCATGCCGCAAGGGAACTGTTTTACTACATGGCTGGCCGCACGGCCTCAAACGCGACCACGGTGTTCGATGCTTGGACGAACGCAAACCTCGGGCTTGTTCCAGCCGATTTGAAATCCGCCATTGCAAACGTAACAAAGTCGCGTGCCGCCCTGGAGAATCCGACTGAACGTTTCGGCTTCTACTCTATCCAGCGGACCTTTACGAGCTTTCTGGACCAGGCCGGTGTCCGCGAGGAGCGCATTGTCGGCCGTGGCGAAGTCGTTTTCTACAACCTCGGCAAGTTCTCCCAGCTAATCTCAGATTTCGAAACCATCCACTACCACTCGAAGCCCAAGGAAAAATATGAGTCCTTCGGCAATTTTCTTGAATTCCATGCTGAGAATGCCTACCCGGAAGGCTGGCAGAACAACCAGTATGCCAACCCCGACGCCATCCGCATCATGACGGTCCATCAGGCTAAAGGGATGCAATGGCCTGTCGTTTTTGTTCCCGCGCTCATCAAGAACCGCTTCCCTTCCAAAGCTCAAGGCGGTCGAAGCGTCTGGCACATTCTGCCGGCGGCAGCGATCCCCAAACAAGCTCGTTATCGTGGAACCATCGAGGACGAGCGACGCCTGTTCTACGTTGCGGTAACACGCAGCCAGAAATTTCTCCACCTAACTTACGCCCCCGTCCCCGGCAACCAACTCTTTCAGAGCCCGTCGGGATTCTTGACTGACGTTTACGTCTCTAAATACGTAAAGCGCAAGCCGACCGACTACTCCGCGCGCAAGCGTTTGCCGTCGACTCCTCGAAAAGGAGTCGCCAATGTCGTTTTTTCCTTCTCCGATGTGAAGTATTTCTTCGAATGTCCCTACCAGTTCAAACTCCGAATTCTCTATGGCTTCAACGCTCCAATCCATGAAGCCCTTGGCTACGGGCGCTCGCTCCACAACGCGCTTGCCGAAGTCCACGCGCGCGCGCTCGATGCCGACTACGCAACGCCTACAGACGCAGACAGCCTCACCGAGCGGCACCTCCACACTCCGTACGCCTACGAAAAACTTCGCGAGAAGCTTGAACAAGCGGCCGTGCGCGTCATCTCGGATTACATCAAGGACAATCAGGACGACCTCAAGAACATTGAATTCTCCGAGAAGAAGATCGACATCCCTCTCGACGACGGTGTAAGCGTCGTCGGTCGCATTGACCTCGTCCGCAGGAAAGACACCGGACAGACGACTATCGTCGACCTCAAATCCAATGATCGCGCCCAGCCCGAGCAAATCACCGAAGCTCAGCTTCACATTTACGCCCTCGGCTACCAAGAGCTGACCGGAAAGAACGCGGATCTAGTCGAAATCTACGAACTAGACGAACGCAAACGAAACGCACGAGCAGTGGATGAGGACTTTATCAAAGACGTGAAGACCAAGGTCGCGACGGCGGCCAAAGCATTGCGCGCCGGCACATTGAACGCAGACCCCCATCCGAAGAAATGCCTGGCGTGCGACTACCTGGGGATGTGCACCGCTGGCAAGAAAGTCACCGCGACGAAGCCTTGAGTCGCAAAGGAACCCACATGGCACAAAAAAGGACTGCGAATGGCGGGAAAGAAAAGAAGGTCACGCGCTATACCTATGAAAACGTGACCGAGCCGCGCACTCCGGAGACTGGGCACACCGCGCTGCTGCCGGCCGATGAGCAGGTCGTTACCATTCTTATGGATAACGGATGGTCCAAGGCCATCGATCTGGGCAAGGTTCCAGACGGTAACGGACATCCGATCGTCCTCGATATGGACCCTGCCGTTGATCCTGTTTTGTTCTGGGCGGGAAAACGAAATCGGCGCAAAGTACCCATTCTCCCATTGCAGCGAAATGAAGTCGTATCCGACTCGCGCATTGCTCATATCATTGAGCGCGCCCGGTCAGCCGCGGCGGAGAAGGACCCACAATTCGCCCTCGGATTCGCCGATTTGGAAAAGTCGTTTCGTGAAACGGATAAATCCAAGCGCGTGGAGTTCTACACGCACGAGGAGGGATGGAAAAACAAACTGATCTGCGGGGACTCCCTGCACGTTATGGAATCCCTTGTACATTACGAAGGGTTGCGTGGCAAAGTGCAAATGATTTACATCGACCCGCCATATGGGATCGATTACGACTCAAATTTCCAGCAGCGCGTTGATACACCGAAAAACCAGGACGACGATCAAGCAGACGATGTTTTGACCATAAAGGCCTTCCGCGACACCTGGACGCTGGGAATCCACTCGTACCTGACCTATCTCCAGGAGCGGCTATACCTCTGTCGAGAACTCCTATCCGACACTGGGGCGATCTTCATGCAGATCGGACCGGGAAACGCTCATCTAGTCAAAGTTGTTATGGATGAGGTTTTTGGCCAGGACAATCGCATTGCGGATATTCACTTCATTAAGGCAGCGGGCAGAGGCTCAGGGTTGATCGACAGTCTTTTCGACCAGCTCCTCTTCTACGCCAAGGACAAGCGAGCAATCGCTTCGACATTTTCGCCGGTTTATTCGAAGAAGGCCGGCGCCGAGGACGATCCTCTTTATAAGTACGTGGAGCTGCCGGATGGCACCGAAATCCAGCTGACCGCGGCGCAGATGCGGGGCGAAGATCCCATTCCGGCTGGACGAAGATTTCGTCCAGATCCGTTGGTCTCCGAAGGGGAAACCGATACGGGGTCCGCTCCTTTTGTCTTTAAGGGTGAGACTTTTCACCCCCCTTCCGGGAATCACTGGAAGCTGACTCAGGATGGTTTGAAGTCGCTCGCTGCGAAGGGACGCATCTTTAAATTTGGTAAGAAACAACTGAGATACAAGCGCTACCCGGAAGATTCGGAGTGGGGGCGCATCGGGAACATCTGGCAAGACACCCAGAAGGGGACTTTTCAAGGCGAACGCCGTTATGTCGTAAAAACCGCCGACAAGGTTGTCTCCAGGTGCATTTGCATGGTGACCCGACCTGGAGACCTGGTCCTCGACATAACTTGCGGATCGGGCACTACGGCCGTCGTCGCGGAATCGCTCGGGCGGAGATGGATCACGTGCGACACATCCCGAGTTGCCATTAACGTAGCTCGCACACAGTTGCTTGAGCAGGTGTTCCTCAGCTACAAGACCACCACGCCTAATTTCCGAGACGGATTCGTATATGAGAAAGGAACCCGCTTGATGCCTTCCGACGTGGCGTACGAACGAGAACCCGAATCCTTCGATCTCGTAGATCGCCCCTTCGTCGACGGAACCAGCATTCGCGTGACCGGACCGTTCGAAGTGATGACCTTGGGCGATATTCCGTTGAAGACTGGAAGGGTTCTGTTGTCACGCATGAAGGGCGAGGGATCGAGCAAGCTCAGCTCGAAAACTACATCGAGGTGATTTGCCGACTTTACCGGAAGGACTCAGCTGTCCAGGGGGCGAGTGGTTTGGTTCACGCAATTGCCGAATCTGAAAAGGACAGAATCGCAATCTCTGTCGGGCCTCTCTCCGGTCGCGTCACGGCGAAACAGGTGAACGATGCCGTCCAGGACGCGCTTGCCTCTGGAATTCTCGAAGTTCACGTTCTGGGTTGGGCATTCGAGGCAAACGTCGGCGAAGTCAAGGCGCAGCTTGAAAGGCGTGGCAAGCTCAAGATCGTCTTGCAAATGATCCGCCCTGACACGCTCTCCGAGGGGCTAAAAGCAACGCAACCCAGTATGCTTTTCTCCCCCCTGGCTTTGCCGGACATTGAAGTTAAAACAAAGAAGGACGGCAAGGAAACCAAGGCCACCGTTCGTCTCAAGGGCGTTGCAGTGTTCGATAGAAAAAACCGCACCACGGATTACAAACAGGCGGACTCCGGCTATGTCTCCGCATGGTATCTCGACGAGGACTACGACGGCGACTGCTTCGTCGATTGCCAGATGTTCTTTGATTTCAAAAAGGCCCCCAACCTCAAGAGTCTCGGCCTGGAACCCGACACCGAGGAATTCAGCCTGCAACTTCAATCTCAACCCTTCGCCGTCCGCGGTTACAAGCGTATTGCCGTCAAAGTTGTGGACGTTTTCGGGAACGAATCCACTGTTGTGCGCGAGCTTTAAGCGGAGTCATTCACTGTGGCCTATTTCGTCGATCGTGTGGTCATCTGCGATGCCTTCAAGGAACCAGACAAGCATTACCAGCTTCTGTCGGGTGGGCGGTCGCAGCTTGTCAATGGCCGCCGGCCTTCCATGCGGTTTGTCGTCACACCTAGTGCGGCGCGCAATGGGATCAGCGCGGTCGTAGGGCGCGACGCTTCTCTCTTTGAAGACCTGTCAGCATCGACCGAGACAAACGAGGTCGTCAACCAATTGCGCGATGAAGTCCGTGCCTGGCGCAACAGCGGTTATCCCGGAACGGCGCTTGTCACGCGCCGCTTGCTTGAATGGTGGTTCGAACGGCACGAGGAGCGCAAGTCTATCGGACGGCGCTTCTTTTTCTGCCAGCAGGAGGCGATTGAGACCGTCATCTATCTTTACGAAGTGCAAAGCCGCCGACGAATGCCAGAAACTGGCGACCTTCTCCGTTATGCCCTGAAACTCGCCACCGGCACGGGCAAGACTGTCGTAATGGCGCTGCTCGTGACCTGGTCAACCTTACACAAGCAAAAGGTCAGCGGATCGACCCTTACCACGAACTTCCTCGTAATCGTGCCGAACCTCACCGTCCGTGACCGCGTCAGCGGCGTCCCCCGTGGGGACGGTCTGGAGCCGGGAGGAGAGCGCAATCTATACAAAGAATTTGACACTGTCCCACCCGAGTACCTCGAAGAATTCCAGCCAAACGTCATGGTGAAAAACTGGCAATCCGTTCCGCTGGAAGCCAAGCGTGACGATTGGATCGGTGAAGAAATCGTAGAGGAAGGAAGGTTCATTCCGGCCGCTGTTTTGAGGGCGATGCGTCGGCGCGCACAGCAAGACCCGAACGCCGTCATACGACGAAAGCTCGGCAACTGGCGCGATGTTTTCATCATCAACGATGAGGCACATCACGTCTATGGCGAGAAAAAGACGCGAAAGGGCGAAGAACCTGAGTTCCTGCGGTGGAGCAAGATTCTCAACCGCGTCGCCAAAGCCACGCGCGTGGCACTCGTTACCGACCTTTCAGCGACGCCCTGGTACGGCTCAGGGGCTGCCAAGCCGGAGGGTACGCTTTACGAATGGCTTATTGCAGATTTCTCGGTCTACGATGCGTTCGAGTCAGGATTGGTCAAAGTTGTCCGCCTACCCGACCCCGACGAACAAGGTCGCATTTACTTGGACCTGTGGAGTCTCGTCAAAGGTGCCAAGACAAAAGAGGAGTACCTTCGTTCCTGCAAAGGCGCTATTGCGAGTATTTACGCGTCCTGGAGCAGAGACTACCAGGATTGGGTCCAAACATTCGAATTTGCGAGAACCACCCCATGTCCCGTGCTCCTATGCGTGGCTGACAATGCCGCGCGCGCTGCCTGGCTGTTTGAGCATCTCACCAAGGAATATGAGTTTCTCCGCAACGCGGACAATGAAGACCCACGCAAATGGCACACGATACAAATCGACACCGGCGTGTTCGATGCCAACAAGGGCCGTGAGGCGATTTTACGGGAGATCGTCAGCACAGTCGGGCAAACCGGAATGGCTGGCGAGAGGGTCCGCTGCGTCGTCAGTGTCCAGATGCTTACCGAAGGCTGGGACGTTAAGAGCGTTAGTCACATTCTCGGAATCCGCGCTTTTGGTTCGCCACTTCTAACGGAGCAGATCATTGGCCGAGGCCTTCGCCGCACGAACTACGATGTTTTGAACCAACCTCTCGAGGAGCGTCCCGAAGGCTATGAAGAAACGGTCGACGCCTTCGGTATCCCATTCATTGGTTTCCCCGTGCAGAAGCGCAAGCGGGCGAGCACAGGCTCCTGGGGCAATAAGCCCGTGTGGATCGAACCCGATCCCAAGAAGGCCAAATTCCAGATTCGCGTTCCCAACGCCCGATCCTGGGCGGTTAGTGTCACTGAACCCCTCAGCGAAATAATCAAGGTATCCAAGCTACCGACGACGCTGGCGAATCCAGTAGCCGAAGTGACGGTCCGCCCTGTGGTCGGCGGCAACCCCGAAGCGGTAATGACACTCGACGAATTCCGGAGAGAATGGCCGCTGTTGCGTACCTCGTTCCTGATGGCCGAGGAACTTTATGAAGCTACGAATCCCGGAAGCGCGGCGGAGTTAGGTATCGGTCCCACCTTTGATGAGCTCCTTGACGAGACGCGCGAATATGTGAGCACGCGTGTCACAGTTCCGCAAAACGGTGATAGCCGCGACATTGGTATCTATAACTGGCGCTTGCAAGCTCGCGACATATTGGAGAATGCGATCCGAGGTGCATCCGGTGCCGGTACTCAAGCCGTTCCGATTTTGGCCACTCCCGAATGGCTTGACTCCAAAATGCTCAGGCGATTCCAGTGGACCGGGATCGTCGCAGATGGCAAGAAATCCCACACAAACAAAGTTCCCTGCCACACGGATCTGGAGAAGAAATTTGCCGAATTTCTGGACGACGCAAACGATGTCGTTCGCTACCTGAAAAACGAGCGCTTCGGTTTTTCAGTCACCTACTATGACCATAACCGTCCTCGGCAGTTCTACCCAGATTTTGTTGTTGCGGTACGCGAAAAGGACGGAACCGAAACGATGTGGCTCGCCGAGACAAAGGGCGAAATGAGGACAAACGTGCCTCTGAAAAATGGAGCGGCCGAGCTCTGGTGTCAAAAAATGAGTGCGACCAAATACGGTCAGTGGCGCTATTTATTCGCTCAACAGATTAAGCTCGAAAAAGCGCTCGCCACAGGGGTGAAAACGTTCGCACAGCTTGCTTCAACCTTAGCCGCCGACACGACTACTCCCTCGGACAAAACAATACCCCCGTCTCCTGTGGTATCCGCTCAGGACGATTAGCTCGATTCGCAGGCTTCAAGCGAGGGGGCCTACTCGGCGCCTTTCACCAGACCGCGGTCTACTGTTACCGTTCCGCAGCGTTGGCAGACGAAGGAGCGGTCCCATTCGGCAAATCGCTTCGGATAGACCGAGAGGTTGTGCCTTACGACCAGACCCAAGATCAACGCGAAAATGACAGCGGCAATTGCACCATACGCCGTTAATGCAGGTGAACCGACAGTTGAAGCGTTCTTCGTGATCGTGTTGACGTAAAAGACCAGCCAGCCGCCGCATAGGAAAACGAGCACACTCCAGAACATCAGCTTGCGGTACGACCACTTCACCGGCGGAGTTAGGCGCTTTGAAAGAGTTGATTGGTGCGAGGCACGCGTTGAAGCTCGGCCCACAATCAGATCGGCTCCGCCGCCACCAACGACAGCGGCGCGTATGCGCGTCTGGGCTTCGTCTCGGAAAGACCCTTCCTCGTAAGCGAGAGAAACCTTCTTGAGATCCGTGCTGTTGCACTTCGGGCAGCGAAGTTCCATACCGTCACCAATTCTAATCCCCTCAAACCCCAGCCTGCGCGATTAGTTGCTCTCCCCCGCACGATTTAATTTGGGCCGGGCCATCTTTTGCGCCATGTGCATCACGAGCTTGCGATCCTTCTCTTCCGCCTTCCCCAAAGCCCGCCGGAGTTGGCTCAGATAACGGGCATCCTTTCCAGTGCTACCCCAGGCGATATCGTCCGCCGATTTCCTTTTCGGAAGGTTTGGGAGTTTCGGCGGCTCGTTTCCATCATAAAACAACTGGTACATCGGAACCTCGAGCGCGCGAGCCAACTTTTCCAGCGTCTCGACCGAAGGAACCGTGTGCCCGTTTTCAACACGCGAAATATAGCAGCGCAGCAGCCCAGTTCGCTTTTCAATATCGCCCTGAGACAGTTTCTTTTCTTGCCGCAGCGTGCGCAGACGATCTGCAATCACCATGCTCGATTTCCTTTTCTATTCGCCTTTTATTCGCTAAATTAACCTAGACGGGACAGGACGACAATTACTAACTTTGACCAGTCGGTCCAGGCTGTCTGCTGATCTTCAGCTAAGCCAGCGAAGGAACCTCAAGTGGCTGCTCACGATCTGAGTGGTGCCCATCGCGGATACGCATATCAGGATTTGGTAACGGCATACTTGTTGGCCAATGCGTTACTCAAGGATCTCACTGTCATCGTAGACGTGAAGACACATCCTGCTGACCTTTTCGATGATATTTCCACGAAGGACCAAAATCATCAAGTCCGTCGGCAGTTCAAGACTAGCCTCGACACAAGCCGCGCCTTACAACTACGTGACCTGTCCACTGCTCAGTCGAATACCCGAATCGATGACCTCATTCGAAGTTTTAAGGCTGATATTGAGCCCGCCACAGAATACCGCTTGTGTGCAACGTGGAGAATTGATCCTCAAGAAGCCCTGATGCAATTCCTTGAACCTGCCTCAGCAGAGTCGTCGTTCCATCCCCATGCCACTAAGCTCTACAGAATTCGCCACGCACAGATATGGCCTTCCACCGGTAACCCTATCTGGGAACCTTTAACCGAGGCGGCAGATATCTCTCGCGAAGACTTCGCCCTCTTCTGTGGGCGCTTCATCATCGAAGCAGAATGCCCCACTGCGTCCCTCGACCTCGCCGCACCGGGACGCTTGGAGCGGCTGTTATTCGACAAACTGGCCCAAGAGGTCGGTGTAGGCCGATATCCGAATGACGGCTTCGGGTTACCCGAAACCGCCGCCATGCTCGTGACGCTAGCTACGAAGGCTCGTGCCCGACACGAAACAATTTCTCCAGCCGACATCATAAAGCACTTAGGACTAAGGACCGATTATGGCTGCGTTTCGCAGGAATTCCCCATGGACGAAACAATCTTGGTGCACACAGACACGCTCCTGTCTCGGTTGATGGCCTCTGTCCGTTCGCACGAATCTGTTATCGCGACCGGAGAACCCGGATGCGGCAAATCTTGGGCCCTTACTCAGCTCGCACAAAAGCTCTCTGGAGATGGATCTATAGTTGCAAGGCATTATTGCTATTTGGAACCTGGGGATCCAGATGTTCAGAGGCGAATCAGGACTAACGCGCTATTCGGAAATTTGATCTCCGAATTGGCCATCCAGGAACCGGAACTCACCCGCGAACTACGGCCGAGATTCTCAGCAGGTCCAGAAGAATTAGAACAACTCCTCAAGCACCTCCATAAGCTTCAGCCCGAAAGACGCATCTACTTGATTGTCGACGGCCTCGACCACATCTCTAGAGTCTTCGCCGAGTCCTCCTCCCTTTCGATAGACGACATTGACATCGTGGAGCGCTTGGCCCTGCTGTCTCTGCCCGACAATGTCTGTTTGATCGCCGGTTCCCAACCCGGCACTCACTTAGACGCGCTCCGTCCAACGTCTGATATTTTCCCCGTTCCCGGCTGGTCTCCCGATGAAATTCTCTCCCTTGCCGACAAAATTGGAGTCATCGATGCTCTCAGAACCGCAGGTTTCGCCGATTCTCTAGAAGAATTCAAAGAAGAACTCGTCAAGCGCGCCGAAGGCAACCCTCTTTATGCCACTCTCGTTTCCAAACAGATCAAGGCCAACCTCGCCGCTCCTATCGATCCGATCGCAACGATTAGAGAAATCCCCATTCACGAAGGAGATTTGGGACGTTATTACACGTATTTGCTTGGTGGGAATGGAGAGTTCGCAGATGTAGCTGAAGTTCTCGGGGTGATTGACTTCGCTGTCGCCGAGGATGAACTTGCAGAAATACTGCCCCAAGCGGCCCATCGAGTTGCATCAGCACTACTTCGAATATCACCCATCCTCGAGCAGGTTGCCATGCAGGGCGGCATTCGCATCTACCACGAGAGTTTTCGGCGATTTGTAATAGAGAAACTTCGAAGAGCCGGTGCAACCATTGGAGCAATCTTGTCGCCCGTAATCGACTGGCTCTATCGGAAAGACTTTTATAGCGATGCGAAAGCCTACAGATTTTTAGTTTCATGCTTGAGGAGAGCAGGCCGGCACGATGAAATTTACGAGCTTTGCGCACCGGATTTCGTCAGCAAAAGCGTGGCAGCTGGCCACTCCCCGGATGCGATCATTCAGAATATTCTGATCTTGGTCGAAACTGGGTCACGTCAGCAACGCTGGCCCCTTCTTGCTAGAGCATCAGAACTGCAAAGATCGGTCGCAACTCTCCTGCAAGAAGGGCTGGACCCTGAAAGATATGCGCGCACGTTCGCAGCAATCCGAGGGGCTCACGCACTGAGTGGGCGATTGCTTTTTGAAGGCCGGCCCACGTATTCCAGGGAAGTTGGACTCATTCTTTGTTCTCTATGTGACGATTCCGGTGAAGTACCTCCATGGAAGGAATACCTCCAGCTCACAGGGCGACTCGACCGAAATGAACTACCGCCGGGATTTGACTTAGCGTGGTTTCACGGCTTTATTCGAGCCCGAGGGTCTGAGGCTGCGTTTCGATTGCTCAGCACCTGCCTGTCTGAATGGAAACAGCTGCCCGCGTACACCAGGCCACTCATCCAGAGACTCGCGAAGCATGGCGGGCAGGATCAAATCGAGCAGCTCGCAAAACTGCCCAACATTCCCCCGCTTGCCCGACATCTGGTTCTCCTGGAACTGGCCCGCCTCGTCGCAAATAGAGGCGAGTCTGACAAGGCGTCCAGAATCGCCTCGGACCTTCTTGCAGAAAATCTGCCAATAGGCCTCAAGTTCGAGTGCCTCCAGCTTGGAGCTCCTACATCGCTGCTTGACCTCGCCGCTATAGACCCTGCTTCCTACGATATTGCAACTGAAGGCGACAAATACCATGTCGACGAGCCTGACATCGCGGGTTGGGTTTCATGTGTCGGCGTTCTCACAAGGGCGAATGACGACAGAGTAGACAAAGAATTCCGGAGGCTCCAGGGAACTGGATGGTATCGCTGTTGGCTTCGCTATGTAATTCATCTGGCTAAGGCTGAAGCTGTGTTTGCTCAAGACCCTTCCCGCGCAACTCAACTTGTCCTATCAGGATTCAAGGAGCTAGGGTCCGATGTTGCTCCATTCCAGGGCAAGCCGCGGGCTTGCGACCTCTACTCAATCCACGACCTCATACAAAACTCAATAAAACGCGGATTGGAACTTTTGCCTGACCTCGCAGCATGGAACGAGGTTCTTCCAACTTTGTACAACGTTTCAATTCGCACGACAACGTACCTCCAGGGTGCTTCCA
>Ga0079222_10000265_pt1 | contig 11398 bp, 18 predicted proteins | sample GAPlitter_FD_75070 | JGI IMG/M metagenome (GOLD analysis project Ga0079222, IMG submission 75070) | Agricultural soil microbial communities from Georgia to study Nitrogen management - GA Plitter | ecosystem: Environmental > Terrestrial > Soil > Agricultural land | place: USA: Georgia...
AAGGAGTCTTAACTTCAATTTTCCATATGCTATATTCATAGGTCTTTTGTCCAGCATGCTCATGACCAAGAACACCTATAATTCTCTCAATCAGTTGATCTTTCTGAACAAGCAAACGCGCCATTTCTTTATTAACACGATCCAAATCTTTAACTGAATTATCTAAAAAATGATGCCTTTCTATAGTGTCATCATAATAATCATACATTTTACATACCCCTTTAACTTTAAAAGTCCGCGTCGGTATTGACGTACAGCTATAATACTTCAATAATTCATCTAAATCAATACTTGAAGCAAAATATTTTTTACTGTAATATGATTAAAAATTAACTGGGAAAACAATATGACGCCAAAAGAAGTTTATGATTATTACGGATCACAATATAAGTTCCACAAACAAACCGGAATGTCTCAATCAACGCTACATCATTGGCTTAAATGGGGTCGCGTACCGGAAGAATCGCAATATAAAATAGAGAGATTGACACAAGGAAAATTAAAAACTCAATGGACTCAAAAAGATACTTAACATAAGATGACCTAGCGTTTCATTTTGGCGATGATGCGCTAGGCTGGCGAAAGCCGTTGATAGCATATGCAGAAAGATAAAACAAAGCATGTGCTTTATGTAGTTTACAAAGGAGATAGTTAAAATGCAAAGGAATAACATGGAAAAAAAATCTTGTGAATTATTGAAGCTCTTGGCTAATTCTCTTTACGACAGAGAATGCAAGACGTTAAAGACCCCTTTCTTCTTTACACTTGGGGAAGTAAAAATTGTAGAAAAATGGCTTGAAGATAATTTTGAAGAGGATAATAAAAAGCCGGTAAGTGGAGATTACACAACACCGGCTTAGTGAATCTACAGATAGAACTTACGTTAATACAAAGGAAATATAATGAAATCAGGATTAACAAATAAAGTATATATCTTGAATGTTTCGATAGCAATAAAGTTTGTGGAAAAAATTAGTTTGTAGGATACTTAGCTTAAATAAAGGTGGATGCATCATGCTCCACCCCAAAATAAACACCGAACGATTGCCCATCCGCCAAGATACCAATCGTTCTTATACAACCGGACGCACCTGCATTGGCAAGTTTACGGCAACGCATCCATACGATAAGGCAATTATATATGAGCATCGTTAAAAATACACCCAATTTTTTAAAACTTTCTAAACTTCCATTTACAACCCTCTTAAACAAAACTATAGATTTGATAAAAGACCCCGGCGCGCTCGGTATTTACCTATATCTTTCTTCAAAATCAGATGACTGGGAAATAAGCGAAACAAATCTTAAAAACAGATTTGGCAAAGGCCGTGATTATATACGCGATAGGCTATCTGAACTAAAAGCACTGGGTCTTATAGAAACATTCGCTATCAAAGACAAAAAAGGACGCATTGTTAAATGGGAAACCGTTTTGTATAACGAACCCCACTTTCCTGAAAACCCGTCATCTGGAGAAGTCCACATTACTGAAAAACCAGCATCTGGAAAAACCAGGCATCTGGAAAAACCACCTACAACCAATAAAAGATTTAAAGAAATAAAAGAAGTATCTACTAAACCCCCTATATCCCCCACAGGGGGAGTTGTGCGTGAGAAAGAAAAATATTATTTAAAGCTTGAAGACCTGAAAAATCAAAACCCCCACAAGATACCGGAAGAGCTTCTTCGAGAATGGTTTAAAGCAAGAAATAAGCCTGTAACCCCTAGGGTCTGGGAATCAATGAATAAGGCTATGATGGAATTGGATGGCAATGGAATTAATCCCGCTGATGCTTTCAACAAAATGCTAGATAAACAATGGCAGAGCATGGAGGCGAGATATTTTGCGGCAGATATTGTTTACAAGAATACCAAAACAAAAAGTCCTGTAAAAAATAAACGATATACAATGGCTGAAATATGGAGCGCATGACATGGATTCTGAATTGTGCCCAATGGCTACAAGGCTTGTGAATTTGATTTTTTGCACGATGGCTTTAACTTGTCGTGGTTTTGATCCGCATTTCGATGATGACGATAGACTTAATGCTGAAAAAACTATGTGGATTAAGACATTTGAACGCATGAAAATAAAAGATATGTCTCAAATAAATGCAGGATTGAACATGCTGCAAGAGAAATACAAATATCCAATACCACCCCAGATAGCTGTATTTCTGGATTGGATAGCCATAAAACCAAAAGATATAGGGCTTCCTTCCGAAGAGCAGGCATATACTATGTCGCAAAAAATGAATCAGCAGTTTTCTGAATATAAACCAAGTTGTCAGAAAGTTTATACCGTGATATCTCATGTTTTGAAACAAATTGACCCGCATATCTATCGCCAAATGAACTATCAATCTTCAAAGAAAATATTCTCACATGCATATGCAGTAGCTTGTCAGCAATTTATTGACGGTGAACTTAAGGAGATCCCAAAATCCCTTTCTGAAAAACCTGAATACCATCCTTCCGACAAACAAAGAAATGATGATGCCAGAAAAAAATGCATGGAAGATTTAGCTGCAATAGGAATTGTATTCGGTAAAACTTAATTTAAGGTATCATATGGATGAGATAATTATTTTATGCTACCTTATGTCTAGTCACGTAATATAATTAAAATTTGGTGGCTTAATTTCAATTTTTAGGGGTATTTTTGATGTTACAAGGGAAGGTAAAATGGTTTAGCGATGAAAAAGGCTACGGATTTGTGGAAAATGGTGGAGTGGATTACTTCGCGCATTTCAAAGAAATCAATCATGATGGGTTTAAGACTTTGCGAGAAGGTTCTACCGTAAGTTTTGTGCCTGAAAAGACTTTGAAGGGATTGGTTGCCAAGAATATTTCGGTTGTAGACGTTGTAGATGCCGTATAAGTGTGTTTATAATCAATTCCCCGTAGATGCGCTAGAATATATTTCTCTTAAAGCTGTATTTTAACGCATCATGTGGGGGTATAGAATAATCATGTGATCATGGATTGAATTTCTTCATAAGCATCTTTTTTTGCTTGAATTGATGGTGAAATTTGTTGTGATGAGTCTATTTCATATATTTTTTCGGTTAATTTGTATTTAATAGCAGCTATTTTTTCAGCATTAGATAATTCGCATTTTTCACTTGAAAAATTATTAACTTTCTCATAGGCTTTTTTAAACTTTTCAATGATATCGCCATTATATCCGTGCAATGGAGACATATAATAATACTGTATCACACATTCTAGATGCTTTATTTCATGAAAAGTTAACTTTATAGAAAATTCTTCTTCAACAAGAATTAAATAATCTTCATGTGCTGCAAATATAACCCCAGACTCATCTTCATGAATAATAATTTTATCGAGATTTTTAGTTATTACGCATGCCTTTACTGTACTTATGCCATCCATATTATTGTGATTATATTTCACCAAATCACCAATTTTAAACTTAAATTCTTTGTCCATCACAATACCTCAATCATTTTTTTAACATAGTCTATAGCTTCTTGTTTTGAGCAGAAAATATCACCGACCCTAGGAGAAATCCATCTGCCGGGTAGAGTATACTTGCCATCTTTATTGGCAATAATTTCAACAGTAATAGAATGCACATTTAATGCATTAGTAATTGAATACAATGACAAATAATCTCCATTAACAATATTTCCTGATATTGATGTTATCGCTCCACAGGATATAGAAATTTTATTTGCATATTCTATTACCCAAACAATATCGCCAACTTTAAATTTGTTCACTTTTTTCTCCTTTGCAATTACATTTTTGTGATTCTAATTCAGCTATTTTACGATTCAATCTAAAAATATCATTATGGAACTGCATAGATACATTCATTGTTGCAAGTTGAACATCAGTGCGAGAGTCCATTTCTTTCATAGACAATTTGAATTCTGCCATTTCTGCTTTTTCTTTAAGGGCGCGAATTTCTTTCACATTACTTATACAGGAGTAAAACAAACCCACTCCTGTGCCTATCAAAAACGGTAAACAGTAACTATCCATTAATATTCCTAAAAATAATCCAGCAGGTGAAACATATCATTGCAACGCAAATTATAATCGTTTCATCTTCCATTATCGAAGCACCTCATTTATCATCAAACTAGTATATTTATCACGCAACATTTCCTTCAATTCCTTATTTTCCTGACATTTTCTAATGTAATCCTCTTCTAGACGCGTGAAATACAGATTTTGCCGGTCAACAGCCTCTTGTGCATTTTCTACTTGATCCAGAAAGTAATTGAGGGAAAACAGTTTTTTTGTTATATTCCAAATAGTCATTATTTTTACTCCTTGATTGTTTTTATAATGATGAGCAACCCATGCCGCTAACTCATGGGTTGCGTTAATATCCTTATCTATTAGCCTGATTATAACATGCTAAAAATGCCCGGCAAAATGCTGCCATTGAATCAATAGCGTAATTGTGAATGCCTTCATCTTTGAATTTATCCCCGGTATCCATGTTTTCCAAATGGAGGTCATAACCTGATTTTTTGTTTTTAACCAGCCAAACACTATGGTCTTCACCCATCAAATTCGATAATGTCAAAGACTCTATATGTTTTTCGTTTAATACCTCTTCCTCTTCTGAGCTAAATTGTTCATCCCAGTGTTCCATTAATGCCCCATTAAAATCCATTTCACTACGATAATATTCCGAAATCTTTTGTGCTGTCATTTTTATTTTTCCTTGATTGTTTTTGTTAACTCAAAACAAGTATACTTCAAGTAATCATACATATCAAGTGTTGAAGCAATTTATTTTAATTAAATAGTTATCCCCAGAATTTGTTGATAACTTATGCTGGCATATTTATCCAATTTGTTGCATCATTACCCTAATAACCTAACCGACACGGAGTGTTTATAATGGATAAAGTAAAGGATTACACAGAAGCCCACGTGAACAATCACTACAATGGCGTCCCATCAATGTATGGCAAGCTCGTGAATGAACAGCAAAAAATGCAGCCAAAGTATTGTGAACCCGGTGAAGCTGGTGGCGGCATGAAGGGCGCGCATCGTAATGAACAGAAAGGTGCTTAATGTCTACGCGCTTGCCAGAAAATGCAGTGACAAAAAACAAAGGTGGTCGCCCATTAGAGTACAATAAAGAAATGGGCGACTACATTTGCGAACTTGTTTCCTCTACAGGATTTGGATTACTTAAGTTGACGCAGCTTTATCCAGAGCTTCCTGACAAAGTTACCATCAACAGATGGCGTCATAGAATTCCTGAGTTCCGCACCCAATACGCACAATCTAAGATCGAACAGGCCGATATTTTAGCAGAAGAGTGCCTGGAAATAGCCGATAATGATTCTCGGGATATCAAGTTTGACTTGGAAGGCCGCGAGCTTTGCAACACGGAATTTATTGCACGCGCAAGACTTAGAGTTGATACCAGAAAATGGCTGGCTGCTAAGCTTCTTCCTAGACAATACGGAAAAGATTCTGCGGAATCTCAAGATGCAAATGAACAATTGGTAAGTAAATTGCTTGATAAACTCATAGAGTAATAATTTATGGGGTGAGTCATGAAGACTCGAAGGCGATTTAAGCAGGCTAAAATATTGATTAAGCTATTAGGTGTTTTTGGCTTATGCTATCTGCAATCTTATTGGCCTAGCATTGGGATGCCTATGTTCTTGCAAGTTGGATTGTGGGTTGTTTACGCAGCTCAAATACTCATACTTAGTTGTAGATTATTTGGTATAAAGATAATTGTATTGTCTAATGTGATTGGAATTTTACCTGAATTGATGGGGTCAAAGTGGAAAAAGGATTAAATGAATAATTACTTTTGGTTAGTAGTTTTACCCAATTTAGATTATTTCTTGGGTACACTGGGTATCTTAGGAATTGTCTTTTGTATTTTTGCAGTATTTTTTTATTTGCATATGTTGTGTGAGGCATGTGATGAAGAAGACGAGCAAGAAGCATTAAAGTTTGCAAAAAATACTTTAAAAGTATTCGTTATGTCTATGTTTTTATTTTTCATTACGTGCTTTATACCCACAAAGAAAGATATTGCGCAGCTTAAAGTTCTTTCGGTTGTTGGTGAATTAAAAGGCGTTGACAAAATACCCCAGAAACTAATAGACCGATTGAATGATTTGTTGGACGAGGAAGAGAAAAAAGGATGATTAAGCGCTTAATTTGCAAACACAAAGGCCATAAGATGCATGTTGAGATAATTTTTGCACATCCAGATGATGAGCCAACGATTGCGCACTCTAAATGTTGTGTGCGCTGCGGAATTGTTTTGAATGCATCTATAGGGTTTGTAAAATCAAATGATTAAGCACTTAGCGGTGCTTGGCATATGCCTGATTTTGCAGTCATGTGATGACAGGAAGTGCTTGAAGTCTCATGCTGGTCATTTTTGCAGTTGCGCGTGTATTAACAATATTGGCGTACCAATTTCCAATGACTATGAGATATGCGACAAGTATGAGGAAGAGTATGTCTAAATGTTCTCGCGAGGAATGCGATAAAGTTCATTATTATAGAATATTCGATGAATGCGAACTAACGCCCTTAACCACAAAGCATTGATCAAAAGGATTTGAATGCAGCCTGATGATGAAGAAAAGCTTATCCGCGTACTTAAATCACTGCCTCTATTCGCAAAGAATTTCCTCATCATTCACGACAAATCAGGCACAGAAAGCAATTTCACATTCAATCGCGCACAGCAGTACATCCACGAGCGACTTGAGGCACAATTAAAAGCCACGGGAAAGATTCGCGCATTGATATTAAAAGGACGCCAGCAAGGTGTCAGCACTTACGTTCAGGCGCGATTTTTTCACAAGACCGTCACGCGACGTGGTAAAAAATCTTTTATCTTGACTCACCATGCAGACTCCACGCGTGCTCTCTTCGAAATGACCAAGAGATACAGTGAGAACCTAGACAAGCAATTATTCCCTCAGCCAGATAAGAAAAATGACAATACTCTAATGTATGATGCTCTCGGTTCGGGATATCGCGTAGGTACAGCAGGTTCTGTCGAAGTTGGGCGCGGCATGACAAACCAAAATTTACATCTCTCTGAATATGCTTTTTACAAAGATGCGGCAAAAATTGGTATGGGATTGATGAATACGGTTGCCGAAATTGATGATACAGAAATTATCAAAGAATCAACGGCAAACGGACAAGCTAATGACTTTTATGCAGACTGGCAACAAGCAAAGAATGGCTCATCACGCTATCAAGCTATATTCGTACCATGGTATTGGCAGGATGAATATTGCATAGATAGTGCTTTATTTGTGCCAAATGATGAGGAAAAAGAATGGCTTGAAGAATATGGTACTAATGGCCTAAAGCCCGGTCATCTCAATTGGCGTCGCATTAAAATGGAAGATATTAAAGGAGATTACGAGCAGCGCTGTCGTAAATTTCGTCAAGAATATCCATTCACCGACACAGAAGCCTTTCTAAGCTCTATAACTGACACATTTATTGATATAGACTGCGTAAAACGCGCTAGAAAATGTCGTGTTGATAGTGACGCGAGTCTTATAATAGGTATTGATCCATCACGCATGGGTGATGATAGAACGGCTATAATTAGAAGAAAGGGAAGAAAAGCATATGGGCTTGAAACGTATTATAATATGGATACTATGCACCTTGTTGGGATTATTCGGCGTATCATTAATAAAGAAAAACCTAGACGAGTATGTATTGACTGTATTGGAATTGGAGCAGGAGTTGTAGATCGTCTAATTGAACTTGGATATTCTATGGTGGAAGGCGTAAATGTTGCACGCAAAGCATCAGAGCCAGATAAATTTAAGAATCAACGCGCTGAACTTTGGAGCATTATGCGCGACTGGCTTGTTCAAGAAATGCCTGTTGAAATACCTGATAGCGATGAGCTTGAAACAGATTTGTGCGGACTTGGCTATAAATACGATAGTAGCGATAGACTACAGATTGAAGGAAAAGAAGACGCGAAAAAGCGTGGGATGTTATCGCCCGATACTTCGGATGCTTTAATGCTTACATTTTATGGCGGAGAATATGTTGGCGGTGGTTATCAAACGCAAAGATTATCTGAAAAGGCTGCGGGGATGCTAATATGATTAGAAGTATTTGTGAGAAATGCAAAAATAATACATTTTATGATTTCAAAGGTTTTGGAGATAACAGGAATATTATAGGTTGTTTCAATACACAATGTGCTGAATGGGATTGGGAGCATGAAAATGTATTCGAAAATATAGAAGAAGAGTTTGAATCTATTCTTTTAGATAAAACTGGATTTTGTGGCTGCGGAATGCCTAAAGAAGCATTATTTTTTTTGCGAGACTTTATAAATTTAATTTTAATTCGTAATTCGATAAGTGAAAATCAACGAGTATCAGGTGTGTCTGCAGTAAAGTCTATTGTAGATAATGCTTGGGAAGAATATAAATTGGGAATAAAAAATCTAATTATCAATAATTATCAAAGCGTGGAATACATTATTTATTACTTATTGGCAGACAAAAATATATTTGAACACGGCGGAAGTGTGCCGGGATGGCTTGAAGATAAGGAATTTAAAGAGATGCTGGATATTTTTTGTGAGATAAAAGAAAAAGTTGATGCTAATTTAAGTTGACAATAAAGCGTTAATTGTTGACAAATAAATGCCAATTGGTTGACAAACTAAGGACATAAAATGGCAAAGGATGCTGTTAAAAAAGGCTATACAGAAAACAAAAGAATTGCGCATCAAGCGCGCATGGCATGCGAAAAGTGGCGTACATACTTTAAAACAAACATTGATAATTATCATTTCATGCATGGGTTTGTCTTGGGTCGCCAATGGACGGAAGAAGACGAGAGCCAGATGCTCAAGACTTATAGCAAAAATGCTATGGTCGCAAATCATCTATCGGCTATGTCCAATGGCATGTCTGGTGAACAGCAACAAAACACGCCCCAGCTTGAAGTTGTGCCTTTATCTGACTGTACCGAACAAGAAGCAGAAATAAGGGAACTACTTACAAAAGATATTATGTTTTCAACTAAAGCCAAATCTGTATGTCAAATATATGCCACGCAGGCACAGGTTGGCGGATATTCTGCGTACTACTTAGATACCGAATACTCTCATCCCAAATCATTTGATTTAGACCCAGTTTATCGAAACTTCAAAGACCCAACACGTTCATATTTTGATATGTCTGCTGAACATCCTAACAAAATTGATTCGATAGAAAGCGGGTATATATCACGTATGACGCGCTCAAAATTTAGAGCGGTATACGGTAAAGAATTAGAAAATAAAATAATGAAAACCATGTCTCCTACGGCCTCTAAAGAAGAGATAGCGCTGGCAATTCAGCCAAATCATGGAGAAGACGTTTTCAACTGGGCTGATGCTGATGGCATTACAATCAATGATTATTACAAAGTTAAGATTAAAAAATATAAAATTTATAAACTGTCTAGTGGTGATGTGGTCACCGAAGATGAGCTTCATGATTTAATTGAGTCCTCAAAATTTCAACAAAATATATATGATGCGGAGGTGGTTGATTATGATAACAGTGTTATTGATGATGAGACGAGTGAGCCGTTTGCGGAAGAAGATTTGCCGGAAGATTTGAAAGATAGTGAGCCGGATAATCGTGTAACTATATTTCAAAATGGCGAACCTGTGCGCATAGAAGACAGCAAATGGGAAGAAGAACGCATTGTAATGCGTTACAAAATTGCTGGTGATTTCATTCTAGAACAGGAAGAATTTCCGTCAAGTTTTTCTCCTGTTATATTTGTTGACCAAAATTCTTACTATGATAAAAATGGCAAGCAAATTACTAAATCTTTCTTTAATGATTGCGTTGATACGCAGAAATATATTAATTATCTTAGAACGCAATCTGCATATATCCTTAAGATAACTCGCTATGACCAATACATGGGTAGCAAAAAAAATGTTCAAAGTTTAGATTCACAAAGGGCTTGGGGTGATCCAACCAATACCAAAGGATTATTAACTTACGATGAATCACCAAACGGCAATAAACCAGAACCCTTGATTCGACCCGAACTGTCTCAGTCTTTATTCACGCAATACGAATTAGCAGTAGAAGATTTATATCGCACAACAGGACTTTATCCTACGCGTATGGGAGCTGATGGCAATGAGACATCGGGCGTAGCAGTACGAGAGCGCACAAAGCAGGGAAATTATGCGACACAGCCATTTAGAACCAATATTAATCTCGCAATTGAAGCGGGAGGACAGGTTTTAAATGAAATGATTCCGCGTGTTTATGATAGTGAGCGTGTTGTGGCTTTGATGAAGCCTGATACCGGAATGGAAAACGTCACAATCAATAGACAGGCTGATGAGTATGGCATGCAAGTCGAAAATGATATTCGAAAAGGCACATATAAAGTAAGCCTAAAACCGGGGCCATCTTATGAAGGTCAGAAACAAGAGGCTCTCTATTCTTTGCAAGATGTTCTTCAAGCAGATCCCACAAGTTTTAATCTCATTGCTGATTTATATGCAGAAAATCTGCCGTTAATGAACACCATTGAAATCAAAAACCGTCTTAAAACCAGAGTGCCAAAAGAAATTATTGAAGCTGGGAAAACTGGCAGAATGCCGTACGAAAATGGTCAAGATGCGCCAGACCCTGCACAGCAAGAAATGATGATACAGCAACAACAGATGCAAATGCAGCAGCAGTTAAAAGAAAAGGAATTGCAGCTTAAAGAAATGGAAATTGAACTTAAGAAGCAAGAGATTGCGATGGAAGCGCAGTTTCGTATACAAGAGCTTGAGACCGAACGGATGCAGGCCGCAGGCGAACTGAAGGAGCAGGAACTTCGTTATATGGCTGAAAGTGAGCGTACTGCAAGCAATGAACAAATTGCATCAACAGATAATTTAATCAAGCTTTTGACGCATAAAATGACTACGGAGAGCAAACAAAATGGCTACACAAAAGAGTAGTATTGATGAATTTTTACTAGATAATCAGACAGGTACAAAAAAACCATCTCCTGTACCTGAGTCACCACCAGAGGCGTTTGATGATTTTGCAGATGATACTTATAGCGATGAACCAGAAGATAGCCCCGCAGATGTCGTACCCGAGCCATCGGATGATGATGATTCGGAGGAATTACCACTTGCTGCAGGTAAAGATGATTACGGTAATGATACGCCTGCGACTCGCATGTATACGCAAGAAGAGATGAACGAGCATACAAATAAAGTTGTTCGTGACAGACTTGCTCGTATGAAAGCGCAGAATCAAGAACCACCAAACGCCAATCAAGTACAAAAAGCGCAGGAAAATTTTAATTACAATCCCGATGCTGATGGAAACTGGGAGCAGCAGTTAGAAGCGTTTGTTGAAAA
>Ga0079222_10000266_pt1 | contig 11397 bp, 9 predicted proteins | sample GAPlitter_FD_75070 | JGI IMG/M metagenome (GOLD analysis project Ga0079222, IMG submission 75070) | Agricultural soil microbial communities from Georgia to study Nitrogen management - GA Plitter | ecosystem: Environmental > Terrestrial > Soil > Agricultural land | place: USA: Georgia | collected...
ATGGAGGGGCCCGGCCAGCGTGTCCTGTGGGAAAAGACGGAGAACGAGTCGGACCCGGTGAGCCTGGCGCGCCGCTACCTCGTGGGGGCGGACATCGTGCTGGTGGAGGGCTTCAAGAGCGCGCCGCTCCCCAAGATCGAGGTCTATCGCCTGGCCGCCGGGCCGGAGCCGCTGTTTGACCCGAAGGTCCACAATCCGGGCGACTGGGTCGCGATGGTGACGGACAGTCCCAGCTATCGCGCCGAGTTTCCCGTGTTTCGCTTCTCCGACACCGCCTGGCTTGTGACGCTCGCGAATCTCGCGTGGGACCGGGCCAAGATCCTGCCGCCCTAGCGATGCAGCGCTCATGCTGACCCCGACCGAAGCCGCCCGCGTGATCCTGGAGCACGTCGCCCCGCTTCCGGCGTCGCGGCGACCCCTGCGGGAAGCGCTCGACCTGGTCCTCGCCGAAGACGTGGCCAGCCCGATCGACCTTCCGGCCTGGGACAACTCCGCCATGGACGGTTACGCCGTGCGTGGCGCGGAGGTCGAGCGCGCCAGCGCGGATCACAAGGTCACGCTCGCGGTGATCGAGAGCGTCGCGGCCGGCCGGTTTCCCGAGCACGCCATCGGTCCCGGCGAGGCGACGCGCATCTTCACGGGGGCTCCGCTCCCCGTTGGGGCGGACACCGTCGTGCGGCAGGAGGATACCGAGAGCGCCACGTCGGACCGGGTCACCGTCGTCACGGGACGCGACGCCGGGAAGAACGTCAGGTACCGGGGAGAGGACATTCACAAGGGAGACGTCGTGCTCACCGCGGGCAGCCCGCTTGGCCCCGCCCAGCTCGGCGTGCTCGCGTCCATCGCGCAGGCCAACCCCCTCGTCCACCGCGCGCCCCGCGTGGCGTTCATGGGCTCAGGAGACGAGATCGTGGACCTCGACCGCGCGGACGAAATCCTCGCGGGGCGCAAGATCGCCACCTCGAACTCCTACACGCTGCACGGTCTGATCCGACGGGCGGGCGGGATCCCCGTCGATCTCGGCCTCGCGCGCGACACGAAGGAGAGCCTGCGCGAACACCTGGCCGGCGCCCGCGACGCCGATCTCCTCGTCACCACGGCCGGCGTGAGCGTGGGCGAGCACGATTTCGTGCGCGACGTGCTCACCGACCTGGGGTGCGATATGAAGCTGTGGCGCATCCGCATGCGCCCCGGCGCGCCACTCGGCTTTGGCCTGCTGGGCACGACGCCGTGGATCGGTCTCCCGGGGAATCCCGTGAGCACGATGGTGACGTTCGAGCTGTTCGTGCGGCCGGCCCTGCGCCGGCTGCTCGGCCATCTCTTGCCGTTCCGGCGCACCGTGCCCGTGTGCGTGGGCGAGCCGATCACGCTCGGCCCCAAGCTGCGGCACTTTCTCCGGGCCGTGGTCAAGCCCGAGGGCCACAGCGGCACGCTCACGGCGCGCTTGACGGGCCCGCAGGGTTCCGGCATCCTCACGTCCATGGCTCGCGCGAACGCCCTGTTGATCGTGCCCGAGGACCGCCCCAGCGTGCCCGCCGGAGCCACGCTCGCGGCCCTGCTGCTCGACGATCCACATCACGTCGCCGAGGCGCCCTTCTAGGTGGCCACCCGCTTCCACTGGCAGCGCGCCCTGCGGCTCCTCACCTGGGCCGCGCTCGCCGCCGGCGTGTTCGTTCTCAATGTGCGCACGCCTCCCGAGCTGCGGCTGGGCATCCTGTACGTGATCCCGGTACTGCTCGCCACCTGGCACGACGGGCTGGGATGGGGCATTTCGTTCGCGCTCGCCACGTCGCTGCTCCGGTTCGGCGTGGGGATCGATCAGATGCCCGCCGACACCTCGCTGCAGCTCCGCGTGCTCAACGAGGTCGCGTACTTCGCGGTGGTAGGCGTGGCTATCGCGGGGCTGTCACAACTGCGTCGCACCCAGGGGCAGCTGGAGGACCTTGCGACGCACGACCCGCTCACCAACGTGCTGAACGCCCGGGCGTTCTCCACCGACCTGGCGCAGGAGCTGAGCCGCAACCGCCGCTACGGCCGACCGCTGGCGCTCATCTACCTCGACCTGGACGACTTCAAGAAGGTGAACGACGCCCACGGCCATGCTACGGGCGACGCCGTGCTGCGGTTGGTAGCGGATGCGATGCGCAGCGCCGTGCGGCAGGCGGACGTGGTGGGCCGTTTGGGCGGCGACGAGTTCGGTGTGCTCATGCCGGAGACCGACGGCCCGGTGGCCCAGGCCGCCGCCAACCGGCTCGGCAACGGCATCCGCACGGTGTTTCGCGGAACGCCGTCCGTCACTGCCAGCATCGGGGTTGTGGCCGTCACCGGCACCGAAGCGGGCAGCGACGAGCTCCTGCGCCGGGCCGATCAGGCGATGTACGAGGCGAAGCGCGCCGGCAAAGATCGCGTCGTTCAGGTCGCGATATGAACGCATGGTGAAGACGCTCCAGGATCTGTTCCTGGTGTTCACGTCGGTATTGTTCATCGTCGACCCGCTGACCGCCGTGCCCACGTTTCTCGCCATGACCGCCCGCGACACGCCGGCGACGAGACGGCTCATGGCCCGGCGCGGCGCCTGGACCTGCGGCGTCACCCTCACGACGTTCGCGTTGGGCGGCAGCCTCATCTTCCGGCTGTTCGGGATCACGATCGGCGCCTTCAAGATCGCCGGTGGCGTCGTGATCGGCCTCAACGCGCTGGACATGGTGCAGGCCCGGCGCAGCCAGCAGCGCGAGACGCCCGTCGAGAAGGCGGAGGGGATCGAAAAGGAAGACGTGGGGATCATGCCGCTCGGTATCCCCATGCTCGCCGGGCCAGGCGCCATCTCGACCGTGATGGTGTTGACCGGAGCGTCGAAGACGGTCGTGACGACCGTCGGCGTCTACGCGGCGATCGCGCTGACCGCCGTCCTCTCTTACGCCACGCTCGCCGCGGCCACGCCGATCGAGCAGCGGCTGGGTCAGACGGGGATGCGAATCTTCACGCGGCTGATGGGACTGGTGCTGTGCGCCATCGCCGTCCAGTTCATCGTCGACGGCATCAAGATGGCGGGACTCTAGCTGCGGCGGGACTCGTCGGGCGGCGGCATCGGGACGTCGAACCCGGGCGGCAGCCGGTTGGCGCGCCGCAGTCGGGCGGGCACGAAGCCCTCGAGCGGCTGCGGCGCGATCACCTCGGTCCAAAACGTGTCGCATCCGGCCGCCTTGGCGCCGTACAGCAGCCGGTCGGCGGCGCCGATGGACGCCTCGAGACTCTCCGCCGGCTGCAGGCAGGTGACCACGCCGCCGCTCACCGTGAGGGGAAGGGCGGTACCCTCGGACACCTCGTGGAGCGCGTGCTGGAGCTTTTTCACGACCGCTCCCGCCGCGTCTGGCCCCGCCTCCGGCAGCAGCAGGGCGAACTGGTTGCCGCCGAGACGGGCGAGGACGTCGGTGCCGCGCACGGCACGGCGGGCCGCATCGGCGACGAGGCGCAGCATCTCGTCCCCGACCTGGTGCGGAAACTGCTCGCTTACCTCGCGAAAGTCGTCGATATCAAAGTACGCCAGCGTGAACGGGTGCCCGTACCGGCGGGCGCGCTCGAACTCGCGACTGGCGAGCTCGTAAAACGCACGCCGATTCTCGAGTCGCGTCACGTCGTCGGTGCGGGCGTGCGCCCGCACCCGCCGCAGCGCGCCGATGCGCAGATACAGATCGCAGCCCGCGGCGAGCACGGCGACCACGAACACGATATGCCACACCATCCGGACTCCTACCCCGCTTACATCCTCTTGTACTTGGGACCGCTCCCCCCTTCGCGTGGCGTCCAGCGTGGGCCCAGCACATCCGTGGCCTTGCAGTCGACGCAGTTCGGGGCGTTCACCCGCAGCGTTCCCTCGCTGACTTCGTACACGCCAGCCGGGCACAGGGTCGCGTAGAACTGGGCCACGCTGGCCGGCACGTCCTTGCCCACGACCAGGTGTGTGGGGATCGTGTCGCGCGTCGCGTTCCCGGCCTTGAACACCCCGTCCACTTTGCTGAAGATCAGCTTGCCGTCGGGCTTGAGCGCCGGGCTTGCGCCCGGGGTTAGTGCGCGCGCCACGCTCGCATCGCTCTCGACTGCGATCTTCCCGCTGGGAAACCGCCCGCCGGTGAGCGTCATCAGGCCGGCCTTGACGCCGCCCGCGTAGAAGCCGGCCTTGAACGCGAGTCGCATGTTGCGCGTGCGATACAGGTCCTTGGTGATGTACGACTCGCGCAACAGGCGATCGTACTCGTCGAGGCGCGTACCCGACGGATCCCCCGCCACGAGCGCTGGCACGATCGCTCGGGCCGCGAGCAACCCCGAGTGGATCGCGTAGTGAATTCCCTTGAGCGAGGGCACGTCCACGAAGCCGGCCGAGTCGCCCAGGATCACGATGCCGTCTCCCGAGCGACGCGCCGGAATGGAGTAATAGCCACCTTCGGGAATCGTCTTGGCCCCCCACTCCACCATCTCACCGCCCTCGAGCTGGCGGCGAAACAGGGGATGGAGCTTCATCTGCTGGAACAGCGCGTGGACGTCCAGCGCGGCGTCCCGGTAGTCGAGGCCGACCACGAGGCCGAGCGCGACGAGGCGCGGCTCGAGCGGATACATGAAGCTGCCGCCGAACGCGTCGTGGGGCAGCGGCCAGCCCAACGTATGGACGACCGTATCGAGCGGCGCGACGGTCTCCCAGATCTCCTTCACGCCGAGCGCGTAGATCTGCGGGTTCTCCCCCGCGATCCGCTGCGATTCGAGATACGCTTGCGCCAACATCCCGCGTGTGCCTTCCGCCAGCACGGTGACCGGCGCGAGGATGTCGTTCGGCGCCTGGTAGCTCGACGTCTGTCCGCCGTCGCGGTCGAGGCCCCCGGCCGCGGTGCGGACGCCGGCGACGCGCGCGCCATCCCTGAGCAGGCTCGCGGCCGGGAACCCCGTGAACACGCTCACGCCCAGCTCCTCGGCCTTGGCGCCGAGCCAGCGGACGATCTCGCACAGCGACGCGATGAAGTTCCCGGCGTTGTGCATCGTGGGCGGCGTCGGGAGGCGCAGCGCGCGGTGCGCGGTGAGCAGGTGCACTGCCTCTCTCGTCACCGGCCCGCGGAACGGGAAGTCCCGGTCCGCGAGGTCGGGGAACAACTCCCGCAACGCCCGCGGGTTCACTACGGCACCGGAGAGCGAATGCTCGCCCAGCGCCTCGGCCTTCTCGAGCACGCCGATGTTCAGCTCGCGGCCGGCGCCGCGCGCGAGCCGGGCCAGCTCGATCGCGCACGCGAGCCCCGCCGGCCCCGCGCCGACGATCACGACGTCGAGCTCCATGCGGTCGCCGGCACCCGGGGCGCCGACCGGCAGGAGCACCTTGTCGAGTGGCAACGGAGGCTGAAACTGGGACGGAAGGAACCGCTTCCCGCTCCCCGCTCCCCTAGCCATGCAGCTTCTTGATCTCCTCGGTCAGCTTCGGCACGACCTCGAACAGATCGCCAACGATTCCGTAGTCGGCGACCTTGAAGATCGGCGCGTCCTTGTCCTTGTTGATCGCCACGATGACCTTCGAGGTCCGCATTCCGGCGAGGTGCTGAATCGCGCCCGAGATGCCCACCGCCACATACAGCGTGGGCGAGACGGTCTTCCCCGTTTGGCCGACTTGGTCCGCGTGTGGACGCCAGCCGGCGTCGACCACGGCTCGCGACGCACCGACCGCGGCCCTGCCACCGAACGCGGCCGCCAGCTCCTCGAGGACTTTGAAATTGGCGGGCTCCTTGAGTCCTCGCCCCCCCGACACCACAATCGCCGCTTCCCCGACATCCAGCGCCCCTGCCACGGCGGCCTTCATCTGCTTGACGATCACCCTCCCCGCAGCCGCCTCGACCGGGGCGGTTTCCGGCACACCCGCTTTGGGCCGCTCGACCGGCGTGAAGACGTTGGGGCGCAGCGACAGCAGGGCGGGACGCGCGCCCAGCTTGAGTCGCAGCAACGCCTTTCCGGCGTAGACGGGGTGAATCACCGTGATGGCACCGGCTTCCACGGCGAGGTCGGTAATGTCCTGCGCCAGCGGAACGCCCAGGCGCGCCGCTACTCGAGGAGCGAGATCCCGGCCGGTGGCGCTCGCCGCGAACAACACGGCGGCGTACCCGCCGCTGGTCGCGCGCTCCGCCACCGCAGGCGTCAGCCCCTCGGGGGCGTAGCTCGCGAACGCCGGGCTCGTCAACGTGATCACCTTGTCCGCGCCGAGCCTGGCCAGCTGCGCGGCCCCCTGCACCGGTCCTGCCGCGAGCACCAGACCGTCGACCGTGCCGTTTCCGAGCGCGTCGGCGAGGCGGCGTGCACCGGTTACGACCTCGTGCGACACTTTGCGCAGCACGCCGTCTCGCTGCTCCAGGACCGCCAGCACCGACGCGCTCACAGAACCTTGGCCTCCTCGCGCAGCAGGCGCACCAGCTCTCCGACCGCCCCGGCTCCCTCCCCCACGATCCTGCCGTTCTTGCGCTCCGGTGGCGGCGTCATCGCGACGATCTCGAGCGCGCCGGCGCCGAGCGACGTGGGCTTGACCTCGAGCGGCTTCTTCTTCGCGGCCATGATGCCCTTGAGCGCCGGATAACGCGGCTCATTCAGGCCCTTGTCGGTCGTCAGCACCGCGGGCAGCGGGAACTCTACGACCTCGACGCCGCCCTCGACCTCGCGCTCCGCCACGCCGCGCGCGCCCTCAATTTCCAGGTGGGCCACGGTGGTGACGCACGGCAGGCCCAGCAGCTCGGCCACCATCGGGCCAACTTGATGGTTGTAATCGTCGATCGCCATCTTGCCGAACAGGATCAGGTCGTAGCCGCCGGTCTTGAGCTCCGCGGCGAGTGCCTTCGCGACCTCGAGGCCGTCGGCCGGGATCCGATCGGTCTGGAGCAGCACGCCGCGGTCCGCCCCCATCGCGAGCGCGGTGCGGATGGTCTCCTGCGCCGCCCCGGGCCCGAGGGCGACCACGACCACCTCGCCCGCACCCGCCTGCTCTTTGCGCTTGAGCGCTTCTTCCACCGCGAATTCGTCGTACGGATTGAGGATGAACTTGACGCCCGCCTCGTCGAGGGACTTGCCGTCCGAGGCGACCTTGACGCGCGTTTCGGAGTCGGGGACGCGTTTGATGCAGACCGCGATCTTCATGACGTTATCCCTTGAGGCGCCACGAAAAGAAACCCCGCCCGCAAATCCTGGCAACGGGAGCAACGGATGACGAATAGACGGATAACGGGATGACGCTAGAATTCCACGCTCAAACTCACGAGCAGATGCCTTGGCTCTCCGGGCGTCACAAACCGTTGCACTGGCGCGCCAGCCACGGTGGGATTCTCGGCGAACGTTCCGAACGTCACGTACGTGCGGTCGAGCACGTTCGGCACCATGACCCGCACAGCGTAACGCCCCACGTTCGCCTCGACCGAAGCGTCCGCCACCGCGTAGTCGGGGAGCCGGGCCTCGACGTTCTCCTCGTCGCCGCGCAGGTACTGCGGTCCGATGTAGCGCGCGTCGACGCGGAGGCGCAGCGCGCCCTCGAGCAGGGGTAGCGACGCACCGGCGTTGAGACGGTGGGCGGGAACCATCGGGAGCCGGTCGCCCGCGGTCACGGTCTCGTTCCCCGGAGGGCGTCCCGTGCTGAGCACGGCCGTGGTCTCGAAGGTCGCAGCTGTAAAGCCGTAGTTGGCGTAGAGCTGGAGGCCGCCGTGCGACCGCCAGCGCAGCGACGTCTCCACGCCGGCGCGCCGGGTGGCGGCGATATTCTGGAAGTAGCCCGTGGTTGCCGTCGGCGCCACAAAGAAGATGTCGTCCCGCACATCCGTGCGATACACATCGGCGCTCGCACTCACACCGGCGACCGCGCGGCGGAGCTGCCAGCCCAGCTCGTAGGTCGTCGCGACGACGGGCCGTAGCGCGGGGTCGGGCCCGAGGGCGAACGGCAGCGGACAGGCGGCCGTCGGATCGCTGCAGGCGATCTCGACCAGCGCCGCCGGCCGAAAGCCCCGGCTGACGGAGGCGTACACCTCCTGGTCGCGGGGGCCCGTCCACGACACGCCGACCCGCGGGCTCACCCGGCGGAACCGGTTCACACCGTTCTGCGTGGCATCGAGCAGATCCTCGTAGGGGAGCCGCACGTAGTCGTACCGCCCCACCAGGGTCACCGCGACCGACCGGCTCAACTCCCAACTCGCTCCCGCGAACGCGCCCAGGTCGAACTCGTTGGCCCGTACCGAGTCGGTCAGCGAATCCGGGCCCGCTGGGGGCACGGCGTACAAGCCCACGACCGTATGCGAATACGTACCGTCCACACCCCCGAACCAGCGGAGCGGCCGGCCGGCCAGCGCCAGCGTTCCCGTGAGCTGCACGGCGCCGCCGCCGATGCGCTCGTGGTTCCGCTGCCGGGAATCGGGCGGGCTCGCGTTCACGTTGAACTGATCGGTGTTCAGTGAGCGTCCGAACAGATTGACCGCCAGTTGCGCGCCCCCGATACGCCGTTGGGCGTTCAACGTCACCAGATGACTCGTGGGAGCGAAGTAGTCGCCCGGGGTGAAGTTCGAGTCGGGCCGCGCGTCCACGACGTTGTCGGGCAGGCTCCCGGCCTGAGAGATCCGGTTGTCGGCGCCACTGTAGCTGAACGTCGCGTCCCAGCCCCGCGCCCTCAGCCCGAGCTTCCCGAACACGGTGCCGACCCGGCTCCGCGTCTCCTGGCGCCAGCCATCTTCGTGCTCGTACCGGGCTCCGATGTAGTAGTCCCACGTGTCGCGCCGGTCCCCCGTCTGGAGCTTGACCTCGTAGCGGCCGAAGCTCCCGCCCGACACCTCGAGCTCGCCCGACCGGGGCGCCGTGCCGCGCCGCGTGACCAGGTTGACCGCGGCACCGAGCGAATTGCGGCCGAGCAGCACTGACGGCCCATAGACCACCTCGACGCGCTCCACGTCCTCGAGCGGCAGCAGGTCGAAGTTCACCTCGTTCGCATCGGGCTCGTTCATCCGCACGCCGTCGACGTACACGGTGACGCCCTGAGGCAGTCCGATGGTCGGCGACACCTGAAAGCCGCGTAGAGTGACGTCCAGCTGCGCCTGAGAGCCGAGCTCGTTCGACGTGGTGACCCCGGGCAGCTCCTCGAGGGCGTCCGCGAGCGACCGGACACCGCGCTCGTCCAGGTCGGACGCGTTGAGGGTCGCGGTGCGCCCGGTCAAGCCACGGACCACTTCGTGAACGGTCGGGAGGCGGGTGCCCGTGACGACGACGGGCGCCAGACTGGCTGTGTCTTTGACGGTGGAATCGGGCTGCTGGGCGCTGGCGGGAGGCGGAAGCAAGGCGAGGATTATCGCGCCAGCATGCAAGTACTCAATTGAACGCATTCAGCCCAGTAATCTCCTGCCCCAGTATGAGCGTGTGTATATCGTGCGTGCCCTCGTACGTATACACCGACTCCAGATTCGCGAGATGGCGCATGGCCTGATACTCCGCCAGGATGCCGTTGGCCCCCAGCAAGCGACGCGTCTCGCGGGCGACGTCGGTCGCCATGTCGACATTGTTACGCTTGGCGAGCGAAACCTGCTGCGGCGTCGCTTTGCCCTGGTCCTTGAGGCGGCCCAGTTGCAGGCACAGCAGCTGCGCCTTGGTGATCTCCGTCAGCATCTCGGCGAGCCGCGCCTGCTGCAGCTGGAACCCGCCGATCGGCTTCCCGAACATCGGGCGGTTCTTGGCGTAGCTCACCGCTTCGTCGTAGCACGCCATCGCGGCGCCGACCGCTCCCCAGGCGATGCCGTAGCGCGCCTGGGTGAGACACGAGAGCGGCGCCTTGAGGCCACCCGACTTGGGAAGGATCGCATCCTTCGGCACGCACACGTCCTGGAGCACCAGCTCGCTCGTATCGCTCGCGCGCAGCGACAGCTTGCCATGCTGATCCCTGGCCGAAAAGCCCTTCGTGTCGGTGGGCACGATGAAGCCGCGGATCGAGTCGGCGTCGTCGATTTTGCCGGTCTTGGCCCACACGATCGCCGCCTGCGCGGTGGAGCCGTTGGTGATCCACATCTTGGCGCCGTTCAGGACCCAGCTGTCCTTCGTCTCCTTCGCGACGGTGATCATGCCCGCCGGGTTCGAGCCGTAGTCCGGCTCGGTGAGCCCGAAGCAGCCAATCACCTTGCCCGACGCCATCGCCGGCAGCCAGCGGCGCTTCTGCTCGTCCGAGCCGAACGCGTAGATCGGATACATCACCAGGGCGCCCTGCACCGATGCGAACGAGCGGACGCCCGAGTCACCCCGCTCGAGCTCCTGCATGATCAGGCCGTACGCCACGTTGTTGAGGCCGGCGCAGCCGAATTCCTCCGGCAGGTTCGCGCCGAACAGACCCAGCTCGGCCATGCCCGGGATCAGGTCCTTGGGGAATTTCCCCGCGAGATAGTGCTCGCCGATGATTGGCACGACATGGTCGTCGACCCAGGCGCGCACGGTGTCGCGTACGGCGCGTTCTTCTTCCGACAAGAGGCTGTCGACGTCATAGAAGTCGACGCCCTGGAACTTTCCCATAAGGGCCTCAGTGGAGGGACGTTCTAACTCATTAGCTCGCGGCTTGCACCTGCGGTACTGCGACCTGGCCTGGTCGAGCAAAGGCAGCAGTATCGGACGCGCGGAATTTTCCTGCCTCGCGATCCCAGCGGAAGAACGTGATGTGCACGGCCGTCTGCTCGATCGTCACGAAATTGAAGCTGGTCGGCCGGCCGCCGCGCGTGCGCCGGCACAGCGTGCCCGCGGTCGAGACGACCACCCGGCCGTCTAAGAGCTCGGCGTCCTCCTGGTGATCGTGCCCGCACAGCACGACCTCGGCCCCGCAGGCCGCGATGCGCCGCTGCGCCGTGCGCCAGCGCGCGAGCCCCATGCGACTCGACAGCTCGCCCCGCAGCAGGTTGTGATGCAGCGTCAGGACCCGCGCGGCGTCCGCCGGCGCGGCGGCGAACACGCCGCGCACCCGCTCCACTTCGCGCTTGGGCAGGTGACCCTTCACCGCGAGATCGCGCGGGCGCAGCGTCAGGGAGCCCCAGGCGACGCCGTGGGACGTGAGCGCGCTGGCGATCACCGCACCGGGAATGGTGAGGGTGGGCGCGAGATCAGCCCCGAAATAGCGCGTGTACTTGGCGTACCGGGGCGCCGCCCCGGGAATCAGCGGGCGCGCCCACCAGCTGACGTCGTGGTTCCCCGGGACCACCTGCACCGGCGCCGTGCGAGCGGCGAGCCGCACCAGCGCCCGCGCCCGCTGGAACTCCCCGTGCCGCGCGCGCTGTGACAGGTCCCCCGAAATCACCACCGCGTGCGGCCGCAAGTCGGGAATCATCCCTTCGAGCGCCTCGATCTGCTCGATCTGGGCGAGGCCGCCGAAGTGGAGGTCGG
>Ga0079222_10000268_pt1 | contig 11371 bp, 10 predicted proteins | sample GAPlitter_FD_75070 | JGI IMG/M metagenome (GOLD analysis project Ga0079222, IMG submission 75070) | Agricultural soil microbial communities from Georgia to study Nitrogen management - GA Plitter | ecosystem: Environmental > Terrestrial > Soil > Agricultural land | place: USA: Georgia...
CCTTCATGTGAATGCGCCGGGTGGCGTCGACGCGCTGGAAGTCGACGTGCAGGATCTCGCGGCGGAACGGATGCATCTGCACGTCACGCAGGAGCACCTGCTGCGACTGCCCGTCGAGCTTCATCGTGAGAATCGACGAATGAAACGCCTCGGCCTTCAGCGCATGAATGAGCGCGTTGTGGTCGAGCTCGATCGGCTGCGGCGTTGCGCTGCCTCCGTAGACGATGCCGGGCGCGCGACCGGAACGGCGTAGGCGGCGGCTCGCGCCGCGTCCTTCGGTGGCACGCGGAAAAGCGGTGAATTCGTTGGCCATGGGCGACTCCTTTGTCTGCGGCCTTCCTTGGCGGCCGAAGGCACGCCGGTCGTCCGCGGTGGCGACAATCCGGCCGATAAGGGCGTCCGCCCGAGCCGGAGAAAGCTTTGAATTATATGCGAAAAGCGCTTGGGGTCGCAACACTGAAGCAAGCCCGCGAGCTGCACGCGGGCCGACACCCTATTCGGTGAAGAGCGTGCTCACCGATTCCTCGTTGGAAATGCGCGTCATCGTCTCGGCGAGCAGCTGGGCGCAGGAAAGCGCGCGTATGCGCTTGCACGCCCTCGCCTCGTCGGAAAGAGGAATCGTATCCGTGACCACGATCTCGTCGAGGTCCGACTCGGCGATCCTGCCGACCGCGCCTCCGGACAGGACCGGATGCGTGCAATAGGCGAATACCCTCCGCGCGCCGTTTTCCTTTAGCGCCGACGCCGCCTTCACGAGCGTGTTCGCGGTGTCGACGATATCGTCCATGATCACGCAGGTGCGCCCTTGGACGTCGCCGATGATATTCACGACTTCGGCCACATTCGCCTTGGGGCGTCGCTTGTCGATGATCGCAAGGTCGGAATCGAGGCGCTTGGCGATGGCCCGGGCCCGCACTACGCCGCCCACGTCCGGCGAGACCACCAGGAGGTTGTCGTAATTCTGCTTCCACAGGTCTCCGAGCAGAACCGGTGTCGCATAGATGTTGTCGACGGGAATGTTGAAGAACCCCTGAATCTGGTCCGCATGAAGGTCCATCGTCATCACGCGGTTGACCCCCGCCGAGGAGAGCATGTCGGCGACGACCTTCGCCGTGATCGGCACGCGTGCGGAGCGCGGTCGCCGGTCCTGACGGGCATAGCCGAAATACGGTATGGCTGCGGTGACGCGCCCGGCCGAAGCGCGCTTGAGCGCATCGACCATGACCAGGATCTCCATCAGGTTGTCGTTGGTCGGCGCGCACGTCGACTGCAGGACGAACACGTCGCGTCCGCGCACGTTCTCGAGCAGCTCGACCATGACTTCGCCATCGGAGAACCTGCCGACCACGCACCGTCCAAGGCTGATGTTGAGGTGCCGGACGACCGCTTCAGCGAGCTTCGGGTTGGCGGTGCCGGTGAAGACGCGCATGCGTTCAAACGCCATGGCGGCACCCCGTGGATGGCGAGCGCCGGCCGCCGACGGATCGACGATGCGCGACCCGCCGGCGGCTGTGATGGGCTGGGGAGGTAGGGATCGAACCTACGAATGCCGGAATCAAAATCCGGTGCCTTACCACTTGGCGACTCCCCAAGGGAACCGTAGCGCTCGCGCCTTCAGGGCGCGGCAAAATGCTGCAGCGGATGCCGCTCGAGCGCACGGGCCACGAACCCCGTGACCTCGCCCGCACGCGAGACACGCGACAACGTCTGGCGGGCGGAAGCCTCGTCGGCGAACGCGGCGAATACGCTCGCTCCCGACCCCGTCATGGCCACCCTCGCATCACGAGGCGTCTCACGCGCGAGCGCCGCGAGCCTGGCCGATATTTCGGGGAAACGCGAGACCGCGACCGGTTGCAGATCGTTGCCGCCGTACGTCTCGGAGAACGCTCTTATTCTCGCGGACGGGGTCTGGCGTGTCAATTCGGGAGCGGCGAAGATCTCCGCGGTGGATACCTGCGCTCGCGGCGTCAGCACGACGAACCAGGTCGGCGGCACGCTGAAGGGTTCCAGCACCTCGCCGATGCCGCGGGCAAGCGCGGGAGCGCCGAAGATGAAGAACGGCACATCGGCGCCGATCTCGAGCGCGAGCGCCATCAGCGCGCGCCGATCCAGCCCGAGACCCCACAGTCGATTGAGTCCGAGCAGCACGGTCGCGGCGTCGGAGCTGCCGCCGCCGAGGCCGCCGCCGATCGGAACGTGCTTCTCGACCGTGATCTCGACACCGCGCTCGATGCCGCAGCGGCGCTGCAGGAGCTGCGCGCCCCGGACGGCGAGATCATCCTGCGGGGCGACCGCTTCGTTGCCCACGGTGCGCACGATGGCCGTTCCGGGGCGAGCGTCGAGCGTGATCCAGTCGCAGCGATCGATCGGCACCAGCAGGGTTTCGAGCGTGTGATAGCCATCGCTGCGGCGGCCCGTCACATGCAGGAACAGGTTGATCTTCGCCGGCGCAGCGAGCCTCAGCGAAGTTTCCCCTACTGCCATCGGTCGATGGCGAGGCGAAGCTCGACCTCCGGGTACGTGGCCGTCAGTCGCGAAGGTCTCCAGACGCCCTCCGACTGAGCATATGCCTGATAGACGATCGTCCAGCCGTCCTGCCGAAGCACCGCGACGCGGCCTTCGTTTCCCGGTTCGGTGGTGAACGGTTCACCGGCGCGCGGGGAGCCCTGGATCCAGTACTTGAGTCCGTCGACGGGCAACGGCCAACCGAGTCCCTGTCGGGTGAGCTCCGTCCAGGTGCCGGCGCTGAGAGCGCGGCCGTTCGAGGATTGCAGGCGCACGCCTCCGTTCTCGCCGGTCAGGACCGCGATCGTCTGGCCGAGGGGCGAGGCAAGCACGAGCTCGTCGCTATCGCCTCTGTGCCGCCATTGGAAGTTTGCGCTGAGCGCGTCGGTGCCGTGCGTCGCGCTCAAACGTCCGGAAGCATCGAAGGATTCCCGCACTGGCGGAAGCGCAGCGGTGCTCGGGCGCTGCAACGCCGGCGGAGCGCACGCTCCCAGGAGGGCGCCCGCCGCGATGAGGAGCGCCGCGATCGATCCGCCCCGCATCCAGTGATGCCTGAGCGGCAACTCCATGGAAAAATTTGCGCCGCTCAGGGAGCGAAACGCCGGACGGTGTTGAGAAGCACCGGGTTGTCGGGCGTTTCCTTGAGCTGCGACTGCCACACTTCGCGGGCCCGTCCGCGGTCGCCTTTGGCCCACAGCACCTCGCCGAGGTGCGCTGCGATCTCCGGATCGGGACGCTCGGCGAGCGCGCGCCGGAGATATTTCTCGGACTCGTCCAGGTTGCCGAGGCGGAAGTGCGCCCAGCCCATGCTGTCGAGGATGAACGGATCCTCGGGCGCGAGCGAATGGGCCTTCTCGATGAGCTTCAGCCCTTCCTCGGCCCGCGCTGTGCGGTCGACGAGCGTATAGCCCAGCGCATTCAAGGCTTGAGCGTTGTCGGGCTTGAGCTCGATCACACGCTTCAAGCGCGATTCGACTTCGTCGAGGCGATCGAGCTTTTCAGCGACCATCGCGACGTCGTAGAGCAGCTCGGTCGAATCCGGATCGCCCGCGAGCTCGGCGCTGAGCAGGTTGTACGCGCCCTGATAGTCGTGCGCGTCCTGGAGCAGCTGCGCCTCGGCCTGCTTCGCCTGGACGTGTTCCTCGCGCCCATCCGGCTCCAGCCCGGCGAGAAAACGTCGCGCCTCGTCCGTCTTGCCCTGTTTGCCCATCACCGCGGCGATGCGCAGCTTGGCCGCCCAGGCTCTTTCGCCATCGGTCACCTCGCGATAACGCGCGATGGCCTCGTCGTAGCGGTGCGTCTCCTCGGCGATTTCGGCCAGGTAGAACTCGACGACGCCCGGTTCGCCGAAGCCCGCGCCCTTCAGCTCGGTAAAGAGACGTTCCGCGGTCGGGTAATCCTTCATCTGGACCGAAATCGCGGCGACCGCGTACTGCAGCTCCCGGTCCGCCGGCTCGGCGTCGAGCAACCGCTGGAAGACCGCTCGCGCTTCGGTGTAGCGTTTCTGTTCGATGTAGAGCTGCGCGAGCGCGCCGGCGGCAGCGCGGGATGCGGGCGCCTCGGCGACGAAGCCGGCGAGATACTTGATCGCGGTCTCGGGTGAGCTCTTCGCGAGGATGTCCGCCTTGACTAGCGCGCCGCGCTCCCAGCCGGGCTTGAGCTCGAGCGCCCGGTCGATCTCGCGCGTCGAATCGGCGAGGATCGCGAGATCGCTCAATCCGGTGTTGTATCCGGCCAGTGCGACCGCGAGGTGAGCTTCGGGGACCGCCGGATAAGGCTTCGCGAGATCGGCCACGAGCTTATAGACCGCCGTCTTGTCCGGCTGGCTCGAAAGTGCGCGATTGAGCTGCAGGAAGGCGTCGGCCAGGCTCTTGCCGTTCGCTGCGGCGTCAGCGAGCACACGCTCCAGATCGCTCTTGAGATCCCCGGTCGTGCCGGATTGACCCAGCATGGCGACCATCTGCCTGGCGCGGTCGGATGCGGGATCGAGTTTCTGCCAAAGCGCGGCGGCGTCCGCCGCAAGCCCCCGCTGCCGGGCGAACAGCGCGATTTCGGTCGCGCGCTGCGCAAGCGAGGCGTCCTGGGCGTCGCGTGCCGCTTCGTAGTACGCGCGGGCCGCGAGTGCCGGCTCGCCGCGCTGCAACGCGATTTCGCCCACGAGGATCCGATACATCGTGTCTGCGCTCAGCGCGGACGGCTCGGCGGCCTGGCCCTCTTCGGGCGCCTGAGCGAGAACCACGGGAGCCGCGGCCAGCGTCAGAACCAGCAAGGCGGCGCGAAGTGGGGAAATGACGGTGGAAACGGACACGCTGTGCATCGCTTTCTGGCGGGCGGGCGGGCGGCGGGCCGGCCGGGAGACCCACCATCTTAGGGTATAGTCGTCGACGCCACAATCCGCTGCACCGCCGCAAAACGTTCCATGCCCGAACTGCCCGAGGTTGAAACGACGCGGCGCGGCGTGGCTCCGCACGTGGAACGGCAGAAAGTGACCGCGGTGCGGATCTACGACCGCCGCCTGCGCTGGCCGGTTCCCCGCGACCTGCCGCGCAGACTGGTCGGACGCAAGGTCGACCGTGTGGACCGCCGGAGCAAATATCTGCTGTTCCGGATCGGGCCGGACACGCTTCTCGTGCATATGGGTATGACCGGGAGCCTACGCGTGTTCACCGACCCGCCACCCAGGCAAGCGCACGATCATATCGACTTGGAATTCGCCAACGGCATCGTCTTGCGCTATCGCGACCCCAGGCGGTTCGGCGCGATGCTCTGGTCCCCGGGCACCGGCGTCGAGCATCGGTTGCTTGCCCGGCTCGGCGTGGAGCCGTTCGCCGCGGAATTCGGCGGCGAGTATCTTTATCGCGCCACGCGCGGCCGCCGCGCGGCGATCAAGCTCGTCGTCATGGACAGTCATGTCGTTGTCGGCGTGGGCAACATCTACGCGAACGAGTCTCTGTTTCGCGCCGGCATTCGCCCCGATCGTGCCGCGCAACGAATCGGACGGGCGCGTCTCGGGAAACTCGCGACGGCCGTCCGAGACACGCTCGCCGAAGCCATCGCAAAGGGCGGAAGCACGCTGCGCGACTACGTGGACAGCCGCGGCGAGCCGGGCTCTTTCCAGCTCGACTATTACGTCTACGGCCGGAAAGGCGAGCCCTGCCGGATCTGCGGCACGCCGATACGCATGCGCCGGCTGGGCGCCCGCGCGACGTATTACTGCGTACGCTGCCAGCGTTAGACCCTTGTTTTGGCGCGATTCGTGCTAGTGGATGTGCTACATTTCCCCGTCCAGGGGAGGAGAGGGACCAGGGGGTTGCCGCGATGACCCACGGAAAAGAGCTGGCCGCACGCTTCGAGGCCTATAGCGACTGGCGCCGGCGGCTGTCCGCCGGCATATCCGGGCTGCACGAGTGGCTTTCGCAGCAGGAGCTCGCCGACGCGCAGGTGGATCTCAAGATCCAGCACCTGCTCGAGCGCCTGCACCAGGACAAGCTCGTCATCGCCTTCGTGGCGGAGTTCTCGCGCGGCAAGTCGGAGCTCATCAACGCGATCTTCTTCGCCGATTTCGGTCAGCGGCTGCTTCCGTCCTCGGCGGGCCGCACGACCATGTGCCCGACCGAGCTCCTCTACGACCCGACGCGGCCGCCGTCGATCCGGCTGCTGCCGATCGAGACCCGAGCCCGCGACGGCACGGTCGTCGAATTCAAGAACTACGCCGACGAATGGGTGACGCTGCCGCTCGATCTGTCTTCCGCGGACAAGATGAGCCAGGCCCTCTCGCAGGTTTCTCAGACCAAGCGGGTTCCGGTCGCCCTCGCGCGCAAGTACGGCCTCTACGACGACGGCGACGTGCTCGCGCCCCTCACGGCAGCCGACGAAGCCGCCGTCGACATTCCGTGCTGGCGCCACGCGGTGATCAACTTTCCGCATCCGCTTCTGCAGCAGGGCCTCGTGATTCTCGATACGCCGGGCTTGAACGCCATCGGCACCGAGCCCGAGCTGACGCTGAATCTTCTGCCCAATGCCCACGCGGTGCTGTTCATCCTGGCGGCCGACGCCGGCGTCACGCGCACCGACATCGACGTGTGGCAGAACCACCTCGTCGGCGCCGATCCGGCGACCAGGGAAGGCCGCCTCGTCGTGCTCAACAAGATCGACGGCCTGTGGGACGAGCTCAAGAGCGCCGAGGAGGTCGACGCCGAGATCGCGCGGCAGATGAGAAGCTCGGCGCAGATTCTCGGCATACCGCCGGCGCAGGTCTTCGCGGTGTCCGCGCAGAAGGCGCTCCTCGCCAAGGTCAATGGCGACGACGTGCTGCTCGCGAAGAGCCGCATCCCGCAGCTCGAGCAGGCGTTGTCGAAGGAGCTGATCCCGGCCAAGCGCGAAATCGTCGGATCCGCGACGCGCAGCGAGGTGCGCGCGCTTTCCGCCACCGTGCGCCCGATCCTGGACGCTCGCATCGCGGGCATCCAGGAGCAGCTCGCGGAGCTTCGCGGACTGCGCGGCAAGAACCAGGACGTGGTCGAGCACATGATGGAGCGGATCCACCAGGAGAAGGTGTCGTTCGAGCGCGGAATGCAGCGCTACACGGCCTTGCGCACCGTGTTCACGCAGCAGACCACCGCGCTGTACGAGTCGATCGGTCTCGAGACCCTGCGCGAAACCGCCGGCCTTACGCGCCGGCGCATCGAGGATAGCCCGTTCACCAAGGGCATGCGCGGGGCGATGAGCGATTTCTTCGGAGCCATCCGGGGCAGCATCGACAACGCCGCGCTGAAGACGCAGGAGATTCACGACATGATGGCGGCGATGTACGCCCGGTTCGCCAAGGAGCACGGTCTCGAGGCGTTCACGCCGCCGGCGTTCTCGATGCTCAAGTACCAGAAGGAGATCGATCGCCTCGAGCGCGCCTATAACGCTCACCTGAACACGCTCTGGAACATGGTGAGCAAGGCGAAGTTCGCGCTGATGAAGCGTTTCTTCGAGACGATCGCGATCCGTGTCAAACACGTCTATGACATCGCGAATCGAGATCTCGAGAGCTGGCTCAAGGCGCTGATGGCGCCGCTGGAAACGCAGGTGCGCGAGCATCATCTCCAGCTGCGCCGGCGGCTGGAAAGCGTGAAGCGCATCCACCGTGCGAGCGAAGAGCTCGAAGAAAGGCTCGCGGAGCTCGAGCAGGCGGAAAGCGCCATCCGGACGCAGATCGACGCGCTCGCGCGCGAGGTGACCGCGATCGACGCCGTGATCGACCAGGCGGACGCGCTGCCGCTCGCGGCAAACGCCTAGCTGAATCGCGCGCGGGCGAGTCGCGTGGGCTCGGGCGCCGGCGAACGGCCGCGCCGGCGTGAGGGCGGCGCGCGACCGGCCCATTTGCGGGGAAGGAGAACCTTCCGACGGCGGCGACTGCGGCTAGGTCTCCGAGCGCTCCGCGCCCGATCGCGCCTTCTGCATCAACCCTTCGTACTTCGCGCGGAGCTCCGCCCGGGTCTCGGTGCAGTCCGGGTCTACATGAATGCAGTCGACGGGACAAACTTCGACGCACTGCGGCGCATCGAAATGCCCGACGCATTCGGTGCATTTGCCCGGGTCGATGACGTAGATCTCCAGGCCCTGAGAGATCGCGCTGTTGGGGCACTCGGGCTCGCAGACGTCACAGTTGATGCACTCGTCGGTAATGATCAGCGCCATGCCGGCTATCCTGTCCTGCCCCGGCGCACGCGAGTCGAGCGCGCGCCGAACTTCGCCGCGAGCCGTGCCTCGACTTCGGGGCTCACGAAGCTGCTGACGTCGCCGCCGAGGCTCGCGATCTCCCGCACGATGGTCGAGGACATGAACAGATATTGTTCCGCAGGGGTCAGGAAAAGCGTTTCGACCTCCGGATAAAGGTTGCGGTTCATCCCCGCCATCTGGAATTCGTACTCGAAATCCGACACCGCGCGCAATCCGCGCAGGATGACGGTGGCGTCGATCGAGTGCACGAAGTCCATGAGGAGGCCCGAGAAACCCATGACCCGCACATTGGGATACCCGGCGAGCGCCTCGCGGGCCATGGCCACGCGTTCGGCCGCCGTGAACAGCGGCCCTTTGCGCTCGCTGTCGGCGACCCCGACGACGATGGTGTCGAACAGACGCGAGGCGCGCCGCACGAGGTCTTCGTGACCACGAGTGAACGGATCGAACGTCCCCGGATAGACGACCTTGAGCATCGCGTTGGCTTAAGCCGTACGGCGCAGGAGATGATAATGCACGCGTCCTGCTTTGTCCCGGCGCAATAGCGCCATCCCCTCGGGCGGATCCATCGGCGTGGGCGCCTCGATGTAGAGTCTGCCTTCGTGCGCCAGCCGCGCGGTCGCGGCCGACAGCAACCGGGGCCAGTTGTCGTCGGCGAACGGCGGGTCGAGGAACACCACGTCGTAAAAGCGGCGGTCGCGCGCGAGGAAAGCGAAGGCCTCTTCGCAATGCGTCTCGAGCGCCCGAGTTCCGAGCTTCGCGGCGGTGGCCTCGAGGGCGCGCACGAGCTTCGGATCCCGGTCGACCGCCACCGCGAGCGTCGCGCCCCGCGACAGCGCCTCCAGCGAAAGCGCGCCGCTTCCGGCGAAGGGGTCGAGCGTCGCGCGTCCGGTCAGATCCTGACCGAGCCAGTTGAACAGCGTTTCGCGAACCCGGTCCGGCGTGGGGCGCAGCTCGGACGTCCGGGGAAAGTGCAGTCTCCGGCCGCGCCAGCGACCGCCGATGATACGAAGCGCATTGGCGGGCATGGATCCGCGGGAGGGCTCGTGCGCGGGACGGTAGAATTATAGCGTTCACCTGTCGAGCCCTCCGATGTTCGATCTGTTCAAGCGCGACGGCACCGAAGAGCGCCGCTCGTGGAGCGAGCGCCTGCGCGCCGGGCTCGACGCCACGCGCCAGCGCTTCGCGGCGCCGCTGGCGGTTCTGGTCGGTCGCAAGGAGCTCTCCGAGGAAGCGCTCGAAGAGCTCGAGACGGCGCTCCTGGCTGCCGATGTCGGGGTGCCCGCCACCGGCCGGCTGCTCGCGGATTTGCGTGCGCGCTGGCAGCGCGCCGGTCCGCAAGCCGAGCCGCGCGAATTGCTGAAGGCGTCGCTGACCGCCCTCCTCAGCCCGCTCGAGAAGCCGCTCGTCGTCGGCGGCGAGCGGCCCTTCGTGATCATGCTCGCGGGCGTGAACGGGGCGGGAAAGACGACATCGATCGGCAAGATTGCGCGCTCGCTTCGCATGCAGGGGGAGTCGGTGCTGCTCGCCGCCGGCGATACTTTCCGGGCTGCCGCACGCGAGCAGCTCGAGGCCTGGGGCGAGCGCAACGGGATTCAGGTGATCGCCCAGAAAGGCGGAGGCGATCCGGCCGCGGTCATGTTCGACGCTATCGCGGCCGCGCGCGCGCGCCGTGTGGGGGTCGTGCTCGCCGACACGGCAGGCCGGCTCCCGACCCAGGCCAACCTCATGGAGGAGCTGAAGAAGATCCGCCGGGTGATCGGCAAGGCGCAGCCAGGAGCGCCCCACGAGACGCTCCTCGTGCTCGATGCGAACACCGGCCAGAACGCGCTCGCCCAGGTTGCCGCGTTCGATGCGGCCCTGGGTCTGACCGGGCTGGTGTTGACCAAGCTCGACGGCACGGCTAAAGGAGGGGTCGTGGCCGCGATCGCGGGAACCCATCCCATCCCCCTCAGGTTCATAGGTATAGGCGAGGGCATCGAGGATCTGCGGCCCTTTGCCGCCGCGGAGTTCGCCGACGCCTTGGTGGGCTAGGCCGGGTTGCCGGGATGCTTAGCGAGCGCCCACTCTTTGGCTATTCCACCTCAGGCGTGGAGTACGACAGCATGGCCTTAGGCGCTTGCCTAGGCCGGGAACTCGCGGCATCCTTAGCACTCTTAATCACCGAGTGCTAAGATCGACGCAGCTTTCCAAGGAGAGAGATTCGATGGCAACCGCCACGCTGGCGTTTCCCACCCCGGCTTCGCTGGGAAGCATCGACCATTACATTCAGTCCGTTAACCGGTTCCCGCTGCTGACGGCGGAACAGGAAGTCGATCTTGGCCGGCGGTTGCGCGATAGCAACGACCTTGACGCCGCCAGGCAGCTCGTCTTGTCGCACTTGCGCCTGGTGGTCGCCGTGAGCCGCAATTACATGGGCTACGGTCTGCCGCAGGCGGATCTGATCCAGGAAGGCAACATCGGGCTCATGAAGGCGGTGCGCAGGTTCGATCCCGAGCGCGGCGTCCGGCTGGTTTCGTTCGCGCTGCACTGGATCCGCGCGGAGATCCACGAGTACATCCTGCGCAATTGGCGCCTGGTGAAGATCGCGACCACCAAGGCGCAACGGAAGCTGTTTTTCAACCTGCGCGGGATGAAGGCGAGCCCGGCCGCGCTCACGCGGAAGGAGGCCTCGAGCATCGCGAGGGACCTCGGCGTGAAGACGGAGGAGGTCTTCGAGATGGAGACGCGCCTTTCCGGCCACGACATCGCGCTCGAGCCGCAACCGGGCGAGGAAGGCGAAACGCTCGCGCCGATCGGCTATCTGATTATGTCCGGGCTCACGTTTTGGTTTCTGGCCTGCTGCATCTTCGCTGGCGGCGATCTGAATGCTTATGAATCTGAACAGATGTTTTCCGGGCTGGGATTTTGGGTGAGCCTCATAGTGCAGTGGAACGGCGAGCAAATCTGGGACGAGATCCTAGGAGGCCGAATGGCCAACGCAGCATTGATTGGCGCCGCCTTGCTCGTGCCTTTGGCTCTCTCAGCGCTGGTCCTTTTCGGCACTCTGGTCATCGCACCGATCATTCGCCGTAACTGGCAGGACAAGCCGAAAACCAAACGGCAGTCCGAAGTGGAGAATTTTTTCTGCACGCCA
>Ga0079222_10000269_pt1 | contig 11362 bp, 11 predicted proteins | sample GAPlitter_FD_75070 | JGI IMG/M metagenome (GOLD analysis project Ga0079222, IMG submission 75070) | Agricultural soil microbial communities from Georgia to study Nitrogen management - GA Plitter | ecosystem: Environmental > Terrestrial > Soil > Agricultural land | place: USA: Georgia...
ACTAGAGGCGTCAACGAATGAAGAGGTGCGTCGAACAGAAGAGTGAATAGAACTGTAAGACCTGCATGCGAGGGCCTGCAAAGATACACACACAAGAGCAATCATCCGACGGAGTTAGTCACAGGCGGTGAAGAGCGGGCGGGTCGCACGAAGTGCGGCTTGGTGGTCCCAACGGGATTTGAACCCGTGTCTGAGCCTTGAGAGGGCTCCGTCCTAGGCCAGGCTAGACGATGGGACCGGAGGCAGCAACGCGAGGATAATGCTGGCTGACGGTACCACGGAGAACTCGGGGTTTTCAATTCCTGGTGATCAGACTGTTATTATCCTCGGACACAATTTTTACAAAAAAGCATCTTGACAGCAACGGTGGGTTGGCCTACTTTTCGCAAAGCTTCATTGTGTCTTGTCCTGAGGGTTAAAGGTGTCTTCTAGATGAACAACCCCTTTCAGACCGATGCCCGCACAATGGATCTCGACGGCACGGACGTGACCGTCGAAGAAGCCAGGCCTGAGCAGGGTTTAGAATTGCATGTTGGCTCGAACGTGTTTCGCAGTACCAACGGCGTCATCAAGCTACAAGGCAAGGAACAGATCGTGCTGGAAGTCCAACCGCAAGCTCCGGCCTTGTTGTTGACGATGGATTTCTATGACGAGCAGGGCCAACGCATCGGTCATCTCAGACGGAACCAGCTCTCGGCAGCCGGATCAAGCCGCTTTGCCGTGTCCATCACGACTGCCCCCGACGCGACCATCGACGACCCCCTGACAGTGACAGTGTCAGATCGAGCAACCGGCAACACGACCATTGAAGTGTACTTGTTCCAACGAAGAAAGATCCGGTTGACCTCTGGGAGCTTCTGTACGCATAAGGGTGAGCTCGTCTCGATCAGCCCTCATTATTGCCGGATCGGGACCGGGTTGACGAGGTTCGGTGACGTTGTAGAAAGCCGCGGGGGCATCGCGGTGATCGGCTAGACACGTTTCCTCCCTTTCTCCCGTCATTCCTGAGAAACCGCATCAAAGGCTGATCCCTTTGACAGCGGGACAGACTCCCGTAGAATAGGACTTATGTCGGACATCGCGAAGCCCAGCATCCAGGCCTTCTTGGTCTGCGATCAAGTTATCGAGGACAGCGGGACCAAGAAGAAAAGCCTCATCGGATTGTTCACGCACCTGCAAGCTCTGAGCTTTCCCTTCCAACATCAACAAATGGGTCTCTACTTCTGCCTCACCGATGCGGAGGGCACGTACCAGTTTGACATCGACTTGATCTATCTCAATACTGAGCAACTCGTGTGTCGCGCGACACTCCCCAATATCGTCATCGGCGATCGGCTGCAGATCTCGGATTTCGGGATCAATATTCCTTCGCTGATCTTCCCGGCTCCTGGGCGTTACGAGTTCCGCCTCAAAATGGAAGGGCACCTGATCGCCCAAAAAGATTTCAACGTGATGCAAATGTCGACCCATCAGACAGCCTAACCGGTTCCCGCTGCTCTCCTCCGCTGTTGTCGCCCGAGATTGAGAGCCCTTCTCCCTCCCCCGGCTCTTGTGGTAGAACTGCCCGCACCCACGCAGTGATTCCCTGTTCTGCCTCCACGAGGATTGATAACAGATCATGGCTGAGGGAACGAGCGCCTCCAATTTTATCCGAGAGATCGTCGCCGCCGACCGTGCGGCCGGCAAGCATGGCGGTCGGGTGGTCACACGCTTTCCCCCCGAACCGAACGGCTTTTTGCACATCGGCCATGCGAAATCGATCTGCCTCAACTTCGGATTGGCTCAGGACAATCCCGGCGGGATCTGCCATCTGCGATTCGACGATACCAATCCCACAACAGAAAATCCTGAGTACGTCCATGCGATTCAAGATGATGTTCGCTGGCTGGGATTCGATTGGGGAGACCAATTGTTTTTCGCTTCAGACTACTTCGAGCAGCTCTACGCATTCGCGGAGGGCTTGATCAGAAAGGGCGCGGCCTACGTCGATAGTCTCACGGCCGACGAGATGCGAAGCTATCGCGGCACATTGACCGAGCCCGGAAAGAACAGTCCCTACCGCGACCGTTCCACAGAGGAGAATCTGGATCTCTTTCGCCGCATGCGCGCGGGCGATTATCCCGACGGAGCGCATGTCCTGCGGGCGAAGATCGACATGACCTCACCCAACATCAACCTCCGCGATCCCGTACTCTATCGTATCCGGAAGGCCTCCCATTATCGAACCGGTAGTGCCTGGTGCATCTATCCGGCTTACGACTATGCTCACCCGCTGTCCGATGCGATCGAGGGCGTGACCCATTCGATTTGCACCTTGGAATTTGAGGATCACCGGCCGCTCTACGATTGGGTTATCGAACAGGCGGGCACGTCGCATCGTCCGCAGCAAATCGAATTTGCCCGCTTGAACATCAGCTACGCCGTCATGAGCAAGAGGAGATTGCTCGAACTGGTGGAAAGGAAGCTCGTAGCCGGTTGGGACGACCCTCGTCTCCTCACCATCAAAGGACTTCGCCGCCGTGGATATACGCCAGAGGCGATCCGAGCCTTCTGCGAACACATTGGCGTCGCAAAACGGGATGCTGTTGTAGAGATGCAGCTGCTCGAACACTTCATCCGAGAGGAGTTGAACAAGCGGTCGCATCGGGTCATGGCGGTACTGAAGCCCTTGAAGATCGTCATCGATAACTATCCGCAGGGCACTGTCGAAGAGCTAGAGGCCGTGAACAACCCGGAAGATGCCTCGGCCGGCACGCGAACAGTTTCCTTCTCCCGCACCCTCTATATCGAACGAGACGATTTTATGGAAGATCCACCAAAGCAGTTTTACCGGCTCGCACCGGGCCGGGAAGTCCGGCTCCGCTACGCCTATATCATTAAATGCGTAGGCGTGACCAAAGATCCATTGACCGGTGACATCAGCGAATTGCATTGCACCTACGATCCGATGACAAGAAGCGGTGCCTCCGAAGCGCAGCGAAAGGTGAAAGCCACGATCCATTGGGTATCGGCAGGCCATGCCATTGAAGCCGAGGTTCGTCTCTACAATCCGCTGCTCAAGACTGACCTTTCGAAAGTCCCGGCAGACCATGATTGGACGACATACCTCAATCCACAGTCCTTGGAACGACTCACGGGATGCCGAATCGAACCAAGCCTGAAGGGAGCTGCGCCAGGCAGCCGATTCCAATTCGAGCGTCTCGGCTACTTCTGCGTCGACATCGAGTCCACGACGGACTCTCCTATTTTCAACCGCACTGTTCCCCTCAAAGACGCCTGGGCCAAGATTGAAAAAGGGTAGCCTGCCCCGATATTCCTTCTTCACCGCCCATCCGCTCATCCCGACTGCTCACAATTTCCAGATTTCCGCCAGTTTATGCTCTCTTTACAGACTAAGCATCCCTGCTAAGCTTGAAGCGTGACGTCACGTGGCACGGCCCTCACATCCTCCTAGTTTTCCTGACTGGATGGATTTCTAAGTTTTCTTTACCAGAGAAGGCGGTTTGCTACACTGGAAGAGAACAGGCATCCGGCCAGACTAAACTCACGAGGGCAGAAGGAGTCGAAGATGATCGAATGCCGCCAATACCCACGCGTTCCGGTAGATCTGCAAGTCTATTTTTCCACAACCGGTAATACTTCCATCCGTGAGGGAACGATGTTCGATCTCTCTGCTGGAGGCTGTGCCGTCACGAGTATGACTTCCATGCAGGCCGGCTCGGCGGTCCGAATCCTCATTCGCGCCACTGACCTGGGCTCCCCCATTACGATTGAATCCGCCGCGGTCCGATGGAGCAAACATGGGGAGTTTGGGGTGGAATTTCTTGGAGTTTCGGAGATCGACCAGAACCGGCTGCACCGGCTACTGCAAGCCAAGACCAGTTACCAGATCCGCCCGAGCTAACCTCCCCTGATCGACCAGTTCAGCATGCTAGAATAGGGGGCATGACCTGCCCCCTGTGCCACCAGCAAATCACCTGGGAAGGCAACCCCTGGCGTCCTTTCTGTTCCGAGCGCTGTCAACTGACAGATCTCGGTACCTGGGCTGCGGAAGAGTATCGCGTTCCTGGCTCGAGCCTGATGATGGAACTTCCCACTCAGGATCCACACTGGGGAGAGGAGGACGCAGATAAGTAGTCGAGCGACTAGGCCAAGAAACCTAAGGCAGGAAAATCTCGCCAATCGAACAAGGTCGCTGGCAAACCCCACCAATCTTTGACAACGGTTGAATAGAGACTGCGATAATCGACCTGGTGTTTAAGGTCACCCTCATCTAAGTCCATGAGGGAAGGCGTGGCACCGTACAACCCACCCTTGACCTTGCCCCCCAGCACGAGGTGAGGTGCGGCGGTTCCGTGGTCGGTCCCCGAGCTGGCATTCTCCCCGACCCGCCGACCGAATTCCGAATAGGTCATGACAAGCACGCGTTCCCAGAGGTCAGCTTTCTGTACAGTCTTACGAAACGCGACCAATCCTTCGGCCAAATCCTTTAAGAGCCGCTCATGATGCCCCAGTTGGCCCGCATGGGTATCGAAACTCCCATGCGAGACCTTGATGACGGCGACCGGCACGTTGGCCACCAAGAGCTGCGCAGCCGTTTCAAGCTGCTTGCCTATCGGCGATGAGGGAAAGGTACCTTGAAGGGACGGTGCGTGCTGGAGCCGCAACGCAAGATCTCCAGCCGCATGGGTCAGCTCCCGCTGGACTTGCAGAATATGAGCGAGTGCGGCATTTGAGCGGGTCTGCTCAACCGCGCGGACCCGACTGGCCTGTTGCAAAAATTGTTGCGGCTCTTCCAGCGCGATGGTCCTGACAGTCCTGCCACTCAGCGGTCCCGCATCGCGCCGACCGAGCACGATGCCTTCAGTCGTGAACTCGGCCGGGAGTGGATGAATCTCAAACAGTCGCGCAAGCCATCCTTCATCGAGAATCTGCTCGCTGTCCGACGCGGTTTCCCAGACCTCGATGGAGCGGAAATGCGACCGATTTGGTTTCGCATACCCGACGCCCTGCACCCAGGCCAGTTCCTTTGCCTGCCACAGGGGCAGAAGTGGCTCGAGCGCATAATGGAGCCCGAGCTTTTCGTTGAGCTGTAACACACGCTCCCGTGGGATCGCCAACCGGGGACGAGCCTGATAGTACTGACCGTCTCCGTAGGGAATAAGCGTGTTCAACCCGTCGTTGCCGCCGTTCAGCTCGACCAAAATCAGTACGCGATCCCATCGCTCCTTCTTCGCTGGTTTCGTTGTGACGGCGAGCAGGTCATGGGGACGAGAATGGACGAGTAGGACCAGTGGCAGCGTCGCAGCGAGCTTCAGCAATTCACGTCTGGTCATCGTGAGCCCTCACTTCAGTTGATAGACGGGGTCCATTGCGAGTTCCTGCGCCGCACGCCACTTGTCGGCGATGTCAGGCAAAGAGTTCACCGGTGGGATGGGCGTGAGGACCGCTTGCAGTGTCTCGACACTTTCGTTGGCCAGCCAGGCCGGTCCATGGATCATGTCCGTCCCGTGTCCATCGTGCATGTGCCCTCCCATCTCGGAACCCCGCAAGCCACGTTGTAGGAACTGCCAGCGATTCAGGAGGGTCGCGCTCGTAATCCATCTCGTGCCGCCGGGCCAACCCTTCACATTCGGCGGATCGAACAGGTCTTGTCCCAACCGTTTCCCGTATTTCGCCAGCACGTCCGCCTCCTTGATCGGCAACTGAAAAAGCCGGACGGTCCCGACGATCAACTCGACAGGAGATTTCGTCAGCCCGCCGTGATTCTCCACTGCCCAGAACTGCGGCAAAGTCAAAAGAGCCCGCAGCAGCGGTTTAACTTGATAACCGCTCTTGCGAAAGATCCCGGCGAGGCGCTCGATCTCGGTTGGATCTGGCTGATCCGAAACGAATTCTCGCCAGAGCTTCGCTGTGATGTGGGTCGCACATGCCGGTTGTTCGAGCGTCAGAGCCAAAATGTCGTTCCCTTGGAAAGCCCCGCTCCTGCCCAGTACCCGCTTCATCCCGGCATCATGTTGATGGCGGTTGAAGACGAACCCGCCGCCATGGTGCACGGCCACGTGCCAGCCAGTGAAGGCACGCGCTGCTTCTTTGATGTCATTCTCAGTGTAATGACCCTCGCCTAGCGTAAAGAGTTCGAATAGTTCGCGCGCAAAATTTTCGTTCGGATGGTCCTTGTGATTCGTCTGAGTGTCCAGATAGAGGATCATCGCCGGATCTGTGGCCACATTGAACAACAGGTCACGGAACGATCCGACGGCATGGCGGCGCAACAGCACATTTTGGTGGTAGAGCAGCGCGGGCCATTTCACTTTTTTGAAGCTGGAGGTGAAATGGTTATGCCAAAAAAGCGTCATCCGTTCGGTAAGCGGCGAAGCGGCGGCCAACATTTCCTGGTACCACCAGCCCTTCAGTGCCAGAGCTTCGTCCCGTCGTTCCTCCTGGAATGCTTTCTTCTGTTCAAAGCTCATGCCTCTCATGCCCTGCGGTGGAGGAACGGCGGCCAGAATTTCTCTGGGCGGGCTGGTGAAAGCTAGTTGCTTGGTACCACTGAGGAGACTCTCGACCGCGGCCTCGCGATCCATTGTCATCAATCCCTTGATTTCACTTGGATCGCCGCCAAAGCCGGTTCGGGCTAACAAATGTCGCGCATCCTGGAACGAGAGCGTCATGGACCCACCCTCTTCTATTGAAATTCTTCCGCACTATACAACGAACGGCAGGCTCTGTCGTTGACGTGACTCGGGACTTTCCCGTTGGCAAGTTCGATTGATCTTGCTAAGGTTCGTTCCTGGCAATCATCGTCCAAGGAGACTCCCATGCTCGCCACTAAAGGCTATGCCGCCATGACAGCCAAGGCACCCCTGCAATTGTTTGCCTTCGAGCGACGGGATGTCGGGCCGCACGACGTCTTGATCAAGATTTCGCATTGCGGCATCTGCCATTCCGATATTCATCAAGCCCGCGACGAATGGGGCGGTTCCCTCTTTCCAATGGTGCCGGGCCATGAGATCGTCGGCGCAGTCACGCAGATCGGAAGCGCCGTGAAACAATTTCGTATCGGTGACAGAGTCGGCGTCGGCTGCTTCGTCGATTCATGTCGCACCTGCGCCGCTTGTCGAGAGGGATTGGAACAGTATTGTGAAGTCGGGATGCTCCTGACCTATAGCGGCCGTGACAAGAGCGGCCATCTGACGCAAGGCGGTTACTCGACACAAATCGTGGTGGACGAGAACTACGTGCTGCGGATTCCCGCTACACTGTCCCCAGCTGGAGCGGCTCCGCTTCTCTGTGCCGGCATTACCACCTATTCTCCCCTTCGCCATTGGGGAGTGGGAAAATATCACAATCTGGGAGTGGTGGGTCTCGGTGGACTCGGCCATATGGCGGTGAAAATTGCGAAGGCACTCGGCACGGAGGTGACCGTGTTGAGCACCTCCGAGGGGAAACGAAAAGACGCGGAGCGGCTGGGTGCAGCGAATTTCGCCGTCACCTCAAATCCGCAGACCTTTACGAAACTCCAGCGGCATTTCGACTATCTCCTCGATACGGTGTCAGCGCCGCACGACTACAACGCTTATGTGAATCTGTTGAAAAACGACGGGACCATGATTCTCGTGGGAGCGCCCGAACAGCCCACTCCGCTCGCTCCGTTCCCACTCATCCTCCACCGGCGACGGATCGCCGGCTCCGTCATCGGCGGTATTCGTGAGACGCAGGAGATGCTCGACTTCTGCGCCGAGCACAAGATCGAGTCAGATGTTGAAGTGATTCCGATACAACAAGTCAACGAGTCCTATGAACGAGTTCTCAAGGGCGATGTACGGTTTCGTTTCGTGATCGACCTGGCGTCGTTGGGCGCGTGAGCCTCGCCATGAATGGGCCCGACCCGGAAGAAAATGGCTGGGGGACTAGGAATCGAACCTAGGTAGCCGGCTCCAAAGGCCGGCGTCCTACCGCTAGACGATCCCCCAGCGCGGTACAACAACGATTCGTAGATCGGGAACGGCGGGGAAAAGATTTTTGGCTGGGGGACTAGGAATCGAACCTAGGTAGTCAGATCCAGAGACTGACGTCCTACCGCTAGACGATCCCCCAACCGGCGTTCAACGTAATATAGGACTGCTTGATCCGTCAAGCCTGGCCGGCTTTGGCACGCTCGATGCCTTGTCGAAGCCGGAAGAGGGTTCGATCGCGTCCGAGGACTTCCATCGCCTCGAAGAGACCAGGACTGGCCGTGCGGCCGGTCAGAGCCACGCGAACCGGCTGGGCGAGCTGTCCCATCTTGAGACCTTCCTCTTCGACCAGACTCTTGAAGCTCTCCTCCCATGTCTGTTTGGAGAAATTGGAGAGTGCTTCAAAGCGCGAGAGCAGCTTTTGAAGTACTGGCGCAATAGCCGGTGTTAGAAATTTCTTGGCCGCTTCTTCCTCGAATGTGACAGCCTGTCCGAAGTAGGGTTTCACCCACTCGACCATCTCTACGAGGGTCTTCGCCCGCTCCTTTACCAACACCACCAGCTGGGTGAGCCATTGTGCGGAGACCTCGTCGACCTCGTTTTTCAAGCCGCCCTGCGCTAACAGCGGAACTAACGCCTGCGCCACCTCACCTGGCGGACTCGTCTTGATGTATTCGGCGTTCATCCAAAGCAGCTTATCCGGATTGAACACGGCCGCTGAGGCCTGCACATTCTTCCAGGAAAATTTTTCGATCAGTTCCTCCCTGGTGAAGACTTCTTGATCACCGTGCGACCAGCCGAGCCGGACAAGATAGTTCACCATCGCATCGGGGAGATAGCCCATGTCTTTGTAGGCCATGATAGAAGTGGCGCCATGTCGCTTTGAGAGCCGCGCCTTATCCGATCCTAGTATCATGGGCAAATGACCGAAGCGGGGCACCGGAAACCCCAGTGCCTGAAAGATCGGCACCTGGCGTGGTGTATTGGTCAGGTGATCGTCCCCCCGCACCACATGTGTGATGTGCATCAGCGCATCGTCCACTACGACGGAAAAGTTATAGGTCGGATAGCCGTTGGACCGTAGAATAATCAGATCATCGAGCACATTGTTATCGAAGACGATCTTGCCCTTGATCAGATCGTCCACAACGGTCTGGCCTTCCTGCGGCGCTTTGAACCGCATCGCAGCCTCGCCTGATGGGTTCGCGATCCCCAGATTGCGGCAGCGGCCATCGTAGCGGGGCGAAAGACCCTTCGCCTCCGCTTCTTTTCTTCTGGCTTCCAACTCATCGGCTTTGCAGATGCACCAGTAGGCCTGTCCCCGGTCCAACAGCGTCATAGCATGGCTGCGATAGAGGTCCATGCGTTCCGTCTGACGATAGGGCCCCTCATCCCAATCGAGCCCCACCCATTTCATCCCTTCAACGATGGCTTGGATCGATTCGTCGGTTGAACGGCTCTGGTCTGTATCTTCGATGCGCAAGATGAAGACGCCCTTCTGTTGCCTGGCATAGAGCCAATTGAACAGCGCAGTGCGAACGCCACCGATGTGGAGGAAGCCCGTTGGACTAGGCGCAAAGCGGACGCGGACTTGAGTCATAGCAATGCTCAGTTATTTGGAAAGGTCGGTATCTATAGCACGCGTGGAAAAGTCTTGTACAGAATCCAACACTTTCATCCAACCCAGCCTTCTGATAAGAGTGAACCAAAGAACCCATATGGCAGAATACGTTCAGTCCGCCACGGTCCTCTCAGCTATCTATCTGACGCCTCGCGTTCGTCAGCTCGTGCTGCTGCCGAGAGAGCAGCCCATTTCGTATGAGCCGGGCCAATGGATCTCCTTAAGACTGCCCGTCGGCGCCAAACCGCCGCTCAACCGCGCTTATTCCATGGCTGCCCCCGGCACAACCTCCGGCGAACTCACATTGGTCCTCGACCATGTGGTTGGCGGTGTGGGTTCCAGCTACCTGTGCCAAATCAAAGCAGGCGACGAGATCGCACTCTCCGGCCCCTATGGAAAGTTCTTGCTCCCAACGCAGCTCAACCGCGAATTATTGTTCATCGCCCGTTATACCGGCCTAGTTCCTATCCGCTGCATGCTGAAACAGCTGTACGCGCAGCAGCACAGAAGTCCAGTCTTATTGATTGCCGTCGCGCCCTCGGAGGAAGAGCTGTTGTTTCACCAAGAACTGCTGACACTGGCCGTCACCCATCCAGGATTTCGTTATTTGCCGTTGGTTGCCGCCGGCGGGGAACAGCAGGGTGTCGATTTGACGCTCTCAATGTTGCGCCCACTCATCGATGGCGCACCGAAGGTCATCCCGATGCTCTGCGGGACGAAAAACTTTGTGCGGCCCCTGCGGGCCTATTTCGTCGAAGCAGGATACGATCGAAAGGAAGTGAAGACAGAGACCTATGACTAAAAGCCCCTCGAGGCCCGGCCCCCCGGGACCCAATGACTGTACCGTTTCGTTTGCTTAATGTCCCTCTTTGACAAGATTCTTGTTGACCGCCGGAATTTCGACAACAATGTCCTTGGTGCCGTTCGGCACGCATTGGCAGCCTAGCCGTGATTGTAAGGTCGTCATCGGCGCTTCATCGAGTTGGTCAAACTCATCGTCCGTTCCTTCATTGCAGGTTTCCAATCCCTGCTTCACGATGACATGGCAGGTCGAGCAGGCACAGACCCCTCCGCAGACGTGCTCCAAGTCCACTCCATTACCCATTGCGATGTCCAAAAGGCTCCCCGGCAGTCCGGTTTGGCCGTAAGGAATCTTGGCTGGATCGACCTGAACCTTGGTGGTAGCCCCGGTCGGGGCAATATAGGTCACAGAGTAAGATTTTTGCGGAAGCTCAACATCAGCCTTTTCGATATAGGGGTTTGTTCCACCCATTGCACCATCCTTCCTGATGACCTTATAGCCAGTTCGACCGCGCTGTTGACAGATCGGGCTTTTACCTGCTATTGTTAGTCCGACCTAATTGATCGGAGATCATTATAGTCTCCGACTGTATGGATCGGCAATAGCTATGTTGAAGATTTCCAAAAAAGCGGACTACGCTCTGATGGCCCTCCAGCACATCGCTTCGGTGCAGTTCGGCGAGGTGACCCCCGGGCGCGTTGTAAACACGAAGGAGATCGCTGAGGAATATAACATTCCGCTCGAGTTGCTCGCTAAGGTCCTCCAAACCCTGGCCAAGAACCGCATGATCGAAAGCCACAACGGTCCCAAGGGCGGCTATCTGCTGGCGCGTAGCGCCAGACAGATTACCATCGCCCAGATTCTGGAAAGCATCGAAGGGCCGCTCGGCATTACCGATTGTTCGCATGAAAAAGACGGTGAATTCTGCATGCAACTGGAACATTGCAACATCCGCACACCGTTGTTGAAAGTGCAAGACAG
>Ga0079222_10000270_pt1 | contig 11358 bp, 8 predicted proteins | sample GAPlitter_FD_75070 | JGI IMG/M metagenome (GOLD analysis project Ga0079222, IMG submission 75070) | Agricultural soil microbial communities from Georgia to study Nitrogen management - GA Plitter | ecosystem: Environmental > Terrestrial > Soil > Agricultural land | place: USA: Georgia | collected...
GCGCGAATCTCGAGGCGGTCGCGCCGACGGCGCGCACGGTCGTCCCGCTCAAAATGACCACGCCATTTCTGCACACAGGCGCCATCGGCGATCAGCGAGCGTTTGGGAAGGCCCGGTGGATCCTCGGCGTTCGATCGTCGCTCACCGGCGTGGAGCTCGCCGCTCGCGTTCCTCAACTCGCGAAGGTGTGTTCGGCGAAGTTCACGCTCGAGTTGGTGCGACGCGCGTTCCCGGGAATGCGCATCCAACACATCCAACTGCCGCCGGCATCCATCGCCCCACGCTCTGATACGCAATTCTTCGCCGTCGATCGCGCCGGGCCGTGTTGGGACACACTCAACTCGACGCACGAAATCGGCGTGTATCTCCCCGATGCGATTCCCCAGGCGGAAGTCGAGCTGGTCATCATCTCCGAAGAGTGAGGATGACACAACGGATCCTCCCGCGATCCACGCCCATTCCTTATGTTAGCGGCCCGATTCAGCCGATTCGTCTGAGGAATCATGACAGCAGCAACCGATCGAGCGCGCGGCGCTCCTGGTGACGCGTCGCGTCGCGGGCTTCTTGCTCTCTCGCTCCAGGAGCCCTTCACGACGATCGCCCGGCTCCGCGCGAACCGTCAGGTGGCAGCCGACGCGGACTCATTCCGCACGAGCATAAAGCAAGTGCTCGCCGGCGCCGAGCAGGAGGCCCGCCAGGCGGGCTATGCAGCCGATGACATCCGGCTCGCCCTGTTCGCCGTGATCGCCTTTCTCGATGAGACGGTACTCAACTCGGGGCAAGCGATGTTCGCCGGGTGGCCAAGCCGTCCACTGCAGCAGGAAGTGTTCGGCGTGCACATGGCGGGGGAGCTCTTCTTTCAATACTTGCAGCAGCTGCTCGGGCGACAGGATTCCGAGGATCTCGCGGACGTGCTCGAGGTCTACGAGCTGTGTCTCTTGCTGGGTTACAAGGGACGGTATAGCGCCTCGCATGGCGCGGAGCTTCAGATTCTCGCCGGCCAGGTATCGGAGAAAATCGAGCGCGTGCACGGAGGAGCGGGTGAGCTGTCGCCGGCATGGCGTCCTTCGGCAACGGAGATCGGCCAGCCGCGCGACGTGTGGGTACCGCGGCTCATCGCGGCCGCCGCGGCGTGCGCCGGACTCGCGCTCGTGCTCTACGTCGGCTTCGCCATCGCCCTGCATTCCGGCAAATCCGATCTGGCCGCCCTCACGACGCAGCTCGTTCGCTGACCTTCACCGGGCCGGCGATTGTCGAAGCATCTGGAGTGATCATGACGCGACGTACGAAGATTTGGATCATTGCCGCCGTTGTTTTGCTGCTGTACGTCATCGCGGCGATCGTGACGGGCCGGCTGCTGCACCCGAGCGGCGGCGATGCTTGGCTACTCCGCGGCGGGCTCACCGCGCTTGGCGTGATCTCCGCGGCGCTCATTCTCTGGTTCTTTCGCGACCGGACTCCAGCCGGACCAGCATCGCCGGCGGAGAAGCTTGCCGCCGAAGTTGAGCAGATTTTCAATGTCGCCCGGACCCAGCTCGCCGCGGCCAAACCGGAGAACGCGAAAGACGCGCGCTTCGCGAATCTTCCCGTCGTACTCGTCCTCGGACCGCCAGGCAGCACGAAGACGACGACCATCGTGCGCTCCGGACTCGACCCCGAGCTGCTCGGTGGCGAAGCGATGCGCGGCGAGACGGTCGCGCCGACGAAGACCGCGAACGTGTGGTTCGCCAATGGGACCATCGTCGCCGAAGCCGGCAGCCCGGTCCTCGCGACGTCCGACGGTTGGCGCAGCTTCGTTAGGCTGCTCCGTCCCCGCAGCCTTCTCGCGGCGCTGACCGGAAAGCCGCAAGCATCGCGTCTCGCCGTCGTCTGCTATGGCTGCGACGAGCTCGTGAAAGCCGGAAACGCGGAGGCCGTCGCCGCGGCGGGACGTGCGCTGCGCGAGCGCCTTGGAGAGGCTTCGACGGAGCTCGGCGTTCAGCTCCCGACGTACGTGCTGTTCACGAAGGCGGACTCCATTCCGCACTTCGAGGCATTCGTCCGCAACTTCTCCGCCGACGAGTCACGTGAGCCGTTAGGCGCGGCATTGCCGCCCGATATCGAGACCGGCGCGACCTATACCGAGCGCGCGACGCCGCGGCTCGAGCGGGCGATGCAAGACATTTATCGGTCGCTTGCAAGGCGTCGATTGCCCGTCCTCGCGCGCGAGCACGCCGCCGAATGGAAGCCGGCCGCGTACGAGTTCCCGCGCGAGATGCGCAAGCTCGCGCCCCTCGTCGTCGAGTTTCTGCGCGAGGTTGGCAAGCCGAGCGCTTTGAAAGGCAACGCGGTGTTGCGCGGATTCTATTTCACCGGCGTGCAAGCGGTGTTCGTGAGCGATACGACGCCGGAGTACGCGCCGGCGTTGCAGCAGCACGCGCGCGAAGTCGTCGGCGCGCGATCGGCGACGGGCGTATTCTCGGCGCAACAGATTGCGGCGGTGGCTGCAGCCGCGGCGGCCCCGAGCACGCCACGGACGCGGAAAATTCCGCGATGGGATTTCTTGCCGCGCCTCTTCCGAGAGGTGATCCTCGCCGACGATTCAGCGATGCGCCTGACGCAGGGAGGCGAGCGCGTCGGCTTCCTGCGTCGTGCAACGCTTGTCGGCGGCGCGGTGCTCGCCCTGTTCCTGTCGATGGCCTTCGCGGTCTCGTACAGCGGCAACCGTACGTTGCAACGAGAGGTGGGCGACGCCGCGCGCGGTATCGCGGCGATCGCGCCGAACAACGTCGACTTCCCGCCTGTCGACGCGATGCGCCGCCTCGATACGCTCCGCGCGCAGGTCGATACGCTCAGCGCCTATGAGCACCACGGCGCGCCCCTCTCCCTGCGCTGGGGCCTCTATAGCGGCTCGTCGATTTATTCAGGTGTGCGCGATGCGTATTTCCTGGCATTCAACCGCCTCATTTTCGCGAACACCCGCACGGCGCTGCTGACATCGCTCCGCACTCTGCCCGACTCGGCGCGCGCCAGCGACGACTATGGGTCGAGTTATAGCTTGCTCAAGTCGTACCTGATCGTGACGACACATCCGGAGAAGAGCACGGTCGATTTTCTCGCCCCCGTGCTCATGCAGCGCTGGCTCGGCGGACGATCGCTCGACTCGACGCGATCGCAGATCGCGCAACGCCAGTTCGAGCTCTACGCACGCGAGCTACCCTTCCACAATCCCCTGCCAGAGCGCGCCGACAGCGCGGCGGTCGCGCGGGGGCGCGCGTTCCTGCGCCAGTTCTCGGGCTCGGAGCGGATCTATCAGTTCATGCTCGCCGAGGCGAGCAAGGCGGCGCAGCCAATTCAATTCAACCGACGATTCCCGGGGTCGGCACAATACCTCGTCGACACGTACGAAGTGAGCGGCGCCTTCACGAAGCAGGGCTACACCTTCATGCAGGGCGCCTTCAAGACGGTCGATCGATTCCTGCAAGGAGAGAGTTGGGTCGTCGGCGAGGGCGCTCCACAGATCGACAAGGCCAGGTTGGTCGCCGATCTCCGCTCGCGCTACACGAACGACTACGTCGAGAATTGGCGGCGATTCCTCCGCTCGGCGTCGATCACTCGTTATGCGGGGATGCAGGATGCGTCGCAGAAGCTCACTGTCCTGAGCGGCAATCAGTCGCCGCTACTGACCCTCCTCTCGGTCGTGTCGCGTAACACGAATGTCGCACCCGAGATCGCGAGCATCTTCCAGCCGGTGCAAACGGTGACGCCGCCCGCCGACACGACGAAGCTCATTGGCGCGGGAAATCAGCCGTACATGAGCGCGCTCGTCGCCTTCCAGGCCGCGGTCGACGCGGCGCGAGTAGGTGGACCGGCGCAAGCGCCGACCGCACTTGCCGCGGGCGGAACGGCGAAGTCCGCCGTCCGGGCCATTGCCGCCGCGTTCACGATCGATCAGCAGGGACAGCTGCAGAGCACCGTGCAGAAGCTGATGGAAGATCCAGTCAGCTACGCCGAGCCGCTCCTGGCGCACGCCGGTGCCGATCAGGTCAACGCACGCGCGCGCAGCTTCTGCGCGGGCGCGCGACTAACACTTTCCAAGTTCCCCTTCAGTCCGAACGCGTCGGCGCAAGCGTCCGTGGCCGAAGTGAGCGCGCTTCTGCGGCCGGGCTCCGGCTCGCTCTGGACGATGTACAGCGAGTCGCTGCAAGGCGCGTTGCAGAAGCAGGGCACCACGTACCAGCCGGTTGGCGGCGACGTGAAGATGGTGCCGGCGTTCGTCGACATGTTCAACCGTCTCGCTTCCTTCTCCGACTTACTCTTCTCCGGCGGCACGCCCGAGCCTCGACTCGAGATCAAGGTGAAGCCGTGGTTCGTCGAGGGAACGAACGGCGTTCAGCTGATGCTCGAGGGAGGCACAGTCACAGCCACAAAGGCTATGACGCTCACACAGACGATTGACTGGCCGTCACCAAATCAAACGGCGCGGCTCTCTGTCATCCTCGGATCGATCCAAGCGAATCTGATCGGCCCGTACAGCGGACCATGGTCGATGTTCCAGCTCTTCTACGCCGCGGACAACTGGCAGGTGGTCGGCCCGGTGAGCCGCGCAGAGTTCAATCTGCGATCGGGAACGCAGGGTATCTCCCTCCCCGGTGGGGCGGCACTCAAGGTTGTCGTGGACGTAACTCCATTCGCCGCGGCGAATGTGTTGCATCGGTCGTATTTCGCGGGCGTGTACTGTGGCGATGCGGCTCGTTAGGGTCTGGCGCGAGGAGGCCGTAGAAGGTCGCGTCTAGGAGAGCGCATCTAGACTCGTTCTTCTGCTCGAACAGCTCTAGATCCCCACCTACACTTCCCAGCTCAACCCCGTTCGACCAAAATGCCCGTAGTTGGTGGTTTGCTTATAGACCGGCTTTCTGAGCTGCAGCTGCTCGATCATCGCTGACGGACGGAAGTCGAACGTCTGCACCAACTCCTCGGCGGCGCGCCAGTCACCGGTGCCGAACGTGTCGACCCGCACCGACACAGGCTCGGCGCGCCCGATCGCGTACGCGACCTGGACCTCGGCGCGCTTCGCGACCCCTTGCTTCACCACCTGACGCGCGACGAAGCGGCCGAAGTAGGCGCCGCTGCGGTCAACCTTGCTCGGATCCTTGCCGCTGAAGGCGCCGCCGCCGTGACGACCCATGCCGCCGTACGTGTCGACGATGATCTTGCGACCCGTGACGCCGCAATCGGCGGAAGGACCGCCCTCGATGAACTGGCCCGTCGGATTGACGAGGACCTCGACGTTCGGATCGAACCAGCTGCCTAACACTTCGGGGCAGACGCAACCGGAGACATAATCGCGAATCTCCCGCTGCGAGACGTCCGCGGTGTGCTGCGTCGACACGAGGACGGTGGTGACGCGCACTGGAAGGTGATCCTCGTACTGCACGGATACCTGCGTCTTCGCGTCGGGCCGGAGCCATGCGCGCTCACCACGCTTGCGCGCGATCGCGAGGCGATGCGAGAGCTTGTGCGCGAGCTGCACGGGTAGAGGCATCAGCTCCGGCGTCTCGTCCGTCGCGAATCCGAACATGAGACCTTGGTCGCCGGCGCCGCCGGTGTCGACACCCATCGCGATATCCGGCGACTGGCGCGAGATGAATTGCGTGACCTGCACGCCGCCGGCGTTGAACGGCTCGTTAGGGTCGACGTAACCGATCTCGCGGATCGCTTCGCGCGCGACGCGCTCGTAGTCCACGACGGCGCTCGAGGTGATCTCACCCGCGAGGACGACCTGGCCGCTCTTGCACAGGACTTCGCAGGCGACGCGGCTCCGCGGGTCGCTGGCCAGGTGAGCGTCGAGAATGGAATCGGCGATGTAATCGCACACCTTGTCCGGGTGGCCTTCGCTGACCGACTCGGAGGTGAAGATGTAGCTGCTCATGTCAGGATTCGTGGCAAAAGAAAACGGCCCCGACTTTCGCCGTGGGCCGTTATGCCACGACTTAGACGGGATTGGCGGGCACCGCGAAGGGTGAACCCGGCGCGCGGCCCGTCAAATCGGGGAAATCACCGCGCGCGTCCGCAAGCTAGGAGCGACGGTGGAGGAGTGCAAGAGCAAACGAGAGGCCGTAACGGTTTAGCTCTTGGGGCAGAAGGCGTCGATCTGCCGCTGCACGTAGGGCTCGAGCTGGCCGAGATAATCCAGGAATTGCTTCGCCGCCTCGGGCGAGACCTCCTGGCCCGCCTCGAGCCCCGCGCGCGCGACCGGCAGCGTTTCGGCGCCGAGATGAGAAAGCTCGCAACTTTGAGTCTTCTCGGTCATCTTCGGGGCGTCGCTCAGTGCCGACTGCGTGATGCTGTACGCCGCGACGCCGAGGAGAAATGCCGATTGCGGGGTCCGTCGCAACGTGTCGGAGAGGGCCAGGAATCGCATCGCGAGCTGGAAATCGTCGCGCGACTTGGTCCCGTTCGCCGCCTTGAGGAGCGCATTTCCGCGCCCGAGGGCAAACTGCGCGACGAGGGCGGTGTCCTCACCGCGGACGACGGCGCGGCGCAGGGCGCTGAGCGCGCTGTCCGGTCTCCCGAGCTCGATCTCTCCCTGCGCGATCATCAACTCTCCACGGTCGAGCGTCGAGTCGACGGCGAGCGCCTGCCGGGACGCGGCGAGCGCTTCCGCGAGCTGTCCGCGCGCGCGAAGGTCCTTTGCCTGCATCGCGAGCAGCTCGGCGCTGCGTGGAAAGAGAGCGATGCCGCGCGGGACGACGCTGTCCGCTTCACTCTTCACGAACTGCGTGTAGAGAGTGTACAACTTCTGGTCACCGGGAAATGCGACGATACCGCGCGCCGCGAGGGCGATCGCCTTGTACGTGTTGCCGTTCGCGCGATAGGCCGACGCGAGACGCAGCGTGAACACGGAATCCTTCGTCGTTCCCGAGTCGCTCGCCATCAGCGCTTCGCCTTGTTTGATCGCGGCCGTCCAGTGACGGTTCTCGTACGTCACGCGCCAGGCGAGCCGGCGGAGACCGAGGCTGTCCGGGTGCGCGTCGGCGGCGCGAACGATGAGCGGCTCGGCGCGCCGTGAGCTGCCGCCAAAGACCATTGCGAGCACGACCCGCTGCGTCAGCTCGAGGTCGGCGGTGTCGGTCTCGGCGAGGCGCACCCAGTACGTCGCCGATTCGTCACGGCGATGGAGCGAGTCGAGGGCGACGGCGGCGCCCTCGAGGCCGTGCGGATTGAGCGAATCGCCGGCGAGGACCTCCTTGGCCGCGGTCAGCACCTCGGTCGCGGCCGCGCCCGTGGCACGCAGCGCCCACGTTAGGCAGACGTGAGCAAGCACGCCCGGCGGATAGGCGGCGACGGCCTCGCGGGCGAACTGCAGCGCGCGGTCGGGCTGCATGTCGCGGAGCGCATTCTCACAGCGACGCTGCGAAACGAGCTCGCTCCGCGCCGCGGCGACCGCGCGGCCAAACTGGTCCGCGGCCTGTCCGAGATCCACCGCGGTCGTCGAAGGCAAGGGCTCGGACAGCCGACGATCGCGCATCAGCACGAGTCGCCCGGTGATGCGAACGCGGTTCGGCGCGCGCTCAACGGAGCCGAGGACGTACTCGTCGGCACGCATGAGCCTCCCTAACGTGCGAATCGTCGCCTCGTCGAGGAGCGTGTCCTCCGGCATCCCGGCGCGTGTGAGCTGCCAGCCGATGTCACCGCCCGAGATGACGTCCACCTCGCGCTTATTCGAGAGCTTGGCAACGCGCCCGCGCACCTCGTCGGCGGCCTTGCGACCAAAGCCGAAGTCGGCCGTGCCGCGGGGCGCGAATGGCGTGATGAGCAAACCCTGACGGGTGAACTCCGGCGTTTTCTTCTGAGCGCCTACCGGAGCGACGATCGATATGCCGATCAGTCCTGCCAGTGCGAATCGTGCGAATGCGGCGCCGCCGTTGGCGCGCAAAATCGATGTCACTCCACGTTCCTCCAAAGAGCGTGCTTCACGAGCATCCAGCCAATGTCGCTGGGGGCGCGGCGGCATGCCAGTGCCGTGGGCCGGATCGTCACGAGCGGGATGTATTACGGCACGATCAAGAGGCCAACCTCGCCACCGAATTCGTCCGACACGTGCGGCAAATTCGGCGGCGCGCCCCACGAGCCGCCGTTGACGCGGATCGCGACGTGATGCGTCCCCCGCGCGACGATTCGCTCGAGCGACCACTCGCCGTTAGGCAATTGCGTCATGCTCACCGGCTCCCAATCGGTGAAGTCCCCCATCAGCTCGACCGTTGACGCCCCCCTCAGCCGGACGGTGACGACGCGCAGAGAGTCGTCCCCGGCGCGGACGTCGATGCGCCCGCCATCCTCCTCCGGACGAACACGGCGAACGAGCGTTGCCGCGCTGGCGGTGCCTCTCGAGCCACCGAATCGAAACGAAGCCGACAGATAACGAGCCGCTGGAACGCCGCGCGTGACATCCTCGAGCGCTCGGCCCCCCGCGACGACGATTCCAGCCCCGTTGGTGATCCAAAGGACTACGTTCGCGGACCCCCACCCGCTGTAGATCGACCGCGAGAGCGAATACGCCCGTACACCACCCCCGGCCAAGAGCTCGATCGGTCCGCTGCGATGCGTCCAGTAAGCGATCGCGTCGCCATTGCGGAAGCGCGAACCGTCAGGCATTACGCCGCCGTCGGTGAACGAGAGCGCTGCCGAGAGCTCGTCACGCCCGAGCGCGTCGAGGCGGAGGTAGCCTCCACTGTGCGCGTTGAGAACGCCTCGCCAGTAGCCGGCCTGACTCACCGCTCCCCCAGACCCGCCGACAAAAACTCCACCTAACGAGCCGGTGAAGTGCTCGCGGGCGAGGAGCTGCCACCCAAACGCGGGGCCCGCGTTGCTGACGCCGAAGCCGCTCGCCATCCCGCCGATCTCCCAACGCGCTCGTTGAAATGGCGCGGCATAACGGGAGGCGGAGAGCACGCCCTGTCCCGTGAATCGATCGTCGGGTGTCCGCGCGGCGACGCCGTTCATCGTGCAGGCGTATACGGGCGCGGCGAAGCGCAGCTGGCCCGCCGCCGTGTAGACACTCGTGGACGCCAAACCAGGTTGACTGAGAAGCGCGCCGCCGATGTCGAGACTGCCCTCGGCGACGCCGCGAGCCGCTTGGCAGCGCGCGCGAGCCGCTAAGCAGAGAAGGAGGGTGGCCGAGAGCCCGAGCCGGTGCACCGGCTAAGCGTACAGCCGGGAACATGCGACGAAAAGGCTCGCCGGTTAGGGCTTCTTGGTGCCTCCGGCGCTCAGTCCTGTGGGGGCGGCGTCGGCGGCCGCGCCGGCTGCGCCGCCACCTGGTGGCAGTACGGCGTTCAATCCACGCATGCGCACATCGAGCGCGGCCTGTGGCGACGCACCGGCGGCGATGAACGTTCTCACATCATTGTTCAACGCGATGAGCTGTTCGTCTCTTGCTCCTCGGCGCAGCAGGTCGGCGACCACCCGCGTGGCGCGAGCCACCGGGACGCCGCTCGCGACCAGTTGCGTGAGCACGCCGAGCGGGACGGCGACGGACTCGTTAGGCCGGATCGCGCGCATCGCGGCGAGCGCCTCACGCGTCGCGCCGTACGCGAGCGCATCGGCGCCGGCGGCGATGTCGCGCGGACCCGGGTTCGGCGCGAGCGCGTCGCGCGCCGTCTCGAGGCGCTGCATCAGCGCCTCGACGGCAGCTTGAATGCGTGGCCCGGCGGCGCGTTTGGTCGCGCCCTCGAGCGCCTTGTCGACGAGTGGATCAACCGGCAGTCCGCGCGTCCGCGCGCTGTCGAGCGTGCGGAGTACAGCCGTCTGCGTCTCGCCGTCGAGCTTTCCGTCGAGCCGAGCGGTCCTCGAGTCTTGTGCGGCAAGTGCCGCGGGGAGCGCGAGCGCCGCGAGCGCCACGAGATTCATCTTCACGGACGCCCCACGAGGATCACCGAGCCAGTCACGCCAAAGTCCGGATCGCTGGCGACGGGCGCGTGCTTGTCGACGGTCCAGACGGAGTCGACGAGGAAAGCGTAGATATGCCGACCACGCTGGATGGGCACGGTAACCGACCAGAGCGAGCTGCCTGGCTCACGCTCGAGTGGGTTTGCCTTCTCATCCCAATTATTGAAGTCGCCGACGAGGACGACACGCCGCGCCCGTCCATCAAAGACGAACTGCGTCGGGACTGGAGCGGCTTCGAGCGCTTCGCGCGAGACGCTCGCCGGCACGACTCGCTGGCCGGGCGCCGCCGTCTCGCGATTTCGCCAGGATTGGAGAATCAACGCTCCGCCGACGGCGACGACGATGGCCGCGGCCGCGACAGTGGAATAGAGCCAGGACCGCAATCGGGGAAGGGGAGCTGGGGGGAGAAGATCGTCGTCGTTAGGCGTCGTATCTTGCGCACGAGTCCGTGCCGCAGCGGCGACGATGCGACTCACCGTCCCGTCGTCGACGGGCGGCAACTCGCGCAGGATCTCCAATGCGCGCTCGAGGATCTTTCCAGGCTGGTCGCCGCGCTCAGTCACGATTCACCCCCGCGAGGCGCGTCCGCAGAAAGTCGCTCGCCCGCTTCACTCGCATCTTGAGCGCCGACTGGCGGACGCCGGTGATGCGTTCGATCTCCTCGTAGGAGAAGCCTTCCACGTAATGCAACAGAAAAATCTCGCGATTGTACTCCGGCACCTCGGCGAGCGCGCGACGAACCTCGTCGCCCCACTCGTGGTCGAAGACCGCGTCGGGCCGGTCGGTTGATGGCACGTTCAGCAGCGCCCCTTCGTCCCCCACATCGAGCGATTCACGTCGCTGCTGCAACAGGTTGGCGGAACGGCAGCAGTTGCCGAGGATTCGGAAGAGCCACGAATCAAAGCGTTGCCGCTCCTCGTAGCGCGGGAGTGCCCGATAGAGACGGACGAAGGTTTCCTGGACAACGTCATCCGCGTCGGCCGAATCGCGCAACATGCCGTGGGCGAAGCGCATGCACCTGGCGTAATAGCGCGCGACGATGGCCTCGAATGCCTGGATGTCGCCGAGTTTCGCCCGATTGATGAGCGTCGAGTCGACGGCTGGCCGTGCCGGTTCCGGATCGGGCAATGGGAAAGCGGACAGGACGTGTGTCATGCGGTCACCGTGAAGCTTAACCGGCCGCTGACGGGCGGGGTCACCAAGGGGCGAAGGGCGCAACTGATCAACGGCGCACCTGATCAACGGCGGCGTCCCATCGGCTCGTATACTCGACGGGGATCGCGGGTAGCGACAGATTCAGTCCTGCCTAGCACCTAGCACCTAGCACCCACCACCTATAACCCCTCCCGCCATGCGCGTCTCTGCGTGGACCCTGATTGCGCTCTCGGCGCTAGTCTCCAGCTCGGCCACCGCCCAGTCCAAGCGTCC
>Ga0079222_10000272_pt1 | contig 11306 bp, 11 predicted proteins | sample GAPlitter_FD_75070 | JGI IMG/M metagenome (GOLD analysis project Ga0079222, IMG submission 75070) | Agricultural soil microbial communities from Georgia to study Nitrogen management - GA Plitter | ecosystem: Environmental > Terrestrial > Soil > Agricultural land | place: USA: Georgia...
CGGGGGACGAGGGCGCCGCGGTCTTTCAGGGCCGTCTCGAATCCCTCGGCGCGCAGAGTGGTCAGCACCGGATTGCAGCCGCCTATCCAGAAGCACTTGATCTCGCCGCGGCGCATGGCTTCGTCAACGTTGAGGGCGGGCCGTCCTCCCGGGTACGCCGGGCGAACGTAGGCTTCCTGGTGCCCTCCCAGGCGGCTCACGCCTGTGCCGGGCTTGCCGACATTGCCCGTGAGAAGCGCGAGATCGACGATGGCCGCGACATTCTCGTAGTTCTTCAGGCCCCAGATAAGGCCCTTCTCATAATGCAGAAGGCTGCGGCGGCGCTCGCTCTTCGCTTTCGGCGCGGCGAGCCATTCCGCCGCCTGATGGATCTTGGCGACGGGAATTCCGGACACCTGCGAGGCTTCGGCAACGAATTCCTCGACAGGCCTGTCGACGCCCAGCGTGGAGCGTTGATACGCCTCGAACGTCTGCCACTCAGCGCGCTCCTGGATGAAGCCGACATCGTGCCAGCGCCGCTCCAGAATGATGCGGGCGATGGCATTGAGCAGGGCGATGTCGGAACCGGGCTCGATCTGCAGATGCAGGATGCGATCCGCACCGGCCGCGGACTCCGCCGTGGCCACAGTCATGGTCCGTCGCGGATCGACGATGATTATCCGGGTGGCTTCGACTGTTTCGCCCGCAAACGTGGCACGTTTCAGCTCCAGCGTGCTGCCGCGGAGACTCGGCACCATGTGACTCAGGAAATAATTGGTCTGCGTCTCGTACGGATTGGCACCGACAACGAGGATCGTATCGGCCAGCTCTGCGTCGAGGTACGAGTTCGTTAAAGGCGCGAGACCGGCGTCACCCGCGGCGTGGACCTCGCTGTTGTACGCGGGCCGGTTATGGATCGAGGCCGTGCGGGTCCCGATCCCAGAGAAGAAGAAACGCCCGATCGCCCAGTTGTTCTCGAAACCGCCGCCACCTCCGCCGTGGTCGAAGAATTTCATTCCGACGGCGTGGGGACCCCACCGGTCGATCACCGCCTTGACGACACGCGCGCCGAGGTCGGTCGCGCTGTCCCACGTCGTCTTCGCGTGGCCGGCTCCTTCATCGATCAGCGGTGCGGCCAGTCGAACCCGGGTCGGCCTGTCGGGCGAGTACAGCGTCTGGGCGAGACCTGCACCCCGCACCGATGCGAGACCATCGTTTACCCGGCACGTTGCGTCGGGGATGATAACGATGTTGTGCCGGCTGCCATCACGATCGGTGACGATCGAATGCTGATTCGGCGAAATCCAGGTCCCCATGGCTGGTTGAGGCCGTCGAAAGTCAAGCCCCAGCGCGTTCAGCTCGGGAGCTGCGCCACCCTCTTTTCCCGCGGGCCACTTGTAGACCTGATAGCCGCATCCGACGATGCAGAACTGACAGACGGTAGCGAAGCGCTGTGCATCACGCGGCGGTAGCGGTACGCGGGGCATGGCGATCGGCTACAAAATATTCGTTTCACGTCCGTAGATGAGCCCGCTGACGCCCGTGGCTTGAACCATCTTGCCGTTGAGGCGCAACGCGATCTGGGGCAACGCCTGACTGCCCTGACCGATGACCATCTGGCCGCTCTTGGCCGGATCGAAGCTGCTCCAGTGACAGGGACAGATGAGCAATTTGCGCTCGGGACGGTACGCGACCGGACAGCCCTTGTGCGTGCAAAGCGTCGAGTAGGCCACGATCGCGTTGTCGGGTCCGATCCCGCTCGCCGCCGGCTGTCGCAAACGCACGACCACGGCAGGCGAGCTCGAATCAGGGTACGTGAAGGCAACGGGCGCATCTTCTTTCAATCCGTCCACGGCGACGACGTCGACCACCGGATAGGCCTCTTTTTGAACCGACTGAGCGCCGGCGCCCATCACGCCAGGTGCGATGCCGGCGACAAGCGAGCCGGAGAGCGTCGTGCAGCCGATGCCCAGAAAGCGGCGCCTGGTGAGTGGTACCGCAATTAAAGGGTCGGGGGTTTCGGGCGCAGGCATGATTGGCTCCATCCGCCGAGAGTCGTGGAGTGTGCAAAACGCTCGGTCAATAGTACCGCTCTTTACGCTCCGGGTACGCGCGGCGCTCAGCTCCGACCGATAAACGCGAGGCCGGCAATGGGCCGGCCTCGGGAGAATAGTGAATCCGACTGTGGCTCAGGTCGCAGCGTCGAGCGAGAAACCCTTCCCGTCCGGATGGACCCAGAAATTGCCGTCGGCGACGGCATAGGACCATTCGGCCGACTTCTTCAGTCCACCCAGAGGATACACGTGGGCGCGACGGATGCCGCAGGCGGGATGGCTGGCCTGATAGGAAGCGAGTGCCGCGACGAGCTTGTCCGGAGCTGCGACGGTCAGGAGCTTGGCGACATTCATCGCCTGCCGCGCAACGACTCGCATCGAGGGCCCGATCCCGCAGGCCTTGGCGTGGGCCAGCAAGGTCTTCACGGTGGCGAGTCCGGGAATTCCGATGTGGATCGGCAGCGTATTGCCTTCCGCCTGGATCAGCCTATCCCAGCGGATGATCGGTTCGGGCTCGAAACAGAACTGAGTCACCAGATAAAACTCGGCATCGCTCCTGCGCGCGAAGTCGTTCTTCCAGCACAGCGCTTGCTTGATCGCTTCATCGGGAATGTCCGGGCTGCCTTCCGGATGGCCGGCCACGCCGATCCTCGTAACGCCGTACTTGTCGAGCAGGCCGGTTGCGAGCACCTGCATCGTGTCGCCGAACTCGCCCAGCGGTTCCGCCACAGCGCCACCGATGAGAAGAACCTGCGTGACTGCCGCTTCGTCCCGGAGGCGCCGTAGGCCCTCTTCGAGAAAGGCTCGACTGGGCAGGCTGCGCGCGGCGATGTGCGGGACCGGATTGAAGCCTTCGCGGCGCAGCCGGCCCGCGACGCGAATGGTGTCGTTGAAATCCGCTCCGTGCAGAAACGTAATGTAGACGCTGTCGCCGAGACGCACGTGCTCGCGAAAGTCCGGAATCTTCGCCGCAGAGCCGGGCGTGGTCTCCAGAGAGAAGCCCGTCATGAAGTTCCGGATCTGCTCGTGCTGATTGTCCTGGACGGCAAGCGCTGCACGCATTTTTCGTCCGGCCCCTCGTCTTGTTGATCAACGTTGGCCGATCATAGCGGGCTGAACGCGCATCAGATATGCAAGCCCGGCATAGCCGGTCTGCGTTGTTGAGCAGGGTGTCGCAGACGGACGCGACACGGGGGCGTCGTGGGCGCGCCGGGCCGGCTGCCTGGGAATCAGGCGGCGGGTGCGCCGGCGGTGCTGGCGGCCCGGTCCGGCCGGGTCGTGATCTTCCTCACGGGTCCGAGCGCGCGCTCGATCTCTTCGTACGTCGGTGGTGCGCTTCGCTTGCTTGTCGCGAGCACGTCCGCCATCGCTCTCACATGCGTCGCGGTCGTGCCGCAACATCCCCCGATGATGCGCGCCCCCGCGTTGCGGGCGAGATACGCGTATCTCGCCATGACTTCGGGCGTTCCGCTGTAGGCGACTCTCATGTCGTCGCCCATGGTCGGCAGGCCGCAGTTGCTCTTCGCGACGATGATGTCCCCCGGCTCGGCGCCTTCTGCCAACCCGAGCACCGAATCGACCAATTGTGCGGGACCCACGCCGCAGTTCGCACCGAAAGCCACCGGCCTCGCCGGAAGCGATTTCGATCGGCGCATCGCATCCGAAGGACGAATGCCCATCATCGTGCGGCCTCCTGTATCGAAGGTCATCGTTGCGACAAAAGGCAGCCCGGCACGCTGGGCGCCTCGTACCGCAGCTTCCAGTTCGTTGTCGGCAAACATCGTCTCGATCCAGGCCAAGTCGACACCGCCGTCGCGAAGCGCTTCCGCCTGCTCGTGGAAGGCCTCCTCAGCTTCGGACATGGTCCGCGGACCCAGCGGCTCGAGCACGTCGCCGGTCGGGCCCATCGAACCTGCCACGACGACGGTCCGCCCTGTCTTGTCGGCGACGTCGCGGGCAAGCGCTGCTCCGGCCATGTTCAGCTCGCGCACGCGGCCCTGCAGCTTGTGGAGAGCGAAACGAAAGACGTTGGCTCCAAAGGTGTTGGTGAGAACGATATCGGATCCGGCGTCGACGAAACTCTGGACGACGCTGCGTACCCGGTCGGGATGCTCGACGTTCCAGAGCTCGCCGCTGGCGCCGTTGGCAAGCCCGAGCGCGAACAGATTGGTGCCGGTGGCACCGTCCGTCAGAAGTACGTCGCGTTCTCGAAGCAGCCGGGTCACCGGATCAGTCATCATCTTCCCTGAAGTGTCGTGCGTCGGCGGGTGTCAGCGGCCGCGGGCAACCGAGGCCCAAAACGGCCTATGGTTCCAGCTCGCAAGTATATCGAGTCGGTCGATGCGGGTGTTGCCGGGGAAGCGGACGAATGGGTGAAACCGCCGCTCGCTTTGCATCTGCTCACGTCGCGACGTAGATACCGTCCGGACGGACTTCGACCTTGTAGGCTCGCACCGGCACGTAGCCTTCGCACCGCCCGTCAAACGGATCGTACTCACGTCCATGCCATGGGCACACGAGCACGCCGTTCTCGAGCGTGCCCTCGGCAAGGGGGCCGCCCGCATGTGGACACCGGCCGTCCAGAGCGCCATAACGACCTCCCAGACAGGCGAGAACCAGGGGCTTGCCCTTCACCATGGCGGACTTGAGCGCGCCGTCGCTCAACTCGTCGACATCGGCGACGCGATGCCAAGTCTCTTCAGCCGGCGATTCGGTTTCTACGGACATCGCTGCGCTTACAGCTGGCGCTCCGGTACGTAAAGCACGAGCCCGTCCAGCGCATCCGTCAGCGTTATCTGGCAGGCCAATCGGCTCGTGTCCCGGGGCTCCCATGCGAATTCGATCAGGCTCGCTTCGCTGTCGTTCTTCGGGGGGAGGCGGGGGAACCACACGTGGTCGATGTAGCAGTGGCAGGTCGAGCACGAACATTGCCCGCCGCATTCGGCTTTGATGCCACGGATGTCGTGGGTACGCGCCGCCTCCATCGCCGTGATACCGACCGCGGCCTCGATGGTGGTGCGGCTGTCATCGGGCTGAACGAACGTAACTCTGGGCATGATCGTGCGGGGGAGGCGCTTATCAGGCGACCCGTTGCTCGGAGGAAACCTGGCGATGAGAATCGCCCGTCCCTTCGCGACGGACCTGTTCCGCAAGCTCCTTCCGGACAGCCATGTATTCACGGGGGAGATTGACCGCATCCACTGCCAGGAGCACGCCGCCGCGCCGGTAGATCAGCGCGAAACTGCCCGCAACAGGGTCGCCGCGTTCCTCAATCTCGTCGTAGCCCGCGGGGCAGCCGGCGCTCTGAAGCTTGTATTGATATTGATTCGACCAGAACCACGGGACCTCATCGTATCGACAAGTCTTGCCGATCATGTTCGAGGCCGCGGTCGTTGCCTGACCAACGGCATTCTGGACGGATTCCAGGCGCAGCCGACGCGCGAGCGCGGCGTTCCAGTGTCTGGTGCAATCGCCGGCCGCGAATATGTCGGGGTCCGCGGTCCGGCAGTGCGCGTCGACGACGATGCCGTCGTCGCAGTCCAGCCCCGCATCCCTGGCGAGCTCCACATTCGGTTCCGCGCCGACGCCGACGAGAGCGACATGAGCTTTGACGTCGCCGTGTTCGCAGACCAGGGATTCGAGACGCTCGCCACCCGCGAATTCGCGCACCTGAGTCGCACATCGAACGGATACTCCCCGTGCGAGGTGAGCTCGGGCGAAGAACTCGGAGATCGGTGGGGAAGTCACGCGGCTCAAGACTCTCGCTTCCCTTTCCAGCACCGTAACCTCGGCACCGACCGACCGTGCAACGGCGGCGACCTCCAAGCCGATATAACCGCCTCCAACGATGGCGATGCGTCGGCCATCCTGAATCTTTGCGCGAAGAGCGAGCGCGTCCTGCACGCCGTGGAGATAGTGCACGTCGGCGCCACGGCTGCCCGGAAGGTCCAGCGTCCGGGGCCGGCTGCCCGTGGCGAGCAACAACCTATCGTAAGGGACAGCGGCGGATCCGTGGATCCGGACGCGCCCTTCCCGGCGATCGATACCATCGACCTGCGCATGCAGCTTGAGCTCTATGTTGTTCGTCGCGTAAAAGGAAAGGGGCCGCAGATACAGACGGTCCACGCTCAATGCGCGCTCCAGGAATCCCTTCGACAGCGGCGGTCGCTGGTAAGGCGCCTGCGATTCGTTGCCCAGCAGGACGATGCGCCCGGCGAATCCTTGTTCCCGCAAAGTGAAAGCGGCCTGCGCGCCGGCCTGGCCGGCACCGACGATCACGATCGTTCTCGACGCCTTAGAGGCAGTCGCGGGCGCCATCATCATTGGGTGACGAATCTCGCGTCACTGCCAGTCGAACCATAAGTTGCACGCATGGAAATCGTTGATGGCATCGTCCGAGGCTGAGAGAACGCCGAATCCCGATGGGCCGGACAATCCCTTGCCGTCGACTAGCGTGCGATTGACAATCCAGTGGTCCGCGTATCGGTGTGAGCAGATCACGTACAAAACGCCGCCCGATGCGGCAACTCCGTCATCAGGACCGAGTCGGGTATTCATCGGCCGGGGCGTCCGCCATTCATGGATTACCTTCGCGCGCTCGGCATCGAGCGAGTCAACGATCAGGGCCTGTTGGATCGGCCAGGCGTGCGAGCGGCCGATGAGTCGCACCGGCTGCGTAGGCAGCAGGCACATGACGGCGTGTCGATGATCGCCTTTGAGCTTGAAGCGCTCGTAGAAAGCCGTATCCGCACGAACCGGATACCCGCCGAAGGGGCCGTGTCCGGACTGCGCCGCCGCCGCTAACCGAGCCCGGTCCTCAGCCTCGAGGAACGCGGGCTCCCTCCAGTCCATATTCTTGTACTGCTCGTAGGAGAAAGTGGGGACGGGAAAACGTTTGCTCATCGTCTGTCCTCGAGGAAGCTCGGTCGTCGCTCGAAAGTCGGAGTTTGGCAGCGCTCCGCGGGGCCTTCGTCCCGCCTGCTATGCGCCGAGGGAAGGGGCCCCATGCAAACTGAGCAAGTACCAGGCCCGTCGCGCGGGGCGATGATCGCCGGCATACCTGAGACTCGCTCGGCGCGGCGCCGGGAGATAGGAACTTGCTGCCGGCACGAAACCGTTCCTTGTCCTGAATATTTAAGATATATTAAGCGAATTAATCTATTCCAGCTACCGCGGTCCCGAGGGTGGAGATCATGGCAACGTACCAAGTCTTGTACTGGCAGGAAATACCGTCTCAAGTCGATGCCCGGGATGGTTCCAAGTCGCACAAGGAGATATTGAGCCAGCGCTTCCAGGAACTCATCGACTTGGTGGCGACCCGGCGTAATTTAGTCGAATCAGAGGCATACATTAGCGGATGGAGCAAGGGGGAAAAGAACGAACGAGCTGGAACAGCCGCGGAGGTGGCCCGCAGCGTAGCGGCAGAATTGGAAGGGCAATACGATCGGATCCGGGCGGACGCGCTGCGGAAATCGACCCCATGAAGCGTCCAACCCTTCAATATATTATCAATATATTCACGAGGCTACGGCATCGACGATGACTGGCCCGATGCCCGACCCGGTCGTCCGAGTGCGAAAGCCGGGGCCCGAGAGCCCCGCGCACTTCATTCCCAGCGCGCCATGCATTCGTGTCGAGCGGATCCTGCGAATCCAAGGTTACTCGGACCTCGAGCGTGTGCGGCCCGCCATCCTGACCGCCGCGGCGGCGATGGCGGAAGAAGGTCGCCAGCTGAGCCGTCCTGCCGTGGCATACCGACGCCTGCCCGTCGTCTACGCGAGGGACGGAGAGCTCGATCTGGGAGGCGGATTCAAATTCCATTGCAAGGTTTTCGACCGGACCCTGCGCGACTGCACCGAAGTCGTGCCGTTCGTGTTGACGGTCGGCCAGGAGCTCGACGCCCGAGTGATCGAGCTCGTCAACGCAGGTGAGCTGCTCGAAGCTTTGCTCCTGGAAACGACCGGCTGGCTCTGCATCGAGGACGCGACGCGGCAATTCAAGGTGCATCTTCGCGACGAAACCCTGGCCCGCGGTTGTCGTATCACGTCGCGTCTCGGGCCCGGATACAGCTACAAGGTGGGTGACGCGACCTGCATCTGGAGCTTGGAGGAGCAGCCAACGCTTTTCGCAGCTCTTGGCGGCACCGACCTTCCGGCTTCGCTCATGTCGAGCTGCGCAATGCAGCCCAAAATGTCGCGCTCGGGTCTGTTCGGCGTTGCGCCGCTGTCGCCCAAGCCTCACATGGCGGGACATGCCGCCGCGCCGCTGCACGTCGTCCCTGCAACATGAAGATCCGTGTCGGCGCAACTGCGAGCGCGACCTTCGCCTTCGCGCAAATCTTTCACCCTCTGACTAGGAGTCGGGCGTCATGAAGGTTCCAGGCGACGGTCTGATCATCATCGGTGAGAATTTCAACGCTACCCGCAAGATCAAGATCACCAGCCCTCGGGTCGTACAGCAGGATGGCAAAGTCGGCATCGGCTATACCGATCTCGACGGCAATAAGCGCGTGCTCGACGTGACGAGCTGCATCCCGGAAGAGCCGAACAAGCGCAAGGGGTTCATGATTCCGCACATCGGCCAGGCGTGTCGCGCGAAGGATCTGAACTACATCCGCTGGGCGATCAAGAATCAGGAGCTTCATGGCGCGCATATCATCGACCTGTGCGTCGATGAGATGTCGGTATACCCGGAAGAGCGCTACGAATGGATGGCCTGGCTCGTGCGAACAGCCCAGGAGATCACCCAGGCGGTCGTCGCTATCGATTCCTCCGATCCGGCCACCATACGCGCGGGGCTCGAAGCGCATGACGGGGCCAGGAGCAGGCCAGCGATCAACTCGGTGAACCTCGAGGCAGGCCGTCAGGTGCTCGTCGACATGGCGAGGGAACGGAAGGCGATCCTGTTTGCGAACGCAAGCGGCACGAGCGGGATGCCGCAGAATGCCGAGCAACGGGTCGATAATCTCGTCGGCTGCATGGCGCTGATGGACAAGGGCGACATCCCGATGGACGATCGCTATCTCGATCCGCTGGTCTTTCCGATCGGTGCAGGGCCCGAGTTCGGTGGGCACTACCTCGACGCGGTCCGGCGGGTCCGGGAGATGTTTCCCGACGTGCACATCTTCGGCGGGCACAGCAACGTCTCGTTCGGACTGCCCGACCGGAAGCTGCTCAACTCGACGTTCGTGGCGTTGGCGATCGTCGCGGGCTGCGACGCACTGATGGTCGATCCCATCATGAATCCGCCGCGACAGTTCAACGACTTCTTCTTCGCGGCGAACGCCCTGACCGGCAAGGACGAATACTCGGTCAGGTACCTCAAGTACACACGGGCGAATCTGGCCGCCGCTGCAGCAGCGACGTCGGCACAGCGCCCGGAAGTCACGGAGATCATCCAATGAAGGAACTGCTGCCGCGCGAACGTTTCATCCGCACCCTGCGGCATGAGCCCGTCGATCGACTGTCCACGCTCTACCGCATGAAATCCGAGGCCAAGCAGAAGATCGCCCGCATCTTCGGCATCGAGAACGCCGCCACGGGGCGCAAGCACGATCCGACGCTCGAATTGCGTCTGGGCAACGATGCCATCATCTATCAGATCGGCATCAACGCCGATTTTTCCCATCGCCATATCGAGATCGGCGAGACCTGGTACAACCACTTTGGTGTCGGGTACGGGAAGAGCGGCCTAGAAGGTCGAACTGCGGAAGAGGAGGTCGTGTTCAAGAAGACGCAGGACTTCTGGGGAGCGGCGAAGGTCGTTCCCGAGAACTTCCCCAAATTTCACCCCATCAAGACCATCGAGGATTTCAAGAACTACAAGTGGCCGGATCCTGCCGATGCCGCGCTCCTCGATCCGATCAAGACGCTGTGCGAGAAGTACCAGAAGGACTATTTCATCATCGTCGATCTGTCGTCGACACTCATCGAGGCCGCTTACGCTCACCTCGTCGGCACGCAGAACTTCTTTCTCTACATGTACGATCAGCCCGAACTCATCAACGGCGTGCTCGATGGGCTGGCGGAATATTACGCAGCGCTCGGGCGCAACGCCATCAAGCTCGGGGCGGACATGATCCGAGTAGGAGACGACATCGGTGCGCAGCAGGCGATGATGCTTTCTCCCAAGGCATGGCGCGAGCTTGGCAAGCCTCGTTTTCGCTATATGTTCGATCAGTTCAAGCAGGAGAATCCGGATGTCTTCATCAAGATCCATTCCTGCGGGGACTATTCGCCGATTCTTCCCGACGAAATCGAGCTGGGGGCCAATCTCTCCGGGCTCATGCAGCCCACGGGTGGACTGAAGGACCAGGCGGCCATCAAGCAGAAATACGGCGGCGACATCGCGCTGGTCGGCGGCTTCGACGTCCAGCGGCTCCTGCCGCGAGGGCAGGTCGAAGACGTCCGCAAGGGAGTGCATGACGTGATCAAGAATCTCGGTCCGGGAAGCGGCTACATATTCTCGCCCTCCCACTACATTCTCGCCGACGTGCCGATCCAGAACATATTCGCCATGCTGGAGGCGGTGAAGGATTACGGTGTGTATGGCAGATATCCGCTCAACTGACTTCTTTCGCGCACGATTCGGAGAACAGCATGTCGGATGAACCAGTGCTCAAGATCCCCGAAGGCTGGGAAACGCGCGCTCCCGCCGGATGGGACTGGCGCGCGCTGTGGACCGCGGTCGAGGAAGGGGATCACCGCTACGCCGATCAGCGCACTCGCGAGGCGATCGCGGCCGGCATCGATCCGCGCGCCATCCTCGACGACGGGCTTTTCCCCGGCTTCAATCTCCAGGGCGACCGATTCAGCGCCCAGATCATCTTCATACCCGAAATGCTCATCACCGCCCGGGCGATGAAGGCCGGTCTCGCTCTGATTCGACCGCTGCTCGCGGCGAACAAGGAGAAACCGGTCGGGACCTTCGTGATGGGCACCGTATTGGGCGACATGCACGATATCGGCCAGTCGATCGTGACGATCATGCTCGAAAACGCCGGCTTCGCCGTGGTCAATCTGGGGACGGACGTGCATCCGGACCGGTTCATCGCGACCGCGCTCGAGCACAAGGCGGACCTGGTCGGATTTTCCGCGCTCCTGTCGACCACGGTCTATTATCAGAAGGTGACGATCGAAGAATTTCGCAAGGCGGGACACCGCGGAAAAGTGAAGATACTCATTGGCGGAGCGCCTACCTCGCAGGAGTGGGCCACGGAGTGCGGCGCGGACGGCTGGGGCCGGGACGCAGTCGAGGCGGTCAAGCTCGCGCTGC
>Ga0079222_10000273_pt1 | contig 11295 bp, 6 predicted proteins | sample GAPlitter_FD_75070 | JGI IMG/M metagenome (GOLD analysis project Ga0079222, IMG submission 75070) | Agricultural soil microbial communities from Georgia to study Nitrogen management - GA Plitter | ecosystem: Environmental > Terrestrial > Soil > Agricultural land | place: USA: Georgia | collected...
GCACGCGCGTCCTGCGCCTTCGTGCCCGGGCGCGGCGCGCGATCGAGCTTGCACCGCCGGAGGATCTCGCGCTGCTGCAGGCGTATGTGGACGGCGTGAACGCGGGTCTCGAAGCGCTCGCCGTGAAGCCGCCGGAGTATCTTCTCCTGCGCGCCGAGCCGCGGCCCTGGACGCTCGAGGATTCGGCGCTCGTCGTCGCGTCGATGTATCTCACGCTGCAGGATTCCGAGGCGCGCCGCGAGTCGCGGCTCGCCGCCGCGTACGAAGCGCTGCCGAAGCCGGTGGCCGACTTCGTCACCGGATCGTGGAGCGAATGGGAAACGCCGCTGGTCGGTCGGCTGCAGCGCGCCGTGCCTGTTCCCGATGCCAGCGTGCTCGATCTGCGCGCGGTGCCGCCCACGGCGCCGGGTCCCGCGGCGCATTCGCCGGCGCGCTCGTCGACCGATGACAGGCTTCTGCTGGCGTGGCTCTCGTCGCCCGAGGACGATGCACGCGGAAGCAACAATTGGGCGTTGTCGGGGCGACTGACGGCAGACGGCGGCGCCATCGTCGCCAACGACATGCACCTCGGCCTCGCCATGCCGAACATCTGGTATCGCGCGTCGATGGTCTGGCGCGACACGCGCGAACACCATCTCACCGGCGTGACGCTTCCCGGCGCGCCGAGCCTCGTCGCCGGAAGCAACGGCGACGTCGCATGGGGCTTCACCAACTCGGGCGGCGACTGGAGCGACCTCGTCATTCTCGAGGCGGACCCCGCCGATCCCGCGCGCTATCGAACACCGTCGGGAATGCGGTCCGTCGAGACCGTGCACGAGACGATCCATGTCAAAGGCGGCGACGACGTGCCGGTCGACGTGCGCGAAACGATCTGGGGGCCGATCATCGATCGCGACTCCGGCGGACGCGAGCGCGCGCTCGCGTGGGTGGCGCTGCGCGACGGCGGCATCAGCGGCACGCTTATCGGCGTGGAGAACGCCGAGACGCTCGAGCAGGCGTTCGACGCCGCGGCCCGGCTGGGCGTGCCCGCCCAGAACATGGTTGCCGCGCAGCGCGACGGGCGCATCGGCTGGTCGATCGCAGGGCGCATTCCGCGCCGCGTGGGCTACGACGGACGGCTGCCGGCGTCCTGGGCCGACGGCAAGCGTCGCTGGGACGGATGGATCGCGCCGATCGCGTATCCCCGCGTCATCAACCCGCGGGACGGCCTGATCGTCACGGCCAACAACCGGCTCGTCGAAGGAACGGCGCTGCAGATGATGGGCGACGGCGGATACGATCCCGGCGCGCGGGCGCGGCAGATCGAAGACGACCTGAAGGGCATCGGCAAAGCGTCGGTGCTCGACATGCTCGCCGTGCAGCTCGACGACCGCGCGATCTTCCTTTCCCCGTGGCGATACCTTCTGCTGGGCATACTCTCCGGTGCCGATAATTCCGACGCGCGCCGCGAGCTGCGGCGCGTGGTCAGCGAACAGTCGACGGGTCGAGCGTCGACCGATTCGGCGTCCTATCGCATTGTGCGCGAATTCCGCACACATGTCGCGGAGCTCGCGTTTGCGCCGCTGATCGAGCGCATTCGCAAGATCGACCCCGATTATCCGGCGGCGATCGGGCGCGGCGGGGAGGGGCCATTGTGGGCGCTGGTGACTCGCCAGCCGATGCATCTCCTCGATCCGAAATTCGAGAGCTGGAAAGACCTTTTCCTCGCGGCGGCGGACATGACCGCGAACGATGCGCTGAAGCAGGGCGGAATTGCGACATACACGTGGGGGCGGGCGAACACGGTGCACATCCGCCACCCGTTGAGCCGGGCGGTGCCGCTGCTGAGCGCGCTGCTCGACATGCCGAGCGAGGAGCTCCCCGGCGATTCCAACATGCCGCGCGTGCAGGGGCCGACATTCGGCGCGTCGGAGCGCTTCGCGGTGTCACCCGGTCGCGAGAAGGACGGGTATCTCCACATGCCTACGGGGCAGAGCGGTCACCCGTTGTCGCCGCATTATCGCGATGCACACGCGGCGTGGGCGGAGGGCAGGCCGACGCCGTTTCTCCCCGGGGAGAGCCTGCATACCTTGACGTTGCGACCCGCAGCCGCTCCCGGATCGGCCGCAGGCAGCGGCAAGTAATGCTCGCCGCTATCCGATCATTACCCGCGCCGCGCCGCGGGTGTTCAGGAAGACGGAGTAGAGCGACGTGGTCGCGCAAATGAACAGGCGATTCAACTTCGGACCGCCGAAACACAGGTTGGCGACGGCCTCCGGGATCAGGATCTTGCCGAGCAGCGCGCCGTCGCTCGCGTGGCAGTGCACGCCGTCGCCGGCCGAGAGCCACAGGTTGCCGCGGACATCGACGCGAAAGCCGTCGTACACGTTGGCCGGACAGACGGCGAAGACCTCGCCGCCCGAGATCGAACGGCCGTCGGCCGAGAGCTTGAAGCGCCGGAGGTGGTGCGGCCCGTCGACCTTGTGGGTCAGCCCGGTATCGGCGATGTAGAGCAGCGATTCGTCGGGCGAGAACGCGAGGCCGTTGGGCTGCACGAAGTCCGAAGCGACGACCGTGACGCGGCCGTCCAGCGGATCGATGCGGTAGACGTTCCGCGAACCGATCTCGCTCGGCGCGGCGTCGCCCTCGTAATCGGAGTCGATGCCGTAGCTCGGATCGGTGAACCAGACGCTTCCGTCGCTTTTGACCACGACGTCGTTGGGCGAGTTGAAGCGCTTGCCCTCGTAGCGGTCGGCGAGCACGGCGCGGGTGCCGTCGAACTCGGTGCGCGACACGCAGCGGCTGCGATGCTCGCAGGAGACCAGCCGTCCTTCGCGGTCGACGGTATTGCCGTTGCTGTTGAGCGAAGGTTGCCGGAACACCGAGACCGAGCCATCCGTCTCGTCCCAGCGCAGCATGCGGTCGTTCGGAATGTCGGACCACACCAGGTACCGCCCGGCCGCGAACCACGCGGGTCCTTCGGCCCAGCGGGATCCCGTATGCAGCTTCTCGACGTGCACGTACGGGAAGGTCAGCCTGTAGAAGCGCGGGTCGACGACCTGGAAGCTGGAGGTGAGCTCGAGAGGCATGGTCGGCGTCCGAAGGGCGACGCGCTAGTCCGAATATCGGCGGCCGCGTCCGTAGATCAGCAGCATCGCCACGATGACGACGCCGTAGGTGACGTGGCGGCCGAATTCCGGCATCTGCATCACCGACAGGATCGACTGCAGCAGCGTGATCAGGATCACGCCGGCGACGGTCCCGAGGTAGCTGCCGCGGCCGCCGAGGATCGAGGTTCCACCGAGCACCACCGCGGCGATCGCCGGGAGCAGGTACGGATCGCCCATGGCCTGGGCCGCCTTGCTCGCGTACCCGGCGAGGAGCACGCCGCCGAAGGCCGAAAGGCCGCCCGCGAGGCCGAACGCCGCCATCATGACCAGGCGCGTGCGCGCCCCGGAGAGGTAGGCCGCGCGCTCGCGGTTGCCGATCGCGTAGACGGTGCGACCGAACGTCGTGCGCGTGAGCAGGAAGACCGCGACGGCGCCGACGACCGCCCACACCAGCACCGCGTTCGGGATCCCCAACACGGTGTTGCCGGTGGCGATGAAGCGCATCGCCGGCGACGAGGCGTCCTGCGGGGAGAATCCGCCGGTGTGCGCGATCATCAACCCTTGCGCGACCGCGTTCATCGCCAGCGTGACGACCATCGACGGGATGCGGAGGAACGCCACGCCGAGGCCGCTCACGAGCCCGAGCGCAATGCCGCTCCCGACGCCGACGGGGATCGCGAGCGCCTCGCCGGCGGGTCCCCAGCCGGTGGCCGCCGTCGCCATCATCCCGCCGGCGGCGACGACCCAGGGCACCGAAAGATCGATCTGGCCGAGCAGGATGACGATCATCGCGCCGGTCGCGATCACGCCGAGGAAGGAGGCGACCTTGAGCTGCTGCAGCAGGTACTGCGGCGAGAGGAAGCTGCTCGAGTAGAGGCTGCCGACGAGCAGCACGAGCACGATGCATCCGAACGCCCAGGCGATGGCCGGATCGATACGCCGGCGCACGCCGCTTGCGAACGTGCGCAGCGCAGGCGGGGGCGGAGTCTCCCGAGGCGGAGCGTCAGCCATAGAGGTCCAGGCGGTTGCGCACGCGCAGGATCCGCGCCGCGCCGAGACAGACCGCCGCCGACAGCACCAGCCCCTGGAACAGCGGCTGCCACAGCGGCTCGACGTTGAACACGAAGAGCAGATCCCCGATCGTGCGGAACATGAGCGCGCCGAAGACGGCGCCGACCGCGCTGCCCGAGCCGCCGAAGAGCGACACGCCTCCCAGCACGACCGCGGCAATCGAATACAGCGTGTAGGTGCTGCCGTTGGCCATCGACGCTTCACCGGTGTAGGTGACGCAGGTTAGGAACACCCCTGCGATCGAGGCGAGCAGACCCGACAGCGTATAGGCGACGAGCTTCGCGCGCCGGATCGGCACGCCCGACATGTACGCGGCGACCTCGGACGAGCCGACCGCGTACGCCGCGCGTCCGATCACCGAGCGCCGGAAGGGAAGCCACACGATCGCCAAGAGCGCCAGCAGGACGACGAGGCTTGCCGGGATGCCGCCGGGCAGCTGCCCCGTGAGCGCATCGGCCAGCGCCGGGTTGACGTCGCCGGACGGAACGGGCCTCAGCGCCAGCGCCGCGCCGTAGTACACCGCGCCGGTGGCGATGGTCGTGACGATCGGCTGCAGCCGCCCGAAGATCACGATGAGACCGTTGATCGCGCCGCACAGGCAGCCGACGGCGAGCACGCCGAGGAGGCCGACCGCCGCCCTCAGCGGCGAGCCGACGACGATCTCGGAGGCGAGGCAGTTCGCGAGCACCATCACCATGCCGACCGACAGATCGATGCCGGACGTCAGCACGACCAGCGTCTGCGCCATCGCGACGATCGCGAGGAGCACGCCCTTGTTGGCCGCGGTGGTGACGACGTTGGCGCTGAAGCCCGCGGGATGGTTGGTGGCGTAGATCGCGAACATCGCGACGAACGCCGCGAACGCGAGAAGCGTCCCCTTGTGCTCGCGCAGCCAGTAGCGTCGGTCACCGGTCATGTCACGCCGAGGGCGATGCTCGCGACGCCGGCGCCTCGGCGCCGATATTGAGCGCGCTGCTGACCAATGCGCGCTCGGTGATCTCGCGGCCGGCGAGCTCGCGCCGGATCGCTCCGTCGTACATCACGAGCACGCGGTCGCAGCAGCCGACGAGCTCGTCGTAGTCGGTGGAATAGAACAGGATCGCCGCGCCCCCGTCGGCGAGCTCGCGCAGCAGCCGATACATCTCCTGCTTGGTGCCGACGTCGATCCCGCGCGTCGGATCGTTGAGCAGGAGGATGCGCGGCGCCATCATCAGCCATTTGCCGATCACGAGCTTCTGCTGGTTGCCGCCGGAGAGGGAGCCGGCCGGGAGATCGGTGCCGTCGGTCCGCACCGCGAGCGTGCGAACGATGCGCTCGACCGCACCGCGCTCGGCCGCCCGATCGACGATGCCCCAGCGCGACAAGGTCGGGAGCGCCGCGAAGGAGAGGTTGTCGCGGACCGACATCGGGAGCATCAGCCCTTCGGTCTTGCGATCTTCCGGGATGAGCGCCATCCCGATGTCGGCGCGCTTCGCGACGCTCGGACCGCCGATCGCGACCGGCCTGTCGTCGATCCGCACCTCGCCCGTCGTGCCGTGCAGCACGCCGAAGAGCGCCAGCAGCAGCTCGCGCTGCCCCTGTCCGTCGAGCCCGCCCAGGCCCACCACCTCGCCCGCGTGCAGTTGGAGCGAGATGTCGTTCAGCCGGCTGGTCCAGTTCAGGTTGCGGACACTGAGCCGCGCGGTTGCACCGTCCGGCGCGCGTGCGGTGCGCTCCGGGAATGCCGCGTTGAACTCTCGTCCGATCATGAGCTCGATGACCTCGTTGTCGGTCTTCGTGCCCGCCGCGTAGGTCGCCACGCTCCGGCCGTTGCAGAACACCGTGCACTCGTCGGCGAGCTCGGTGATCTCGTGCATGCGGTGCGAAATGTAGACCAGCGCGAGGCCTTCGGCGCGCAATCGCTTCAGCACGCTGTAGATCTTGGTGACGTCCGCCGCGGTCAGCGCCGACGTGGCCTCGTCGAGGATCAGGATGCGAGGGCGTCGGGCGAGCGCCTTGGCGATCTCGACCATCTGCCGCCGCGAGAGCGACAGGTCCTTGACCAGCGCCAGCGGATGGACGTTGTCGGCGCCGGCGCGCGCGAGCGCGTCCTCCGCCATGCGTCGCTGGGCGCGGCGATCGATCAGCCCGAGACGGCGCGGCGGGTTGCTGATCGCGATGTTGTCCGCCACCGACAGATCGGGGATCAGCGAGAGCTCCTGGAAGATGCATGCGATGCCGGCCGCTTGGGCGGCGGCGGGCGAGGCAAAGGCAATCTCCTGCCCGTCGAGCAGCATGCGGCCCTCGTCCGGCACGACCACGCCCGCCATGATCTTGATCAGCGTCGATTTCCCGGCGCCGTTCTCGCCGAGCACCGCGTGGATGCGACCGGCCTCGATCGCCAGATGGGCGTCCTGCAGCGCGCGCACCCCGCCGTAGCGCTTGGAAACGCCTTGCATCACGAACAGGCTCATTCGGGCACGCGTAACATTCGCGACCATCGCGAGCTAAACAAGCTGAGCGCGCGTCGTCCCCGCGAAAGCGGGGCACCCAGCGTCTCTGGCCGCACGACACTGGATTCCCGCTTTCGCGGGAATGGCGACAGGCTAACCGCCGTGGCTCGCTCCCGGATCGAGAGACGCGGGGATCGCCTACTGCGGTCCCCGCGTGCGCGTTTTACTTGTTCGCTTCGCTCTGCCCCATGATTTCCTGCGCGGTGAAGTTGATGCCGCAGGTCGGGAACGCGTTGCCCACGAAGAAGTTGTCACTCTGGGTCGGGTAGTAGTCGGAGCCTTCCTTCATGTTCGGGTACTCGGCTTTCGCGAGCGGCAGCTTGACCGCCTGGGGCACCACCTTGCCCTCGAGCGCCGCGATCGCCGTCTTGATCGCGACGGCCACCTGGGCGGGCCCGGTCCCGGCCGAGGCGCACTTCAACCCCTGCGACCCGTACTTGCCGCAGAACTTTCGAAAGCCGTTCTCGGTTTCGCCGCCGAACGGCACGAACGGATGCTTCGCGTCGAGCATCGCCTGCACGACGCCCGTATCGCCGCCCTGCGCGGTGATGCCGTCGAAGTGCTTGTGCACGGCGATCGCGTCCGCGGTGACCTTCTGGGCGGTGGGATCGTCCCACTTGCCGATCACCTCGACCGTGTCCCATTTCTTGCCGGAGGCCTTGAAGACCTCCTGGATGCCCTCGTGGCGGTCGCGATCCACGGACGTTCCGGACACGCCGCGCACCTCGAGCACCTTGCCGCCGTTCGGCACATTCTTAACCAGCCACTGCGCCCAGTAGATGCCGAGTCCCTTCTGGTCGACGTTGACGTTGATCGCCTCCTCGGTGTCGAGGATGTTGTCGAACGCGACCAGCACGACGCCGGCGTCGTTGGCACGCTTGATCACGGGCTTGAACGCGGCGGGATTCTGCGCGTTCACGATGATCGCGTCGTAGCCCGAGTCGATGAAGTTGTTGATCGCGGCGATCTGCGCCGCGACGTCCTCGCCGGTCGAAACCACCTTGAACTCCTTGAGCTTCGCGGCGACCTCGGGCTGGGCGGCGTAGGCCTTCGCCGTCTTGATCATCTGGATGCGCCAGGTGTTGGCGATGAATCCGTTGGCGAGCGCGATGCGGTACGGTCCCTTCTTGGCCGGGTACTGGAACAGCTTGGTGTTGCTCGCCCATGGCGCGAAGCACTGGGGATCGGAATTGGGCAGGGTCACGACCTTGGGCGGAGCGGCCGCGGCGAATCCGGCGGCGAGCAGTGCACTCAGGGCGGCAGCACAGGCGCGGTATTGCATCAGAACCTCCTTTGACCGGTCATCTCGACCGCCGGCGTCGGCCGGCAGCATAAGCGTCTTTGTTCTTGGAATGCTCGCCCGACGCCGGGGCGTCCTCGCTGGAGGATGCATTGGATCAGGTCGACATCGAGCGGTCAAGAAAGCGGCGCCGCTGCAAAGGCGCGAGCGATGTCACGCCGTCGGGAGGACATGAGACAACGCCTGACGCAGCGCGTCCCTCAGGTTTCGCCGTCGCGCAAGATCATCCGCACGCGCCGATGCACGCCCACGATCGAAGCGTGGCGCATGCCGAGGCTGCAATGCTAACCGCCTGGCACGCAGGCGACGACGCCGATTCCGGATCCTTCGGGCAGCCATCCGCGAGCGATCATCTGCGCTCGAACGGCCGGATCGGTGGTATAGCGGTGGTTGGTGTCCGGACGAGCATCCCAAAGACGGTACAGCTCAACGGTGCCTTGCGGGCACGCTCCGGCCGCGTCGGGCGGGTGGACGTAGAAGGCGTTAGGCGTCTCGAGCTCGAAGAACGGGAACTTCACTTGAACCTGGGCGCATTCCGCCGGCGAGGCCGAGAAGAAATGCGAGTCGCCGTACGCGGGCGGGATGTAGAACCGGCAGACCGGCGAGGTGCCGGGCAGCGGCCCGGGCAACGCCCGGAAGAACTCGCCCGTGCGGACCCAGCCGGGAATTGCTCCGCTGTCCAGCGCGGCGACGTCCGGCTGGGCCTCGGTCGCGATGAAATAGTGGTCGAGGTTCGGTGCGTAAAATTCGATCACGGGGACGTAAGGCGTCGAAGCACCGAGCGTGAACGCGAATGCACCATCCGCGGTGCCCGCAAGAACATTGGCGCCATCGGCCGGGTCGACCTCGAGACTCAGGATCTGCATTCCGGCGCCGGAAGGCAGCCCATTGCTGAGCGGTGTCCAGCGCATGCCGCCGTCGGTCGTGCGGAACACGCCCTGGGTCGACGTGCCGGCGTAGAGGCTCTGCGGGTCGTTGCGATCGATCGCGAGCGCGGTGACCGCGAAGTCGGTCAGGCCGGTGTTGCGGGAATTCCAGGTCGAGCCGCCGTCCACGCTCGCGAACACGCCGGCGCCCCGGCCGCTCACCGGAGAAATGCCGAACGCCGCGTAGACGATATTCGGATGCGACGGATCGACGACCAGCGTCGACACGGGATTGGCTGGAAAGCCACTGCCGATCGGGTTCCACGATGCGCCGCCATCGATTGTCTTGAAGAGGCCGCCGTCGGTCGCGGCGTAGAGCGCGTCGTTGTTCGTGGGATCGATGGCGATCGCCTGCAGCGCGACTCCCGGCTGGGACGATGTCGGCAGGCCTTGTGATGCGTCGACCCATTCCCCGCCCGAATTGTCGGAGCGCAGGACGACCGGAACGGAGCCCGGAAGCCGGAGCGAGATGTCCTGGTTGCCGACGGCATACAGCACGAAGGAGTCGCTCGTTCCCTCGATCACCGACGTGATGCCGGCGAAGGAGAGCCCGGGCCTCAAGGGCGGGAGGATCGTGCTCCAATGGGCGCCGAGATCGAAGCTGCGAACGAGGACGCCATTCAGCGGGTTCCGGCCGTAAACGATGTTCGGGCGCGAAGTGCGAGCCGAGAGCAGGATGACGGGCGTTCCGTCGGGGAACGCGAGAAGAGACCAATGGTTGCCCCTATCCGCGCTGGTCAATCCGTAGCTTTGGAAAGGCGAGATCGAGGCGTACAGGCGCCACGGATCGCCGCGGTCGCCGAGCAGGATGGGAACCGGATCGTTGGGCAGATTGGCTGTCGGCGGCACGCGGGCCCAGCTCTCGGTGCCATCGGTGCTCCTGAACAAGCCGAGGGCGCTCGTCGCGTACGCGACGGGCGGAGACTGCGCGGTGAATGCGAGACCGCCCGCGAAGGGTGCATTCAACGTGCCGGTCTGCATCCACGTGGTCGCGCCGTCCGTGCTGCGATAGAACGTCGTCGAGTTGCCGTTGTTCGCTTGCGCGTAGATCGTCGGCGGGGACTCGTTGCTGTTTACCAGGCCGACGAGCTGCAGATTCGCCAGTCCAGCGTTTGCAGGCATCCAGGTCGCCGCGCCGTCGGTCGAGCGATACACGCCCGAGCCGTCGGTGCCGAGGATCAACGTGGAACCGACCTGGACCAGCCCGACGATGCCGCTGTTGGGCTGATCCGGCGCGCCGGGCAGGCCGGCGTTGGCGGTGACCCAGTTCGCCCCGCCGTCGGTCGACTTGAGGAAGTTGCTCTTGCCTCCGAAGACGTACAGGGTCGTCGGAGTGTTCGCATCGACCACGATCGCATCCAGGCCGAAGGGGACAGGCGTGCCCGTCGGCAGCAAAGACCATGTCGCACCGCCGTCGATCGACTTGTAGACGCTCGTTGGGACGGACACGCCGTACACGATCGACGGATTCGTCGGGTCGCCGGTGGTCGGGAACACCGATGGCCACGGCGGTAGCAGTGTCCATGAAGCTCCGAGATCCGTGCTCTTGTAATGACTGCGATCGCAGTTCTGCGCGTCGAAGGGCCCACCGTTGGGAAACGCCCCGGCTGCGAACAGGCCTGCGCCGGGCACGACCGAAAAGGCAAAGTGGCAACCTGCGATCGCCGGGGGCGGAACGACGCTCCAGCTTGCGCCGAAGTCGCTGCTCCGGAGCAATAGACTCGAATCGTTCCCGAGAGCGTACAGGTCGTTCGTTCCGCGGTCGGCGACGATGTTCACGTGCACGCTCGGCCCGATCGGCGTCCAGGCCTCGATGCCTGCCGTACCCCACTGCGGAGCCAGGAGCAGAAGGATCCCGATGCACGTCGCCCAGACTTTCCGCGAGATCGAGGGCGGCACTCCTGACTCGATTGTCATGGCAGACGCGATCGGCCAGCAGGCGAGCGATCAGCGCCGCCGCGCCTCGACGACGATCGACTTCGCGACGCCCCGATAGGGATCGGCGCCACCGATCCTGGCCAGCGCAGCGGTTACCTTTTCGATGACGTCGTCCAGCGGAACACCGCGCTTCTCGATCAGCAGCGATCTTGGCGTGCCGCGGATCTGACCCGTGGCGATCGTCCGCGCGCTCGCGCCGGTGATCGGGACTTGCTTGCTCTCGATCCTCACGTCCTCGAATCGCGCCTGCGCCAGCAGGCCGCGCAGCAGCGCGGGATCGTACATCTCGTACGGAATCCGGAAGCGCATCTCCATGTCGCCGGGGAAGAGGCCCTCGACGACTTGCGCATTGGCCAGGATATGCGGGTTCTCCTCGATGCGGTCCCAGACGTTGAACAGCAGGATGCCGCCTTCCTTGAGGACGCGACGTGCCTCGCTGAACGCCGCGTTCTTGTCGGGAACGAACATGACGCCGAAGC
>Ga0079222_10000274_pt1 | contig 11277 bp, 14 predicted proteins | sample GAPlitter_FD_75070 | JGI IMG/M metagenome (GOLD analysis project Ga0079222, IMG submission 75070) | Agricultural soil microbial communities from Georgia to study Nitrogen management - GA Plitter | ecosystem: Environmental > Terrestrial > Soil > Agricultural land | place: USA: Georgia...
ACGCGTGGCGGTGTGGCGAGCGCCTTGAACGAGATCGCCACGGCGTCGCGCGTCGGGATCGCGCTCGCCGAGGCCTCCATGCCGATCCCTGCCCCGGTGGCCGCGGCGTGCGAGATGCTCGGCTTCGACCCGCTGTACGTCGCCAACGAGGGTGTGCTCGTCGCGTTCGTGGCTCAGCCGTCGGCCGACGCCGCACTGGCGGCGCTGCGCCGCGATCCGCTCGGACGCGACGCGGTCTGCATCGGACGGGTGGTGGACGCCCACCCGGGGCTCGTCGTCCTCGAGACCAGCGTGGGGGGCAGCCGGGTCGTGGATATGCTACCGGGGGACCAGCTCCCGCGGATTTGCTGAGCGTTGCCGGCTGACGATCGTCACCACTGCACTCACGGCTCCCGCGACCACCAGACTCAAGTCCTCTCGCACGCCGAGCTGCGTCGCCGCCGACGCGCCGACGGCCGACCAGGCGAGGGGGACGGCGAGAATCCACCCCGGCGCGCCCGGCTCGAGCCAGAGCAGCATCCCGAGCGTGAAGATCGTGGTCGGGCACGGGAGCCCGAACGTCGCCGTCGCCGGGTAGCGATGACCCACGGCGTACGCGAGCAGCGGATACCCCAGCAGCCCGAACCCGATGAGCAGCGCGCCGGTGGTGCCACGCACACCGGGACGGAACCGAAAGCGCAGCTTGCCGCGGATCGTCGCGAGCGTGCCCAGCGCGAGACCCTCGAAAATGAAGAGCCCACCGAACAGTCGGGCGGCGGGGTTGATCGCGCTGAAGAACCCGAGATGGTACACAACGCCCATCCAGAGCCAGAGGAGCGCGAGCACGCCCCCGATGGCGCGGTCCGACCAGGCTCGCGGGCGCACCGCCAGCACGCTCGCAGCCCCTGCCAGTACGACCAGCAGCAATTGCGCGGGCCAGACGACGTCGTTGTAGCGCACAAAGACGCCGAAGAATTGTGCAGCGTCGAATGGTAGCGACATGCCGGAAGCTTGCGAGGCACGTATGAACGTCCTCTGAGCGCGGGATGAGCGCGGGCTTAGGCATAGCTGAGAGCCTTCACACTCTCTTGCAGCTCTTTTCACCCAGACCGTGCCATCCTAGATGCAACCCCCCAAGGGGAGGAGCCATGATCAGGACGAACATCGGTGGTCTGGACACCGCCATCCGCGCCGCGCTCGGGAGCTTTGCGATCGTGTTGGCGGCAGCAGGGGCGGACCAATACCCCGTCGTGGCGCTGGCAACGGGGCTCGTCGCAACCGTCATCCTGGCGACGGCGATCGCCGGCGTGTGCCCGCTGTACACGGCGCTCGGCCTCGACACGCATCCGCGCGGGCAGCCGCCTCGTAAGACGACGCGCGAGCTCGCGCACCAGCTGCGGTAAGTGGTGGAGCCTTGAGCGTCATGACCATTGTGGCGGTCGCGCTCGTCCTCGCGACCGTCGCACTCAGCGCGGCGGTGACTTCGTCCCTCAGCGGGACGCAGGCGCCGCGGGTTGGCTGCGAACCGCCGGACGGCGTGTCGGTCGGGGTCTTGTGCCCAGTGAGCGGTGGAACGGCGCTCGTGCAGGTAGCGATAAGCGTCGCGCAGCCGGCGTGCGTCGTGCTAGCATGCGATCGTTTCCCCGACCAGGTGCTGCGGTGTGATGGCGAGTGCTTCCCGCTCGACCTGATGCGTCGCCGGCCGCTCTCCTCCGCCGTTCGGGCCTAGGCACCTCGTCGCTCCGCCTCGCGCCGAGGGGCCGGGAGCATCAGCCACCGGATGAGCACGATCCCTGCTCTCGCCCAACGCCAGTAGCGCCGGAACTTCTCGCGCGCTTCCTCATTAACGCGCGGATGAATCCCTCTTGAAACCCGCGCGAAGGGGTCATCAGCGAACAAGAAACGCTCACGTGGTTTTCAGGACCCATTCTCGCGTTCCCGACCACATTTTGGACATCGGCCGGGAGACCCTCTCCAGGATCTGTGACCCATCTGGAGAGGCTTCATGAGAGGGACACCACTCGTGGTCACGAGGCTGCGGTAAAGTCATGACATCGGTTCGGGCAACGGCGCGTGAAGCTGCCATGGGACTTCCAGGCGATGAGCTGGTCGCCCGACCTATCGGCGTCTTCACACACGGCGTGACGATTGACGCGCCCCCGGCCGAGGTGTGGCCCTGGTTGGCGCAGATGGGAGCGGGCAGCCGCGCCGGCTGGTACAGCTACGATCGCCTGGACAACGGGGGGAAGCGGAGCGCTTGGCGGGTGCTGGCCTGGCTGCAGGACATCACCATCGGCGATCTCCTTCCCGCGCTGCCCGGGGCTCGCCTTGCGTTCGTCGTCGTCGCGATCGAACCCGACCACACGCTCGTGTTGGGCGTGCCGACAGGCGATGGTGGCTATCGGGCGCGCTGGACATTCGTGCTGGCGGGCTCGGCCACGGGGCAGACTCGCCTTGTGGTCAGAGCGAGCTTCGCGTACGCGCTGTTCCGTCTGCCGAGACCCGTCATGCGCGCCCTCGGCCGGCTGGTGCACTTCATCATGGAGCGGAGGCAGCTCCTCGGGATCAAGCAGCGGGTCGAGTATGGCCGTCTGTGGTTATCCTTTGCCGACGCGGGCCCCAGGCTCGAGGACTCGTGATGCGGTCCCTGCCCCGCGCTGGCGGGGTCAAGCCGGCACATGCAGCTTACACGACCGTGCTCCACCAGGGTGAGGGAACCGTGGCGGACAAAGCCGCGATGGCGCTCGCGAAGTCGAGCTATGAGCGCTGCTGCGAGGTGCCGGACTTCTTTCAGACCTTCTATCGCAATTTTCTGGCGGCGTGCCCCGCAGCGAGACCCTTGTTCGCACGTACCGATTTCGGGCGCCAGGACAAGTTGCTGCGCCACGCGGTCGGCCTGCTGCTCATCTTCCCGAACCAGCCCCCGGGGGAGCCATCGCTGCTCGCGCGGCTCGCCGAGCGGCATAGTCGGCGCGATCTCAACATCGATCCCGGGCTCTACCGGCCCTTCATCGACAGTCTGATCGATACCGTGCGCCAGGTCGACCGCGAGTGCACGCCTGCCGTAGAACAAGCATGGCGGACGACGGTTGCGTTAGGCGTCGAGTACATGAAGGCGCGGTACTAGCGGCGCAATGCATTGAGGATCACGACGGCGTCGAGCGCTTCCTGCAGCACCGCGCCCACCGCAGGCGTGACCAGTCCGACGGCGGCGATCCCCATCAAGCCGAAGCTCACGCCCAGCCCAACGCCGATGCTTTGCAGCGCGATTCGCCGCATGCGGCGGCTGATCGTCATGGCATCGCCCACGCGGGAAATGTCGTCCACCAGCAACACCACGTCGGCTGCCTCGGCCGAGATGGCCGTACCATGCTCCCCCAACGCCACTCCCACCGTCGCGGCCGCGAGCGCGGGTGCATCGTTGATCCCGTCGCCCACCATCACGACGGTTCCGTACTTGTGCTTCAGCTCCTGTACCGCCGTCACCTTATCGGCCGGCAGGAGATTGGCGCGCACCGTGCGAATCCCCGCCTGTGCCGCGATGATCTCGGCCGTCGACTCGCGGTCTCCGGTGAGCATCAGCGTTTCGGTGACACCCAAGACCGCGAGTCGCTGCATCAGCGACGGCACCTGATGCCGGAGCCGGTCGGCGAACTCGATCTTGCCCACGAGTTGCCCATCCACGGCGACGTAGGCGGTCGTATGGTCGTCGTCAGCCTCCGGCGTCTCCACGCCGCGAGCCGCCAGAAAGCGCGCGGACCCGACCGCCACGCCGTGTTCTTCGACGCGGGCCGCGACACCCGCACCGGCGGTCTCGACGAACTCGCTCGCCAGCGGCAGCGCCCCCAGGCGTTCGCGTGCGGCGTCGACGACTGCCTTGCCGAGGTGGTGCGACGAGAGCTGCTCCACGGCGGCGGCGAGGCGCAGCACTTCGTTGGATGGAGCCCCGTCCGTCGCCTCGATCCGCTCGATAACGGGGTGGCCGAGCGTCAGGGTTCCGGTCTTGTCGAACACCACCACGCGCGCTCGCCCGAGCTGCTCGATCGCCGCACCGGTCTTGACGATGACGCCGCGATCGGCCGCCCGGCTGATCCCGGCGATAATCGCGATCGGCGTCGCGAGGATCAGTGGGCATGGCGTCGCGACCACGAGCACGGCGAGGACGCTCGTCGGGCTCGCGGTGATGAGCCATGCGACTGCGCATATCAACAAAGTGACGGGGGTGAACCACATGGCGACCCGATCAGCCAGGCGCTGGATCGGGGGCTTTTCGCGACGCGCCTGCTCGACCAGCATCACGATCTGTTGGTACTGGCTCTGCGCCGCCCGTCGCACGGCACGCAGCTGGACGGCGCCGTCGAGGTTGACGCTGCCGGAGAGCAGCAGGGTGCCGCGGGCGGCCCGGATCGGCAATGGCTCGCCGGTGAGCGCCGACTGGTCGACGGCGGATGTGCCGCTCGTGACCTGGCCGTCCACGGGGACGAGATCGCCCGGACGGATGAGCAGCAGCTCGCCGACGGCAATCTCGCTCACGGGCACCTCTTCCAGGCGTCCGCCGTCGCGGATGCGATGGCCGGTCTTCGGGGCGCGCGCCAGCAGCGCCTCGAGCGAGCTTGACGCCCGGCCCATCGCATACCGTTCCAGCGCCTCGCCGCCCGACTGCATGAGCGCGATGACGGCGCCCGCGAAGTACTGGCCGACGAGGAGCGCGGTCAGGATCGCGAGCATCGCGACGATGTCGGCGGCGAACCGTCCCCGCAGCATGCCGCGCAACGTCTGCAGCACCAGGGGGGCGCCGCCCCCGAGGAGCGTGGCGAGAAACAGCGCCCGCGCGATCGTCGGGGCGCCGAAGAACACGTGGGCGGCGAGCCCCGCCAGGAGCCCTCCGCCCACGATCACGGGAAGCGAGTACTGCCGGATGAATCGTGTCACATCAGAACGGCGCGAACCCCGGGGTGCGCAACGGATTTCCCTGGGTCATGGCGTACTCGCGAGTTCTGGGAGGGTCGCCGACGGGAGCTCGACCTCGAAGCGAGCGCCAGCACCTGGAACGTTGGACACCCGGATCCCGCCGCCATGCAGGCGCGCGATCGCCGCCGCCATGGCGAGCCCGAGTCCACTGCCGGTCCCACGACTGCGGGCCTGATCGGCCCGGTAGAACGGCTCGAACACGTTCGGCAACTCGTCGCGCGGGATGCCCGGCCCCGTGTCTTCAACCGAGAGATAGACGCCTTCCGCGCCATCCAACGGGGTCGTCACGACGCGGATCGTGCCGCCCGGCGGGGTGAACTTGACGGCGTTGTCGAGCAGCTGGTGCACCAGGCGCCCGACCAGTTCCGCATCGATCGTGGCCAGCGCCGCTTCGCGCGCGAGACACACATCGATCGTGAGCTCGCGCTCCACCGCCCGCTCCCGCAACAGTTCGAGACAGTCCTCCACCAACACGTTGACGTCCGTGGTGGTGCGCCGGAGGGTGAGCAGCCTCGCCTCGGCACGCGTAATGAGCAGCAGATCCTCGCTCAGCTCCGTGAGGCGGTCGATTTCTTCCAACGCGCTGTGCAGCACGCGCTGGTAGTCGCGCGGCGTGCGCTCGGTTCGCAACGCCACCTCGATCTCGCCGCGCAGGGCCGTGAGGGGCGAGCGCAGCTCGTGACTCACGTCGGCCGTAAGGCGGCGCTGGTTTCGAAAGGCCAGATCCAGCCGCTCGAGCATTCGATTGAGCACCTGGACCAGGCCGCGGTATTCGTTCGTGTCGGCGTGCGCATGGATGCGCTGGTCCAGGGTGCCGGCGGCGACCCGGGTCGCTTGCTCGGTGATCTCGTGGACGGGTCGCACGGCCGAGCCCGCGAGCCACCACGCGCCCACCAGGGTGGCCCCGGTCCCGAGGAGCACGATTGCGACGAGCACCGCCAGGAGCTCGCGGTGCATCCCCCCGGCAGGACCGAGCGCCACGGCATATGCGGCCGCCGCTGCAAGGAGCAGCCCCCCGCCCATCGTCGCGGCGAACCGGACCGCCAACGTCCGTCGTAACGAGTGGTTCACTCTTCTTCTCGGTCCGGCGACTGCAGGCGGAAGCCGACACCCCGCACGGTCTGAATCAGCTCGAGCTCGGACGCGTCCTTGAGCTTACGGCGCAGATTGCCCACATGCACGTCGACGACGTTGCTCTCGGGGTCGAAGTGCAGGTCCCACACCTTCTCGAGCAGGTCGGTGCGGCGGATGACCTCCTCGGGGCGCAGCAGGAAGTGCTCAAGCAGCTGGAACTCTTTGGGCGTGAGCTCGAGCTTCTTTCCCTTCACGCGTACCTTATGCTTCAGCCGGTCGAGCTCGACGGGTCCGTACACGAGGAGCTCCGTGCGGCCCGCCCCACCGCGCCGCACCAGCGCGCGCACGCGGGCGAGTAGCTCATCAAACTTGAACGGCTTGGTGAGATAGTCGTCGGCCCCTGCATCCAACCCGCGCACTACATCTTCCGTCGAGTCGCGCGCCGTGAGCATCAGGATCGGCGTGTGGCGCCCCTCGCGCCGCAGCTCGGCCGCGAGCTGCAGGCCGTTCTTCTTCGGAAGCATCACGTCGAGCACGACCAGGTCGTAGTCGTAGACGTGCGCCAGAGTGGTCCCCTCGTCACCGTCCGGGGCGATGTCCACCGCGTAGCCTTCTTCGCGGAGCCCCTGCTCGATGAAGCCGGCGACTTTGCGGTCGTCTTCCACCACGAGAATCTTCATGCGGGCAAGTCTAGAAACGGCGCGTTGAACCGAGTCTAAAGAAGGGGTGAAGGATCCTTCATGGCCCCGCCGGCGCGAGCGGGAGCCGGAGCGTGAAGGTCGCCCCGCGGCCGGCCTCGCTCTGCACGCTCAGGCTCCCTCCCAGCACCTCTGCCAGCCGTCGCGACACGGATAGGCCGAGCCCGGTACCAAGGCCCGAATGCGGGTCGAAGCGCTCGAACGGCTCGAAGATGCGCGCCTGCAGCTCCGGCGGCACCCCCGGACCGCGGTCGACCACCTGGAAGGATGCCTCGGAGTCGGCAGCGGTGGCGCGCACGGCGACCGTCTCGCCCTCGGGGCTGTGCCGCACGGCGTTCGACAGCAGGTTGACCAGGATTTGCTCGAGACGGACCGGATCGGTGCGCAGCGTCGCCGCCTCATGCGGGACGTACTCGCCGGTCAAATGCACTCGCTTGGCGGCCCCGGCCGGTTCCACGTGCGTGATGGCCCGCTCCACGGCTCGCCCCAGCTGTACCTCACGCCACACGGGCTGCACCTTGCCGGCATCGAGCCGCGTGAGATCGAGGAGGTTATTCATCAGGGTGATGGTACGCTCGGCCCCTTCGTATACCTCGCGCGCCGCCTGCTCGGCGGTCTCGGGGGACTTGCCGCGCACCAGCCGCTCTGCCCAGCCGAACACGCCCGTGAGGGCGTTGCGGAGCTCGTGATTCATCATCGCGAAGAACAGGTCGCGATGCCGCTGCATGTCCTGGATCTGCTCGACCAGCCGCGCGTTCTCCACGGCTACGGCGGCGTGCGCCGCGAGCAGCACGGCGATCGCCTCGTCCTCCGCGTCGAACTGGGCGGCCCCGACTTTATCCGTGAGATAGAGGTTGCCGAACACCTCTTTGCGGCTGACGATGGGAACGCCGAGGAACGAGCGCATGGGCGGGTGGTGGGGCGGGAAGCCGTGCCGCTTGGGATGGGTGTTGATGTCGGCGGTCCGGATCGGCTTCGGATGTCTGATGACCTGGCCGAGCAGCCCGCGGCCGCGTGGCAGGTCGCCGATACGGTCTCGCTCGGCCTGGGTCAGCCCGGAGGTGACGAACTGGCTGAGCGACTGCCGGTCGGGAGCGAGCACGCCCAGAGCCGCGTAGCGCGCACCGACGACGTCGCGCGCCGAATCCACGACCTGCTGGAGCACGCGCTCCAGCGAGTGCTCAGCGAAGATCGTGACTCCCGCGGACAGCAGCGTCTCGAACCGGCGCCGCACGCGCTTCCCCTCGACGCTCTCCTGACGCGACCTTACAGCAATCCGCTTGGCTGGCACTCCGCACCCTGCCTCTTGCGCTGCTGGAAAGTATGAAGGTCACGCCCCCGGACGCCAGCCATGTTCAGGGCAGGTTCAGCATGGCTTCATGCGGTCGCACCTATCCTGCGACCTATGATCCCTGGCGTGTCTCTCCGCACGGTCCTGGTCGCCGTGGACGCCGGAGCTCCCGATGATGGCGACGCGCGGCGCGCGGCGGCTCGTGTGGCGACGGCGGCCAGGGCGCGGCTCGCCGTGTTCGAAGTGCCTCGTGGCGGCGTCCCCGCGGTCGAGGTCGCCCGCGCGGCAGAGCGGCAAGACGTCGGCATCATAGTCCTGCCGCGGGAGCCGCGCGACCTGGTCGAAGGGACGGTGCGACGGGCTCGGGTCCCCTGCCTGATTGTGTCCAAGGGCGCGTGCCCGTTCCGTCGCATCCTGGCGGCGCTCGACGGCGGGCCCGACTCGGCCGGGATCCTGGACGTCGCCTCGGCGCTCGGCGAGTTGCTCGGCGGCGACGTGGAGGCGGTACACGTCCGGGACGGTGACCCCGTGGCGGCGATCATCGACAGAGTGCAGGCCGAGGGCACCGACCTGCTCGTGCACGGGCACCATCGGGGCGGGCCCCGGAACGGGCATGAAACGGGGAGCATCGCGGCGCGGTTGCTGGGCCGCGCGCCCTGCGCGGTGTTGACGGTGCCGATCTGAAGTGGGTTACACCTTGGCCGTCGCCACGGCAGCGACAATATCGGTTTGTGAGATCACTCCAACGAGTGCGCCCTCCTCCTCGACGAACAGCCGCTGCACCTCGAGGTAGAGCATCTCGCGGGCCGCGTCGCGCACGTCCGCATCGGGGGCGATCGTCTCCGGCCACGGGGCCATGATCTCGTGGATGGGAGTCTCCTCGAACAGTTTGTCGCGAGCCCGCGGGCTCCGCAGCCCCCTTTCAGCCTTGAGGATCTCGCGGGTGGACAGCACACCCAGCGCTCGACCGAAGCGGTCGAGCACCGGCAGCGCCGAGACGCGCGCTTGGGTGAGGGCGGTGACGGCGTCGACGACCGTGGCATCGGCCGCGATGGTCTTCAGCGTAGTACGCATCAGCTCCGCGACTTTCACGGTGACCTCCTGGCGCGCGATCGCGGCGTGTACGCGCACAACGGATCCTCGGCGAATGGATCGCCGCTCGCGGCGTACGCCCGGGCCCGCGACCCGCCGCAGTACGCGTGAAACTCACAGCGACCGCAGCGCCCTCCGAACAACTCGGGCTGCCGCAGCCGACGGAACAACGGCGCGTCGCGGTAGATCGCAATGACGTCGTCGGTGCGGACGTTTCCGGCCGTGACGGGCAGGAAGCCCGACGGATGCACGTCACCCGTGTGCGAGATGAACATGATGCCGTTGCCGTCCCGGATGCCGGCGCCGCGACCGCGGGCGGGCGACCAGCGGCGCTGCAGCATGATGCGCCGCAGGTGCGGCGCCTCCGTCGTGGTCACCACCGGCGAGCCTCCCTGCAGCGACAGATCCACCAGCCAGTGCATCACCTGTTCCGCAGCATCCGGCGTGACCTCCTCCAACACGGCGCCGCGCCCGGTGGGTACCAGGAAGAACAGGCTCCACCGCGCCGCGCCCAACCGGCCTGCCAGCAGATAGATGGCCGGGAGGTCGTCCAATGTTTCCTTTGCCACGAGCGTGTTGATCTGGAAGGGGAGCTCCGCGGCGCGCGCCGCTTGAGCGGCGTCGAGTGTCCGCTGAAACGTGCCGGCGATGCCCCGCAGCGCGTCGTGCCGGTCCGGTGTCGCGCCGTCGAGCGACAGTGATATCGCCTCCACTCCGAACTGCTTCAAGCGCCGGATTTCCTCGCCGCGCAACAACGGCGTGGCACTGGGAGCGACCGACACGCCCAGGCCGAGCGCCCGAGCGGCGACGATGATCGTCCACAGGTCGGGTCGCTTCAGGGGATCGCCACCGGTGAGCACGACGTGCGGTTTGGGATCGCCGAATGCTGCCAGCTGCTCGAGCAGGCGGAGGCTCTCGGTAGCCGTCAGCTCGTCGGGATGCCGCCGCTGGACGGCCGCGGCGCGACAGTGCCGGCACGCGAGGTCGCAGGCGCGCGTCAACTCCCAGTACACCCGCAATGGCGCCCGGTCGAATAGGAGGTTCATGCTCACAATAAGGCCTCGAGTCCATGAAGGCTTCTGAAAGGCCGATTCAGGAGACCTTCACGGTCGGCGGTTTGATTGGGGTGTGGGAGGTCACGTTATGAACTGGGCTCATGCACATCTGGTGTTGAACCACGTTCCCGTGCTCGGCACGTTCTTTGGACTGGCACTGCTGGGGTACGCGCTGATCCGGCGCAGCGATCCTCTTAAGCGGGCAGCGCTCAATGCCTTCGTCGCCATCGCGCTGCTCGCGCCGCCTGTCTACTTCACGGGTGAGCCCGCCGAAGAAGTCGTGGAGCATGCGGCGGGGGTCGCGAAGGATCGAGTTGAGAGCCACGAAGACGCCGCCCTGCTCGCCCTGACTGCGGTGGAGCTGCTCGGCGTGGTTGCCGCGCTTGGCTTGTACGCGTCGCGGCGCGCGCGACCGATTTCGGCGAAGGCCACGGGAGCGGCGCTGATCGTGGCGCTTGCGGCGGCCACGCTCATGGCACGCGCCGCCAACCTCGGCGGCCAGATCCACCACACGGAGATCCGCAGCGGAGTGCAACCGCCGGCCCCGGGCAACGGCGCGGACGACGAGCGCTAGAGAAACTCTCACTGCCCGTTCACAGACGCTTCAGAGCCCGGCGCCTCCATTTCCTGCGTACGCTCACACATGGGAGATCACATGAGCACGAAGGAGCTGGTTGATGCGGCGGTCGAGCACCTTCATACGCGGGCCGGCGTGAAGACCGTATACGGCGAGCCGGTCGTGGTCGACGGCAAGACGATCATTCCGGTCGCGAAGGTCGCCTACGGCTTCGACGGCGGCTCGGGCTCCAAAAAGGCACGGGCGGGTGAGGCCGGCAAGGAGGCGCCGGCCAGGACAGGGGAAGGCGTGGGTGGGGGTGTGGCCGCGAAGCCCATGGGCGTCGTGGAGGTCACTGACGAGGAGACGAAGTTCGTCGCCTTCGGTCAGACCAAGAAGCTGGCGTGGGCCGCGGCTCTCGGTTCAGCCTTCGGCGTCCTGGTCGGCCTCCTGCTCGGAGGGCGCCGCAAGGGTTGAAGCTTCGCTTCAGTCGTCCCGCGTCTTGGGATGGCTCAGCGAGTACACGTACGCCGCGACGGCGCGGACCTGCTCCGGCGTGAG
>Ga0079222_10000276_pt1 | contig 11235 bp, 12 predicted proteins | sample GAPlitter_FD_75070 | JGI IMG/M metagenome (GOLD analysis project Ga0079222, IMG submission 75070) | Agricultural soil microbial communities from Georgia to study Nitrogen management - GA Plitter | ecosystem: Environmental > Terrestrial > Soil > Agricultural land | place: USA: Georgia...
TCGTCCGCAATCCGGAGAAACTCCACCACATTCCGCCGCTAGCCGCGTAGGCTTTCTCCCTTTCGTTTCAGAAGCGGTTTCTTTTATGGCGGCCCTTCGGATATTCTCGTGGTCCCGGCGAACTCAACAGGGCTCTTCAGGATTTCCGGATTCGGCTGATGCCGCACATCGATCACCGTATCGCGCTGGTTTTGCTTTCGGCAATCATTGTGGCTGCTGGCGCGCCTCTGGCGGTGGGCTGGGCGCGCCTGATTCCCGCTGACCGCGAACCATTTGGCCCCGCAAACCCAACCACAGCGCACGGAAGCGCCGCGTCGCGCGATTCGATTGCCGTCGTGCTGCTGAGCTGGATCACGATAAGTTATGCCGCCCGGTTTCCCGGCGTGCCTCTCGAATCTCTGCGCTCTTGGCTTGACGGCCTTCTACCCGTTCCCTGGCCTGAGTATATTTTTCTTGCCGTTGTGTTCTTGCTGGTATTCGCTCCGGCGTTTGCGGCCTGCTACTCTCTTCTGCGAACCAACCCCTTGCGTGCACCGCTCCTTTGGGCTGGCGTCCTTATTCTGTTGGTGTGGTTTGCTTCTCCATACCTGTTTACGGCCATGATGGCGCCTTCCTGATCTGCCCGGCGGCGCAAAAAAAGGCCCGCGTCCTTGCGACGCGAGCCTCGCGGAATTCCGATTGTATTCTCTCGCCGCCCGGCGAGGAACTCTCCTATGCGCCGGCCGCCTTCACCTGCTGCAGAGCCGATGCCACCTCCTTCACGTCCGGCACTACGGGGATCTCGTAATTCTTTGCCCAAGCCACTTTGCCCTCTTTATTCACGATCACAATCGCCCGTCCGGTGATGCCCTTATCGGCAAGAAAGACGCCGTATTTTTCCGCCGCCGCTCCGCGGGGCTGAAAGTCCGCCAGCAGCGGATACTTGATTCCCATCTTTTCCGCGTAGGCTTTGTGCGACCACACGCTATCCACGCTGACTCCCAGCACCTGGGCATCCAGCGTCTCGAACTGCTTCATGTCGTTCACCAGGCATGCGTGCTCGTTCGTGCACACGGGACTCCAGTCCAGCGGGTAGAACACCAGCACGACGTTTTTCTTTCCTTTGAAATCGGAAAGCTTTACTTCCTGCTTGTCCTGGTTTGGCAGTGTGAAATCCGGCGCGGCTTGACCGATAGCGATGCTCATAGCGTTTCTCCTTGTAAATAGGCCTCGTCCAGCATCTTACCCAATCCTTCGTGCTCCCGCCATTCCGCGACGCCCCACTACATCCCCTACGCGCCAAGGTTGAGCGCTGTCGGCGAATCCTTTGCTTCCGCTCCTTGACGCGTTACACTCGGCGCGGGAGCTTCCGATGAGCGCTGAAGCCGCTCGCCGCGCCTTGTCCATGACACTGCGGGAACTGGTGGCCGCCTACAAGAAAAACGCCGAAAAATTCGGTGATCCCGTGCCTGTGACGGCCTTTGGCCTTTCGTTGGACGAGGCGGCCCGTGTCTTCTCCGCATACGACGAGGACTACCACATCAGCCGCTTTTTTCAGTTTATTCGGCAGGAGGGCCCCTTGGTTTCGATCAACGGGATACCCGCAACGCACATAGCCCTCGACTCTGATATCGAATCGATTCTTTAATCTTGTTGTGATCTTGTTGGGTATTAGCCGCTCTTCCCAGCCGGCTTCCATTTGTTCAGAAACGCCAGCACATCTTCCGGCGCCATCGACCGCGCCTTTTCAAATTCCCCGTTTTTCTGGCTCGTCAGCAGCGTGCCGTCGCTCTTCAGGACTGCGGCCGCAGGCACTCCTTTTTTCAGGGGCACTTCGTATTTGTTGGCCACGTCCAGGTTCTGGTCGTACTCTCCGATGTTCACGTGCACCACCACGTAGTTCCTGTCGAGCGTCGGCGCAATCTCCGCGCTGTGAAACGCGGCATCCAGCACGTGGCAGTCGTAGCACGAGTTTCCGCCGAAGATCAGTAGCACATTCCGGTGCGTCCTGGCCGCAGTCTTTAACGCCTCCGCGATTTCTTCTTTGGCGTTCACATTGTCGGGATAGATGTTTTTCTTTTCCGTCGGAGCCGGCAGCAGCTTCTTGCTTTGCCACCCCAGCAGCATTGCCCCGCTCCCCAGCACCAGCACAAGGCCCAATGGCAGTACGTGTCCCCTGATCCTCATGGCGAGTACCTCAGAATTTCAGTCTAAGCGTTGCCGGGACCTGCCGCAACAATCAGGCCCGATGCTACACTCGTTCTTATGTACGCGCAGAAATTCCAGGTAGATGTCCTGATTCGCGGCGAACGCCGCCCTTGCCCGCTCGACTGGCTCGACCAGTTCTGTATGCGCAACTTTACCAATGCCGTCGATTTTGACGACACCCTGCCTGTCGCCGACGGTGCCGTCGAAGCGAGTTTTCGTCTCTCCCCTGAGCGCTTCGCTGAAGGCCTCTCCGCATGGCTAACGCAGCGCGGCAAAGGAGAAGGTCAGCCCGTTATTGTCCAGGTGCAAGCCCGCTAATTCGCGCACGTTTGATCGCGTCGCTTTTCAGTCTTTTCGCGCCGCGCCTGCCTGCGCCGTCGAGTCCGTCTGTCCGCTCAACAATGCCCGAATCTGCGGTAGAGCCTTAAGCGCAGCTTCTTCACCCGCTCTCACGAGTTCCGGTGTTCGTGAAAAGTCGTCCCAGCCGATTCCCTCGACGCCCGGCTCGATGATTACATCGGCCTGTTGGCGCCACGTCACATCCGCATAGCGCTGAATGATGTTGAATGCCCTTCCGATGACGTCCGCCGCTGTTCGCGGATTTTCGATGTTTCCCGCTTCCAGATAGACGGCAATCACGATATCGGCGCCCATCATCGCCGCGCCTTCCACCGGAACAGGTGAAGTTAGAAATCCGTCAACCAGCGTCCGCCCGTCGTATTGAATCGGTACGAACAGTCCGGGGTAGGCGCACGACGCGCGCAGCGGCGTCGCGATGGGCCCGCTCGAGTAGTACACCGTCACGCCCGCGTTGATGTCCGTTGCGGCGATCGCCAGAGGCGTTTTCAGCTCTTCGAACGTCTTCGCCGGTGTTAGCCGCGCCAGGTATTTTTCCATTCGCTGATTGGTCGCCAACCCGAGCCACGATGGCGTCCATCGGCCAAAATCGGTGAAGCTGGTCGTTGTTCCGAGCTGCTGCATCGCCTCGAGCGAGGCTCCCGCACAGTACGCGGCGCCAATCAGGGCGCCAACGCTCGTTCCGGCCACGCAGTCGACGGGAATCTTCGCTTCCTGGAGCACCCGCAGCAGCCCGATATGCGCGATGCCGCGCGCGAAGCCTCCCCCTAGCGCCAGCCCGACGCGCGGACGCTCTTGCTTTTCGCCCGGTTCTCCGTACGCGAACGCCCTGAACCTGTCTTTCGCGCTGCGCAGCCACTCCAGGGCTACGCCCGTCTTGCCTTGTCCCATCGTGCCCTCATTGTAGTCGTTTTGCCGGTATCTCGTCTCCGGTTTGACCCGCGATGGCCGGTTCTGTAACCTGAGCCTCAGTTCAAATCCGCTTATAAAGGCCTGCCATGAAGCGTTCCATCGAAAAAGCTGCCGTTCTTGGTGCGGGCACCATGGGAGCGCGCATCGCCGCGCACTTCGCCAACGCCGGTCTGCCCTGCGCTTTGCTGGACATCGTTCCTCCCGATTTGAAGCCGGATGCTCCGCCCCCCGAGCGCAATCGCATCGTGGCCGCCGGCCTCGAAGCCGCCAGGAAATCCAGGCCTGCCGCGTTTTTTACCGGTTCTCTCGCAGGCAAAATCTCGCTCGGCAATTTTGAAGACGATCTCGCCGTCTGCGCCGAAGCCGATTGGATCATCGAAGTCGTCGCCGAGAACCTCGAAATCAAGCGCAAACTCCTCTCCCGCGTCGCGCAGTTTCGCAAGCCCGGCGCTATTATCACCACCAACACGTCCGGCCTTCCCGTCCACCTCATTGCCGAAGGCATGCCGGCGGAGTTTCAGCAGCACTGGGCGGGTACCCATTTTTTTAATCCGCCTCGTTACCTGAAATTGGTCGAGGTCATCCCCGGTCCCGCGACTTCGCCCGAAATCCTCGAAACCCTCGGCGATTTTTGCGATCGCCGCCTTGGCAAGGGCGTTGTCATCGCTAAGGACACGCCGAATTTCATCGCCAATCGCATCGGTACCTTCTCCATGCTGAACGCTCTTCGCTTGATGTCCACACTCGGCCTGACCGTCGAGGAAGTCGATGCTTGTACGGGTCCGGCCGTTGGCTGGCCCAAATCTGCCACATTCCGCACCGCCGACATTGTCGGACTCGATGTGCTCATTCACGTAGTGAAAAACATTCACGACAGCGTTGCCAATGACGAATCCCGGGAAATCTACAAGGTGCCGCTGCTCGTCGAGGAGATGGCCCGCCGTGGTTGGCTCGGCGAGAAAACCGGTCAGGGTTTCTACAAACGGGTCAAGGGCGAAGGTGAGAAGGAGATCCTAACGCTCGATGTGAATACCATGGAGTATCGCCCCCGCCAGAAAGCCCGCTTCGCGTCACTCGAAATGGGCAAAACGATAGAAGACACTCGCGAACGTCTTCGTGCACTCGTCGGTCCGCTGTTTGAAGGCCAAAAAGGCGATAAAGCCCAGCAGTTCCTGTGGGGTGCGCTCTCCGAAATGTGCCTGTATGCCGCTCGACGCGTTCCGGAAATCTCCGACCGGGTCGAAGACGTCGATCGCGCCATGCGCTGGGGCTTCGCCTGGGAACTCGGGCCCTTCGAGTTGATCGACGCGCTCGGTGCCAAAGCTTTCGCCGCGCAGCTCCAAAAAGAGAAGAGGGCGCTCCCTCCGCTTATCGAAAAGCTTCTATCGAGCGGTCGCAAAGGCTTTTATGAATCAGAGAAGGGAACTACTACGGTTTTCGATCTCATCGCGAGCACCGCGAAGAAAATCGAAGCACCGGCCGGCGTTCTTTTCCTGAAATCACTCAAGGAAGCCGGTCGCGAGATCGAAAAAAATGCCGGCGCCAGCCTCATCGACCTCGCCGACGGGGTAGTCTGCTGCGAATTCCACGCCAAGATGAATGCTATCGGCGCCGACCTCATCGCCATGATTCACAAAGGACTCAAGCGTCTTGAAACTGATTTCGACGGCATGGTCATCGCCAACCAGGCCGCCAACTTTTCCGTCGGTGCGAATCTCATGCTCGTCCTCGTCGCCGCTCAGGAACAGGAATGGGACGAGCTGCACATGGCCGTCAAGCAGTTTCAGAATGTCAACCTCGCCATCAAATACGCCCGTAAGCCCGTCGTTGCCGCTCCCCAGGGCATGGCTCTCGGCGGCGGCTGCGAGATCAGCTTGCACGCTGCGCGAATTCACGCCGCTGCGGAAGCCTACATCGGCCTCGTCGAATCCGGTGTCGGTCTCATTCCCGGTGGCGGCGGCACAAAGGAAATGCTCATCCGCGCCAACGAGCACGCGGTGGGTGGAGAAGATCTCGACCTCTTTCACGCCTTGAAGCCTGTTTTTGAAAGCGTCGCCATGGCTAAAGTGGGCACCAGCGCCGAAGAATGCCGCGAACTCGGCTACCTGCGCCGCGAAGATTTGATCTCCATGAACCGCGATCGTTTGGTCGCCGATGCCAAAGAAACTGCTCTTGCTCTCTTCCGCGCCGGCTGGAAACCCGCGGCGGCCAGTTCGCAGGAAGGCGCACAATCCACGCAAATCAAAGTTCTTGGAGAACAATTCCTCTCCGGTGCCAAGCTTGCCATCCACATGCTCGTTCGCGGCGGCTACGCTTCTGAGCACGACGCTCTGGTGGCGCGCAAACTTGCCAATATCCTGGCTGGTGGCTCGCTCTCCGCCCCGCAACTCGTCAGCGAGCAGTATGTCCTCGACCTCGAACGCGAAGCCTTTGTCTCTCTCTGCGGTGAGAAGAAAACTCAGGAACGCATCGCCCACACCTTGAAAACGGGCAGGCCCCTCCGCAACTGAATCCTGCAATAGCCGTGTGCCGGCCCGCGGGCAAATGTGTCCTTTTTACAGTTCGTATTAAAGCGTATTGACTTGGCGACCTGATGCGGATGATTATGTCCAAGTGAGCTTGCCCATGCAAAAACTCCTTGCCCCTCGTGAAGCCGCCAACATCCTCGGGATCAGCTATCCCACGCTCAAGCAATGGATTTACCGCGGGAAGATTAGGACCGCCAAGACTCCTGGCGGTCACCATCGCGTTCCCGAAAGCGAAATCGACCGCATGCTGCCGAAAAAGCTTGAGCGCGGCGACATCGCCTTTCGCCGCGGCAATTTCCGCAAGATTAGCGGCCGCAACCAGCTCATCGGCCGCGTTGTGGCTCTGAAGTTCAGCGGCCTTCTCGCCCAGGTCACCCTCGCCATCGGCGAACAGCACATCACTTCCATCATTACCGCCGACGCTGCGAGAGAGCTGCGCCTCAAGGCCGGCGATCGCGCCGCTGCTCTGATCAAATCCACCGAAGTCATGATTCTTCGCGCGTGAAGCTCGGCCATTTCGTGAACGCGAATTTACGAGGAGGAACTGTGAAGGGCTACTGGCGTGTCGCTGCCGCGATGACCGTAACTGTTGCATTTTTCTTGTGCTCCGGAGCCGTCGGGCAGCAGCTCCGGAAAAGCCGGGGCAAAGCAGCCTCGGAGGAAGACCGCTGGGCTGTCCTGAACGAGGCCCTCGCCGCCCAGCAGAAGCAGATCGACGAACTCAAAGCCATGGTGCAGAAACTAATGGATGCCCAGGTGCGCGCCGCCGGCGATGAACGGGATGCGCTGGATAAGGCGCAGCGGGCCCAGGATGCGGCGGAACGCGCTCAGCGGACCGCTCAGGTCGCGCAAGCTGCGGCCGAGGTTAGCCGGAATGACTCGCGTCAGGCGCTGTCAGCGGCTGGCGAAACCGGCGTCTCGCTGGCAAACCAGCAGGAGAAACTTTCCGCAGATGCTGAATCCCTGAAGAAGTCGTTCGCTGAGCGGCTCAAGAGCGTCGGTCCTTTTTCTTTTGGCGGCGATATCCGCCTGCGAGACGAACCGTTTTTTGGCGGTCCCCCCGATCAGTCTCAGGTTCGCAACCGCATGCGCTTCCGCCTGCGCTTCAACGCCAACGCGAAACTGAACGACGAATTCTCGGGCGGATTCACCCTGGAAAGCGGTGACATCAATAATCCCGTTTCCGTCATGCAAACGGCCAATCAGCAGGGAACCCGCAAGCCCTTCGAACTGGGACGCGCCTTTCTCGAATATCGGCCGCGCTATTACAAAGCGCTCGTGCTTACCGGTGGAAAGATCTCCCAGCCTTGGGTGGGCACCGAGCTGATCTGGGACAAGGATCTGAATCCCGAAGGATTGGCGCAAACGCTTAGTTTCGATCTTGAGCGCACGCCCCTTCTGAAGCGAGTGACCCTGGTCGGCGTGGAACTCCCCTTTGCCGAGACCGCGGGCGTTTCTCTCAACAACAAGAGTATCGTGCAGACCGCTGTATACGGCGGCCAGCTCCAGACCGAGTGGCGTTTTGCGCCGTGGATGAAATTCAGCGCCTCAACGGCCTTCTACAATTGGCACAATGCCGACCCGATCGCACTGGCCACTGCTACCGCCGGCGCGGCAAGCCCCGACCTGGGTTTGCTCCGCCTGAACTCCAACGGCAATCAGAACTCTGTCCTAACCACCACGGCAACGTTTGTTGCCACCGGACAAAAAACGGTCACCAACGCGCAGTTCGCCTCTAAGTTCGGTCTGCTCGATACCATTGCGCGTTTTGATCTCACCACTCCTGCCGAAAAATGGCCCCTGGCTTTCCTCGCCGATTTTGTGCAGAACACCAGGGCTTGCGCCAACGTTGCTGACATTCAGCCTGCCCCGGCCAACACTCCTTTGCAGATATTTTCGCAATCCCTCAACGCCCCTTGTGATTCTCACCAGCGTCAGGGCTACTGGTTCGAAGCGCGCGTAGGCCGGGCTCAGCGCAAGGGAGACATCGATCTTTCTTACGCCCGCATTTTTGTCGAACGCGAAGCCGTTTTGGGCGCCTTCAACTACAGCGAAATGCGCCAGGCCACCAACGTCAGCCAGCACCGCATCGAAGCCGCGTACCAGCTCGAAAACAACGTTCAACTCGGCTTCACCGGATTTTTTGGCCGTCCCTTGATCACCGCCAGCAGCCCCGCGCTCGAAAACATCCTCAAGCGCCTGCAGTTCGATGTCTCTTACAAGTTCTAGGGGGAATGCGTGCGAAATTTCGTGGCTTCATCGTTGCTTTCGCTTTCGTTCTTCCTCGCGGCTGGAGTCGCTTCTGCCCAGGAGATCTCTGTCGCGGCTGCTTCCGATCTCAGTTTCGCCATGCCCGATTTGGCCGCTGGCTTCCAGAAGCAGACCGGAATCAAGGTCAACGCCACCTTCGGCTCTAGCGGCAACTTCTTCTCGCAGATTCAACACGGTGCTCCGTTCGATATTTTTTTCTCCGCAGACGTCGATTATCCCCGCAAGCTCGATGCGGCCGGCTTCTGCGAACCGGGAACTCTCTACGAATATGCCACCGGCAAAATCGTGGTCTGGGCTGCCAAGGACTCGCCTCTCGATATAGCGCGCCTGGGTTGGAAGGCTCTTCTCGACTCGCGAGTCCAAAGGATCGCCATCGCCAATCCCGCCCACGCTCCGTACGGCCGCGCCGCTGTCGCTGCCCTCAAAAGCGCCGGAATCCTCGCTCAAGTTCGGTCCAAGCTCGTCTATGGCGAGAACATCTCGCAAACGGCGCAGTTCGTTCAATCCGGCAATGCGCAGATCGGCATTCTCGCCCTATCCATCGCGCTGTCGCCCACGATGCAACAGGGGCGGCGTTGGGAGATCCCCGACGACTCGTATCCTCTGTTGATCCAGGCCGCCGTCGTTTTGAAATCGTCCAAGGCTAAGAACGAAGCAAAAAAGTTCCTCGATTTCATTAAGAGCGCTGCAGGCCGCGAGATTCTCGATAAGTACGGTTTTCGGCGGCCGCCGCGTAATTGATCGCCTCCGGCGCCGGAAAATGTCCGGCGGTGATCAAAGGAAGAGTCAAACCGATGCAATCCCTGTGGCTCTCGCTCAAACTCGCTTCATTCGTCGCCGCGATCCTGCTCGCCGTCGCTACGCCGCTTGCCTACTGGCTGGCGTTCACCCGTACTCGCGCAAAATTCCTGTTCGAATCCGTTGTCGCTCTGCCGCTCGTCCTTCCGCCCACCGTTCTCGGCTTTTACCTGCTCGTGACGCTGGGTTCCCGCGGCGTTCTCGGCAAACTCTGGCTCGCTCTCTTTGGCCACACGTTGGCATTCACCTTCGAAGGCTTGGTCATCGCGTCGTGCGTTTACAGCGCTCCCTTTGCCGTCCAGCCGCTTATCAATTCATTCGAAAGCATTGACAAAAAACTCCTTGCTGCCTCCGCCGTCCTCGGCGCTTCCCGCTGGCGCACCTTCTGGCGCGTCATCGCGCCGCTCGCGCTGCCCGGCTTTATCACCGCCGCCGTGCTGAGCTTCGCGCACACGCTCGGCGAATTTGGCGTCGTGCTGATGGTCGGCGGGGATCTTCCCGGCATCACGCAAACTGCTTCCATCGAAATTTACGATCGCGTGCAATCGCTCCAGTATGCCGCCGCCAACCATTTGGCCCTTGTGCTGCTCGTGATCGCCTTCGTTGTTCTCTCCGCCGTCTACGCCATGAATCGCAAAGCTTTGTCGCCCTGGACCGCCCGGTGAATCCCGCATCGCTGAGCATTGCACTGCGCCTCGATCGTCGCCCTCGCGGTCCCGCGCATTTTTCTCTCGATGCCACCTTCTACGTTCCGCCCGGTTTCACCATTCTCTTTGGTCCCTCCGGCGCCGGAAAATCCACTCTGCTCGATTGCATCGCCGGTCTCTTGCGCCCGCGCGAAGGCCAGATCACCCTCGGTGCCGACACTCTTTTCGATTCGGCTCGCGGCGTCAACCTTCCCCCGCAAGTCCGCCGCGTGGCCTACCTCTTCCAATCGCCCGCGCTTTTCCCGCATCTTACCGTCGAAGAAAACATCTCCTACGGAATCTCCCAACTTCCTTTGACGGCACGCCGCGAGCGAGTCTCGGAGATTCTTGCCAGATTTCGCGTTGCTTCGCTGAACCGTCGCAAACCGCACGAAATCTCCGGCGGAGAACAGCAGCGCGTCGCGTTAGCCCGTTCTCTCGTCACCATACCCCGCGCGTTGCTCCTCGACGAACCGCTCACCGGACTCGAAGCCGGCCTCAAAGCCGCTATCCTCGAAGATCTTCGCGCCTGGAATGCCGCTCAAAAGATTCCCATCCTCTACGTCACTCACAATCGCGATGAAGTCGATGCGCTCGGCGAGCGCGTTGTCGCTATCGAAGAGGGCCGCATTCTATCAACCGGCATCCCCCGCGAAATTCTGGATGCACCTCGTCGCCAGCGCCTCGCGCAGGCCGCCGGCTTTGAGAATTTTCTGGCAGGCGTGGTGAAGGACTTGCGCGAATCCGACGGCGTCATGCGCGTTCAACTGGCCGGATCGTCCGCCGAGATCGAAGTCCCGCTCGGGTACGCCTCACCCGGCGATCAGGTCCGCATCGCCGTGCGCGCCGGAGACATTTTGCTGGCCACCGAGCCCCCGCAGAGCCTCAGCGCTCGCAATATTCTTGAAGGCATCCTTACTTCCATCGAGGAACGCGGCGCCACCATCGTCTGCCGCGTCCTGGCTGGCGTGCCTTTTGTCGTTCACGTTACCCGCGGTGCGCTGCGCTCCCTAGAACTCGCGCCCGGTCAGCGCGTCTGGCTTATCCTCAAAACGCACTCTTGCCATCTCGTCGAGTCGTAAATCGCGTCCCCCCTCAGGCGTTGCGCCGTGTTCACGGCGCTATGGCGTTTACAAACCCCGCCCCGTTCGGCGTTCCGACCCCCGTCACGTTATCCCATCCGGGCGTCACCACCAGTGACGAATCTGTCCCAAACGTAAGCACGAACCACCTTGTCGAAAAAGGACTGTTGTACAACGCACTGTAGAAACCCGTCGTATTTCCCAGAGGCGCGCCAAGCTGCTCCGCCGTCAGGTCTTTCATGCTGCCGTTGACCGTAGTCGATCCCGTTACATTCCCCGCAGAGTTGAATGGTGCAACGTCGGTCACCGCTCCGCTCGGCAGGCTGTACAGAAGTCCCGCAGCCTGTCCCAGCCCTCCATGACCATTCTTTTGCCCCGCGATCGCCATTACTCCTGAAAAAAGCGGCGTCGCCA
>Ga0079222_10000277_pt1 | contig 11223 bp, 7 predicted proteins | sample GAPlitter_FD_75070 | JGI IMG/M metagenome (GOLD analysis project Ga0079222, IMG submission 75070) | Agricultural soil microbial communities from Georgia to study Nitrogen management - GA Plitter | ecosystem: Environmental > Terrestrial > Soil > Agricultural land | place: USA: Georgia | collected...
TCCAATGGGCAGTTCTCTACCATCGTCATCGACGATTTTGGCCTCGAATGCCGGTGTCACCTCGCCACTGCTGCCGGCCTTGGCCCGGCCGGGACGATTGGCGAGAAAATCGTGCGCCGCTTCCGTTGAGCCGACAACGTCCAACAATTCGAGCCCGGTGCTGTCCTTCCATTGATGGAACAACGCCGGCGGCAGGGGCTCACCGGACGAAAGGCAAATCCGTAACGAGCTGAGATCGTATTTCTCTTGCACGCGCAAAAAACGCGCGTATAAAGTGGGCACGGAAAAAAAGAATGTCGGTCGGTACTTCTCGACCACTTGCAAAATCTTTTCGGGGTCGGGTTTTTCCGGCCAGAGCACGGTCGATGCACCGAAGCGGAAAGGAAAATAAAGAGAATTTCCCAACCCATAGGAGAAAAACATTTTCGACGCCGAGAAGCAGAGATCATGGCCGCTCATTCCCAGCACCGGCTTGACGAACAAGTCGGTGATCGTAATCATGTCATGCTGCAGGTGGACGGCCCCTTTCGGACTCCCGGTGCTGCCCGACGTGTAACCCCAAAAGCAAACGTCGTCCTTGGTCGTCTTCTCCGGGTCGAGCTTTTCTGAGGCGTGGGCAATTACCTCTGCGTATGAAAGCGCCTTTCCACGCGCTGCGCCGACAACTATCACGCGCTTCAAGAACGGCGTGTCATTCCAGATCTTCTCGATTTCCGGCAGAACCGACTCGTGTACGACAATCGCACGTGCCCGGCTATCGTTGATCAAATACCCGTAGTCTTTGGCGAACATCCAGGGATTGGTCGGGACTGCTACGGCGCCGATCTTGATCGCGCCAAAAAAGCTATAGGCAAATTCCGGCGAATCCGGCAAAATCAAAAGCACCCGGTTTTCGATTTCAATGCCGAGATCTCTCAGAGCATTGCCGGTGCGGTTAACCTTTTCAAAAACTTCCTGGTAGGTGATTTTTTGGTCTTGGTAGTAGATGGCGATTTTGCCGCCGCGACCTTGTGCAATATTTTCATCAACGAAGGTCGTGGCGGCATTATAAACGTCGGGGAGATCGACTTTCATGAACGGCAGATTGAAGGCTCGGGGTCAAGAGCCGCGAGGCTGGTTATTCTCCTCCGATAATCTCGCCTTGAACATCGGTGGCGATGACGACCGATTTCGAATCGGTATAGTGCTCGATGGCCTCATCGCCGTGCTCTTTGCCAAGGCCGCTTTGTTTGACGCCCCCGAAGGGCAACTCGTCATAAATGATCTGCGCCGAATTTACCCAGGTGTAACCCGCTTCGATATTTTCAGCTCCATATATCGCCCGGTTGATGTCACGTGTCCAGATCGAGGAGCCGAGGCCGAAGATCGAGCCGTTAGCTTGCTCGATCGCCTGTTCGAGATTTTTTACCCTAATGATCGGCAACGCTGGACCAAAAACTTCTTCCTGGATCATGCGCGAAGCTGGATCCACATCGGCCACCAAGGTCGGCTGAAGGTAAAAACCTTTATCGTAATCATCGCCCTGGGGTCTGGTCGCGCCGTAAAGAACTTTTGCGCCGCGTTTCACCGCGTCTTCCACCTGCTCCTCAACTTCCTGGCGTTGCTCCTTGGTATGGAGCGGTCCCATTAAAACACCGGGTTTGAGGCCGTTACCGACGCTGATCTTTTTGGCTTTTTCGACAAGTTTCTCCATAAATACATCAGCGATACTGTCGAAGAGATAAAGCCGTTTGACCGCCAAGCACGCCTGTCCGCAATTGAAAAACCGGCCCACGGACGCGGCACTCACCGCCCGCTCGAGATCAGCATCATCACATACGATCATTGGATCGCTGCCGCCCAACTCCAGGGTCACATGTTTAAAATCTTTGGCCGCCGACTGCATCACTCGGCGGCCGGTGTCCGTCGCACCGGTAAAGCCGATCTTGCGGACCTTCGGACTGACCAAAAGTTCCTCACCTACAACGCTTCCCGGACCTGTCACAACGTTCAAGACCCCTTTGGGCCCACCGCCGTCTTGAATCGCCTTGTCGATGATTTCACAGCAGCGAATATCGGTCAGGGGGGTGGTGCCGGCCGGTTTGACGACCACCGTGTTGCCCGCCAGTAATGCCGGGCCGAGTTTGTTTCCCATTAACGAGACCGGAAAATTCCATGGCACGATTGATCCGCATACGCCCAGGGGTTTTCGGAGAACCAGCCCATGACGACCGGTATCGAGCATTACGGCGCTGGTGCGCATCGTCTTTGCCATGCCGCCGTAATGATCCAAGGTATGGACAAACCGGCGAATTTCCAAAATCGACTCGCGCATCGGTTTACCCTGTTCTTTGGTCAGGAGTGTGGCAAGTTCTTTTTCTTGTTGAAGAATTGTGTGTCCAGCAGCGAGCAAAATTGCGCCACGCTTGGCTGGAGCCATGGTGGACCACTTCTTGAGCGCGGATTGCGCGACGTCGATCGCTCGCCGGACATCGTTGATGGTGCCTTTGGGCACGGTGTCGACGATTTCACCAGTGGCCGGATTGCGGACTTCTGTGGTTTGCCCGCTCTCGGAATCGACCTGCACGCTGGCGACTAACATTTTTGCCATGATGATCCTCCTGATCCTCTCTCGGAAAATAGAGAAAAATCATGTTCATAGGTGGAAGTCAAGAATTCGTGCTGCGGTAAAATGTTGACAGCAGTGATGTTTATAGTTAGTGCATCGTTGATGCGCGGATCAAAACGGACGAGACGGCGCAATGCATTGGAGCGCGCGCTTTGAAGAAATGGCTCAAGCGGATCGGGGCGGGACTGATTGCCCTCCTCATTATTCTGCAGTTTCTTCCGGTGGAGCAGAGCAATCCCGCCGAACGTGGAGAATTTCGCGCGCCCGCCGATGTTGACGCGGTCTTACGCCGCGCTTGTTACGATTGCCATTCTCATGAAACCGTCTGGCCGTGGTACGGGAAAATCGCACCGTTATCATTCTTACTCGCAAACGACGTCAAGGAAGGACGACGGGAAGTCAATTTTTCTACTTGGGAAACGTACAACGACCAGCGCAGGGCACGGAAATTAAAAGAAATCGTCAGAGAGGTGCAAAGCGGCGATATGCCGCCTTGGTATTATGTGCCACTCCATCCAGACGCCAAGCTAGCGCCCACCGATAGACAGGCAATTATCAGCTGGGCCAAGCAGGACTGAGAAACCAGCGTCAATCGGCGGCGGCAACTATCAAACTAACTGGGAGGACAAATGACGAATCAGCAAACCGCGGTTGCGGTGTTCGGCGGCGGCTGTTTCTGGTGTACCGAAGCGGTATTCGATGAGCTCCGCGGGGTGAAATCCGTTGTCTCCGGGTATGCCGGCGGAACAACCAAGGACCCGACCTATGAACAAGTTTGCTCAGGTCAAACCGGTCACGCGGAGGCGATCAAGATAGAATTCGATCCCACTCAGATTTCATTCCGCGACTTGATGACCGTGTTTTTTGCCACCCATGATCCCACGACTCTGAATCGTCAGGGAAACGACGTGGGCACTCAGTATCGGTCGGCAATTTTTTTTACTGACGAGCAACAAAAAGCCGAGGCTGCGAGCTTCATTAAGGAATTAGAGGAGGCCAAGACATTTACAAATTCAATTGTGACAAGTTTGGAGCCGCTCGCTGATTTCTACCCGGCGGAAGATTACCACCAAAAATTTTACGCCAATAATCCCTATCAACCCTATTGCCAGTACTCGATTCCGCCAAAGCTGAACAAACTGCATAAGCAATTTTCCACATTGCTAAAATCGCACGGTAAATCTATTTGAACTCTCGCCGCTACGTGTGAGATGTTCGGCTTAAGTGCTATCATGGTCAGGCGATGAAATTGCAGCTTCGTCGCGCGTAACTACTGCCCGCGCTGAAAGGTCGTCGACCGCTGCAGTCAGGTTGAGCCTTGTTTGCGCGATCCGAAGTAGCATCCAATCGACCGATAGTTCTGCCAGACAAGTACGATGCCGCTAGCAACGCAAAAAATTGAAACCCAGCGTAAACAGAACGAACGCCGTCTGGTGATCGTATCTAATCGGTTGCCGTTCACTCTAACCATCTGCGACGGCATGCTGCAATTTCAGGCGAGCGCGGGCGGACTGGTTACCGGATTGGCTTCCTTTCAGGAATCACGCGAGCACGCGTCGGCACTACCCGTTGAGCATCTTTGGGTTGGCTGGCCCGGTTGCAGTGTCGACAGTTCGCTCCAGGAGCAAGTCGTTCAGGAATCCTTTTCGCGGTGCCGCGGCTACCCGATCTTTCTCAGCGCCGAACAGATGGATCAGTTCTATTTGGGTTTTTGTAACGCGACGATTTGGCCGCTCTTTCACTACTTCACCTCCTACACCGTTTACCAGCCGGGATTCTGGGAGCAGTATAAACAGATCAACAATCTTTTTGCCGACGCTCTCAAGGCGGTCCTGAGACCTGACGATATCGTCTGGGTACACGATTATCACCTCATGCTTTTGCCGCGTCTGCTCAAAGCTCGTCATTCCCAGCTCTCGGTGGGTTTTTTTCTCCACATTCCTTTTCCATCCTTCGAGGTATTCCGGTTGCTACCGGCCGAGTGGCGCCGCGGCATTCTCGAAGGAATTTTGGGCGCCGATCTGATCGGATTTCATACCTATGAGTACACGCATCACTTTTTGCAGTCCACGCTCCGTCTTCTCGGTTACGAGCATCACATGGGGCAAATCGAGACCGCAGATCACGTGGTCCGCGTCGATACCTTCCCGATGGGTATTGACGTCGAAAAATTCGCTGCCGCCTCCGTCAACGAGGATATCGCCCGGGAAGCGCGCGAACTCAAAGAGATGCTCAGCGGTGTGCGACTGATCCTGTCCGTGGATCGGCTCGACTATTCAAAAGGAATCTTGAACCGTCTGGAAGGCTTCGAATTATTTCTCGAAATGAATCCCGAGTACCACGGCAAAGTGGCGCTCCTGATGGTTGTCGTGCCGTCACGGATCGGGGTGGTTCAATACGAGCTGATGAAGCGCCAGATTGAAGAGCTCGTCGGAAAAATCAACGGCCGATTCGGCCGCGTCGGTTGGACTCCGGTCGTCTATCAATATCGCCAGGTGCCGTTCACCTCTTTGGCAGCGCTCTATTCGGTTGGTGATGTTTGCCTCGTCACGCCGCTACGGGATGGCATGAACTTGGTTGCCAAAGAATATGTGGCAACCAGGGGGGATGGCGCCGGTATGCTGATTCTCAGCGAGATGGCGGGCGCCGCCAAAGAACTTCCCGAAGCGATTATCGTCAATCCAAACGACCGCAGGGAAATTGCCGCGGCGCTGAAAGAAGCGCTGGAAACGCCCGCCGATGAGCAACAAGCGCGTAACCATCTCATGCAGCGGCGGTTACGAAGATACGATGTAACACGGTGGGCGCGCGATTTTTTGAGTTCTTTGGTCGGCATGCGCGAGATTCAGACGCCGCTTGAATCCAAACTTTTATCCATCGATGCGACACGCGAAATCTTTCAACAGTACCAATCGAGTGAGCGGCGGCTGTTGTTCCTCGACTATGACGGTACCTTGACCCCGCTGGTCCGCCATCCCGCTATGGCAAAGCCAGACCGAAAGGTCCGTGAGCTCCTTAAAACCCTAACGGCGAGCCCGAAGAATACCGTCGTGATTGCCAGCGGACGCGAGCGACAAACGCTCCAAGAGTGGTTCGGCTCTTTGCCGCTCGGCTTAGTGGCAGAACATGGTGCATGGATCAGATTGGCCGGACAAGATTGGCAGCACGTCAAGCCGTTCAACACCGATTGGAAGCGCGACTTGCTGCCGATTCTGGAGATATACGCCGATCGATTGCCGGGAGCTTTTGTCGAAGAAAAAGAAGATGCGGTCGCATGGCATTTTCGTATGGCAGATCCCGAACAAGCTGAACTGCGCGCGCCGGAGTTAGTCGACCATATGAGCCACCTCACAGCAAAGACCGATTTACAAGTCGTGCTTGGGAGCAAGGTCGTCGAAATTAGGCGGGCCGGAGTGGATAAAGGAAGCGCCGCATTAAATTGGCTCAATGACGGCGGCTACGATTTTATTCTCGGCATCGGCGATGACACGACAGATGAAGATTTCTTCAAGACGATGCCCGCTTCGGCGTTAACGATTCGAGTAGGAATTGCCCCCACCCTCGCACGCTATGCGGTGTCGAGCAGCGCTGAAGTGATCGAACTTTTAGGTGTTCTGGCGCGGGAAGCGCATACTGATCAGCGCTTGAATGTAGCTCAAAAAGCCGGCGCCAATAAGCTAATCGATCCCTGATTTCAGCTACCCTGTGTTCCTGCCCGGCCAATCAATAGCAGACCGATCAAGGCTAACAAAACCAAGAGACCGCGATTGAAAACCGCTTGGTCTACCCGATCTTGTGTTTTCAACCCGGCGTAAAATCCGGTCAGGCTGAAGAGCAAGACCAAAACCGAAAGCTTGATGGTGTACCAGTTCAAGAGATTCCAAGTGGAGATCGCAGCTAGCTGGCTCAATTTTGTGGTCACGAAGATGGTTGCGAGCGATTTCACAAAAGTGCGCTTGTCCAGCTTCAGGCCATAGAGATAAATTGCCAGAGCCGGGCCCGCTGCGTTGGTCACGCCATTCAAAAATCCACTCAAAAGACCAACTAGCGGTGAGAGAAATTTTTCCTGTTGCGCAGACACGGTACACTCCCACTTGAAATATATTCGCGATCACGAAGATCAAAACCATTGCGCCGAGACACAGATTGAGCACCCAGAAGGCATTTTCACCAGCACCAGTGTCCCAAGAAAAACTCCAACGATCGTCGGCGCGATTAAGCCTTTGAAACGGCGAAATATCGCGTAGGGAAAACCATCGCGAATCACCTGCGCAGAATCCATGAATAGGTTCGGCAGGATCAAGATTGTTACAGCTGTGCGAATATCCAATAGGAGTGCCACGGTCGGTGTTGCGATGAGCGGGAAGCCGAGACCGGTGGCACCTTTCACGAATGCGGCAACGAGCAGGGCAAAGGTACGGTGGGGTAGGTGAAATCATAAGCCATGATGTGCGCGCGGAGATCTTCTGATCGCTCAAGCGTGCGGATGATACCTCACGAATCGACGACGCTCAGCAATGGCTCCCTGACTTGCGGATTCTAAGTTGGCGTTGGTTGGCAGGCTCGCATTTAGCGATTGCTAATTATCTCAACTCGCGTGAAAGTTTCGTCAAGCCTTTTGTCTGTTCTTGGTCTGTTTTTCCCCCGTCGCAAAATACTCGCCTTTGATGGCCAAGTCCGCTTCCTCCGCATCTTCTTTACTCCATGCGCCGAGACTGTAGCCGTACCATGGCATCCGCGGCTTGAGCGGCGGCAACTCTAGCTCCTCCCAAATCTGCTTCGAGCGCTCCATGAATTCCTTTTTTGGCAAAGAAACCGGTGTGTAAGGCCAAGGCCGCACCGCGTTAAGCAGCAGCGCTGACGTGAACGCCGATCTGCGATCCTGCTGTTCCGCCCCGGGCGGATAGGTCGATGGATCCAGTCCAGGCATTTTGCCTTTAACGACGGCAACATCTTCTTCCGGCCGCATGTTGTAACAGATCGCCCAGTTGATCATCGCCGGATCGTGAATATCGACATCCTCATCTACGGCGACGCATACCTTGGCATAGCTGCCGGTGTAACCCGCCGTCGCGTTGAGCGCGCGCCAAGCCTCAGCCTTGGTGGCGTTGCGCATCTTAATCACGCAATAGGCTTGGCCGCTGCCGCTTACTTCGTCATGCAAAGCGACATCGATTACGGTGGAATTGCCGCTGTCGTGGCGCAGAAATTTATAGATAATTTTTTCTGTCCCCGTGTGCTTGATTTTGCTCGATTCACTTGGCGGAAACTGGCTCATGAGCGCCGTATAGATCGCATCGCGGCGGTGCGTGATGCAGGTCACTTCCAGGAACGGCGACACGGTGCGATGCCCCATATAGCCCGGGTATTCGCCGAATGGGCCTTCCGGCTCGATCATATCGGTGGGAATTGTGCCTTCAATAATAATTTCGGCAGTTGCTGGCACGAGCAGATCGACTGTTTTTGCTTGGACGACTTCGACTGGTGTTCCTGCCAAGCCGCCGGCCAAACGGTATTCGTCAAAATCGTAGGGGATTTTCGCGGTGGCGGAGTACGCGATGCTCGGCACCACGCCAATAGCGATACACGCCTCAAGGGGCTTGCCTTTGGCTTTGCACTTGCGCCAGTGCTGTCCCATGTGTTGCGAGACAAAGAAACCGCCCGCGCGATTTGGGGCTTTGATCTGACTACGGTAGTTGCCAATGTTGTAAATTCCAGTTTCGAGATCTTTGGTGATCCAGTTAGCCGAGGTCAGATAGGGCGCATTATCAAATCCCGGAGTGGAAATCGGCACGGGAATCATGTCGAGGCCATGTCCGTTCAGTAAATCCTGTCCCTGCCAGATTACTTCCTGAGCCGGCGCGCGGGTGACAGTCACGGGCTCGAGCGGATGCAATTGCGCGCGCGCCCAGCGTTCATGAATTTCCTCGGGGTTACACATCATTCCAATGGCGTAAATTTCGGTGGTCGCAGCTAATGTACCTACCGTCACCGGCATGGCGTAGCGCCGGCTTCTGCTATCGATGACTTTTTCGAAGATAAATGCCTTCCGCTCCGCTTCCTCCAGGCCGCGGAATTGCCAGCGTACGAGCGGCATCAGTTCGGTGTCTTTATTGATTTCGCGGGTGATGCGAATGAGCTTGCCATGCTCGTCGAGCGCTTCTAGATGCGCGCGAAAATCTCGGTAATATCCAGTTTCCGCCATGCGGTGCTCCCTTGAAGGCTGTTTTCTGCCATCTATCAACCGTGCCTCACAGCTTGTCAAGCAAAGTGCTGCAGATTGACGTAGACAAATACTTCCGAAAGGAGAAACAAGCGGAAAAAATTGTCGAAGTTGATGCTTGAGAAGCTCGCTCTCGAAACACGAAATCCCAACAGCCGGGTTTATCTTGTGCGATTGTGTGCACGTTTGCTACACTGGCCGTTCGATTTTCATGAATAAAAAACTTTCCCCGTACGACAAAAGAAATGACTAGCAAACTGGATCGAACCGCATTGAAAATTGCAGCGCGAACTCGTCTTTTTCGACAGCCTTGGTCGCAGAAAACCGTCCATTGGCTACGGCTCTTGATCGCTTTAGCCTTAATTCTTACTGCGGTGTTTGCGTCTTGGGCCCCGCATGGGTTGGTTCTGCCGGTCTATTACATTGTCAGTCTGGTTCTGGTCATCGCCCTGCCAGGAAGTCGCGATCGGGTGCTGGTGGCAGCGTTGTGCACGGCATTGATGATTGTCGAGCTCGTTTCGTTAGTGGCGTCTTCTGCAGCACAGTATTCAGGTCATCTTCTCAACCACGGTGTCGCACTCGCGATGCTCTGGACCTTAGTCGTGTCAGTCTCACGGCACCGCCATATGCAGAAATTCGTAGGCGAGAAGGAACGGATAGCCAATGAGCGGCTGGCCCAACTCAATACCGTCTACGCCTCCGCGCCGGTGGGCTTGTATTTCGTCGATCGACATCTACGCTACATATCCGTTAACAATGCACTAGCGAAACTTTATGGGGCTTCACCCGAGTTTTTTGTTGGAAAAACGGTCCGTGAAGCGGTTCCCGAAATCGCCGATAGAGTCGAAGCACACTATCAACGCGTCCTCGATACCGGTGAGCCGGTCATCGATGAAGAATTGCAGAGCAGCTCTCGTGATTCGTCCAAAGCACTCAATTACAGCTTGTATAGTTATTACCCTGTACAGAACAATTGCGGTGAGATGATTGGAATCAATGTCGCCGTACGCGACATTACTCGACGCAAGCAAACGGAGTCGGATACACTTTTTTTACTCGATCTTGGCGAAGCGATCCGTTTTGCGGCGGATGGCGACGAGCTCCTTTGGTCTGTGGCTGTGGCTTTGGGCGAGCATTTGAGGATGAGCCGTTGCGCTTTCTTCGAGGTCGCGGCAGAGGGCGGTCGGCTACTCCTGCGCCGTGACTATCATCGACACCTGCCATCTTTGGGCGGCAGTTCCCTTACCGATGCGTTGAGTATGCTGATCACGGAACCCGTGAATGCCGGCCGAGTGGTGACGATCTCCGATACTGAACACGACCCACGTGCGACCGAGCATCTAGGCAGCTATCGAGCGGCGAGCATTCGTGCCTGCGCGCTCACGCCGGTGGTTCGCGACGACCGACTTCTGGCTGTTCTGCTGGTCGCAAGCGCTGATCCTTACGAATGGAGCGAACGGGAAGTCATCCTCATTAATACCGTCGCTGAGCGGTGCATGCTGGCGGTAGAAAAGTTGCGGCTGGACAAGATCCTGCGCGACAGCGACACCGCTCTACGTGACGCGGATCGGCGCAAAGACGAGTTTTTGGCCACATTGGCGCATGAGCTGCGTAACCCGCTTTCGCTGATTCGCAATGTCAGCGCGCTGCAAAATACGCCGGCCTCTCCCAAAGATGATCCACGGTGGGGACAGGATATTATTGAGAGACAGGTGAATTATCTCACGCATTTGACCGACGACCTGTTCGACGTCAGTCGAATTACGCGCGATAAGTTGGAGCTCGAAAAGGAGCGACTCAATCTGATCGAAGTCATCCATGCCGCTGTGGAAGCGAGCCGGCCAATAATCGAACAACGGAATCATGAGCTTACTCTCACCTTGTCGGAGCAATGTATCTACGTCGACGCAGACCGTGTCAGGCTCACTCAAGTCTTCGTAAATCTATTGAACAATGCGGCAAAGTACAGCGCGAACGGCGGCCACATCTGGTTAAATGTCGAACAGGCGGGCGATTCAGTGGTGGTGCGAGTCAGGGACTCGGGTATCGGCATCGCCGCCGAAAATCTTCCTCGCTTGTTCGATTTATTCTACCAAGCTGATCGCTCCTTCAACCGGGCGGAAGGTGGGCTCGGGCTCGGCTTAACGCTGGTGCAGCGGCTGGTTGAGATGCATGGTGGAAAAGTAGAAGTCCGCAGTGATGGCTTGAACCGAGGTAGCGAATTCACAGTTCATCTCACCGTTATGCCTGAAGTCACGCTGCTCGGGCACGATGCACCGCCCAATCAAAATGGCCCGACGGCGGATAGGCGAGGAGGGCGGCGGATTTTGGTGGCTGACGATTTTCCCCAATCCGCCGAAATTCTTGCACGGCTCTTGCGCCAGGATGGCAA
>Ga0079222_10000278_pt1 | contig 11211 bp, 10 predicted proteins | sample GAPlitter_FD_75070 | JGI IMG/M metagenome (GOLD analysis project Ga0079222, IMG submission 75070) | Agricultural soil microbial communities from Georgia to study Nitrogen management - GA Plitter | ecosystem: Environmental > Terrestrial > Soil > Agricultural land | place: USA: Georgia...
CGCGAATACGGCGACCTCGATGTCGGCCATGACAGTGCGCAGCAGCGCCGTCGCTTCCATCGCGCCGAGCCGCTGCGTGCGCAACGTTTCACCGAGGAGATTCGCCTCGAGATACGCCAAGCCGAGCGCATCTTCGCGCTCCGCGCCGCGCGCTCGTATCGAGTAGTCCCCTTCTCGTAAGGCAGCGAGCATGTTCGAGAGAGTCTGCAACGGCCGCACGACGCGTTCTCGCAGCACGAACGCGGTGATCAGCCACGAGCCGAAGACGAACAGCCCGAGCGTCCACTCGACTTTCGCGCTGTAGCCACCCTGCCAGAGCAACACCAGCGATACGATGATCCCTGGCAACCCGGCGAGAAGCGCAAGTTGGAGGATGCGGCGTTCGTGTGGCGCTAGTGGCTTCTCGGGGCGTCCGGCCATGCGGAAAGAGGGGGTGGAGCGCTCGGATGAGTCAAGGTGCGCGCGCAGTGCGGGAGGCGGGATAATATCGAGGCACTCCCCACTGAAAACTCCCCACTGCTGAACTGACGGCTCTCGCTTCGCGACTCAGTGTTGAAGCGATAGCCGTCAGTGTAGCAGTGGGGAAGCGACTCAGTGAGGAGCACCCACACCCACATCCCGCGCTACAATTCGTACGCCGCGATTCGCCGATACAGTGCACTACGCGAGAGGCCAAGCGCCTGCGCCGCACGGCTGACGTTCCCGTCGTATCGACTGAGCGCTTTCTGGATCAGCAAACGCTCTACTTCCTCGAGCGTCAGATCCTCGAGCCGCGGCGCGGGTGCCGTTGCGCCGCGCAATGCGAGATCGTGCATCCGTACCTGCTCACCCTGCGCGAGGAGCACCGCGCGCTCGATGGCGTGGTCGAGCTCACGAATATTGCCCGGCCACGCATGCTCCAGCAGCAATTGCATCGCTCCTGGGTCGAACCCTGACAGCTGCTTTCTGTAGCGCGTCGAGTGGCGACGAAGAAAATGCATCGCGAGTGGCCCGATGTCCTCGCGTCGTTCTCGGAGCGGAGGCAGGTGCAACTCGATGGTGTTGATGCGGAAGAGCAAATCCTCGCGAAAGCGTCCCGCCGACACTTCCTCGTTGAGTCGCGCGTTCGTGGCCGAGATGACGCGTACGTCGACGTGACGTGCTTTCGATGATCCAACGCGCTCGACGTCTCCCGTCTGCAAAACGCGAAGCAGCTTGGCCTGCAACGCCAGAGGAACGTTGCCAATCTCGTCGAGGAAGATCGTTCCCGCGTCGGCGAGCTCGAAGCGTCCAACTCGATCGGTCTTCGCGTCGGTAAAGGACCCTTTGACGTGGCCGAAGAGCTCACTCTCGAACAAACCCTCGGACAGCCCGCCCATGTTGACGGGGATGAACGGCTTACTCCCTCGCGCCGCCGACGACGCGTGCAGCCATTGCGCCACGAGCTCCTTGCCAGTGCCGTGTTCGCCGGTGATGAGCACATTTGCATCGGACGGTCCCACGCGCTCCATCAGCTGGAGGATGGGCTTCATCTTGGGCGAGTCGGCGATCAATCGAGGGAGATTGTCGCGGCGAAGGAGACGGTTCTCACTCTCCAATCGACGCGCTCGACGCAGTGCTCGGCCAAGCTCGACTTGCGTGCCGAGTATGGTCATGAGCCGCGAGTTGTCCCACGGCTTCTCGATGTAGTCGCGTGCGCCGCGTCGCATTGCCTCCACCGCACCCTCGACGCTTCCCCACGCGGTCATAACGATGATCGGGAGATCGGGCTCGAGTCCGCCGAGCTGCTGCAGCACGTCGAGACCTTCCTTACCCGACGTCGTGTCGCGCGTGTAGTTCATGTCGAGCAACAGCGCGTCGTAGTCACGCTTCTCGAGCGCCGACAACACAGCGCCGGGGGAGCTCGCCGTGTCGGTGTCGTATCCGTGCGTCTTGAGAAGGAGGCGCAATGCCTCGAGGACGTCCGTCTGGTCGTCGGCGACGAGGACGTGGGGCCGGGATCGAATTTCGGTGGGTGACATGTAGCGGCCGGCCCCGTTGGCAGTAGTGGGAGGTCCGTTCAGCGCGTGACGGCTCCCTCGGTCCCGGTGATCCAGCCGTCTTTCAGCTCGACGATGCGATTGCCGTAACGCGCATTCTCCTCGGAGTGCGTCACCTGAATGATCGTCGTACCCTCCGAGTTGAGACGCTTGAATAGCTCCATGATCTCGCGTCCCTGACTCGAATGGAGGTTGCCCGTGGGCTCGTCCGCGAGGATCAGCTTGGGCTTCGCGATGACGGCGCGCGCCACGCCGACGAGTTGCTGTTGACCGCCAGACAGCTGGCGCGGATACAGATCTTTCTTGCCGACCATTCCGAAGCGATCGAGCGTGTCTCCGACAATCGCCTCGCGCTCCGACTTCTTGACATTGCGATACGAGAGCGGGATGTCGAGGTTCTCGGCGACGGTGAGATCGTCGATGAGATGGTACTGCTGGAAGACGAAGCCGATGTGCTCCTTGTTGAGTGCGACCCGCTGCTTGTGCGCCATTGCGTGCACCGGATGGCCGACGAAGTAAAACTCGCCGGTCCAGGCGCTATCGAGCATGCCGAGGATCGAGAGCAGCGTCGACTTGCCGGCACCAGATGGCCCCATGACGGAGATGAACTCTCCCGGCTGCACGTCGAAGGTGATGCGGCGGAGGACGTACATCCGGCCCGCGGGGGTCTCGAAGACTTTCTCGAGGTTCCGCATGGCAATGAGCGGTCCGGTGATCGGCGCCGGCTCGGCCGCGGCGAGGCGCGACTGTGTCGACGAAGAGAACAAACCCATGGAAAGCTCCAGGAGAAGCGGGAGACTGGAGGCGTGGCGTGTCCAGTCATACTAAAAATAGCCGCGGTGCGGATGTTGACAACAAAGGGGGCGGGTGTTTAGCGATTGCTAAACACCCGCCCCTCGATTCGGCGTCGATCAGGCGTGCGCCTGGCCCGGGCGGCTCTCTTCGACGACGCGGCCGTCGAACAGATGGACCGACCGGTCGGCGTGCGCCGCGTATCGCGGATCGTGCGTGACCATGCAGATCGTCGCGCCGCCGCGATGCAGCTCGCGGAGCAGCTCCATGACCGCCTCGCCGTTCGTCGAGTCGAGGTTACCCGTCGGCTCGTCTGCGAGGAGGATCAGGGGATCGCCCGCAACCGCGCGCGCCACGGCGACACGCTGCTGCTGACCGCCGGAGAGCTGCGCCGGATAGTGCTTCATGCGGTGGCTCATCCCGACGCGCTCCAAAGCGTCCTGGACGCGCTGCTTGCGCTCGCTCGCCGACATGCCGCGATAGGTGAGCGGCAGTTCGACGTTCTCGTAAACCGTGAGATCGCCGATCAGGTTGAACGCCTGGAAGATGAATCCGATCTGGCGGTTGCGAATGCGCGCGCGCTGCGAGGGCGTGAGCTGCGCAACGGACTCATTGGCGAGGGTGTATTCACCCTCCGTCGGCGTATCGAGGAGACCGAGGATCGAGAGGAGCGTCGTCTTGCCGCATCCGGATGGTCCGGCGATCGCGACGTACTCGCCCGGCTGCACCTCGAGATGGATGTCTTGAAGTGCGTGGGTTTCCACCTCGTCCGTGAAGAAGATCTTCTTCAAGCCGGCGAGCCGGATCAGCGGCTGGTTGCCGTCGCCGGTCATCGTTCCGGCAGATAGAGACGATGGAGACTGCTTGGCTGCGGACTCGGGCATTGGGACGAGGGGCTAGGGTCTAGGGGTGAGGGCTCGGGAGGGGATTACTTGAGCTTGACGCGGGAGGTGTTGTCCCACGTCGACATGTCGGAGATGATGACGCTGTCGCCGACGGCGAGGCCGTTCACGACCTCGATCGTGTTCACCGATGCGCGACCGAGCTTGACGTTGGTGCGGCTCGCGTAGCCGGCGCCCTTCTCAACCTTGAAGAGGCCAACCGTGCTCTCGGCCTGGCCATATGCCGGGCGACCGACGTAGAGCACATCCTTCAGGCGATCGATCTCAATGGTTCCATCGACGCTCAGATCGGACCGGGCACCATTCGGAAGGGCGCCGTCGAGTCCGACTTCGACCGTAACGGTTCCGGCCTGCGAGGACGGATCGGCACGGATGACGTGGCCTTCGATGACGCCGTTGTTATGCAGGTCGATCGTCGCGCGCTGCCCGACGACGACATCCTTTGCCTGAGTTTCGGGAACGCGCAACACCGCCTTGAGGCGTCCAGGCTGCGCGACGCGGGCGAGCTCGATCCCCGAGTTCACCCACTGCCCCAGCTCGAGCTGCGGGTTGCCCAACGACAACAGCTGTCCGGATTCACCCGCCGTGACGCGCATCGATGAGACTCGATTCCGCTGCTCCTGGAGGATCCGCTTGAGGCCGGTGATCTGCTCCTGCTGCAGGTCGAGCTGCTGCTTCTGTGCTGACTCCATGTCGGCGTAGCGCTGGCGCTCGAGATCGAGGCGGCGCTTGAGCTCGGTCACTTGGTCGTGCGCCTGAGCAACTTCATTGGGCGATGAAAGCCCCTTTTTGTTGAGCGAATCAACGACGGTCCCGTTACGCACCGCGAGTTGATACTGCGTAACGAGCTGCGCGACGACGCCTTCCTGCGTCATCATTCCCTGTTGCAGGGACGTTTTGAGCTGGGCCAGCGCCGAGTAAGACTGCGTGAGTTGCTGCTGATACTGCAGAGTTTGCAGATCCAGGTCGGGGTTGCTGAGCGTCAGGATTGTCTCATCCGGCGTCACCGAAACGCCGGGACGCACGGGCAGCGTCTCCACGCGTCCGCTTGTGGTGGCGACGATGATGCGAACGTGCTCAGGAACTAGGGTCCCGGGCGCGTTCACCGAGCGAACCATTTCGCCTCGTTTGACGGTGTCGATCCAGAGCGTCGCACGCTCGACCGGAGGCGCAGCCGGCTTGAGGCGGCTGATGAAGGCCGAGATGACAAGCACGCCGAGGAGTGCAACGCCGCCGGCGATGTACTTCTTCGTCTTTTTGGGTGGCTCGCGCTTGATATCCAACGGAATCCTCTAGTGCTGAGATGCGAGTGGTGTGGGCATAAAGCCAACACGCCGTAAGGGAAGGAGCATGCCGCCTTCAGTGTCCGCCTAACTTCTTTCGCGGCGCTGGATTTCGGTAGGTCTAGCCAGCTTCTCCGCGCTCCTTCCTGGCCGTCTGTGGGATTTTGTGTCCCACAAGCGAACAGTGACGTTCCCGCATCAGCCGCGGCGTCGCGGCGCCCTGCCGTTTGAGACCTCTGTTTGACAACCGGTTCCGGTAATAGGTTGTTGGAAATTGCCGCCGTTTATGTGACGGCGACTTGCTATTCGGACAATTGATTGCCTGGGTTTCAGGTGACGCGCGCGCCGGGCGCGCGCAGGAGGGTTCCGCCGATGGCATTCCTCCGCACTGTCGTGAGGTCGGCCGTGCTCGTTGGGTTGTGCGCCGCTTGGTTGCCGGCGCAGCAAACGCACGCCCGTGTGATCGTGGCGCCGCAGGGACGGCCACGGATTGCCTCGATTGCACCGCCGCCGCCTCCACCGACCCAGACCAAATTCTCCGAGACCGTATTCTCGAGCCTGCCAGTCATCGTCACGGCTGATGGCGGCGTGTTCATCGATCTGGGAAACGGGTATCAGGAGGTTGCTCGCACCTGCCCTAACGCGTATGGCTACGGATGTCAGAGATACGCTTACCCATACACTCCCTGGGCCTACCGCTACGAGCCATCCTCGTACGATCCGCCGATCTATGTCGTTCCGTATTATCCGGTGCCGGTGTATCCGGCGGGCGGGTACGTCCCGTACGGCTATCCCGTGGGGAATTACGTTCCGCCGACTTATGGCGGCTGCTCGCCATGGTGTGGCGATCCATGGGTGAACCGGCATCAGCGGGTCACCGTTCCGCTCTCTGGGCCCGCGCGCGCCGCGCCGCGGCAATCGGCGCCGACGAACGGCCCGCGTGTTCTGCAGCCGATCCACCGTTAGCGCGGCGCGCGGAGCGCTGGGCGCAGAGCGCAGAGCGTTGGGCGCTGAGCGCACAGGGTGGAGTGCAAACGGCAGAGCAGAGGGCGCTCGGCGCACCGCGCCCCGCGCTCTGCGCGCTGAGCGCGATGCTGTGGATTATCGCCGTGATGCCCGCGGGCGCACAAACGAAGGACTCACTCGCTCGTCCCGACACCGCGCCGCCGCATGCCGACACGACGCGTCCCCCGCTCCGACTCTGCGCCGGCGGGGACGTCACGTTAGGCACCAACCTCGACACCGTCTGGGCAAAGACGGCGGCGCTCAAGCTGCGCGCGGAGTTCGGAGTCAGTAACGAGCCCGACGCACTGGTCGCGCCACTCCGGCCATTGTTCGCCGACGCCGACGTCGTGCTCATCAACGTCGAAGGAGCCATTGGCGACGGTTATGCGCCGCGCAAATGCGGAAAGCGCGCCCTCAACTGCTTCGCGTTTCGACAGCCGGTGACGACGGCGCGGGCGCTGCGCGCGCTCGCGGACTCCGCCGTCGTTGTCGGCAACGTCGCCAACAATCATGCGCGGGATGCCGGCGATGATGGATTCCTCGTCTCGCTCAGCCACCTCGCGCGCGCCGGCGTGGTCGTCACGGGAAACGACACATTGGCATCGCCCGTGATCACGCGACGGGGTGACACGATCGCGGTGCTCGGCTTCTACACGTCGACTGACAGTCCCGATGCGCGCGACCTCGATGCCGTGCGCCGCCACGTGCGTCGAGCCGTGGATCGCTGGCGCACCGTGATCGTCACGATGCATCTCGGCGCCGAAGGGCAGGGGGCGCAGCGTACGCGCGACTCCACCGAGCTCTTTCTCGGCATCATCGATCGCGGCAATCCCGTGGCGTTCGCGAACGCCGCTCTCGAGAGCGGCGCGACAATGGTCATCGGCCACGGCCCCCACGTGCTGCGCGCCGCGGAATGGCGCGACGATCGGCTGGTTCTTTATTCGTTAGGCAATCTGCTCACCTACGGGCCGTTCCGGCTGGTCGAGCCGATGAATCGCGGCGTGGTGGCGTGCGCGGACATCGATTCGGCGCAGCATGTGCGTGCGGCGTGGCTGCGACCAACGATGCAGCTCGCGCCCGGTGTTTTGCGCGTCGACACGACCGCGCGTGCGACACTGCTCGTCGACTCGCTGAGCGCGATCGACTTTCCGGTCACGGGAGTGCTGGTTGGTGGGGACGGCGTTCTACGAAAGCGAATACCGGTTGATTCGGCGACGCCGCCCTCGCGGCCCGCTAACGCTCCGGGGTCGCCAGGAGTCCCGGCACCGCCGGCCCATCGGCCAGGAACGGGATCCGCGCCACGCCGCGCCAGAGCTTGATCTTCGGGGCGGGAGCACGGTTTAGCGGACTCTCAATGACGCGGCCCGCGACGCTGCTCGCGTGCACGAACCGTCCGTCGCCGACGTAGATGCCGATGTGGCTGATGCTCGCTCTGTCCGTGGAAGCGAAGGTGAGGAGATCACCGGGACGGAGCAGCGACGTGTCACGCTCGACGGGTAGCCCAGCCGTGGCCTGTGCTTTCGCAGTGCGCGGCAGGACCATCGAGAAGCGCGCCATCACGTACTGAATCAAACCGCTGCAATCGAAGCCGCGTTGCGGCGACGCGCCGCCATGGCGGTATCGCGTGCCGATCTGCGCGCGGGTCAGCGCGACGATCGAATCACGGAGCGTCGACGCGGACGCGCTCATGTTCGTGAACACGGGAATCGGTGCTTGCGCACCGGCCGACAGCGAGGAGGCGACGCACATGAGCGCAACGAGCACGACGATCCTGCGCCAGGGGCGTAGAATCGGGGTGCGGCGCATCCTGTGTGGAACCATGCGTCACCTCTAGCGTTTGATTGGCACTGCTGAAGACGAATGACTCGATGCACCGGAAACGGCGCTCGATCAGCGAATGCCTAGGACTTTGTGCGTTTGGAGGCTGAGCCGCCAACGCGGGTGCATCTGACAGTATCGGACGGCTGCACGGGTATTTTCGGCCAGTGCCGTGCCGTCCATAGGCTGTAGAAAAAAATGCTCGAAATCCAGTGTATCGAATCTTTCCGGTTCGGCGCCTACCTGTGGATAGACAAGCTTGAGCTCATTTCCGTTGCTCAACACCAGATCGGCGCCAGCCTTCGGACTGACGCAAATCCAATCAACGCCTGCAGGTGGAAGCCTTGTGCCGTTCGTTTCGATTGCAACCAGAAAGCCGCGATCATGGAGCGAAGAAACTAATGTCGCATCGAGTTGGAGCAGCGGCTCACCACCTGTGCAGACGACAAACCGCTGACCACCGTTGCACTCTGTCGGCCAACAAGACGCAATCGCGTCGGCCAAATCGTCTGCGCTGGCAAATCGACCGCCATCAGTCGACACACCAACGAAGTCCGTGTCGCAGAATGTGCACACGGCTGTCGCGCGATCTTGCTCGCGTCCCGTCCAGAGATTGCAGCCGGAGAAACGACAGAAGACTGCCGCGCGGCCCGTGTGAAAGCCTTCGCCCTGCAGCGTGAAGAAGATTTCTTTGACGGTGTAGTTAGGCATAGGGCGCCGGATCCTTCGCGCCGACGGCGGCGAATGCCGCGAGGCGCAGCTGACATGCGTCGCAATGGCCGCACGCCGCGCCCGACGGCGATGGATCGTAGCAGCTCGTCGTCATGCCGTAATCGACGCCGAGTCGCATACCGAGCTCGATGATCTCGCGCTTCGTGAGATCGATGAGCGGCGCGCGAATGCGCACCGGTGTCGTGCCCTCGACAGCACCACGCGTTGCGAGATTGGCCATACGCTCGTACGCGGCAACGTATTCCGGGCGACAATCGGGATAGCCTGAATAATCCACCGCGTTGACGCCGATGAAAATGTCCGACGCTCGCAAGACCTCGGACCAGGCCAAGGCGTATGACAAAAAGATCGTATTTCGCGCGGGCACATACGTGATCGGAATGCCGCGGCTCATCTCATTTTGTGGCCGATCCTTCGGCACGTCGACGTCGCTCGTGAGCGCGGAGCCGCCGAAGGTGCGCAGATCGATGTCGACGACGATATGATCGCGGACGCAGAATCGTTTCGCGACGCGCCGAGCCGCATCGATCTCCACGGCGTGCCGCTGTCCGTAGCGGAACGTCATCGCGTGCGTGGAGAAGCCTTCTTGCGTGGCGTAGGCGAGCAGTGTCGTCGAATCCAATCCGCCGCTGAGTAATACGACGGCGGGCGCTCCTGGGGAGCGCGCACCGTCATGCGTCATCTGAGCGCCTGTTCGAAGTCCTCGATCAAGTCGTCGACGTGCTCGAGGCCAACCGAAAGGCGCAGCAGATTCTCGGGCGCGCGCGTCCCCGGCCCTTCGACGGACGCGCGATGTTCGATGAGGCTTTCCGTGCCGCCGAGGCTCGTCGCGCGCGTGACGATGCGAAGGCCCGCGGCGAGCGACATCGCCGCGTCGCGGCCTCCGCGAACCTGCAGCGACATCATGCCGCCGAAGCCACTCATCTGTCGGGAGGCGAGCGCGTGGGCGGGATGTGTCGGCAACCCCGGATAGTGTACGACCTCGATGCGATCGTGACTCGTTAGGTACTGCGCGAGCCGCGTCGCGTTCGCCGTGTGCGCGCGCATACGCCACGGGAGAGTGCGCACGCCACGCATCGTGAGCCAACACTCGAACGGTGACGGAACGGCGCCGACCGACGTCTGGATCGCGCGCAGTCGCTGCGCGACCGCGCCGTCGGCCCGCCAGACGAGCGCGCCGCTGAGAACGTCGCTGTGTCCGCCCAAGTATTTCGTCGTCGAATGCATGACGACGTCGGCGCCGAGCGCGAGCGGTTGTTGCAACACGGGAGAGGCCCACGTGTTGTCGACGACGCAGAGCGCGGCACGCGTGTGCGCGAGCTCGGCGATGCGCGCGATGTCGACGACGCGCAGCAAGGGATTCGACGGCGTCTCGACCCAGACCAATCGGGTCGCGGGGCGAAGCGCCTCCTCGACACACCCCACGTCCGTCATGTCGACGACGCTCACCTCGAGCTTCCATGGTCCGAAGATGTCGCGGGCGAGCTTGGTCGTGCCGAAGTATGCGTCGTCGGGCACGATGACGTGCGCGCCTGGCTCGAGCGTCTGCAGCACGGCCGCGGTCGCCGCGGATCCAGATGCGAAGCACGCCGCGCCGGCGCCTCCCTCTAGCCGTGCGAGACACTCCTCGAGCGAGACACGATTCGGATTCGCGTATCGAGAGTAGACGAGACCGGCACGATACTGCCCGTCGGCTTCGCGCTCGAAAGTGGTCGAGAGATGAATCGGCGGGGTGACCGCGCCGGTAGCAGGATCCGGAACGTGTCCGGCGTGTACAGCGAGCGTTTCGATGCGCATGGCTGAGGGCAGCTTACAAGCTCGAGTGGCGTGCTTCCAGAGGTCGGATCAGCGCTTTGACGGGGACGAGCGTTCACCTGGCGTGGTCCGGCGGTACGCCTCGCATGACCAGCCGGCTCTTGTGTAAACTAGATCTTTCCCAACCCTGTTGTGCGTCCAATGATACGTCAGATCTCATCCATTATTTGCGCTTCCGTGATTCTCGGTGCCGCGTCTTCTCTGCTCGCGGCGCAGAACGGCACGCACGCGAGCGCTCCTCTCCCACTGAAGCACGCGCCGCAGCCGACGTCAGCGGACATCTCCGCGGCGGATCTCATGACGCGTCTGTACATCTTCGCCGACGATTCGATGATGGGGCGGGAGACGGGAACGCGGGGCCACCTCATCTCGACGGCCTACATCGCCAACGAGCTGACGCGTCTCGGCCTCACTCCGGCGGGTGACAACGGTACCTTCTTTCAGAACGTGCCAATGATTCGACGCGCCTTCGACGCGAAGTCGACAATAGTCGTTGGGAATACGACGCTACACGGCGGAACCGACTTCTTTGCCACCGCCGCGACGGGGACGCTCCCCGCCCTCGGAGCATTGGACGTGGTGTTCAATGGGCGAGCTGGCGATACCACCGGCGCGCTGACACCGGATCAACTGCGCGGCAAGCTGCTGCTCCAGTATCCCGCTCAGCGGGGCGCAGGCCGTGGTGGGTTCGCTGGGCGTGGCGGCCGAGGCGGCGGCGCGGCAGCGATCGCGACGATCGAAGACATCACGCCGCAGGCGTTGCAGCTCGCGACGCATCCACGTGACGGACAGGTCACTCTGAAGATCGCACCCGCGGCGAGCCAGCCGGGCACGGTGTCGCTGACG
>Ga0079222_10000279_pt1 | contig 11205 bp, 12 predicted proteins | sample GAPlitter_FD_75070 | JGI IMG/M metagenome (GOLD analysis project Ga0079222, IMG submission 75070) | Agricultural soil microbial communities from Georgia to study Nitrogen management - GA Plitter | ecosystem: Environmental > Terrestrial > Soil > Agricultural land | place: USA: Georgia...
CCAGCTGGCGCTGCAGCGCGTCATGGACGCCCTCTACCGGTCCGCCGAAGAGGGACGGGACGTGCTCTTGTGAGCCGGCTCCGGGTCGCCCTGCTCGTCGGGCTGGGCGCCGTCCTCCTGCTGCTGTCGTATCCTCCATTCCGCATTCCGATTCTGAGTTTCGTCGTGCTCGCTCCTGCGGTCCTGCTCCTGCGCGAGCTGTCCTCGCGCGGCGACCCCCGGCTGGCCTTCAAGTGGGGGTGGTGGTACGGCTTCGTGAGTCAGGGCGTGGTGCTCTACTGGCTGGTCGTGGCGCTCTGGCATTTCACGCCGCTCTCCGGTCTCGGCTATCTCGTGACTATTGTGATGATGGGCGTATTCACCGGCGGAGTGTTCTGGCTTCTTACCCGACTCCGTCTCGCGGCGCCCCGGGTGCCCCTGTGGATGACCCTGCCCATCGTGTGGACCACGCTCGAGTGGGCGGTCGGGCACGCGGGCGACGTCGCGTTCCCGTGGCTCGGGATCGGCACGTCCCTCACCGATGCCCCGGTGCTCGTGCAGTGGGCAGACCTCGCGGGCGCGCGGGGGATCGGCGTGTGGTTGATGTGGTGCTCGGTGCTCCTGGTCGAGGCGGCGCTGTCCGTCCGCGGCCAGGTGCGGTCGGCGGCCTGGCGTGCCGCGGCGGTCCTCGCGTCCATCGCCCTCGCGTGGGCATACGGCGCGAACCGGATGTCCACGTTGCGGCTCCGGCCGGCCGGCGTGGTCGGGCTGGTGCAGCCGAACATCGGCTATCATGACAAGTGGGATCCCGCCGAGTTTCAGCGGGAAGTGGATCTCCTGATGAACCTGTCGCGGCGGGTGCGGGCGCAGGCGCGCCCCGATGTGATCGCCTGGCCTGAAGCGGCCTTGCCGGGCTTCCTGCAGCAGGAGCCGGGGTGGGATTCGCTCTTGAGCCGCTTCGCCCGGGAGAGTCACACCGCGCTGGTGATCGGCGGGCTCTACTACACGGGAATCGCGAGCGCCGACCCGAGCTCGTACCAGATGTACAACGCCGCGTTCTACATGGACACGACGGGTCACTGGGGGCTCTATCCCGTCTACGAAAAACGGTATCTCGTGCCTGTGGTCGAACGGACCCCCTTCGTCCCCGTGAGCTGGTTCAAGGCGATTCCCGGCATCGCGAACTGGTCCGGGCGGTTCCGGCCCGGGACCAAGCTCCCGCTCTATCCCACGCCGGTGGGGAAGGCCGGGGTCATCGTGTGCTACGAATCGGCGTTCGAGGACCTGACGCGGGCGTACCGCGCGGAAGGCGCGAACGTCATCTTCAACATCACGAACGACGCCTGGTACGGGGAGACGACGGCGCCCTACCAGCACGCGGCGCACCTCATCATGCGGGCCATCGAAACCCGGATGGGGATCGCCCGGGCGGCGAATGACGGCGTGTCGGAGTTCGTCGACCCGCTGGGCCGGGTATCGGATGCGACCGTGCTGGGGACCGAGGATGCGGTGGCGGGCCGGCTGGTGACGAGTGACGTCGTGCCCCTGTATGTGAGATGGGGAGATTGGGTCGGCACGGGAGCCGCGATCGCGACACTCGGACTGGCGCTGCTCGCGATGAGCGCGAAGAGGGTAAGACGCCAACAGGCTGAGGGACCTGGCAACTGACTACGGGAGTGGAGATGAACTATCTGATCGTGTCGATTATCGGACTGGTCGCAGGTGTGGTTTCAGGACTCTTCGGCATCGGCGGGGCCATCCTCATCGTACCGGCCCTCGTCCTGATCGTGAAGCTCGACCAGCACACGGCGAATGGTACGTCGCTCGCGGCCCTGCTCCTGCCCGTGGGGTTCCTCGGCGCCCTGCAGTACTACCGGCAAGGGAAGATCAACATCCCCTATGCCCTGATCATCGCCGCCGGCCTCTTCCTGGGCGCGTACGTGGGAGCGCGGTTGGCGGTGGGATTGCCGGATACCACCTTGCGGAAAGCCTTCGGGGGCCTGCTGTTCGTCGTGTCGGTGAAGCTCCTGCTCTCCTAGTCGCCGTCCCCGCGCGCCGCGGCCGGCTCGAAGACCTTCCCTGCCACGAAGAGCCGGAAGAGCTCGCCGTCCAACTGCCCCTGGGACACCTCCTGCTTCATGATGTCCAGCGCTCGCTCCGCGGGGACCGCGCGCTTGTAGGGGCGGTCCTGCGCCGTGAGCGCGTCGAAGATGTCCGAGATGGTCATCATCCGGGTCTGAATCGGGATCGCCTCACCCTGGATCTTTCTCGGGTAGCCCCGGCCGTCGAGCTTTTCGTGATGGCCGTAGGCGATGTCCGGGATCCGCTTCAGCTCGCGGGTCCACGGAATCTCCTTGAGGAAGTTGAAGGTGTGCGTGACGTGGCTCTCGATCTCGAGGCGCTCGGCTTCGTCCAGGGAGCCCTTCGGGATGGTCAGGTACCGGACTTCGTCCGGCGTGAGCAGCGGCTGCGCCGCGCCCGCCAGGTCGGTGTAGGTCCGCCGCGCGAACTCCGACAAGTCGTGCCGGCTCTGCTCGGCCAGAAGGGAGGGCTCGTTGGACTGGAGCACCACTTCGAGGAACCGGTCCAGGTCCCCCAGGGCCTTCCGCTGCTCCTCGTCCAGCTTCTCCTGAAACGATCCGTACCCCTTCTTGCCGTGCTGTTCCAGGAATTCCGCCCGTCGCTGCCAGAAATCCCGTTCCAGGGACCGGCGAACGAACGCGTGCCGCTGGCGGATGAGGGTCAGATCGGGCGGGTAGAGCTTCTTGGCCTTGACCAGCACCTGCTCCCGGACCCCGACCTTGCCGAAGTCATGCAAGAGCCCCGCATAGCGGATCTCCCGGATCTGCTCACGGGTGAAGCGGACGGGCTTGTAGGGGCCGTCTCCGGTGCGGTCGACCACCGAGGCCAGGTTCACGGTGTAGTCCGCCACCCGGCCCGAGTGACCGAAGGTGGTGGGATCCCGTTGCTCGATCGCCTGGACCGAGGCCCGGACAAACCCCTCGAACAGCCGCTCGATCTCCTGGTAGAGCCGGCTGTTCTCGATGGCCACCGCGGCCTGCCCGGCGAGGGCGGTGACGAGCTCCACGGTGCGGCGGGAGTAGGGGACGACCTCGCGCTCCACGTCCGCAGCGGTGCCCAGGACGGCGTCCAGATCCCGCTTCCGGTTGATGAGCTGGAGGACGCCGATGCGCTGGTCCCGGTGATCCTTCATCGGGATCACGAGCATCGACTTGGACCGGTATCCGTACCGCTCGTCGAACGACCGGTTGATGGAGTACTCGACGTCGGGGGGCAGGTAGTAGGCGTCGTCGATGACCAGCGGGTCGCCCGTGACCGCGGTGTAGCCCGCCAGACTGGACCGGTCCATCGGAATGGTGAATTCGACGAACGGCGCTTCCGGCTTGGAGAACGTCTGGGCCAGCGAGAAGCGGAGACGGGGGGTGCCCGAATCCGCCGCCTCGACGAGATACAGGGACCCGGCATCCGACTGGGTGATGCGGCGGGCCTGGGTCAGAATCAGCTCGAGCAGGGTCTTGAGATCGCGCTCGGTCCCCAGCGCGGCACCGATGCGGGTCAGCTCGCCGATCTCCTGGGCCCGCTGCTCGGCCTGCGCCATGGCCCGAGCGGTCTCCGCCCGCGCGGCGGCCTCCCGGAGGCCGCTGCGGACCGCGATCAGGAGTTGCCGGGGCCCGATGGGGTGCCGGACGAAAGCCGCGAGCAGCTCAGTGGCGAAGGGCTCGGGGACGTCCAACTCCCCTTCGCGTCCCAGCGCGATGATGGCGCCTCCGGCGTCCACGAATGCCCGCTGGGCGTCGAGGGGAAAAATCGACCGGGATCCGGCGTCGAGCAGGAATACCGTCGGCCGGTCGTCCGGTTCGAGCGTCGAGGGGCCCGCAATGGGGCGGGCTTCGATCTGCGCCGCGGTGAGCGCGTCGAGCACGGGCGCCGGTGACCACCCCGCGGGATAGAGGAGGACGTAACGCGCGCTCACGGCTTGGTCGAGTCCTTCGGCGGGTCGGTCTTCGCCGGCCCGGCCGGCAACGGTGTCACGCCGGTCAGGAACCGGTAGGGGCGCCGGGACACCGCGTCCGCGAAGTGATTCAGCTGCCGGGCCACCTCGGCCAGGTTGGCGGCGGTCGCCCGGAAGTCGTTCCGGTTTTCGGACGCCACGGTCCGGACATCCCGCGTGAGGGAGTCGAGCTCAAGCAGCAGCCGGTTGGACGACGCGAGGGTGGTCGTGACCGAGTCGGCGATCCCTGGGGGAATGTGCCGGGTGAGCGAGTCGATCCGAGCCATGCTGGCCGCCACGCTCTGCACGGTCGTCAGGAGGCCCGGTTGCATGTCCTGGATGGTGGTGCTCGTCAGCGCGAGCGTGTGCTGAACCCCGGTCAGCGTCCGCTCCGTCTGCAGGAGGACCTGGTGCATGTCGCTCGACAGGTTGGTCACGACCACCTTCAGCGAGTCGAGGGCCGAAGAGGGGCGGTCCGAATTGATGGTGTCTCCGGCGCCGAGCATCCGGGCCCCGCCGTGCGTCGAGTCGGGCAGGATGAGGACGAGTTCAGACGCCGAGGAGATCTGCGACACCGAGGCGATGGACGCTCTGGTACCCAGCGGCAGCAGGAGCTTGGACCCGTTCTCGAACTCCTGCGCCAGTGAGAGTCGCGCGATGAACGACACCCGCCGGCTCGTGGGATCCACCCGCGGCACGATCGACTGCACGCGGCCGATCTCGAGACCCTCCACCAGGACGCGGGTGTCGGTGTTGATGCCCTCCGCGTTGGCCACCCGTACGAACAACGCGTAGCGCCGCTGTCCCCACCCGCTGGTCGCGAGCAGCGCGCCGATCACCAGGCCGACGGCGACGACGATGAGCAGGCCGACGATGAAGTCCTGACGCTTGGTTTCCACCGTTCCTCGAGATCCTCTACGCGGGCTCGAGCTCGAGCGTACCCTGCCGGTCCAGCCGGTAGATCCGCTCCACCCGGTGGTGCAGGGCCGGGGGCAGCTCCTGGGACGTGATCAGTGCCGACCGGCGGGCTCCCTGAGCCTCCTCGCCGCCCCGCGCCAGGGTCAGGAGCTCCCCGGCCACGCGGGACGACAGGCCGTCGAAGGGCTGTTCCAGCACCACGAGCGCGGGATCGAACGCGAGGGCACGGACCATGGCGGTCCGACGCCGCTCTTCCTCGTTCGCCTGCGCCGGTCGCAAGCCGCCGATGCGGCCGATGCGGCCCGCCGCCATCATGACATCCACGCGCCCCTCCACCTCCCGGGACGCTGCGGTACTCCCGAAGCGCAGGGGAAGGGCCACGTTGTCCCGGAGTGAAAGATTCTGCAGCAGGCCGTCGCCGGCTGGAAGGTAGCCCACCCGGCGGCGGAAGGCCAAGCGTTCATGGCCTGGGAGTGTCGACAGGTCGGTGCCCAAAACGTGCACGCGTCCGGCGCGCGGATCTTCCAGTCCCAACGCCAGGGTTCCGAGCAGCTCGAGCCCGGAGTCCGCTTCGCCCAGCACCACCACGGTCTCCCCCGGCTCCACCGTGAGGGAGAAGGGCGTGGCGGCGCGCGGCGACAGCAGCACCTGGTCGAAGACCAGGGGGAGGAGGAGGGGGTCGGGCATCAGCCGAACAGGGCGGCGCCGAGGAAGATGCCGACGATGGAAGACACCGTGGCGCGGCTCGCCGCGATCGGGATTTCCGTCGGCCCGCGGCGCACGGCCAGGCCGTAGAAGCTCGGGACGAGGCCGACCACGATGCCGAAGGCCAGGGCCTTGGCGACGGTGAGCCAGACGTCCCGCAGGGTGAGGGCCTGGAGGACGACATCCATGTAGCGGCCCGCCGCCATGCCGTTGAACGTCGCGGCGAGGAGACCGCCGGCGACGGCCACGACGTCGAACAGCACCATCAGGATGAAGACGCTCACCAGTCCGCCCACGAAGCGCGGGACGACGAGGTACTGGCGCGGATCGATGCCCATCGCCTCGAGGGCCCGTACTTCCCCCATCACCTGATTGGTGGCGAGCTCGGCGGCGATCGCGGTACCCGACCGTCCCGCCACCGCCAGCGCCGTCACGAGGGGACCCAGCTCGCGGACGATCACCACCACCAGGAGCGTGCCCAGCCATTCGGTCTTGCCGATGGACCCGAGCTCGCGGGCGGCCTGCGAGATCACGAGGAAGCTCAGAATGCTGGAGAGGAGGACGATCAGGGCGACAGCGTGGACGGCGGTGAAGCGGATCTGGTTCATGGTCACGCGGAACGCCACGGCCCGGCCCGCGACGGGCAGGGTGATCAGCGCCCGGAGGGCGCCAAAGCCGAAGCGCGCCAGCGCTCCCAGTTGGGAGAGCCGGCGCGCCACGAGACTGCCGAGACGGCCGATGACGTTCACCGGCCTGGTCAACCCTGCTGGATTTTCTTCAGCCCTTCCTGGGCCTCGGTGTAGTCCGGGAACGCCGCGATGGCCTGCTTGTACATCTCCACCGCCTTGTCCTTGTTGCCGCGATCCTGGTAGAGCAGAGCGCGGGAGTAGAACGTCAACGCCTCGGTCGGGACCTGGCGGCTCATCCGCTGGGTGGCCACGTCCTTGGGGAGGGGCGGGAGACTGGCGTCCTTCATCAGGCGCTGGGCCACGTCCGCGATGACTCCGAACAGCTTGTCCTGAGACGCGGTCGCCGCTTCGGTCTTCATGATCTCGGTGGTTTCGACGTTGATCAGCCGGATGTCCACCCGCCACGTCCCCATGTTGTCGATGAACGTGCCGGTCACGGCGTACTTCGCGCCGACGATCTTGCCGACCTTGGCCGCGGTCTGGGGATCCACCCGTCCCGACGCGCCCAGGTTCTGCTCGTCGGTGAGCCGCTGGATTTCCTCGCGCTCCACGACACGCCAGCCGTCGTTCGCCTTGAGCTCGGAGATGAGCATCCCCGCGAAGCCGCGCTGCAGGCCGGTGAGGTCAGCAGGGTCCTTCATGCCCATCGATCCGCCGTTCTCGAACTGGAACACGGCGACACCGGGACGCGAATCCGGCGTCGCGGCCTGTTGCGCGATCGCCGGCCCCGCGAGACCGACCAGGGCGAGCAGGGCCACCATCGAACGCGAACGCATAGAGTGCTCCTCGGGTCCAAGACCCCTGTGGGTACTCACAACGTCAGCTGCAAGCCTTCTTGGGCGGCGAGCACTTCGCCCGCCCAGCCCAGCTGCTTCGCTGCCTTGCGCGCGGCGGCGAGCACGTCGTCCATCGCGCCATCCGTGTGTTCCGGTTCGTGGTGGAAGAGCACGAGCCGCTTCACGCCCGCTTCCGCCGCGAGGGCCACCGCCTCGGTATAGCTCGAGTGTCCCCACCCTGCGTGTGCCTTCAGCTCGTCGGGCGTGTACATCGCATCGTGGATCAGCACGTCCACGCCCATGAGAAACAGGACGAGCTCTTTCCGCCACCCGGGACCGGTCTCGTAGCTCCCGCCCGCTCCCAGCTCGTTGTCCGTCACGTACGCCAGGCTCGGTCCGCCCACCGCGGGGGTCAGTCGGTACCCCAGCGTCGTGCCGGGGTGCCGCAGGCGCATGGAACGCACCTTGAACTCGCCGACCGGGAACTCTCCCGACGTGACGTGCTCCACCGTCAATCGCGCCGACAGCGCGTCCAGCGGCACCGGGAACACCGACGGGTGCATCTGCTGCCGGAGAATGTCCTCGAGGGACACCTCTCCCTGCTGCGATCCCCAGATCCTGATCTGATTCCCGGGGGAAAAAAACGGCTTGAAGTAGGGAAGGCCCTGGATGTGATCCCAGTGCGCGTGCGACAGCAGGATCTCCGCGGTCACCGCGCCGTTCTGCCGTTCCACCAGCTTCCCGCCCAACGCCCGGATCCCGGTGCCTGCGTCCAGGATGACCAGTTTGCCCCCGGCCCCCTCCACGGCCACGCACGGCGTGTTGCCGCCGTAGCGTGCGGTCTGGGCGCCGGGGGTGGGGATAGAGCCCCGCGTCCCCCAGAACGTCACCGAGTACTTGCGATCTGACACCGTAATCCTAGGGCTAAGTTACGGAAAATCTGCAACGTACAACAAGCCGACACCTCACCGCCCGGTCGTGACTTGCCTCACCCCCGGCCGGCAGCCTCAGCCAGAGCCGTGCGGTTCTTGACCAGGATCTCCTTGCGGCCGACCTCGATCATCCCCTTGTCGACCAGCTCGCGCATGGTGCGCGAGACGGTTTCGCGGGAAGATCCGATCATCTGCGCAATGGTATGATGGGTGAGCCGGCGGGTGATGCGCTCGCCGCCGTTCTCGTCCGCCATCTCGAGGAGCAGGCGGGCGACTCGGCCGTTGACGTCGAGCAGGACGAGCGACCCGACCTTCTCGTCCACCCGGCGCAGACGGCGGGAGAGCTCCCGCAGGAGGGCGATCGCGATGGCGGGCGTGGACGACAGAATGGGGGCGAAATCCTCGCGGCGCAGCACGACGAGCGTCGAATCTTCCATCGCGATCACATGGGCGGACCGCGGCTCGTCATCGATCAGGGCCATCTCTCCAAAAAACTCGCCTTCCCCAAGCACCGACAAGATGACTTCGCGCCCGTCTTCCCCGATCAGTACCACCTTGACCTGGCCTCCGCACACAACGAACAGCGCATCCCCGGGATCGTCCTCGAAGAGGATCACGGAGTTCTTGGGATGCGTGCGCTCCCGGGCTACATCCAGCACCCGCTGGAAATCGGCCTGGGAGAGCTCGCTGAACAGCGGAACCTTGCGCAGGACGTCGGACGCCAGCACGCGTATCCTTTGAAAAAATCGGGACTTGGGTGTCGGGCAAGCTTACGGTAGCGGCGACCGGGTGTCAATTCGGCGCGCTTGTCGGCAACTGTATGCCCCGTTTATATTTCCGGCCTTCCAACGCAGTAACCTTTATCAGGACGGGCATTCGTGAAACCGGGCATTCATCCGAACTACCAGCGGGCGGTGGTGACCTGCGCGTGCGGGAACACCTTTATCACGCGGTCGACCACGCCGGCGATCAACGTGGAAATCTGTGGCAAGTGCCATCCCTACTTCACCGGCAAGCAGAAGCTGATCGACACCGCCGGCCGTGTGGAGCGCTTCCGCCAGAAGTACGGGACGGGCAAGGCCGCGAGCTGACCGATGGAGGCCCGCCTCCGCCAGGCGCTCGCGCGGGCGGAGGAGGTCGCCCGTCTCCTGGCCGACCCCGCGACGGCCAGGAATCCGTCGGCTCTGAAGCAGTTGGGGCGTGAACACGCCCGACTCGACGCCATCCGGCAGACCAACCAACGCCTCGAACGCCTCACCGGGGAGCTCGACCAGGCCCGTGAGGTTCTCCAGGACAAAGACCCCGAGCTGGCCCAGCTGGCCCGGGCGGACGTCGAACGTCTGCGTCCGGAGGTCGCCAGCACGGAAGCCGAGCTGGCCGAGCTGCTGGTCCCCGCGGATCCGCTGGACGACCGCGACGCCATCGTCGAGATCCGCGCCGGCACGGGTGGCGACGAGGCGGCGCTCTTCGCCGCCGACCTGTACCGGATGTACACGCGGTTCTGCGAACGCCGGCGCTGGAAGATCGAAGTCACCGAGCTCTCCGACGCCACCCTCGGCGGCATCAAGGAAGTGATCTTCGCCGTCCGGGGCTCCAAGGCCTACGGCACGCTCCGGTATGAATCGGGTGTGCATCGGGTGCAGCGCGTCCCCGAGACCGAAGCCCAGGGCCGGATCCACACGTCCGCCGCCACCGTGGCCGTGCTGCCGGAGGCCGAGGAAGTCGACGTCAGCATCGAGGAGAAGGATCTCCGGATCGACGTGTTCCGCTCCTCGGGTCCCGGCGGCCAGAGTGTGAACACCACGGACTCGGCGGTGCGGGTGACGCACCTGCCGACCGGACTCGTGGTCCAGTGCCAGGATCAGAAGTCCCAGCTGCAGAACAAGATCAAGGCGCTGGAAATCCTCCGGTCCCGGCTCCTCGACCGGATGATCGCCGAGCAGGAGGCGGCCCGCGCGCGGGACCGGCGGGCCATGGTGGGCACGGGGGATCGCTCCGCGAAGATCCGTACCTACAACTTCCCGCAGAACCGGCTGACCGATCACCGGATTCATTTCACCACGCACAATCTGTCCGACGTCATGAACGGGGATCTGGACGCGGTCATCACCGCCCTCCGCTCCGAAGGTGAGAAGGAGCGCCTGAGTGCCTGAGGACGGCCAGGCCCGCCCCGCCGGATCGGTCGGGGAGGCTCTGAGCAAGGCGACGGAACGGCTGCAACAGGCGGGGGTGCTGAATCCCAAGCGGGAGTCGACGGCGCTTTGGGCCGCCGTAGTCGGCAGCACGCCGGGCGATATCTGGCTGGGTCGCGAGGCGAGTCCAGCGCCGGAGGTCGCGGACCGGTTCTGGAAAGCGGTGGGCCGGCGCGCGGCTGGGGCCCCGTTTCCCTACGCCGTGGGGCGTGCCGGCTTCCGCACACTCGACCTGCTGGTGGACTCGAGGGCTTTGATTCCGCGTCCCGAAACGGAAGGGCTGGTGGGTCTCGTTTTGGAATGGGCCGGGAACCGCGGAGGGCAGGGGCTCGCCGCGGATGTCGGCACTGGCACCGGCTGCATCGCGCTCGCCCTGGCGCAGGAAGGCGGCTTCGCGGGTGTGGTGGCCACGGAGCGCTCACCGCAGGCGGCGGCGCTCGCCCGCGACAACGTGGCGCGGGTGAAGCCGCGGGTGCCCGTGGAGGTCCGGGAGGGAGACTTGCTGAGCCCGCTCGCGGGATCCCGGTATCGGGTGATCGTCTCCAATCCGCCGTACCTGACGGATGCGGAGTATGAAGCCCTGGAGCCGTCGGTACGGGCGTTTGAACCGCGGGAGGCGCTGGTCAGCGGGGCCGACGGCCTCGACGCCACGCGGGCGCTGTTGGCGGGGGCGGCGCCGCTGCTCGAGCCCGGAGGCCTGCTGGCTCTCGAGATCGACGAGCGGCGCGGATCTGAAGTGCGGGCGCTGGCGCACGAATTCGGGTGGCGCCGCATAGGCATTCACGACGACCTGTTCGGCCGGCCGCGGTTCGCGCTGGCGTTCCCTGGGGAGGGTATGTGATCGACGACAAGGCGGTGGAGCTCGGACGGCTGCTGGGCCAGACCGAGGAGTACAAGGCGCTGAAGCGCGCCAACGACCGGATGCGGGAGGACCAGGAGGTCCTGAAGCAGCTCGCCGAGGTCGAACGGCTGGCGGTCGAGATCGAGCGCGGCGCCCAGGCG
>Ga0079222_10000284_pt1 | contig 11154 bp, 8 predicted proteins | sample GAPlitter_FD_75070 | JGI IMG/M metagenome (GOLD analysis project Ga0079222, IMG submission 75070) | Agricultural soil microbial communities from Georgia to study Nitrogen management - GA Plitter | ecosystem: Environmental > Terrestrial > Soil > Agricultural land | place: USA: Georgia | collected...
CTGCCGGACGGCGAATACCCACTGGTCCTCAACACCGGCCGCCTGCTCGAGCACTGGCACACCGGCTCGATGACCCGCCGGTCGTACGCGCTGGACACCATCTCGCCGATCGCCGAGGTGTACATGCACCCGAAGGACGCGGCCGACCGCGGGCTGGCGCACGGCCAGATGGCCAGGGTCCGCTCCCGCCGGGGGACGATCGAGTTGCAGGTGCGCGTCTCGCACCGGGAACAGCTCGGCAACTGCTTCATCCCGTTCCACTTCCGGGAGGCCGCGGCGAACCTGCTGACGATCGACGAGATCGACCCGTACGGGAAGATCCCCGAGTTCAAGTTCTGCGCCGTGCAGGTCGAGGCGCTGGGAGTGCGGGCATGACGGTCAGCTCGGAGCGGTCCTCCGGTGCCTGGTCCCGCCGCGTGCCCGGGGTCGAGGCCAGAGCCGGGAAGTTCCCCGGCCCGTCCCTGATCCCGGCTCTCAACGCCATCCAGGAACGGCTCGGCTGGCTGCCCCGCGAAGAGCTGGAAGAGCTCGCGCGCGACGTCCGCCGGCCCCTGTACGAGATCGAAGGACTGGTCTCGTTCTACCCGCACTTCCGTACCACTCCGCCGGCGAGGGTCGCCCTGCACGTCTGCCACGACCTGTCCTGCTGGCTGCGCGAGGGCGAAGACCGGCTGGCCGACCTGCGCGCCCGGTACGGTGAGGACGCCGAGGTGGAGCTGGTCGAGGTGTCCTGCCTCGGCCGCTGCGACATCGCTCCGGCCGCGGCCGTCAACGAACGACCGGTCGCGGTGTCCGGTGTCGACGATCTCGTCGAGACCGCCCGATCGTCCTCTGTGGAGGCACTCGTCGCGGCGTCCCGGGCCGAGCCGTGGCCCAACGACCCGTACCCGGCCGGCTCCGGAGTCGCCGAGCGGTACGCGTCGCTGCGGGCGCTGCTCGCCGGCGACCTCGACCCCGACGACGTCATCGGCACCCTCAGGGACTCCGACCTGCGGGGCATGGGTGGCGCCGGCTTCCCGACCGGACAGAAGTGGGGCCTCGTCCGCGCGGCCGGCGGCGTCACCTACGCGATCTGCAACGCCGACGAGTCCGAGCCCGGCACGTTCAAGGACCGGCAGATCCTCGCCGACCAGCCCCACCTCGTGCTCGAGGGTCTGTTGCTCGGCATGGCCGTGGTCGGGGCCGAGCAGGGCTGGGTCTTCATCCGGCACGAGTACGGCCCCGAGGAGGCGGTGCTCCGCGCCGAGATCGAGGCCCTTCGCGACGCCGGCGTCATCGGCCAGGACGCCTGCGGCAGCGGTCGGCGGCTCGACGTCGATGTGTTCGTCTCGCCCGGCGGCTACATCCTCGGCGAGGAGACCGCGCTGCTGGAGTGCATGGAGGGCCACCGCGGCGAGCCGCGCAACAAGCCACCGTTTCCTGGCAACTACGGCCTGAACGGGCGGCCCACCCTGCTCAACTCCGTCGAGACGTTCGCCGACGTGCCGGTCATCCTGCAGCGCGGTGCCGACTGGTGGAAGAGCCAGGGCATCGGCGACTCGGCCGGATGGAAGTTCTTCGCCGTGTCCGGCCACGTCGCCAACCCGGGCATGTACTGCGTGCCGATGGGCACGACGGTCGGGCAGCTGATCGACGCGGCCGGCGGCGTCCGCGACGGCGCCGAGCTGGCCGCGGTGCAGCCCGGCGGCGCGTCGTCGAACTTCATCGGCCCGGATCGGCTGGACGTTCGACTCGACTTCGGCGCGCTGGCCGAGGCCGGCACGATGCTCGGCTCCGGCGCGATGGTCGTCATCGCCGAGGGCACCGACCTGCTCGCGGCCTCGACGAACGTGCTGCGGTTCTTCCGCGACGAGTCGTGCGGCAAGTGCGTTCCGTGCCGGGTCGGCTCGATGAAGGCGCATACCCTCCTGCGCGAGACGCTCGACACCGGCCGTCCGCTGGACCAGGACCGGCGGGAGACCATCCTCCGGCTCGAGGAGACGATGCGGAAGACCTCGATCTGCGGGCTCGGTCAGGTCGCGCTCGGACCGGTCGTGTCGGTGCTCGGCCTGGACAAGGGCGGCGCCGCCGCTCGCGAGCAGCCGCGGCCCGAAGGGGCAGCGGGACAGCCGGACCGGTGAGCGGGAGGGAGTTCTTCACCGCCCGCACCGTCGCCGAGGCCAGGGCCGGGTTCCGGCCCGTCAACCGGACGGACATCGAGACCGTCCCACTGGCCGAGGCGTTGCGCCGCGTGCCGGCTGAGGCCGTCCCGTCGCCGAGCGCGCTGCCGGGTTTCACGCGATCCACCGTGGACGGTTTCGCGCTCCGCGCCGCCGACACGTTCGGCGCTTCCGACGGGCTGCCGTCCTACCTCGAACTGCTCGGCACCGTACGCATGGGGGCGACGCCGGACGTCGCCGTCCGACCCGGGAGCTGCGTCGCCGTACCGACGGGGGCGGCGTTGCCGGACGGGGCCGACGCGGTGGTCATGGTCGAGTACACGGCCGAGACGATGCCGGGCACCATCGAGGTGACCCGTCCCGTCGCGGCCGGCGCGGGGCTCGTCCGAGCCGACGAGGATGTCGTCGCCGGCGGCCCGCTCGTGCCTGGGGGGAGGCCGCTGCGCCCGGCCGAGCTCGGTCTGCTCGCCGCGGCAGGCGTCACGTCCGTGCCGGTGCACAGGCGACCTCGGGTCGCGATCGTGTCGACCGGCGACGAGGTCGTCCCGCCGGACACCGCGGGACTCCGGCCGGCGCAGGTCCGCGACGCCACGGCCCCGGCGCTGGCCGGACTGGTCGCCGACGCCGGCGGTGTCCCGGTCTACGCCGGCATCGTCCCGGACGAGCGCGGCGCGCTGGAGAAGACCCTTGCCGGCCTGCTCGACGAGGCCGACGTCGTCGTCGTGTCCGCCGGGTCGTCGGTCGGCGCCCGGGATGAGACCACCGGCGCCGTCTCCGCGCTCGGCACGGTCTGGTGCCACGGGCTCGCGATCAAGCCGGGCAAGCCGACCCTGCTGGCCGAGTGTCGCGGCGTACCGGTCGTCGGACTGCCCGGGAACCCGCTGTCCGCGCTGGTTGTGTTCCGCCTGGTCGGCATGCCGCTGGTCTGGTCGGTCGCGGGCTGCACATCGGTGCCACCGGAGCCGTCCACCCGCGCCCGGCTGTCCCGCAACCTGGCCTCGGCCGCCGGCCGGCTCGACGTCGTCCAGGTCCGGGTGCGGGACGGGGTGGCCGAGCCGGTGTTCGGGCCGTCCGCCCTGCTGTCGGTCCTCACCCGCGCCGACGGGTACGTCGTCGTGCCGGAGCCGGCTACCGGCCTCGACGGCGGCGCGGACGTCGAGGTGATCCTGTACCGGTGAGCGCCGAGAGCCCGTACGTCTCCGACGTCCCGGCGGCCGCCGCCCTCGTCGCCTGGCGCGAGGCGCGCTCGGCGGCCGGCTGTCCGGCCCGGGTCGAGGCGGTGTGCCTGCCGGTTGCCGAGGCCGTCGGCCGGGTGACCGCCGGTGCCGTGTGGGCCGCCCGCTCGTCGCCGGCGTTCGACTCGGCTGCCATGGACGGGATCGCGGTCCGCGCCGCTGACACCGTCGGCGCCTCGGACACCCGGCCTATCGTCCTGACCGACGGAGCGTTCGCAGTGGTCGACACCGGCGACCCGATGCCGCCCGGATACGACGCCGTGATCATGCGTGAGGACGTGCACGGAGTCGCCGACGCCGAGATCCGCGCCGCCGTCCCGCCGTACCAGCATGTCCGCTCGATCGGCGAGGACATCAGCGCGGCCGAGCTCCTGCTGCCGGAGGGCCACCGGCTCCGTCCCATCGACGCCGCCGCCTGCGCCGCCGCGGGCGTCACCGAGGTGGAGGTACGCCGGCAGCCGATGGTCGTCGTCGTGCCGACCGGCGATGAGATCCGGCCCATCGATGCCGAGCTCGCGCCGGGCGAGATCCCGGATACCAACTCCCTCATGCTCGCCGCCCAGGCGCGCGAGGCCGGCTGCGTGGCGTCGGTGACCGACATCGTCCCGGACGACCCGGACCTGATCACGGCCGCGCTTCGGGATGCGGCCGAGCAGGCCGACCTGGTCATCCTCATCGCCGGGTCCAGTGCCGGCCGGGACGACTACAGCGCCCGGGTGATCGCCGCCACCGGGACCCTCGCCGTGCACGGCGTCGCCGTCCGGCCCGGGCACCCCGTCGTGCTGGGAACCGTCGGGACCACGCCGGTCCTCGGCGCCCCGGGCTTCCCGGTCTCCGCCGCCCTCACCTTCGACATCTTCGCCGCCCCCCTGCTGGCCGAGCTCGAAGGCGCCGCCCCACGGCAGCGATCGCTGATCACCGCCCGGCTCGCCCGCAAGCTGCCGTCCGTTCTCGGTATGGACGACTGGGTCCGGGTCCGACTCGGTCGGGTCGGGGGCGAGATCGTCGCCACCCCACTGCCCCGGGGAGCCGGCGTGCTGACCTCGCTCGTCCGTGCCGACGGTCTGCTCATGGTCCCGGCCGGCACCGAAGGACATCACGCGGGCGAGCGGGTCAGCGTCGAGCTGCTGCGGGGACCGGCCGAGATCGACCGGACCATCGTCGCCATCGGCTCGCACGACCTCGTGCTCGATCTCGCCGCGTCCCGGCTCCGCGCGGTCGACCCCTTGATCACGCTGGCGTCGTCGAACGTCGGCTCGCTCGGCGGTCTGGTCGCTCTCCGGGACGGACTGTGTCACATCGCCGGCTCCCACCTGCTCGATCCGGTCACCGGCGAGTACACGTTGCCGTACCTCGACCGGCTGTTCGCGGCCGAGGACGAGATCGCCGTCGTCCGGCTCGTGTACCGCCAGCAGGGCCTGATCGTCGCACCGGGCAACCCGCTCGGACTGACCGGGATCGAGGACCTCGCCCGACCCGGGTTGCGGTACGTCAACCGGCAGCGCGGCGCCGGGACGCGGATGCTGCTCGACCAGGAGCTGGCCGCTCGGGGAATCGACCCGGCCGCCGTCAGCGGCTACGGCCGCGAGGAACATACCCACCTCGCCGTCGCGGCCGCGGTTGCCGCCGGCATCGTGGACACCGGGCTCGGCATCCTCTCCGCGGCCCGCGCATTCGGCCTGGACTTCGTACCCGTCACCGAGGAGCCGTACGACCTGGTGCTGCGGGCATCCAGCCGCACGGATCAGCTTCTCGCCCCACTGTGGACACTGCTCGACCAGCCCGACTTCCGCGACGCGGTCGAAGCCCTCGGCGGCTACTCCTGCGCCGAAACAGGCCGCCGCATCCGCTGAGGTCGTCTCGCGGGAGTCCCCTACGCCACCTCACCCTCGGACCACTCGGTGACCCACGGCCACCGCTGCATCAAGAGTCGCTCCTGCGTCCATTACGGGCAGAACCTGCCCGACGGGACGCCCTGACGATCCAGGCCGCGGAGTCGAACCAAACCCCGTCACCGGTGCGGTGCTGCGCCATCAGCTCCCGCAGCCGGCCGACCGCGTCCGCGGCCGGCTCCAGCCGCTCCAGGGCCTTCTTCGTGCTGGTGAAGCCGCGGACCCAGGCCACGGCGGTGTCCACGTCCGGCCCGTAGTAGACCGGTCGGCGAACGTCGGCGAAGTCGAGATCGGCGAACCCGGCGGCGTCGAGGATCGCGGCGGTCGTGGTCGGATCGCCGAGCGAGAACGCGTCCGCAGCCTCCGGATCGTCGTCGTCGCCGAGAACCCGGTCGAGGGCGACGGCCCACTCGTTGTGCTCCCTGGCCTGCCAGACCAGCATCACGAGGCGTCCGCCCGGCCGCAGCGCCCGCGCGACGTTGCCGAACGCGGCGACGGGATCGGCGAAGAACATCGTCCCGAACCGGCTGATCGCCAGGTCGAACTCACCCGCCGGGAACGGATGCACCTGAGCGTCACCGCACTCGAACGCGACATTCCGTACTCCCTCGTCCCGCGCCGCCTCCCGCGCCCGCGCAACGGCCGCCGCGGACACGTCAACCCCGAGCACGGAACCACCCACGGCCAGCCGGGCCGCCTCCCGGGTGGTCCACCCACCCCCACACCCGACGTCGACCACCCGGTCCCGCACCCCGACCTCCCACGCCGGCACGAGCACCCCGTCGTACCGCCGAAGCTCACCGTCGTAGTCCACCCGGACACCCTCCAGATCAACTGGCGGGCCGACCACCGGCCTGCGGTCGGCCTCGGGCCGACGGCCCCGGCGACCAGGATGGCCCGCCACCCCTGCGCTGCGGACGAGTGCCCGTGGCCGGCCCGCGAGCAGTTCAGGGGATCCGGCGGGCCGCTGCCCGGGATGAACGACGAATCCCGCCGCCGGCGTACCAACCAACGATCGGCGAACAGGGCGCCACCGAGAGCGGCGAACCCGCCCCCGGCGAACCGATCGACGATCGGCGAACAGGGCGCCACCGAGAGCGGCGAACCCGCCCCCGGCGAACCGTTCGACGATCGGTGAGCACGGGCCGCCCCCGAGAGCGAGGCCGTCAACGTGCCCAGCGCCACCAGGCCCGAGAGCCGTTCCGGGGGTCCGGGGGCCGCTCCCCGGAGTGAATGACGAATCCGCCCCCGGCGAACCGATCGACGATCGGTGAGCAGGGGATGCCAAAGGATCGTGTCCGAGGGGGGACTTGAACCCCCACGCCCGTTAAAGGGCACTAGCACCTCAAGCTAGCGCGTCTGCCATTCCGCCACCCGGACATCCGTGCCCGACCACTTTACCGGCCCGGGGCATCGCGACCCAACCGGGTCCGAGTGGTAGGGATACGACATGACGAGCGCGCAGGATGAGGTCGTCGAGCTCTGCTCGGAGCTGATCCGCTTCGACACGTCGAACCCCACCGGTTCCGAGCGGGCGGCGGCCGAGTGGGTCGTCGGCAAGCTGGACGAGGTCGGCGTCGGGTCCCGCCTGTACGAGTCGGAGCCGGGCCGGGCCAGCGTGGTCACCAGGGTCGAGGGCGCGGACCGGTCCCGCCCGGCGCTGCTGCTGCACGGACACCTTGACGTGGTCCCCGCCGACCCGGGCGAGTGGTCGGTGCATCCGTTCTCCGGCGAGGAACGGGACGGCTTCATCTGGGGTCGCGGCGCGATCGACATGAAGGACATGGACGCGATGCTGCTGGCGATGGTCCGGCAGTGGGTGACCACCGATGAGCGCCCGCCCCGGGACGTGGTGGTCGCGTTCGTCGCGGACGAGGAGGCCGGCGGGGTCAAGGGCGCCCGGTTCCTGGTCGACAGCCACCCGGAGGAGTTCGAGGGCTGCACCGAGGCGGTCAGCGAGGTCGGCGGGTTCAGCGTCACGCTGCCCAACGACGTCCGGATGTATCCGATCCAGAGCGCCGAGAAGGGCATGGCCTGGCTGCGCCTGGTCGCCCGCGGCCGACCGGGCCACGGCTCGATGCGACACGAGGACAACGCGGTGACCAGGCTGGCCGAGGCGGTCGCCCGGATCGGCCGGTACGAGTTCCCGGTGGTCATGACGAAGACGGTGCGCCAGTTCCTGGAGGCGCTGGCCGAGCAGCTGGGCGTGGACATCGACGTGGACGCGGCCGAGCGGGCGGACATCGAGGCGCTGCTCGGCCGGCTCGGCGGCCTGGCCCGGATGATCGGCGCGACGCTCAGCAACACGGCGAACCCGACGATGCTCGAGGCCGGCTACAAGTCGAACGTGATCCCGGGCGCCGCGTCGGCGGTCATCGACGGCCGGTTCCTGCCCGGCCACGAGGAGGAGTTCGAGCGGCAGGTGGACGCGCTGATCGGTTCGGGCATCGTCCGCGAGTGGGTGCACCGGGACCAGGCGGTGGAGACCGACTTCGACGGGCCGCTGGTGGAGGCGATGGCGGCGGCGCTGCGGGCGGAGGACGGCGCGGCGCTGCCGGTGCCGTACACGATGTCCGGCGGTACGGACGCCAAGTCGTTCGAGCGGCTGGGCATGCGCTGTTTCGGCTTCTCGCCGCTGCTACTGCCGGCCGACCTCGACTTCGCGGCGATGTTCCACGGCATCGACGAGCGGGTGCCGACCGACGCGCTGCGGTTCGGCGTGCGGGTGCTGCAGCGCTTCGTGGCCGCGTCGTGACCGCCCCGGTTGCGCTGGTCACCGGCGGCGCCGGCGGTTTCGGCCGGGCGTTCAGCCGCCGGCTTGCCGCCCGCGGTTATGCGGTGGTCGTCGCCGACGTCGACGCGGACGGCGCGGCGGAGGTGGCGGCCGAGGTCGGCGGCACCCCGGTCCGCGCGGACGTGAGCCGGCCGGAGGACACGGTCGCCGCGGTCCGGGCGGCGGTGGATGCGCACGGCCGGCTGGACGTGGTCGCGCTCAACGCCGGGATCGGCTCCGGACTCGGTCCGACCGACCCGCTCGACCTGGCCGCGTACCGACGGATCGTCGGGGTGAACCAGGACGCGGTCGTGTACGGGCTGGACGCCGCGGTCCCGCACCTGCGCGGGACCGGCGGGCGGGCGGTGGTGACCGCGTCGCTGGCCGGGCTGGTGCCGATGCCCGCGGACCCGCTCTACACGCTGACGAAGACGGCGGTGGTCGGCTACGTGCGGGCGGTGGCGCCGGCGCTGGCCGGGCAGGGCGTCACGGTGACCGCGCTGTGCCCGGGTTTCGCCGACACGGCGATCCTCGGTTCGATGCGGGACGAGCTGGTCGCCACGCTGCCGCTGCTGACCGCGGACGACGTCGGGGACGCCTTCCTGGCGCTGCTCGACGGGGGGAAGCCGGGCGAGGCCTGGTTCGTGCAGCCGGGCCGGGAACCGGGACCGTACGTCTTCCGCGGCGTGCCGGGACCGCGGTCGTGAAGGCCTGGCAGGTCCGCCGGCTCGGCTCGCCGGCGGAGGCGATGGAGCTGGTCGAGCTGCCGGACCCGGTCGCCGGGCCGGGCGAGCTGCTGGTGCGGGTCGAGGCGTGCGCGCTGAACTTCCCGGACGTGCTGCTGGCCGCCGGGCAGTACCAGGAGCGCCCGGAGCTGCCGTTCACGCCGGGCCTCGAGGTCTGCGGCACCGTGGTCGGTGACGGCCGCCGGGTGATCGGCGGGCCGCCGCTGCCCCGCGGCGGGCTGGCCGAGCTGACCGTGCTGCCCGAGCGGGCCGCGTTCGACGCGCCGGCCGGGATGCCGGCGGACGAGGCCGCCGCGCTGCTCATCACGTACCAGACCGCGTACGTGGGGTTGCACCGCCGGGCGGCGCTGCGGGCCGGGGAGTGGCTGCTGGTGCACGCCGGCGCCGGCGGCGTCGGCTCCGCCGCGATCCAGGTCGGGCTGGCGGCCGGCGCGCGGGTGGTGGCGACCGCGGGCGGCCCGGAGAAGGCCGCGGTCTGCCGGGAGCTCGGCGCGCACGAAGTGATCGACTACCGGTCCGAGGACATCGTGAGCAGGGTCAGGGAGGTGACCGGCGGGCACGGCGCGGACGTGGTGTGGGACCCGGTCGGCGGGGACGTGTTCGATGCGTCCCGGCGGTGCGTCGCGTTCGAGGGCCGGCTGGTCGTGGTCGGCTTCGCCTCGGGCCGGATCCCGTCGGTGCCGGCCGGGCACGTGCTGGTGAAGAACTACTCCGTAGTTGGCCTGCACTGGGGCCTCTACCGCACAGTGGACCCGCAGGTCGTCGCGGACGCGCACGAGCAGCTCGCGAGGCTGTACGCGGCCGGCAGCATCAGGCCGCTGGTCTCCGAGCGGGTGCCGATGGCCGAGGCGCCGGCGGCGCTGACCCGGCTGGCGTCCCGCGGGACGGTGGGGAAGGTGGTCGTGCTGCCCTGGAGCTAGAGCGCAGGGCGGGGGAGGGGGACCCTCCCGGTGGTCCGGCGCCGGCGCAACGTCACCTTGCGGGTGCCGTCGGCGTGCAGCCGGACGGTGGACAGCTCCCAGCCGCCGTACTCGGCGTGGAGGGAGAGCTGGACGGCGGCGCTGCCGCGGTCTGTGCCGGGCGGGATCCGCACCGGCACGTATTCGTAATCCGCGGTCGGCGCCGCGGTCGAAGGTGACATGCCGGCGATTCTGCCCCCGCGTCCACCGGAAGTCAGCCGCTGGACTCCTGAAGTTCGTCCGCGAGCAGTTCGCGCAGCCTGGTCCGCCGCGGCCGGGCACCGACGTCCCGCACGGCGCGGGCCAGCGCCGGACCCACCGCCGGCACCACGGACAGGTGCCGCTGCGCCCTGGTCAGTGCCGTGTAGACCAGCGGCCGGGACAGCATCCCGCCGGCCTCCGGTGGCAGCACGGCCACCACCGCGGGCCACTCCGAGCCCTGCGCGCGGTGCACGGTGACGGCCCAGCCGTGCCGCAGGTCGGCCAGCGCCCGCCCGGTCACGGCGGCCGGGCCGGAGGCGAACTCGACCGTGACGGTGCCGTCCTTGGCCTCGGCGACGACGCCGACCTCGCCGTTGGCGAACCCGGTCGGCTCGGCCTCGAGGTGGTTGGCGGTCGCCACCACCCGGTCGCCGGGGTCGAACCCGGAGACCGTGCCGCGGCCGGGGTTGAGCGCCGCCTTGAGGACCCGGTTGAGCTCGACCGTGCCGGCCGGCCCCTTGTGCACCGGCGTCACCACCTGCACCTCGCCGGCCGGGATGCCGAGCCGGCCCGGGATCGAGTCGGTGACCAGCTGCACCACCCGGTGCGCCGCCTCGGCCGAGCCGGTGGCCCGGACCAGGACGACCTCGCGGTCCGGCGCGTCGACCGGCGGCAGGTCGCCGGCCCGCACCGCGGTGGCCAGCCGGGCGATCGCGCCGCCGGCGGCCTGCCGGTAGAGCGTGGTCAGCTCGATCACCGGAACGGTCCCGGACTCGACCAGGTCGGCCAGCACCCGCCCGGGCCCGATCGAGGGCAGCTGGGCCGGGTCACCGACCAGCAGCAGGTGGGTGCCGTCCGCGCAGGCCTCCAGCAGCGCGGCGGCCAGCTCGACGTCGAGCATGCTCGTCTCGTCGACGACCACGAGCTCGGCGTCCAGCGGCCACTCCTCGCCGCGGGCGAACCCGCCGGTGCGGCCCTGCGCGCCGAGCAGCCGGTGCAGGGTGGCCGCCGGCGCGTCGCCGAGCTCCTCCAGCCGCTTGGCCGCCCGGCCGGTGGGTGCGGCCAGCGCGACCGGGAGGCCCTGCTTCTCGGCCAGCCGGACGAGCGCGGCGACCGTGCGGCTCTTGCCGGTGCCGGGGCCGCCGGTGAGCACGCTGACCCCGTGCCGCAGCACGGTCTCGACCGCGCC
>Ga0079222_10000285_pt1 | contig 11154 bp, 10 predicted proteins | sample GAPlitter_FD_75070 | JGI IMG/M metagenome (GOLD analysis project Ga0079222, IMG submission 75070) | Agricultural soil microbial communities from Georgia to study Nitrogen management - GA Plitter | ecosystem: Environmental > Terrestrial > Soil > Agricultural land | place: USA: Georgia...
CCCAGGCGGGGGTCGAACTCGACGACGGCGTCGACGGCTCCGCCCTCGGCCGACAGGCGCCGCACGAGCAGCGTCGCCGGCAGCAGGAGCCCGCTCACCTCGGCCACCATCGCCTCGGTGAGGGTGAGCCGACGTTCACCCACCGCCCACGTCGTCTCCAGCGTGGCCGTGTGCCGCCGGTAGCGGCGCTCGACGACCGCGGCCGCCCCCGCCGGCCCGACCCGGAACGTTCCGGCCGGTGCGCCGCCGACCAGCCGGCCGAACACCGGCTCCCCGTCGAAGCGGGGCGCGCAGAACCAGTCGATCGCGCCGTCGCTGGAGACCAGCGCCGCGGTGCGGGTGTCGCCGATCAGCCCGTAGTCCCCGATCGAGGGCAATTGCGGGGAGCGGGCAGCCCCTGAGCCGGCGTCCGGGTCCGGGCGTCGGAGCTGAGGACGGCGCATGTCAGCGCGCCTGGAGGAGCAGGCCGAGAACGATTCCGTAGACGACGTGGGCGACGACCGCGACCGCGGGGGTCTGGATGCCGTAGTTGAGGGCGAGAAGACCCGGCGGCTCGAGCACGGCGGTGCTGGACGGGCCGGCCCGGTGCGACGCCATCCGCGGGTGGAGGCCCGGGAGCAGCGGGAGAAGCACCGTCATCGCGATGCCGACGTGCAGGAGACCGAGCAGCCCGCCGAGCCACCAGGTGGCCCGATCCAGCAGGGCGAAGGTGGCGGCGTAGCCGAGGGCGAAGCCCTGACCGACGGTGAGGTGGACGAAGAACCCGGCGATCCTGGCCCGGTCCGGGTCGGGGGTGACGAGCGAGCCGAGCACGAGGGGAAGGTCGAGCCGGGTGAGTCCGGCCAGTTGGGCAGTGATCATCAGGGCGGTGAGGGTGCTCGTGGCGATCACCCCGAACAGTGCCCATCCGGCCCAGTCCATCTCAGCGGCTACTGAGTTGGCGAGCCTTGGCGTCCAGGCTGGCGAGCACGTGCCCGAAGGCTTGGTGGAAGCCGGCGACGCCGTTGTCTTCGAGGGTCAGGCCGACGTCGTCCATGTCGACGCCGACGGCGGCCAGCCGGCGCATCACGTCGGAGGCATCCTCCAGCCCGGCGTCGATGGTGCGGGCCAGAGTGCCGTGTTCCTCGAACGCGGCGATCGCGGTCTCAGGCAGGGTGTTGACGGTGTCGGGGCCGATGAGCTCGTCGATGTAGCGGGTGTCGGGGTAGGCGGGATTCTTGGTGGACGTCGAAGCCCACAGCGGCAGTTGCCGGTGCGCGCCGAGATCGGACAGGCGCTGCCACCGCGCGCCCGAGAACTGTCGCTCGAACAGCGCGTAGGCGAGCTTGGCCTGGGCGACCGCGGCCCGCCCGCGCAACCCCAGTGCCTCGTCGGTGCCGAGGGCGTCCAGCCGCCGGTCCACCTCGGTGTCGACCCGGCTGACGAAGAACGAGGCGACACTGTGGACGGTCGACGGATCGCCGCCGCCGTCGACGAACGACTCGAGGCCGCGCAGGTAGGCCTCGATGACTTCGGCGTAGCGGGCGAGGGAGAAGATCAGGGTGATGTTGATGCTGCGGCCTTCGGCGATCATCGCCTCGATCGCGGGGACGCCCTCCGCCGTCGCCGGGATCTTCACGAACAGGTTCGGCTCGTCGATCCGCTCGTGCAGCGCGCGGGCAGCGGCGATCGTGGCGTCGACCTCCCGGGCCAGCTCGGGAGCGACCTCGACCGACACGAAGCCGTCGGTCCCGGCGGCCGTGTCGTAGACCGGGCGGAGGACGGCGAGGGCGGCGGTGACGTCGGCGATCACCAGCTCCCAGTAGGCGTCCTCGACCGGGACGCCGACGGCGGTCAGGGAGGCGAACTGTTCGTCGTAGTCGGCCGAACCCTCGATGGCCCTGGCGAAAATCGTCGGGTTGGCGGTGACGCCGCGGATCCCGTCGCCGACCATGCGGGCCAGGGTGCCGTCGCGCAGGTAACCGCGGGTGAGGTTGTCGAGCCACGGGCTCTGGCCCTGCTCGGCGTAGAGGCGTTGCAGCTTGGTCATCGGGCTTCCTTCCGGCCGTCTGTACGAGGGTTCTCGGTGGTGGCCGGCGTGTCGGCCTGATCCGTTCCGGAGCGGCGGGCACGCGGGCGAGAGCGGCGGACCGCACGGACGCAGCACCGCCCGGTTCCGGGATCGAGGATCATCGTGCGGTGCCGGTCGCCGACCGCGTCCGCGGCGGCGCGCAGCACGTCCAGGTTGAGCTGGCACACGATCTCGGTGTGCTGCCGCGCGAGTCGATGGAACGGGCAGTTGCCGAGCACGAGCCCGCCGTCGCCGTCGGGACGCGGTTCGAACCCCTGATCCTCGAGGATCTGCTCCAGGGACCGGTCGCCGGAGGCGAGCCTGCGACCGGCCTGCTCGGCGGTGTGCCGCAACGCCTCCTTCACCGCCGCACCGGTGCGCGCCGACTCCTCGATCGCGTCCAGGAGCAGGTCGCCGGCAATGTCGTACCGGCGTTCCGGGACGGTGACCGCGACCTCACCGGCAGCCTTGGTGTAGAGCTTCGACGGCCGCCCGGCCCCCGGCCCGGTCCGCCCGGCGAGCCGCCTGAACTCCACCGCCAGCAGCCCCGCCTCGGCGAGCCGGTCGAGATGGAAGACGGCGGTGCTGCGCGCCAGTCCGAACGCCTCCGCGACGTCGTCCCGGCTGACCGGCGCGTCGCTGCGGGCGACGTAGTCCAGCAGAGCACGCCGGAGCGGCTCATCGAGCGCACTGACCGCTGCCACCCGGTCCGCCAACGTCCGCTCCTCCATGCCTCCCACTCTAACATCAAATACCCTTGACTTTAGAGATGGGCAACTCTAAAATTAGAAACACATCTCTTTAGAAAGGGGTCGTCATGAGTGCCACCCCTCGCAGCGATGTCCCGGTCCGGCTGCTGGCCGCCACCCCGTCGCGGCAGGCCTTCCTGCTCCTGCGCACCGTCTTCACCCTGGCGCCGATCCTGTTCGGGCTGGACAAGTTCGCCAACGTCCTGACCGACTGGCCGCGCTACCTCGCACCGGGAATCAACGACATCGTCCCCGGCACAGCGCAGCAGGCGATGTACGCCGTCGGCGTCGTGGAGATCCTCGCCGGCATCGCCGTCGCGCTGGTGCCCCGCTACGGAGCGCTGCTGGTCGCCGCCTGGCTGGCCGGCATCATGGCCAACCTGCTGATCATCGGCGACTTCTACGACGTCGCGCTGCGCGACTTCGGTCTGTTCGTCGCCGCCCTCGCGCTGGCGAGGCTCGCCGTGGCCGAAGACCACCGCGAGAGCTGGCGTCTGATCCGATGACCCTGCCACGGACCAGGAGTCGCGACATGGCACAGCAGACGTTCCTCATCGCCGGCGGCGGCCTCGCCGGAGCGAAGGCCGCCCAGACGCTGCGTGGGGAAGGCTTCGGCGGCCGGGTCCAGCTCGTCGGCTCCGAGTCCGAGCGTCCCTACGAGCGGCCGCCGCTGTCCAAGGGCTACCTCACCGGCACCGCCCAGCGGGACAGCGTGTTCGTCCACCCGACGGACTGGTACGAGCAGCACGCGGTGGAGCTGCACCTGGGGAGCCCGGCCGTGGATCTCGACCCGGTCGGTCATCAGGTCACGCTGGGCACCGGCGCGCGCCTCGGCTACGACAGGTTGTTGATCGCCACCGGCTCCTCGGCCCGCCGGCTGCCCGGCGCCGACCTCGACGGCCTGTACTACCTGCGCGACGTCGAGGACGCCGACCGCCTGCGTGCCGCGCTGACCGTCGGCGGCCGCACAGTGGCGGTCGTCGGCGCCGGGTGGATCGGGCTGGAGACCGCCGCGGCCGCCCGTGGTCACGGCAACGAGGTGACGGTCGTGGGCTCGCAGGCGGTGCCACTGCGTGCCGCGTTGGGCGACGAGCTCGGCGGGATGTTCGCCGAACTGCACCGGGACCATGGCGTCACCCTGCAGCTGAGGACCAGGGTCGCCGAGTTGACCAGTTCCGGTGGCGCCGTCACGGGGCTCGTCACCGACGGTGGCGACACACTGTCGGCGGATGTCGTGGTGGTCGGTGTGGGTGCTCGGCCGAACGTCCAGTTCGCCGCGGATGCCGGTCTGTCGGTCGACAACGGGATCGTCGTCGACCAGGCCATGCGCACCTCTCACCCCGATGTCTTCGCCGCCGGCGACGTCGCCAACTCCTATCACCCGTTGTTCCGGCGCCACCTCAGAGTGGAGCACTGGGCCAACGCGCTGCACGGTGGCCCGGCGGCGGCCCGGTCGATGCTCGGGCAGAACGTCACGTACGACCGGGTGCCGTACTTCTACACCGACCAGTTCGACCTCGGCATGGAGTACTCCGGCTACGTCGATCCCGGTGGCTACGACCAGGTTGTCTACCGAGGCGACCGGGCTGGCCGGATGTTCATCGCCTTCTGGCTGTCGGCGGGACGAGTCCTCGCCGGCATGAACGTCAACGTCTGGGACGTCACCACCGCCATCCAGGACCTGATCCGCGCCGGAGCGCGCGTCGACCCCGACGAGCTCGCGGACCCGGACGTCCCGCTCGAGAAGCTTCACGCATCGGGAGCCGTCCCTCGATGACGACCTCGCCGAACCGCCGCATCGTCGGCGGTTCGGCGTTCCTCCCGAGCTGCCGCATCGTCAGCGGTTCAGCCCTCCCTGCCGGGCGCCTCGTCGGCATGAGCGATAGGGCTTCTGCGTCGCGTCAAGCCTCTCCGGGGCGTGCCGGAGTGTCCCCGGCCGGGAGCCTCGCCGGTGGACAGCCTGGCCGCGGTGGAGGGTGGTGGTGCGGAGGGTGAATTGCTCAAGAGTGGGTGCGACGGTCGGCGCAATAACAATCTCGACGTGACCCGCGTTGCTTCCCGCGTTGCCAGTGCCCGGCAACCAAGGCACTGCCGGCGTTGCCGGCACGAGATCTGGCTGCTCTGACGCCGGAGCTGCATGATGGATTCATGCGCGGAACACGTCCCCGACAAGTTACGAACCCCGCCGCGAGGAATGTCACCAGGACACAGGATTGGTGTCCGTTCGACTCGCACCTCTAATCCCGCATACCTCGTCACGCGACTAGTCACGTAGACATCGCGTTGGACTCAGGTCCGTTGCGAACGGGCCAGCCGGCTCACCTTAGCGGCCGCGTCAGTAGCGATCCGCAACACTCAGGAGCTCCCGACCGGCTCTATGAGCAAGAGCCAGTCACCACAGGCGAAGTTCCCTTCCGCGGTATCCGTCCCCGATCGCTGGCTGTGCGGATCGTCGCGGCCGGCCTATCCACGGAGAGAAGCCATGTAGCATGCTCTACTCGATTGTCAAGCCGAACAATTATCAGGACTCCTTACGGCTCATGCGGCTGAGCAACCTCGTCACCGATACCGACGGCGTCAACCGGGTATCGATCATGATGGGTACGCCGATGAACAAGGACATCCTCCGCAACGCGGGCCTTGCGAACGCCGAGGTCGATGAAGCGAAGCCGACGGATCTCCTCATCATGGCTGACGTCACAAGTGCTGAGGTGGGCGAATCGCTGGTCGCGACAGTCGACGCATTCCTTTCCGACCAGGCCTCGGTATCCGCACGCTCGAGGCTACGGACAACTCGCACTCTGGAGCGGGCGTTGAGCATCGTCGGCGATGCGAATCTCGCGATCGTGTCCATCCCCGGCGAGTATGTCGCGGCCGAAGTAGAACGGCTGCTGGACCAGGGTCTGCACGTCTTCATCTTCAGCGACAACGTGAGTATCGACGACGAGGTGGCGCTCAAGCGGAAGGCTCGCGAGCGCGGGCTGCTCGTGATGGGACCCGACTGCGGGACCGGGAGTATCGGCGGGTTGCCGCTGGCGTTCACGAACGCGGTCCACCAGGGGAGAATCGGCTTGGTCGGCGCGTCGGGCACCGGACTGCAAGAGGTCATGGCACAGATCGACGCGCTAGGCGGAGGCGTCTCACACGCGATCGGACTCGGCGGACGTGACTTGAGCACGCGAGTCGGCGGAACCACCTGCCTGCAGTCGCTACGCGCTCTGGACAGCGACGCAACCACGGACGTGATCGTGCTGATCAGCAAGCCGCCCGCCGCGCGCGTTCGCGAGGACGTGACCGGCCTGGCGGAACGACTGTCCAAGCCGGTCGTCGCGATCCTGCTGGGTGAACGCCCCCCGGCGCCGGCGGAGGGAAACGTCCACTACGCGCACACGCTGGACGAGGCGGCACGGATCGCCGTGGAATTGGCCGGCACGAGAGCATCACGTCCCGTGGCGCTACAGCCCGTCCAACAGTGGATCAAGGGCCTCTACACTGGCGGCACCTTGGCCTCCGAAGCGGCGATGCTTCTGCGTGAGTCGCTCGGGATACCTGAGGAATCCGAGCACGACGCCGGCTACCTGCTCCGATCCGGCGGCCACGAGGTGATCGACCTCGGAGACGACACGTACACGCGCGGTCGGCCCCACCCGATGATCGACCCGTCCATCAGGAACGAGCGCCTCGCGGCGGTCTTCGACGACCCGCGGAACGCGGTCCTGCTCCTGGACGTCGTGCTCGGCTACGGATCGGACCCTGACCCGGCAGGTGCGCTTGCCCCCGGCATCACCGCGGGGCTGGCCGAGCTGCATGCGACCGGCCGAGATCTCGCCGTCGTGGCATCGGTCTGCGGCACCGAGGACGACCCGCAGTCCCTGAGCACCCAGACCCTCACCCTGGAGCGAGCGGGCGTGACGGTCATGCCCAGCAACGCGGCCGCGGTTCGTCACGCACTACGCATCCTGCAACGACCGCGCCTCTCGATGCCGCAGACAGACGGCCCGAGCGAGCCCATCCGGCAGCTGCTCGCGCAGCCGCCACGGGTCATCAACATCGGACTGCGGGGATTCGCCGAGACGCTGCTCGAGCACGGTGCGCAGGTCGTGCACTACGACTGGCGCCCGGTCGCCGGCGGCGATCCCAGGCTCCAGGCACTCGTCGACGCCCTTCGGTGAATCAGCGCGATCGCGGTGCGCCGGCGGCATGACAGGAGGAACACGTTTGGGCAGATCGCTACCGCACACTCTGACAGGCTTCTCGACGGCAAGATTGCGAGGATATCGACCATGACAGCGTACAAGTCCATCGACGACGCCAACAACGCAATCGCACAGAAGATCATCGCTGCCCAGCCGCGGCTTGTCGACGTGGTCCGTGCGAAGACAGTCATCCCAGAACTCTCGGGACAGCTCATTCTCCACGCCGGCCCGCCGATCGCGTTCAAGGACATGCCGGAGCCGGTTCAGGGGTCAGCCATCGGAGCGGTCTTGTTCGAGGGCTGGGCGACGGACGAGGCCGCCGCGCGGAAGCTCTGCGAAAAGGTGCAGTTCGCTCCCAACCACCACTTCCGTACGGTCGCGCCGATGGGTGGCATTCTCACCGGGAACATGCCCGTCTTCGTCGTTGAGAACGCCACCGACGGCAACCGCGCCTACACGACCATTCACGAGGGTGAGGGAAAGGTCCTCCGTTACGGCGTATACGACCAGTCCGTCGCCGACAACCTCGTCTGGTTGCGGGACGTCCTCGGCCCGGCATTCTCGAACGCGCTCCGGTTGCTTCCCGGTGGGGGACTGCCGCTCAACCCGATCCTGGCCCAGGCGGTTGCGATGGGAGACGACTTCCACGTCCGCAACACCGCCGCGTCGAGCCTGATGTTCCGGGAACTGGCGCCCAAGCTTGTGCAGGCAGCGCCGCCGCAGAAGGACCTGCAAACGCTGCTCGACTTCCTGTCCGGAAACAACGAATTCTTCCTTACCCTTGCGATGGCCGCGGGCAAGGCGACCCTCGATGCCGCGGCGACCATTGAAGAGGGCAGCGTTGTCACCTGCCTGACCCGCAACGGCCGCGAGTTCGGCATCAGGGTCAGCGGGCTCGGCGACCGGTGGTTCACCGGGCCCCTGGGCACGTTGGACACGCTCTACTTCCCGGGCTTCAGCGACGAGGACGCCTGCCCGGACACCGGCGACAGCGCTGTCCTCGAAGCCTACGGTTTCGGTGGTCTGGTCGCCGTCGCGGCACCAGCCGTCCAGCAGTTGGTCGGCACCGGCGACGGCGGCTTCGACGACGCGCGCGCGACCAGCGATGAGCAGTCGGACATCGTGGTGACCAACAATCCGAACATGCCGATCCCGAACTGGAACTTCAAGGGCGTCCCGGTCGCGCTCGATCTTCGCCGCATCGTGTCCACCGGTGTCGCGCCGTTGATCACGACGCCGGTGATGCACAAGAAGGCGGGGATCGGGATGGTCGGGATCGGGAAGGTCCGTGCTCCCATGGCGTGCTTCACCGCGGCCCTGGAGGCTCTGGCACAGGCGCACGGCGTCGCGCACAGCACCTGAGACCGGGTCCGGTGAAGGACGGCCAACCATGTCGATCACCCGAATCAGTACGCAGGCGCTGCGGATACTCGACGAGAACCGCCACGTGGAATTCCACTCGGTCTTCGCCAGGGCAGTCACCCTGCGAGCGGGGCAGCGACTGGTCACGTGCTCGGCGGATGTCATCTCGGCCCCCCACGGCGTGGAGATGACATCCGCCAGCCTGGCCCAACTTCAGGGACTGCACCGTAGGCTGCCGGCTGAGGTGCTGGATTGGCATCCGCGCGAACGGCGCATGAGCGCCCGCACCGCAACCACGGTGATCCGCTCAACCCCGCGAACGACCGTATTCGACCCCACCCTGCCGGCCGTTCGACGCGACCCGATGAGCCGCCCCGTCGGCCACCTGATCGGGCACCTGGCCCGGGTACGAGCATTGACGGGGTTCGGCGAGCAGTGGCTGGCCCTGACCGCCGACCCTCGGCTGAGGGCTGCCGTCGAGACGCTGATCGATGACCGGGTCGATGCCGGCAACGCCGATGACGCGGTGCTCTACCTGCTCGGGCGTGGGCCCGGACTCACCCCCAGCGGCGATGACGTGCTGGTCGGGATGATCGCCGCACTGTGGTTCGTGGGCGAGATCGACTCCTCGGGCCTGGCTTCACTGCGGCAACTGCTCGTCGATACCGGGACCCGGCTCACGACGGACATCTCGGTGGAGTACCTGCACTACGCATGTCGAGGAATGGTCGCGGGGCCCTTACATGACCTGTTGCTCGCACTCGATCGATCCGACAGAACGGCGACCGCCGACGCGGTGAACCAGTTGCGTCGCTACGGCCACACCTCAGGAATGGACTGCCTGCTGGGCGCCGTCACCGGGTTGCGTCACATCGCCACGATCCATCGGCCGGCGCCGCACCCGCGCCCAGGTACGTCGCAGACGCGCCGGGACGAGTCGACTACTCGCCTCTGGCGTGCTCCCGGAGTCCCGGCTGTCACGTAGAGCAGCGCGCCTACGGATCACCGTCCGCGCGGGTTCGGACACACCGCGAGTCCACCGATGACCCTGCGCACCAGCGAACGAGGAAAGGCTCACGTCATGCTCACCGGTATCGTCCTCCTGTACGTCGGAGCCGCTCTCCTGGTCAACGGCATTTGGCTCATCGGGCAGGCTCGAACAGCCGATATGGCCACGCGTGAGCCGGCACCGCAGATAGCAGGCGCGCGGTTGGGAGCAGAGTCAAGCCTGCAAGACGAGACCGGTCGAGGAACCGATCGCGCTGGCCACTTCGCGCAATCACGTCGGATGGACGTGGAGAGTCACCTCGGATTTCTGCAGGGACGCGAAGTGGCAGTTATCAACATCTTCACCGGCAGCATCGGCGTCGCGGTAGCGATCCTACTGGTGGTCTTGGGCGGAATCAACGGCGTTCGCTCCAACGTGGCCGACGCCGCATTTATCCTCCTATTCGCGTTCACTTACCTGTGGATCGCCGCCAACCAGTTCCTGGGCGCCGGCAGCCGGGCGTTCGGCTGGTTCTGCTTCTTTGTCTCGGTGACCGCGGTTCCTACAGGTATCTATGCCCTGCGCGACGCACAGGGGAACGTCGCCGCAACCTGGCTGGCAATCGACTGGTTCATATGGGCAGTGTTGTGGTTCTTGTTCTTTCTGCTGCTCGCGCTCGAACGGCCCATCATGCGACAGGTCGGTTGGGCAACCATCGCGGTCGCGATAGGAACGGCGTGGGTCTTCGGATATGCGATTCTCCAAGGCGCCGTGACTTTCTGACCGGTGGCCCTGCCCGCGGCACGGCACGGCACGGCACGGCACGGCACGGCACGGCACCAAGATCGACCCGCGTGCTGGCGTCGCCGGGTAGTCAGCACGGTCGATCGCGCTCAGCCGACGGGCCCGTGGCCGGCCAGGGGGCTACGAGGCGGATCGTCGCGTGATGCGGACGCGCCATTGTGCGGGTCCTCGCGCGAGGTAGCTGAAGCCGTATCCACCCGGGTCGTCCATAGCCAGGCGGCGCCAAATCGGGGCCGGGTCCGTATTGGCCCGCAGCTCGACCTGCTCGCCGGCTCTCAGACGCAGGAGTCGGCTCATCACCGCGTCGACACCCAGCGGGCCGGGCAGGTCGGCGAGATCCACGACGGGCCCTTCGGTAAGGTCATACCAGGCGTGCGGCCGGCTGCCCAGCCTGGCGGTCGAGGGCGCTTCGTCGTGGGTGATCAGCAGGTCGTGCTCGGCCCGAATGTGGTCCTCCAGGCGGACGAGCAGGTTCCTCGTCGTGCGGCTCAGCTCCGTCGCCGAGCCGTCGACGCCACGGCCGGCCATGTCGGCCAGCTCCTCGATCGTGCCGCGCAAGTCCAGGTGGTCCTGACGCAGCGGAGCGAGATCTTCCGGGCCGCGGTGGGACATCCGAAAGAGGAGCCACTCCTCATCGACGATGTGCCTTAGCAGCTCGAGGTAGAGGTAATCCAGAAGCACGTGCAACTGCTGTCGCGGCCACCGGCCCGCATCTGCCTCTGAGAGGACGCCCTCGGCTCGCGCGGTGACCTCGCGGAGCAGCAGGTCGTGCTCGTCTCGCAACGTCAGTGCGGGAGGTCGGCTTCCAGCCGGCTCGGATGCGGATCGTCCGCTGGTGGCGTTGTCCATGTCTGCTCCCGGATCAGTTCGGCGACGGTCGCCGTCGTCAACCTGCGGCTCTCTCCGATCGCCGGATCAGGCGCGAATAGGAGGGACAGTGTGCTGACGGTGAGTGGCCCGACCCCCGGCCTGAGCTTCACGTTACGCCGCGGCCGCATCGCCGCC
>Ga0079222_10000287_pt1 | contig 11137 bp, 11 predicted proteins | sample GAPlitter_FD_75070 | JGI IMG/M metagenome (GOLD analysis project Ga0079222, IMG submission 75070) | Agricultural soil microbial communities from Georgia to study Nitrogen management - GA Plitter | ecosystem: Environmental > Terrestrial > Soil > Agricultural land | place: USA: Georgia...
GGTAGTTGTTCCGAGGGGTCGCCATCATAGATCAGGCACTTATGCCTGCTCGTATCTGCTAGAGTGTCAGCAAGCATGCAAATATTTTATCGTGCCTGAGACCGATGGGCTGCAAAGCTGGGTCGAATCGGTTAACCGGGCGCCGCATGCGGGCAAGTTACATCTGGCGTCAACGTAGGCCAAAGGGGCCGTTGCGTCGCCTGGGGCAGTGTGTTAGCTTTGCGATGTAAAGGACCCAACGCCTGATTTTGGGGATTTGTACCCGGCCGGCCGCCCCCGGCGGACATCGGAAAAGAAGAGTGCACCCACCGAAGTCACTTGAACCGGCCAGCCGCGAGGAGGCTCGCCTGCTCGATGCGCTCGACGAGCAGCGGCTGCCCCGGCATATCGCCGTGATCATGGACGGCAACGGGCGCTGGGCGCAGCGGCGGCATTTGCCGCGCGTGGCCGGACATCGCGCCGGCGTGGAATCGGCGCGCACCATCATTGAAACCTGCGCTCGCCTGCATATTCCCGCGCTCACCTTGTACGCCTTCTCTATGGAAAACTGGCGCCGGCCCAAGGCGGAAATCGATTTCCTCATGCGCTTGTTGCGGCAATATCTGCGTAGGGAGCTCCCGTCCATTCACCGCAATAACATCCGGCTGCAAATTATCGGCCGCACCGAGCAATTGCCGGAAGAGGTACAGGCCGACGTCGCCAAGGGCGTGGCGCTGACGGCGCAGAACTCCGGCATGGTATTGACCGTGGCGCTGAACTATGGCGGCCGGGCGGAGCTGGTGGACGCCTTCAATGCCATTCTGGATCGCATCCGCAAGAAAGCTGCTAATGGAAACGGGGCCCTCGCGAATTTTCGCGTGGACGAAGAAACGATCGCCGAGAACCTCTATACCGCCGGCTTGCCCGATCCCGACCTGCTGATCCGCACCAGCGGCGAGCGGCGCATCAGCAATTTCCTGCTGTGGCAGATCGCCTACGCGGAAATTTACGTCACCGAGACCCTTTGGCCCGATTTTCGCCGTGCGGAACTTTACGCCGCGCTGGCCGACTACCAAAAACGCGAACGGCGCTACGGCGGCCTCGCCGGGGATCCTGCGGAAACTCCAGCGCTGCAGCCAGCACCCCAGCACGCGTCCGCCCAAGGCGGACAGCACTTGCTGGGGGCCCCGCGGGAATGAATTTTCCCAATAAGCCAAGCTGGGTAACTTCAAAGCCGAGTATGGCAGCCGGCGCGCGCTCAGGCACGCTCACGCGAGTTCTGACCGCGGCGGTGTTGATACCGCTGGTAGTGGCGCTGGTCTGGTGGAGTCCTACGGGCTTGGTGGCGGCGCTCGGGGCGGCGGTTGCGGTTCTCGCGCTTCTCGAATTTTTTTCTCTGGGCGTCCGCCTGAATCTGCAGGCTTATCGCTGGTGGACCAGCGCTTGCGCACTGGGGATTTTCTTTCAGCAGTGGGCGGCCAGCCGGGCCCAAACGTACCCGGTCGGGCGCAACCTGCGGCTGACACAATCTCCCGCCATGCCCGAATTGCCGCTCGAATTGGTGTTGTTGGTTTTTGTTCTGGGCTGCGCGGCCATCGTTTTCACCTCGAAGCGCCCGCTCGCGGATGCTTTGGGAGATCTGGGCATCGGCGCAACGGGCTTGGTGTTCATCGCCCTGCCGTTGAGTTCCATCGTGCGGATTCATGCGCTGGACGCCATCGGCCCCAAACTCCTGCTTTTTACGCTGGCGCTGGTCTGGGCGGGCGACACGCTGGCCTATTTCGTGGGGCGCGCGTTTGGACGCATGCCCATGGCGCCGCAGTTGAGTCCCAAGAAGACCTGGGAAGGCGCGGCTGCAAACCTGCTGGGCTCCGCAATCGTCGCGGTGTTTTTCTTTCGCTGGTTGAATATGGACGCGTTCCAGGCCGTTGTTATGGCATCGCTGGCGAATGTTGCGGGACAAGCAGGCGACCTGCTGAAGTCCTCATATAAGCGGGGCGCCGGAGTTAAGGATTCCGGTACGCTGCTGCCCGGCCACGGTGGCATACTGGATCGCATCGATGCTTTGATTTTGGCCGCGCCGGTGGTCTGGTACTATTTTCGCTTCGTGCTGGCCGCGTGATTCGGACGAGCGGCCGGGCACCTTTCCGCCTCTCATGAAAGCACTCGCCATACTCGGTTCCACGGGCTCCATCGGCCGCCAGACGCTTCAGGTGGTGGAGTCGCTGCCGGAAGGCTTGCGCGTGGTGGCGCTGGCGGCCGGCGGCAATCTTGAAGAGCTTTCAGGGCAGATCGCTCGGCACCGGCCGCAGGTTGTTTCCGTCAGCGATGCGGCCAAAGCGGCGGAATTGCGCGAGCGGCTGCGGGACTCGTCCAGCGGTCAGCCGCTGCCGGAAATTCAGCACGGCCGGGATGGCTTGTTAAGCGTGGCGACGCACCCAGACGCCGACATCATCGTGTCGGCGGCGGTCGGAGTGGTCGGACTCGAGGCCACGTATGCCGCCGTGCGGGCCGGCAAGCGCGTGGCGCTCTCAAATAAGGAAGTGCTGGTCGCGGCGGGCGAGTTGGTGATGGCTGCGGTCAAGATAAAGGGAGTCGAACTGCTGCCCGTCGATAGCGAGCATAACGCCATCCACCAATGCCTGCGGGCCGGACGGCAAAGCGAGGTGCGCCGGCTGATCCTCACGGCGTCCGGCGGTCCCTTTCGCCGCACGCCGACGGCAAAGATGGCGCAGGCCAGCCCCGAAGAGGCGCTGGCCCACCCGAATTGGCGAATGGGCAAGCGCATCACCATTGATTCGGCGACATTGGTGAACAAAGGCTTCGAGGTGATCGAGGCGCATTGGCTCTTCGGCATCGATTCGAAGCGCATTGACGTGGTCATTCATCCGCAGTCAACCATTCACTCCATGGTCGAGTACGTGGATGGTTCCATCCTGGCACAACTGGGCCCAACCGACATGCGCATGCCCATCCGTTATGCGCTAACCTATCCCGAGCGGGAAGCCACAAATGGACTGGAGCTCCGGTGGGAGAGCCTGCGCCGCCTGGATTTCGAAAGAGTGCCTCCGCGGAAGTTCCCCTGCCTGCGTCTGGCCCGCCGAGCGCTGGAAGAAGGCGGGGCTCAGCCTTGCGCGCTGAACGCCGCGGATGAAATCGCCGTGGAGGCGTTCCTCGAGCGCCGCTTGCCTTTTTCGGGAATCGCGCGCGTGATTGAAGCGGTTCTGGAGCGCATGCCCAAAGTCAGGCTCGGCTCTATTGCCGATGTGCTGGCCGCCGATGCGGAGGCCCGTCGGCTGGCCCGCGAGCAGATCGAGGCGCAGACCGGCGCCGCTGAGAAGTCGGCGGCGCGCGATTCGCAAATTGATCGGGTACAATAAAGGGAATTGAGGGAATTGTGCTGTGCTGACAGGAATCATAGCGGTTGCGATTGGGCTGGGCGTAATGGTCCTGGTCCACGAATGGGGCCATTTCGTGATCGCCCGGCTTTTTGGCGTACGCGTCGAGGTTTTCTCGATTGGCTTCGGAACGCGCCTTTTCGGCGTTAAGCGCGGCCCCACCGATTATCGGCTTAGCGCACTGCCGCTGGGCGGATACGTGCGCATGGCCGGCGATAATCCTGCGGAAGAGCGGCGCGGCGATCCCGATGAGTTCCTTTCCAAGCCGCGCTGGCAGCGCGTGCTTATCGCGCTGGCAGGTCCGACCACGAACTTCCTGATGGCCGTCATTCTTACCGCGGGCTTGTTCCTCACAAGCGGAGGAGTGCTCTCCTATGCCGACAAACCCGTGGTCGTCGGGGGAGTCCCGCACGATTCGCCGGCAGAGAAAGCGGGAATTCAGGCGGGTGACCGGATTGTTTCTTTCAACGGCGTGAAGAATCCGACCTGGGATCGCCTTCTCTTTGAGATTGGCGTTTCTGCGCCGGGTCACTCCGTGCCCGTGACCATAGAGCGCGACAATCGCTTGATCACCACGAGAGTGCCGATCGAGCCTCAGCCCTCGGGGGTGGTTGGATATCCCGAAGAACCGGTAATCGTCGGGTCGGTAACTCCGGGTTCTCCGGCCGAGAGCGCCGGCTTGGAAGAGAACGACGTTGTTGTCGCCGCCAACGGCCAGCGTTTGGTCGCTCCGCCGCAACTCTCGGAAATTTTGCAGCAGAATGGCGGGAACGCCATGGATCTGGAGGTCGAGCGCAAAGGGCAGCCCGAAAAAGTGCAGGTTCACCCCGCCTGGAAAGACCCCGGGGACGGCATGCCACGATGGCAGATTGGCATCACTTTTCGATTCGCCACCTCGCACACGCGGTACTCATTGCCCCAAGCGTTGATGAAGGCAACCCAATTTCACATCGTTCTCGCCAACAAACTGGTCTATCTGGTTGGCGAGCTTTTCACGGGAAAGGTTTCCCTCAAGCAGGTGCAGGGCCCGCTGGGAATCGTCCAGGAATCCAGCCGCGCCGCAAAACGGGGTTTCGGCGACCTCATCAGCCTGATGGCGCTGGTGAGCTTGAATTTGGCAATCCTCAATCTTTTGCCGATTCCCATTCTCGATGGCGGGCATATTCTGATGCTGGGCATCGAAGGCCTGCTGCGTCACGACCTGAGTCTGAAGATCAAGGAACGCTTCGTGACGGTCGGGATGGTTTTCCTGCTGCTGGTCTTCCTGATCGTGATGTACAACGATGTCCTGCGGCTTTTCCCCAGCCACTGATGGTCATGGCTTCCACGAATCAGACTCGCGATGTTCACAACAAACGGCGGGGGCCCGAGATTGATCGCCGCGTCTCTTCGGGCGAGCGGCTGAACGTCTATTCCGAACCCGGGAAATTGCGCAGCGCACTTGCGCGGCGCGGCGTGCGGCTTACGCGGCAGCGCCGCGTGTTGCTCGACATCATGGACCAGGCCGAGCAGCATCTCACCGCAGACTCCATCTTGGAGCGCGCGCAGAAGATCGATCCCCGCGTGCATCGCGTGACCGTCTATCGCACCCTCGAAATGCTCAAAAGCCACGGTCTGCTCGACGAACTCGATCTGCTGCATATCCACGGCCATCGCCATTATTACGAAAGCCACGGCCCGCGCGACCACATCCACGTGGCCTGCCTGCGTTGCGGCAAAGTTCGCGAAGTGGAAAGCGAGCTTTTCGAACAGCTCAAACGCCAGGTGGAACGGGATACCGGCATCGGCATCACCGTGGCCCGCGTGGAGATCGGCGGCTACTGCGACGACTGCCGGGCAAGAACCGGCGCGTCGTAGTTTTTCGGCGTTTTTCCCACAAAAAAGCAGATCCCTCTTCGTTCGCCCGCATGAGGACACGCGCTCGAACTTCCTCGGGATGAAATAATTAGGAGCGGACGGGCTGGGCGGCGGCGAGGTCGCGGCGGCGGAAATAGTCGCGAGTTTCGTGCAGGTCGGCGGCGATTTGCGCGCGAAGTTCGGCCGGGCCGCTGAACTTTTTCTCGTCGCGCAGCCGTTCCCAAAACCGAACCTCGAGCCGGCCTTCGGTTACTTCCTGCGAAAAGTCGAAGAGGTGGCTTTCCACGCCGAGCAGAGTGCCGTCGAAGGTGGGCCGGAAGCCAACGTTGGTGGCGGAACGGTAGAGGCGCCTCTCGACTCGCGTTTCTGTGGCATAGACGCCAACTTTGGGCAGCAGTTCCTGTTCCGCCGCGAGATTTAAAGTGGGGAAGAGAACTGCGGAGCCGCGGCCTGCGCCGCGCACGATCTCTCCGGTGAGCGCAAACGGACGGCCCAAAAGGCGCGCGGCATGAGCCACGCGGCCTTCCGCGACGGCGTTGCGCACTGCCGTGCTGGAGACAAATTCGCCGTCGATCACCACCGGGTCCACGACGTGCACGGCGAATCCGAAGCGCCGCCCTAGGTCTGTGAGTGTTTCGACGTTTCCCGCCTGTTTGTGTCCGAACCGAAAATTCTGCCCCACCAGTACCGCGGCCGTTTTCAATTCCTCCACCAGCACGCCGCGGACGAACTCCTCGGGGCTAAGCGCGGCAAGCGCGCGATCGAAATGCAAGACCAATGCGGCATCGAGACCTATGGCCGCAAAACGCTCCAGCCTTTGCCCGATAGTCTCTACCATGGGCGGCGCCTGGCCGGGACGCAGTACCTTGAGCGGATGCGGATCGAAAGTGATCACGCCGGCAATCGCTCGCTGCGCCTGAGCATGTTCGATCACTTGGCGGAGGATTTTCTGATGCCCCAGGTGCAGGCCGTCGAAATTGCCGACGGAAAGCACGGCTCGGCGGCCGGAGGAGGCGTAGCGCGCGGCCCACTCCGCGGTGGAATGAAAGGCGGCGAAGCCGCTCATGCTGCGACCTCGAAGCTCAGGCCGTCGTAGGCCAATTGCACGTGTGGAAAGCCCAGGCGCACCAGGCGCTCGTTGGTTTCCTGGTGTGGCAGATCGTGCGCGATATGCGTGAACCAGGCGCGGCGCGGGCGAAGGCGGGTCACGAGTTCGAGCGCCTGCTCGACGGTCTGATGCATGGGATGGGGTTCGTCGCGCAGAGCATCCAACACCAACTCTTCGGTGCTTGCCAGCAGGGGCATGGATTCTTCGGGGATGCGGCTGAAATCGGTGAGGTAGACCAAGCCTCCCACGCGAAAGCCCAGCACCGGCATATCGCCGTGCTCGGCGGGAATCGGCTTCCAGGCAAGGCCCAGCAATTCGAACGGGCCCTCGATCACGTGCGGGGTGACCTCCGGAATGGCGCTCATCACCGGCCTGCCGTCGAAGACGTAGGCAAAAGTTCGCCGCAGGATGGCCAGCGTTTCCTTGGAGGCATAAATCGGAACGGCCGATTTCTGGCGCAGGTTGAAGGGGCGAATATCGTCGAACCCGAGAATATGGTCGGCATGGCCGTGGGTAAAAACAATGGCATCGAGGCTTTCCAGTCCATGGCGCAAGGCCTGGAAGCGAAAGTCTGGCGTGGTATCAATGACCACGTGATGGTCATTGCGGGAAACCAGCACGGATGGCCGGGTGCGGTTGTCGTGCGGGTCCTCGGAGCGGCACACGCGGCAATGGCAGCCGAGGCTGGGGACGCCCATGGAAGTGCCCGAACCAAGTACCGTCACGCGCATAAGGGAGGCGTTAGTTGTGGAGCGGGGAAGAGACACCGAAACCACTTTCGTTTAGGGGCGGGCCTTGGCCTTTTCCTGCATCGCCTTCGCAGCGGCCTTGGTCATTTCCATGTAAGACAATTTCAGGCTGCCGAGCACGTCCAGCAGCAGCTTTTCATCCTCGGAAGCAAGGTTGCCGCGGCTGGCTTCGCGCAGGCCGTCTAACATATCAATCAACTCCCGCGCGCCTTCCAGATCGAGCATGGCTTGGCCGCTGCGCGGATCGGGATAAGCGCCCAGCAGCATGGCCGCATTCTGGGCCACGAAATTGATGAGCATCTGAATTCCACGCGAAGGCGCGGGCTGCTTGGCTTCCGGCTCGGCCTTTGCAGACTCCGCCTTCTGACCACTCTTCGCCGCCGGGCTTTCTCGCTTTTGAGCCCCCGTTGCCGAGGGATTCAAGGGCGAAGCGGCGGTGGGGTCGTTCTCTTGCTTGCGCCGCTCCTCGCGCACAGCCTCGTCGCGTATTTGGCCGTCGGTATTGAAGAGGCGACGGTCGATAACTTTAAAGGACTCGTCCTGCTTGGGGTCCGCCAAAGACTAACTCCCTGTATTTTGACGCGAAAAGCCGCGTGATTCTGGAAATTCAGTTTAGCATTCGCCGCCGCGACCGGACAAGCGGGCCGTGCCGCAGGCGACAAAAGCCGCCTCGGCGAAGCGAAATTAGGCTTCGCTCCTCAGCGAACCGGGGCATTCCCGCATTGGGAAGCGAGTGTTTGTCTCGGCGGTTAATACTGCATAGGCAGCGCAGACCGCTTGCGCACGCTGATCGGGCGGGCGCCCCGCCGGATAATTGATCCCGCCTAAGTCGCTCCGGAGGGTGACCTTGAGAAAATCTTTCGTTCTGGCCTCAGCAGTTCTATTTTCGTGCGCGCTGTTTAACCTCGTCCCCACGTCCTGCTTCGCTCAGGGCGAAACCGGATCGTCTCGGCTGAGTGCCATGGCTCTGACGCCTGACCCGGACGCAGACGCCTCATCGGCGCCGTCGACTGCGCCCGCTGGTTCGCCTCTGCCGACTCCTGTGCCCCGGCGCAATTCAGAAGGCCCTCGCCGCATCGGCGTGGGCGCAAAAATCTCCCTGTTAGGCATCGGCGGCGAGGCCGCCATCGCGCTTACCAGACGCATCAACGTGCGCGGCGGCTTCAACTTCTTCAACTATAGCCGCGGTTTCGATAAGGACGGCATCAATTACGGCGCCCAGATCGCCTTTCGTTCGGCGGAAGCCCACCTCGACTGGTTTCCGCTCGGCGGGTTTCACCTCAGTCCGGGCCTGTTGTTTTACAACGACAACCACATTGACGCGACCGCGACCGTCGGGGCCGGGCAGCAGTTCACTCTGGGCGGCGTGAGCTATAGCAGCGATGCCGCCAACCCGGTGACCGGCACGGCAAAGCTCGGCTTCAACAAGGTCGCGCCGACCTTCCTGATCGGCTTCGGCAATCTGCTCCCGCGCAATCGGCGCCGCTTCAGCCTCACTACGGAATTTGGCGTGGCGTACACCGGCGCGCCCACGGCGTCATTGAACCTGGCGGGCACGGCGTGCACGGTTCCTGCCGCGATCTGCGTCAATGCGGCCACCGATCCGACGGTGCAGAGCAACGTGCAATCGGAAATAACGAAGGTCAATCACGACGTGTCGATCATCCGGTTCTATCCTTTGGCCTCGTTCGGCTTCGGAATCAATTTCTAAGCGCCGCTTCGAACGGGAATCTCGTCTGTCCTGGTGAGCGTGTTCGTCTTCGAAAATGGCCGGTTTGGCCACAGACCCTTGTCAATCCATAGGGCGCTGCCGTAGAGTGGCTGTGTCTCACTAAGTTAACAGTTTAGGCGAATTGCCCCCACTGTGCCCCGACCAAGATCTCCTCGTGCCCGGCCAAAACGCCCGCGCGCTCGCCGCGGGGCGCCTGCGCGCCCGCAAACCGCGCGTATGCCGCGCCTGAACCTGAAAGGCGACCCCCGAGGCCGTAAGCGCATCGGCAAAGCTTTCGAATCACTGGTGGCATTGCAGGCTCGCCTGCGCGCGCCCAACGGCTGCCCCTGGGATCGTGAACAGACGCACGAGTCGCTCCGCACGTATCTGGTTGAAGAGACCTACGAGGTGTTGGACGCGCTGGAGGGTGGCGATGCGCACAAGTTTGCCGATGAGCTGGGCGATCTGCTGCTGCAAATTGTTTTCCATGCGCAGTTGGCCGCGGAAGCAGGGAAGTTCGACATCGCCCACGTCATCGAACAGATCTATACCAAGATGGTGCGGCGTCATCCGCACGTCTTCGGTAAAGTACAGGCGGACACTTCCGCCCAAGTGCTGAAAAACTGGGAGCAGCTCAAAGCCGAGGAACGCGCAAAAAAACAGAAGGCGCAGCCGGTCTCGGAAGCAGGCGCCTCGATTCTCGATGCTGTTCCGCGCAGCCTGCCGGCTCTGCTCGAGGCGCATCAGATCACCCGCCGAGCCGCGAACGTAGGGTTCGACTGGCCTGACGCCAACGGCATCTTCGACAAATTGGCGGAAGAGACCACGGAACTCAAGTCGGCCATAGGCGGACCGGCCTCGGGCGACCGTTCACCGTTAAAGATCGAGGAAGAAGTCGGCGATCTGCTCTTTGTGGGCGTGAACCTGGCTCGTTTCCTCGGCCTCGATGCCGAAATCGCGCTGAAAAAAGCGAACCGCAAATTCGCGCAGCGATTTCGCGAAATGGAACGCCTCGCCGGGTCGCGCGGGCAGAAATTAAGCGCCCTTTCGGCCGCCGAGCTCGACGCGCTCTGGAACGAAGTAAAAGGCGCGGGATGCGGCGCCGCGGCAGGGCAGCGTCATGCGATATCGGTATAACTGCGCGGAGTGGGCGCCAATCGATTCAGGTGACTTATGACGACGACCGCGAAGCACACCAAAACAGTTGAAGAAAACGCGGCGGAGGTGACCGTCCGCTCCTGCTCGGGACTCTCGGAATTTGCCACCTGTATTGAGATCGAGCGCGCCGTTTGGGGATCGGCCGATGTGGATATCGTTCCCCTGCCGCTTTTTGTTGTGGCAGCGGAAAGCGGCGGGCAGGTGCTGGGCGCCTTCGCCGGCGATCGCATGATCGGCTTCACGCTGGCCATTGCCGGAGTGCGCGGCCGCAAGCCCTTTCTGCACTCGCATATGACGGCCGTCCTGCGCGCCTTTCGAAACCAGGGCGCCGGGCGCAAGCTGAAGTTCTTCCAGCGCGAAGAAGCCCTGGCGCGCGGCATGGACCTCATTGAATGGACCTTCGATCCGCTGGAGATCAGGAACGCATATTTCAATTTTCGGCTGGGCGCCATCGCCCGGCGCTTCATTCCCAATATGTATGGCATCACCACCAGCCCGCTGCACGGCGGCTTGCCCACCGACCGGCTGGTTGCGGAGTGGCATCTCCGCTCGGCTCGCGTGCGCCGGGCCATCGCGGATAAGCGCCCCACGCGCCGTAAAGCGCGGGGTAAGGAATTTGCGCGTATTCGTGTGCCGGTGGATATCGGCAGGATTCGAAGCACCAAGCCGGATGAGGCCGCGCGTATGCAAGCCGAAATTCGGCTTGAATTCGAGCACTGGCTGGCCTCCGGCTACGCGGCCACGGGCATCAACCGAACCGACGAGGCCGCCGAATACTTGCTCGAGCCCTGGGCGGAGCGCTAGTGTCAGCCTCGCCTGCCTAATTTCTCGCCGCCATGCGTCTGTGCCAGGCCACACTCCGCGAGATTCAAATGCCGCTGGTGCGGCCCTTCGAGACCAGCTTCGGCCGCACCACGGACCGGCGCATTCTCCTGGTGGAGGTGGACGCTGATGGCGTAATCGGTTGGGGCGAATGCGTGGCAGGAGAGCGGCCGTCGTATTCCCCGGAAACCATCGAGACGGCCTGGCACATTCTCCGCGACTTCATCTGGCCCGTGCTTGTTCGCAAGGAATTTTCCGGCGCGGCTGACATTTGGGAGATGCTGGCGCCAATTCGCGGCCACAACATGGCCAAAGCGGCCATGGAAGCCGCTGTCTGGGACGCCGAGGCGCGCCA